>Ga0315903_10000263_pt1 | contig 78581 bp, 88 predicted proteins | sample LakEriMetagenome_7_FD_203524 | JGI IMG/M metagenome (GOLD analysis project Ga0315903, IMG submission 203524) | Freshwater fungal communities from buoy surface, Lake Erie, Ohio, United States - Buoy 2 MA119 | ecosystem: Environmental > Aquatic > Freshwater > Lake | place: USA: Lake Erie, Ohio... | reverse complement strand
AGGCAAAGCAAGCATGACTTGGCGTATTTATTCGCGCACCGCTAATCTTTTCTCCTCCCGGCCGCCTCCATGGCGGCTTTTTCATAGCAGCAGGTCGGCGGCAAAATACCAATTTTTCGAGGTGCCCCTAAGAGATCTGCCCAGTCTATATGGAATAACTGATATACAAGAGCTAAACAAACTATTCAATACCCTAGCCTACAATACAGGCAATGAAGTTAGCCTTGAAGCTTTGTCTAAGCAATCGGGCGTTGCTAAGAATACAATAAAAAGATATTTGGAGTACCTAGAGGCTGCTTTTCTTATAAAAAGGGTTGAACGAATAGATCAGACCGCTAAACGATTTAAGCGTGCTGTTTCGTTTAAAGTCTACTTGGTTAATCCTTCCATGAGAGCCGCACTCTTTGGTCAAATTAATGCTGACTCGGAAGCAATCGGTGCACTAACAGAAACAGCTGTTTTCAGTCAATGGCAGCATAGCCAGCAGACGCAACTCTACTATGCACGCTGGAAGACTGGCGAAGTTGATATAGTAAGCCTAGGCTCATTTGATCAGCAGCCCTCATGGGCTGTAGAAGTAAAGTGGAGCGACAGACCGTATAAAGTTCACAATGAACTCGATAATTGCATCGAGTTCGTCCAGAGAAACCCTGGCATCAAGCAGCCATTGCTTATAACGAGCAAGACAATCTCTGATGACGCTGTTCTTTACAGAGGTGTTTTTTTTCAATTTGCACCTGCCAGCCTTTATGCCTACACCCTTGGAGCCAACATTCTTAAGTATGTTAATGGCCCGTCTGCGTTCACGCGGAGGGCTATGGCTTAGGCCCGCCCACTGTAAGCGCAGGGCTGATTAAAAGTTTCAATCCGGGCTTGGTTCCGGTTGTTTCATCGCCATCGCCAGCAGTGCCGTGATGTCGTGCATCACCGCCTGCATGCCGGCCCTGATCGACTGAAAGCCGGTCAGCCGCAGCAGGTTGAGAGCCGCCGTCCGCAGCATCTTGCCATCACACACCAGCTGGTCAAGATCGGCTGTCCCACCTGGGATCTGGGCAATCGTCCAGTCGCGGATGGCAGCGCAGAGGGCTGCCACATCCACCTGGCGGAAGAAGTAGCGGAAGGCTGAATCGGAAGGCGGCCGCCGCAACTCAAGACCCAGTGCCTCGGTGAGCACGCCATGGTGGCGGATGGCAAAACGCTCCAGATCCCGCAGGCTCTGGCAACGACTCAGGATTCCCAGCACCGCCACCAGGAGCAGATACCAGGCCGGGATGCGCACCCCGCGCCGCATCCGCGCGTCCGGGATCGCCTTGAGGTGGCTGATCAGGTCGAGATCGGTTGCGGCAGAAGCGCTTTCGGGCACAAGGAGGAGGCGAATCCACCGACCTCAACCCATGCTGACAGCCCCGCAAGGAAGCCTGTGCCGGATTTTGAATCAGCCCTGGCCAGCAGCCCGATGGATCGAGGAGGTGTGCAGGCCGCGATCCAGGCGGCACGGAAAGACTGTGGCATCCACAAACATCTCACGGTTCACAGTCTGCGCCATGCCTACGCCACCCATCTCTTGGAATTAGGTGTGGATTTGCGCTCAATCCAGGTGGTGATGGGCCATCAGAAACCGGAAACAACCGCCCGGTATGCCCACCTTACTGGGGTTAACCGACAGCAGGCAAAAGAGCGAATTGAGGATCTGATGGTCGGTTTTTCTCTGCGCCGGGATGACCTCTGATGACCACACTCGCTGAGATCGTTGATCGCTACCTGCCTGATCTGGTCAACAAACATGAGAATCAACTTCTGCCTGGTCATTATCAGGCTCTCCATGCGCTCGTCAGCAGAGCTCAAGTCACATCCGCTTCACTTCTCACACGGGCGCTCAGCTTCAGTCCAAGGGCTAAGCCGACCTTCAAGATAGTGCCAAAGCTTGGGCTGCGCTCGCCAAACAACGACTTGTTGAGGCTCTCCCTGGAAAGGCCTGAGTCTCTGACCACCTGGGTCATGCCCTGGGCTCGTGCGAAGTCGCCCAGGCCTTGGCGATGAAGGCGGCATCTCCATCCGCCTCCACGATGCAGTCTTCCAGGTAGGACGCCATCTTCTCATGTGTCCGTAGGGGCTGGTCGTGGCTTTCATCGGGACTGCTCACTCAGATTGGCTGCCAACAGAAGGCCCTCATCAATGTCCTTGGCCTGTGGCCTCTTGTCTCCGCCAGCCAACAGGATGATCAAAGCGGTGCCCCAATTCCCACAGCACTCGCAAGTTGGCCAGTCGCGCCTTGGCGGCCTGGAGGCGGCACTGGGGATGGCCCTCCTCCGTATGCCTGTTGCTTCCTCGGCTCTGGCCCGGCTACCAATGGGGAGCATGCGGGTTCAGGCCATTGCGGGATCGTTCTCTGGGGGGTGACCCCTCCACACCAGCCAGCCGGTGGCAGAAGATCGAAACCACTGGCGAATCCGCAGGCCATCTCTACCTGGAGGTGCTGGATCGCGGTGGCCGTGAGGAGGTGGGTCTTCTCGATGGCATTCCCTTCCAACAGATCACCGACCTGCTCGGGGAGGTTGCTCTCCATCTGGGCGCCACCCTCCGCCGGGCCCGGCCTTCGAAGGCCTCGATCGAGCTGGGGCTGGAATTCGGCCTGGAAAACGGCCAGCTGGTGGCCCTCATCGCCCGGGGCTCGGGCAAGGCGAATCTGAAGATCGCCATGGAATGGGAACAGCAAAGCCCGCCGGCCGGCCAGGGCTGAGGGAGGGCAACGCCAGCCGATGGACATCGCCCCGGCCGATCCCCTTGTGGCCCATCTGCGCCGCTGCTGCCTGCGGGTGATGGGCGAGAGACCCGGCTGCGGCTTTTTCGTGGCCCCACAGTTGTTGATCACCTGTGCCCATGTGGTGGGGGATGAGGTACCGGTGGGGTCCAGGCTGGAGCTCAGCCCCTGGGGTGCCGGCGGAGCCGCGGCAGGGGTGGAGGGTGCCCAGAGCAGCCTGCCGCCGCGGGCGGAAGTGCTGGCCATCGATGCGGCAGACGACCTCGCCTTGCTCAAGCTGGTGGCGGGGGACTATCCCCATGTGGCGCTCGATGGGGAGGTACGGCTGGGGGATCCACTGGTGGCGATCGGCTTCCCCCAAGAGGGTCAGCGTCTTGAGCTGGATCAGTTCACGGCGGAGTTCGAGGCTGAGGTCCCCTTCGCGGAGGCTTCCGGGCAGGGACCGGCCGGGGTGGAACTGAAGTTCAAGGGGGGCCAGGTGCGCCACGGCTTCAGCGGAGGCCCCTTGCTGAATCGGCGCACCTGGCGGGTGATCGGCGTGGTGGCGGTCACCCTCGATGCCCGCTCCCCCAGGGGGGGCTTCGCCAAGCCCCTGGCATGCATCGAATCACTGCTGGCCAAGGCAGGGCAGGCCAGGCCACGTTTGGATTCCCGCTGGACCGATGCCGAAGTTCGGCAGCGCCAGCCGGCGGAAGGGGCTGTGCCGGCGTTTTCTCCTGAGCAGCTCCTGCAGCTTCGCCAGGTGTTGCGGGGGCCCGATTCGCCGGGGCTTCAGGAGCGGATCGAAGCCCTCAGCACCGAACTGGGGAAAGACCGTTTCGCCATCCGCCTGGCGCTGCGTCAGCTTGGAGCCGCCAGCGAGGAGATCCCCGATGAGCAGCTGGGAAGGCGGTTGCTGGAGAGCACGGAGTCTTTCGAGCGGGTGGCCCGGGCTGCCCTCCCCGATCTTGAGGATCCGCGGATCACCCAGACGTTTCAGCGGGGCCAGGAGGCCCTGCGGGCCGAGGATCCTGATCCCCAGGCTGCTGATGCCTGCTTCGAGCAGGTGGCCGACCTGGCCCTGGCCCAAGCCCGCCAGGCGGAGGCCTTGGAGGCGCAGGCTGCCGCGGCTCGGGAGCGCAGCCAGAGCGTGGCGGCCGAGGCGGTGGCGCAGCGCGCCCAGCTGGCCCTGGCCCGGTTTGCTTACCGCCAGGCCGCCGTCTGGTTTGCCGAGGCGGCCCAGCTGTTGCCAGCTGCGCGGCTGGAGCAGGCGTTGGCCTTCCGAGAGGAAGCCACGTCAGCGCTGTACAAGCAGGGGCTGGAGCTCGGGGATAACGCCGCCCTGAGGGAGGCGGTGGTGGCCTACCGCGATGCGCTGAAGGAGCGCACCCGCGAGCGGGTGCCGTTGGACTGGGCGACGACCCAGAACAAACTGGGCAATGCGCTGAGTGTGCTGGGGGAAAGGGAGAGCGGCACCTGGCGGCTGGAGGAGGCGGTGGAGGCCTACCGCGATGCGCTGAAGGAGCGCACCCACGAGCGGGTGCCGTTGGACTGGGCGACGACCCAGAACAACCTGGGCACTGCGCTGAGGGCGCTAGGGGAAAGGGAGAGCGGCACCTGGCGGCTGGAGGAGGCGGTGGAGGCCTACCGCGATGCGCTGAAGGAGCTCACCCACGAGCGGGTGCCGTTGGACTGGGCGATGACCCAGAACAACCTGGGCACTGCGCTGAGTGTGCTGGGGGAAAGGGAGATCGGCACCAGGCGGCTGGAGGAGGCGGTGGAGGCCTACCGCGATGCGCTGAAGGAGCTCACCCACGAGCGGGTGCCGTTGGAGTGGGCGATGACCCAGAACAACCTGGGCAATGCGCTGAGGGCGCTGGGGGAAAGGGAGATCGGCACCGGGCGGCTGGAGGAGGCGGTGGAGGCCTACCGCGATGCGCTGAAGGAATACACCCGCGAGCGGGTGCCGTTGGACTGGGCGACGACCCAGAACAACCTGGGCAATGCGCTGAGGGCGCTGGGGGAAAGGGAGAGCGGCACCGGGCGGCTGGAGGAGGCGGTGGAGGCCTACCGCGATGCGCTGAAGGAGCTCACCCGCGAGCGGGTGCCGTTGCAGTGGGCGATGACCCAGAACAACCTGGGTACTGCGCTGAGGGCGCTGGGGGAAAGGGAGAGCGGCACCGGGCGGCTGGAGGAGGCGGTGGAGGCCTACCGCGATGCGCTGAAGGAATACACCCGCGAGCGGGTGCCGTTGCAGTGGGCGACGACCCAGAACAACCTGGGCAATGCGCTGAGGGCGCTGGGGGAAAGGGAGAGCGGCACCGGGCGGCTGGAGGAGGCGGTGGCGGCCTGCCGCGATGCGCTGAAGGAGCTCACCCACGAGCGGGTGCCGTTGGACTGGGCGAAGACCCAGAACAACCTGGGCAATGCGCTGAGTGTGCTTGGGGAAAGGGAGAGCGGCACCGGGCGGCTGGAGGAGGCGGTGCAGGCCTACCGCGATGCGCGAGAAGCTTTTCTTGGAGCTTGGAGCGTCTTTCGAGAGGCGGAAGACAGCCGCTTCGATGTCTATTTCAGTAATCGACTCGAGTCGATTACTCAGCTGCTTGGAGAACCCCCACCAGAGCCATGAGTTTCAACCACCTTGGCCTGAGTGGCAATCCACAAGAGCTTGTACGAAACCACGATCGTTCGAACGCTCATCATCACCCGCCCGAGGCCACTCTTGCGTAAAACCAACCTGCATGGATCGGGTCGGGTGTATGATGCTGTTAGGCTAGACTCAGAATCGATTGACACCTTCTTGGAAACGACAGAAGTGAATTGAAAGCTTAATAATAAATACGTAAAAAGCGTGTTGACTCAGTGTAAATAATGGAGCCTTCTCGTTATTCAAGAAATAATCAAGTGGCTCAGCATGAATATTATCAAGGAAAACTAGACTCTCATCGATGACGCCATCAGCTTCAGGAAGATAAAATACAGAAGTTAGCTGTTGATTTCGAATTGCAGATAGCTGACTTTCAATCTGGTTAGATGACAATCCTCTAGACTGCAATCTTTCAATAAACCTTGAAAAACTTATGATTGGTGCAAATACTAGATTGACAGGTAAATTACGTCGATTTTGTGAGGAGACATCGCATGAATTTGACAAAACCAGACCCTTGATTGGCTTGGGTTGACAACTTGAGAAGTTTATGACAACAAGCCCACTCCATCCATCCCCTTGAAGCAACTCGTCTTGAAGGTCTGAGCTGTGAAGATAGAACTGCCTAAATTTTGGGAATGACGTCAATTCTTCATAAAGATCTTTGGATTGTTGGGGTGTTAGGTACTTCGGCAGAAACAGCTTAATCTGTTCAAATATATCGCTGGTCATTATTCATATAACCCCCAAAGATCAGAATATATTGCAGATCGGACAGACTCATGCATCTCAACTTGCCCAGCAAGCAACTGATCATAGACCCTGGCCAGTTGCTTGATGAGATCTTTCTCACTGATGGCAATACGCTGGCGTGATTCTGGATGAGTTAGCGTACCAACTGTGCGCCCAATCTGAATTGGTCGCTGTTCTGTAAGCACTGCTGTTGATGAATGACAGGCCACTGCCAAGAGAATTCCAAGAGCGGTAGCAGGAACTAATGCTGATCCACTAGTAGCTGTGGATTCATTTTGAATCTTAAGTGAATCAAAGTATGTTGTTGTCATTGGTAAACAGGATGCATGTTTTGGAGGGCAAGATCAGAGATAATGGAGAAAAAGGCAGTTTTCAATGCGGCATGGCAAGGATCAAGGTGCCGGGAAATAGAACTTAAGAAGTCAGGACTAGGATTAGACATCAATGTATCCACATCCACAAGAACACCGAAGACCGAATTCATGTCTGGTTGTTGTAAAGAACTTTGAAGAGCAATCTGAATTATTGTTGTATAGTCATTGTCGTCTTGTTCGAATCTCAATTGAAGCCCTCGTTCGAGAGGGGGTGAGCCAGAAACTGCTATATCCAAATTTAGCAATGACATTTCCGGACTCCCTTCAATCTTTGGGAGTAAATTAACATATCTAAAGGAATATCTGCTAAGTTTGTCAATGAAGCCAGTTTCAAAGGCCACGTCAAGAAGTTGAATAATTGCAGACTTAAATGCTTCCCAACCAGGATAGTTTTGAGCAGAAATGGATAGCACTCTGTCACCAATCTGAACAATCATATTATTACCAATAAGCCGATGGGATGGCTGAAAGACTAATGCAGGATCTTGTTCGCGTATAGAACGAGGAACATTGGATATAGGCAAAGCCTCAATATTCGGATATGACTCTTTGAGTTTTAAAAAAAGAATTCCTGGAAGGAGGTCCCCTGCGGATGGAATAGATGTTTCGAATCGTATTTCAAAGATTGACTCTAAAAGTGGTGACCGATCCAGTGAGACTGGCAAGTGTGCGTTCATTATACTAAAAACCAGCCATTTGTATTTTCGGTAAATTCTGGCTGGCTGTCAAGAGGCAGAACTGTTGGTGAAATGCTTTGTCGCATCATGGCGTGAGCCTAACGCTGTATGGGCAGGTCCGGTATCCGCTCCGCAGTGGGTGCAGTTGTCGGCCTATGCAGCCGGTGGGAAGTCGGCAACTTGCTCCAAAGGGCATGCGTTGCATTGGGTCTGGGGGATTGTACGGTGGGAACATGGGGATAATATACAGACCCGGTATCGCCGGCTAAGCTATTCGCCTTCTTTACAGGAAATCTGGCGGACTGGTGACATCCGATGATCCATGAATGAGGACGCGCGCATACATCATTAACCGCATACAAACATGCTCATAAATCATAGAGCACGCCTAATAGTGCTTTGAGCCGCTAGTGCGAGTGAACTTCAGATTGCCTCGCCTTTCCAATCCGGCGACATGATTAGTATGCCAATTATTGCATGATTCATGCAGGAGAACAAGGGGCTTGGCGTAGTTGGATGCGGGTTTTCAGCAAGAATAGTATAACAAGCGCGGGAAATGCTGTAAATTCAGCTTGAACTCCGATCCTTCGATCGAGTAAGGATAGATCGTGCGCAGCCACGATCTATCCGCAGTTGGACCACCCTGCAACTCTAGAGGCTGGCGCATATTGATGAAAGATCAAGCCGTTTTACAGGTTTGCTTCCGCTTTCCGGTAGGTAGTTCTGCCTAGGAAAGCAGGCATAGAATGGCTGGCTCTTCCCTGGGTTTCAGAATAGAGAGGCAACAAGGCGACAGGCTGTCTTCTTTCATCAAACGACGCCTTGAATGGTCTGCCTCAGCAGAGGAGGGCCTCAGCTGTTTGACCCGAACCGCCAAGATCCTCATCGGTTCGCCGCGGTGGGGGCAACAGACCGGCGGTCTGGCTCTGGGCTCAGCGGGAGGGTGGTGCAGGTGGCCGTCATCCCTGACCCCGCCGAAACGACGCGGCAACACATGTTGGATCAGGAGCCAGAGAAACTCCCCACCGGGCAGGGTCTGGATGACCTCCTCACCAGTGTTGGTTTTGATTCGGAACGTGACCAGCCTATCTCTGTCTGAGAGGCTATTTTGTTCTGGCAAGACTCCACGATAGAAATAACGACCGAGATGGATGAGGGCTTCCTTGCCTGAACCCGCTGATAAGGGCTCATGTTGGTACAAAACGCCGACTGACCCGCAGGCGCCAGGGCCCAGTGTTGAGCCCATGGGTTTACGCCATGGTGGTTTCCACCTCACACCGCAATCATCTGCAGCGGGATGCGCGGATCTGGCCCCCCCCTCCAAGCGGTGCATGGCGAAAGCGCGGTGGGACCTGTGGGGATGGCCCGCCTGTGGATCTCGCCAGCCGGGTTGCCCTTGCCCAGGGCTCTCCGCCTGGCCGCACCCGCCTCCACCGGCAAGCTGCTCGATAGCCGCGCCCTCTTCCGCCCCGCCATGGCCCAGTCCCTCCAGCCCCACCCCTGGCGCCCCGGCGATCCCCCCCCACCCTGGCCGCCCGCCGCCGCGCCGCCCCTGCCGCTCCTGATCGACAGCCGCCTTCCCCTGCCGCCAAGCGAGGGGCTGCTCGCCCACCTCACGCCCGAGGAGCGCCAGCGCCACGGCGCCTACCGCCTTCCGGCTGATCGCCTGCGCTTTCTGCTGGGCCGGGCCAGCCTGCGCCTGCTCCTCGGCCACTGGCTTCGCCAGCCGCCCAACGCCATCCCGCTGCTGGCTGGCCCCCATGGCAAACCCCATTGCCCCAGCCCCGCCGCCCCGGCCTTCAATGTGAGCCATTCGGGCGACCTGATTCTCCTCGCCTTCCACCCCGCCCACCCGGTGGGCGTGGATGTGGAGCGAGCGCGGCCCGATCTAGCCTGGGAGCCCATCGCCCGCCGGGTCTTGGATCCCGCCGAGCGGACCGCCCTGCACGCCCTGCCCGCCGCGGATCAGGTCCCCGCGTTCCTGGTGGCCTGGTGCCGGCTGGAGGCTCGGCTCAAGGCCCGGGGGGTTGGCCTCGGCGGAGCGGCCCTCCCCCAGGAGCATGATCCCGGCCTTGAGCCCCACGGTTCCGCCCTGGTGTGGGAGGTGAGGGTGCCCCCCGGCTATGCCGCCGCTGTCGCCCTTGAGGCACCATCCTCCCGCTCTCACCCACCACACGGAGGGGAGGCAAGGGGAGTCCCATGAACGTCTTTCTTTCCTATGCCTCGGAAGACAGGCAACTCGCCGAGCGGATTCAACTGGCGCTGGTGGGCGCCAGGTTGAAGGTCTTCTTCGACGCGGAGACCCTGCCGGCGGGTGGTGATCACCAAGCGCGCATTCATAACGCCGGCAAAACAAGCGATCTCTTTCTTTTTCTGATCAGCCCCCATTCCGTCGAAAAGGGGAGTGACTGCTTAACCGAACTTGGCTATGCCAGAGACAAGTGGCCCCATCCCAAAGGCAAGGTGATTCCTGTCCGCGTTTCCCCCGTCAACTTTGAGCTGATTCCCAATGATCTCCGCGCCGTCACCGTCTTTGAACCCGAGGGCAACATTCCCGCTGAAGTTCTCGCCGCCGTCTCCGCCCTCAAGCCAGCCGCTCTGGCCGGACATCGGCTCAAGTGGATGACGTGGTTGGTGATTCCACCGCTGGCCGGCGCGGGCTGGTGGCTCACCGCGCGGATCGCTGTGCTCCCACCGGACAAGGACGTTGCTACCACCAATTCTTCGACGCGAATGGCAAAGGACTGGTTGTTGTCACCGGTAGTGGCGTTTATTCTTTCATTCCAGATGTGATTCAATTCTTCTATCAAGACGGCACCGCCGCCCCGCCCGCTTCCTGACCCCCGCCCCGTCATCTCTCGGTGCTCAAGGCCCATCCGGCGGCCTCGGCCGGGGCCGCTCGTCCCAGTCGGCCGGGGTGAGGGGTTGGCCCAGCAGCAGCTTCTCCACCCGCCGCACCACCGTGGGGTGGCTCAGCAAATCCTCCGCCTCCACCATCGGCCACCGCTCCGGTGGCAGCTCCCGGGCGGTTCGCGGCGGCGGCAGCCAGCGAAACGCGCTGTCGGGCGCCAGCTGGCGGCACAGCTCCTCCATCTGCCGCCGCAGGGCCAGCCGCACCCGGCCGTGCCCCAGCGCCTCGAAAAACTCCTCCCGCGGCGCCCGACCTCCACTCGTGGGATGGGCCCCGTTGCCCCCCCGCAACCTTGCCCCATCCGGATTCCAGCTCGGCCGGCAGACGCCCCTCTCGGCCGTGTGCACATCCAGCCACAGGTGCAGGCCGTCGCCCCGGGGGCGGGTCACCACCGCCAGGCCATCGCCCGGGCGCTGCCGGGGCAGGGCATACACCCGCCAGCTGGCCCGCTCCTCCGCCGGCACGCAACCCGCCAGCAGCAACGCCAGGCCCAACAGCGGCACGGGCAGCCTCAACGGCACGGCCAACCAACCAACACTCGCGCCATGATCCACCCTCTCCCCTCGGTTGCGCGCTGGCATGGCCCTCACTCCCTCCACCATGCTTCCCCTGGACACCCCCCTCCCCTGGGCGGCCATGGCCGAAGCCCTCACCCCGGTCGTCGGCGGGCCCCTTCCCGAGCCCCGGGCGCTGGCGGGCCAGCCCGTGCTGGTGCTCTTCCTCTGCCCCCACTGCCCCTACGTGAAGCACATCGAGCCGGAGCTCACCCGCCTCCAGGCCGACTTCGCCCCCCGGGTGGCGTTCATCGCCATCCGCAGCAACAGCCTCACCACCCACCCCCAGGACGGGCCCAGCGCCATGGAGGAGCAAGCCCGCCGCAACGGCTGGAGCTTTCCCTACCTGGCCGATGACAGCCAGGCCGTGGCCCGGGCGTTCCAGGCCGCCTGCACCCCGGACCTCTACCTCTTCGATGGCAGCCACCAGCTCCGCTACCGCGGCCAGCTCGATGGCAGCCGCCCGGGCAATGTCGTCCCCCTGGATGGGCGGGATCTGCGGGCCGCCTTGGCGGCCGTGCTGGGGGGAGAGGCCGCAGCCCCGGAGCAGGTGCCCTCGATCGGCTGCAACATCAAGTGGCATCCGGGCCAACAACCCCCCTGGGCCTAGGGCCAAAGGCGCAGGGGGCCACGCGGGGGCTTGTGCAATCTTTCGCTGGTCTTAAGGTTGCGCGCATGCATGTGCCCCCTTTCAGCCTTGCCGAGCAGCTGAGGCAGCTTGGTGATCGTCTCGACGACGCCGTGTTACGGGTTTTGCGCAGTGGTCAATACATCGGCGGCCAAACCATCGCCAGCTTCGAGCAGGCCTTCGCCACCTCCTGCGGCGTTCCCCACGCCATCGGCTGCAACAGCGGCACCGACGCCCTCATCCTCGCCCTGAGGGGCCTGGGCATCGGCCCCGGCGATGAGGTGATCACCACCTCCTTCAGCTTCTTCGCCACCGCCGAGGCCATCAGCACCGTTGGCGCCACACCGGTGTTTGTGGACGTGGGGGAAGGCACCTACCTCCTGGATCCCGACCGCATTGAGGCGGCGATCACCCCGGCCACCCGCGCCCTCATGCCGGTGCACCTCTTCGGCCGCCCGGCCGACATGGATCGGCTCACCGCCATCGCCCGGGCCCATGGCTTGCTCGTGATCGAGGATTGCGCCCAAGCCACCGGCGCCAGCTGGGGGGGGCGCCCCGTGGGGAGCTGGGGCGACGCGGGCTGCTTCAGCTTCTTTCCCACCAAAAACCTCGGCGCCGCCGGCGATGGGGGGGCCGTGGTGTGCCGCGATCCCGATCTGGCCCAGCGGGTGCGGGAGCTGGCGGTGCACGGCATGCCCCGCCGCTACCTCCACACCGACCTCGGCTACAACAGCCGCCTCGACGCCCTGCAAGCCGCGGTGCTCCAGGTGAAACTTCCCCACCTTCCGGAGTGGGTGGAGCGCCGCCAAGCCATCGCCGCCCGCTACCTCCAAGAACTGGCCGATCTGCCGGGCCTGCTGCTGCCGGAAGCCGGCCCGCCCGGCCACAGCTGGAACCAATTCGTGGTCCGTCTCGCCTCCTGCCCCGCCAGCCAGCCCTCCTGTGGTGGCCGCTGCGCTCCCGCCTCCGACAGCGCCACCTATGGCCTGCCGGAGGCCTGCTGCCGCGATTGGATCAAACAACAGTTGCAGGACGCCGGCGTCAGCACGATCATCTACTACCCGATTCCCATCCACCGCCAGCCCGCCTACCGCGATCTCGGCTACAGCAGTGGCAGCCTGCCCCACACCGAGCGCCTTTGCGCCGAGGTGCTCAGCCTGCCCATCTTCCCCGAACTCACCGCCGAGCAGCAGGAGACCGTCATCACAGTCCTGCGCCAGCTGCTCCTCGGCACCGCCCCCCAACCAGACAATCAACGGGCCCCCCTCTCCTCAGGAGTGGCTTGATCAGGGCGACACCAGCCCCCGCGCACGTAGAAAAGAGACAAAATCGTCGGCGATCATCGCCGCGCTGTTTGGCGAAAGGTGGTCTCCATCCAAATAAAACACCTTTTGGCCATCATGGTTGCGGCATTCGCCCCAGCTGGGGCGGCAAAACAACGGCAGCGGATCATAAACAGACACATTCTGATGTGCCGCCGCGAGACGCTTGAGCGCCGTCACGAATCCCCGCCGCTCCCTTTCCACCTCCTCCATCGGCAGGCTCACCAGGCAGGAAGGGGGAATCTTGGGACGAAACCATTGGGGTTCGCAGTTGGGGCCACCTCCGGCCTCAAAACGGGGAAAGGGCGCGAACAGAATCACCTGAACCCCTCGGCCCTCGAGATCCTTGGCCAGTTTGGCGATCGCGGCTTTCCAGCTCATGAATTTCACATCGGCCTCGGGTTGCTTGACATCGAAATAGCGATACAAATCAGCCGCCAGCACAACGACATCGCCTCTCTCCATCTTTGCGGACACCAAGTTGTAGAACGTCGTGGCTTCTTTTCCCTTCGCGGGCAAGCGATCCAAATAGCTGTTGCCGCTTTGGCTTCCAGGGCGGCTCCCGAAAGAGATCACGGGAAAGGGCTGGTGGGCGTTTCCCGCCATATTGAATGTCACCAGTCCCATTCCCGTGCGGGCGCGCACCTCACCCATCGCCGGATAGAGGTGGCCCGCATGGCTATCGCCAAACAAAAACATGGAGAACTGACCTTGCTTTGGCTCCAACAGGCATCTCTTGAGAATTTGCTCATCAAAACGGCCGCAATTCATCACCGTAATATCCGAGCCTGGCACCGATAAGCTCCCTAGACTAAAGGGGATTTTGTTTGTGCCTGAATACAGCACATTCGTGGGCTGACTCAGCAGCGCCACCAACATCCCCGCCGCCGCACACTCCGAGCCGATGCCATAGCCAATCGTTGTCCTGTTCGTCGCCGCCCACCGGGCACGGCGCAAAGGGGCTTCCACATAGCGGTAAGACAGCCAAGTGGCCACCGCGATCAGCGCATACAACAACGGCAGCGTCCACCCCTCCACGCCAATGGTCCAACGCGCGATCACCAACAAGGGCCAATGCCACAAATACAGCGAATAGGAGAGCAAGCCAATCGTGAGCATCACGGGCAAGCTCAGCAGCCGCTTCGCCAAACCAAGGGTTTGCGGATCCGCGTCCATGGCCACTGTCAACAGAAGTGTCAACGCCACCACCAACGGCGTGGTGACGGCTTTCCAGGGCTCCGGCAGGAAAAAACTGACACAGATCAGGAGCAAAAAAAGCGTGGATCCCCCGCGCAACCTTCGACTCATCACCCCGATTCCCCGCGAACGCGAGCCGGGGATGGCCCATAACGCCAACAGGCATCCCGCCCCCATCTCCCAAAAACGATGGGGCATCAGATAGAAGGCCGCCGATGAATTCGCCTTGGTGAGCAACCAGAAAAACAGCAGGGAAACGGCGCTCAACACCCCTAGCACCAGGAACAGCGCGCGAAAGTGCCGCCGCGGCGACTCCAGCCTGTAGGCACCCCCAAACAGGGCCGCCAAGGCCAGCAGCGCCACGCCATAGGGCAACTTCCCCTGGGCTCGCATGAAGCCGGGGATCAGGGACATTCCCGATCGCTGGAAAGCGATCGCCAGCACCACCGCCCCTAGCACCGCGCCCAGCACCAGCAAACGTTTGAGCAATCGCTGTCGTTTGTACGCCAGCCAAAAAATCAGGGGGTAAAGCAGATAGAACTGCTCCTCCACACCGAGAGACCAGGTGTGCAGAAATAAATTTAAATCGGTTGAGGTCGCGAAGTAATCAGTTTGGCTGGAGTAAAGTTGGATGTTCGCAACGCCAAATGCCGCGGCGACGCCAGTCCAAAGCGACGCCCGCGGCATTTGGACAAACAGACAATAAATCAAGCTGCTGATGACAATGCAGGCCAACAACGCGGGAATCAATCGCTTAAACCGTCTGCCATAAAACGAAAGGATGAACCCGGAAAATGATGTGTGCTCCCGATGAATCAGCGAGGAGGTGATCACATATCCCGAGATGACAAAAAACACGTCAACACCCAGAAAGCCACTTGGAAACAGGCCGCCGTGCAGGTGATTGAACAGCACCGCCAACACCGCCACGGCTCGCAATCCATCAATCTCAGGCCGGTAGTGGGAGGTTTGGCTTGACGTCATCGTTGGCAGCTTTCCTTGGCCCGTTCGGGGGATGTTGAGGGGGACACTAAGCGCTTCCCTTGGGCAGGGAGGCGTACAGCTCCTTGAACAGGGCCTGCCGCTCTTTGTGGTTCACCAGGGGCGCGGGGTAGCCCCGCCGCTCCAGGGGGGCGATCTCCCCCCGGATCAAGTCCGCCGTGGCCACATGGGCCAGCTCAGGCAACCAGCGACGGATGTAGCTCGCTTGCGGGTCGTAGTTGGCCGCCTGGCTCGCCGGGTTGAAGATCCGCAGCGGCTTGGGATCCATGCCACTGCTCGCGCTCCATTGCCAGCCCCCGTTGTTGGCGGCCAGGTCCCCGTCCACCAGCCGCTCCATGAAGGCCCCTTCCCCCAGCCTCCAGTCGCAGATCAAATCCTTCACCAAAAACGAGGCCACCACCATGCGACAGCGGTTGTGCATCCAGCCACTGGCGTTCAACTGACGCATCGCCGCGTCGACGATCGGCACCCCGGTGAGCCCCTCCCGCCAGGCCTCCAGCGATCGGGGATCGTTCCTCCAGGGGAACTGGCGCCATTGCCGCCGGTAAGGGCCCTCCGCCAGTTCGGGAAAATGAAACAGGGCCCCCTGGTAAAACTCCCGCCAGGCCAGTTCCCGCTCCCACACCTCGATCGCCTCCCGCTCCTCCACGCTCCGCGCCAGCAGGCGGGCCTCCTGGGCGCTGGCCCAGGCCTGGCGGGGGCTGAGGGTGCCAAATTTCAAGGCGGCGCTCAGGGCCGAGGTGCCAGCCTCCGCCGGCAGGTTGCGCCCCTCCCCGTAGGCCAGCAGGGCACCCCCACCCCGTCCCTCCCCCGCGGTGAAGGCTCGCAGTTGGCGCCAGGCCGCGGCCTCCCCCGGCCGGCAGGGGCACAGGGCTGCCCCCTCAAACAGGGGGCCCAGCTCCCCGCCCTCCGGCACCGCCCCCAGCAGGGGCAGGCCCTCCCAGATCCGTCGCCTCTCCAGGGGCCAATCGGCCCCCATCCCCTCCGCTCCGGCGGGCAGATCCACCAGCCCGCTCGGGGCCGCCACCGGGTCGAGACCCCCCTTGGCGGCGGATCCCAGCGCCGCCCGGCTCTCCACCAGGCGCCGCCAGTTGCGCTGGAAAGGGCCGTACACCCGATAGGGCTCCCCGGCCCCCGTGCGCGGGGCCTCGGGCGGCACCAGCAGCTGGTCCCAGTCCACCAGCACCCGGAGGCCCCGGGCCCGCAGAGCGGCCGACACCCGCTGATCCCGCGCCCGCCCGTAGGGTTCCACGTCCCTGTTCCAGGCCACCACCTCCGCCCCGATCGCCTCCGCCAACAGGGGCACCACCTCCGCCGGATCCCCCCGCGCCACCAGCAGTCGGCTCCCCGCCTCCCGCCAGCGCTCGGCCAGCTCGGCCAGGCTGTCCCGCAGAAACCAAAGCCGCGCCGGCGCCACGCCCGGAGCGGAGAGGATCGCCGGATCCAGCACAAACACCCCGGTCAAGGCGGGGGTGGCCCCGCGGGCGGTCGCCAGGCCAAGGTTGTCGGCCAGGCGCAGGTCGCGCCGGTGCCAAAACAGCCAGCGGGGAGGGGTGCCCATCACACCCTCCAATGGGAACGGGCCAGAAACCAGGCGCTCACCACGCGACCATCCACGGCCTCCTCCACATCGCTCAAGAAGGCCTCCAACTCCGGCGCCGTGGGGCGCCACACCCGCCAACCGCTCCCCTCCCCGGCGTTGGCGGGTTGGCCCTCCGGCCCCTCAACCTCCCAGAGCCCCACGGTCATGCGCTCATCGGAATATCCCGGATTCGGCCGCAGCACCCCCAGGGTCCGCCAGCTCCCGCCGCCCTGGCCGGCGAGCTCCCGCGCCAACCGCGCCCCGCCCTCGGCGGGAGATTCCCCCGGGCCCAGCGGGCCACAGGGAAACTCCACCACCCAGCGGCCCACCGCCGGGCGGTAGCGCCGCACCAGCAGCACCCGCCCATCCGCGCGGTGGGGCACCACCAGCACGGTGGGGGGATGGCGCAGCCAGCCGAAACTGGCCTCCAGGCCCATGGGCAGCCGCAGGCGCTCTCTCACGAAACGGCAGTCGCCCGCCGCCAGCTCCGCCTCGATGGCCAGGCGCTCGTGGGTGTCGGGCTGGGAAGGGGCCATGGCGAACGCCCCCTAAACCCGCAGCAGCTGCCGCGCCCGATACCAGGCCGTCACGCTCTTGCCATCCAGGGCCTCGTCGCCGCTGGCGATAGCCGCGTCCAGCTGGTCGGGCTCCATCAGCAACACCTCCAGATCTTCGTCGTCGTCGCCAGGGGGGGGCTCATCCAGGGGGGTGAGGCCGCGGGCGAGAAACAAATGGATCACCTCATCGGAATAGCCCGGGCAGGGCAACATGGCTCCCAACGACTCCCACTGGTGGGCGGCGTAGCCCGTTTCCTCCCGCAGCTCCCGCTCCATCGTGCTCAGGGGATCCTCCCCTGGATCGAGGGTGCCCGCGGGAAATTCCAGCAGACGGCAGGCCACGGCAAAACGGTATTGGCGCAACATCACCACCCGGCCGTCGTCGAGCACCGGCACCGCCAAGGAGGCTCCGGGATGGCGGATCACCCCGAAGGTGGCCTCCAATCCACTGGGCAGGGCGTAGCGGTTGAGCTCAAAACGAATCTTGCGGGCATCCAGCGACGCCAGGGTGTCGAGATGGCGCGAAGGCTCAGGAGGAGGCAGGGGCGCCATCGAACAGAAAGCTCGCACGATGGACGCCAGCATGCCGCACCCCCCTCAATCGTCGCGGCCCCGATGGGCCAGCAGCTGGCGGCACACCATCGCCGCCGAGGTGCTCACCCCGGCCGTTCCCTCGCCGGGATGGAGCGAATCGCCGCAGAGCCACAGGCCCGGCAGGGGGGTGCGGCTGGCCAGCCCGAAGGGCCCGAAGCGGCTTGGATGCTGGCCCAGCCCACCCACGTAGCCCCAGGGCCGACCGGTCCACCCCCGCCATCCCCGGGGCGTGGCCAGCTCGGCGTGGCGCCAATCGGCCGCCTCCAACCCCAGGAGCCTCCCCAACCCGGTCTGAATCCCCGCCATCGCCGCCCGCTTCCGCGCCTGGTAGTCGCTCTCCTCCCCGCCAAACCAGGGCCGGGCCGGGGTGAACACGCTGGCGATCACCGTGGCTTCCCCCGCCGGCGCCCGCCCATCCCCCTCCTGGCTCAGCGAAACAAACAGGGGCCCGGGATCGGCCCAATCCAGCTGCAGGTGGCTGGCCACGCCGGCGGGCAACCGCCTCCGCTCCACAGCCCCGTACAACACCAGGGCGCCACTGGGTTCATGGAGGCCCTCCAACCGGCGCCGGTACCCCGTGGGCAGGGCCTCCCCCAGCAACCCAGGCAGGGTTTGGGGCGGCAGGCTCACCACCACATCCCGGGCCTCCAACGAGAAGGGCGCCCCGCCAGGGCCTTCCCCCTCCACCAGCCAGGAGCCATCTCGCTCCCGGGGCGGCCGCAACCCCGTCACCCGATGGCGAAGCCGCAGCTCGCCCCCGGATGCCGCCAGAGCGGTTTCCAGCGCTGTGCTGAGGGCTTGCATCGAGCCCAGGGGATGCCAGAGACCCCGGGGCTCCCGCGCCACCGCGAGCACCGTGGCCCCGTAAAGCGCCGCCGTGCGGTCGGCGGGCTCCTGGGAATAGAGCTGGAGCTGCAAATCCAAAAAGCGCCGCAGGCGGGGCCCTCCCTCCCCGCCGGAGGCGCCCGTGAGCCGCAAGAGATCCGCCACGGTGCTGGTGGTGAACACCCCCGTGGCGAGCACGGCCGGATCCAGGGCGGCCACGAGCTGGCGCAGGTCCCACCAGGAGCGGGGCGGCAGGATCGGATCCCGATCGGCGAACGCCCAGGTCACCCGCTGGAGCGCGTCGCAGAGCCTCCAAAACGCCCCACCGCCTGGAAACTGCCGGTCCCGCTCCGCCCGCCAGCGCTCCGGATCCCGCCAAAGGGCCACGGGGGGCAGGCCATCCGCCAGATCCACCACGCAGCCCGGATCCAAAGGGGTGGCTCGCGGGGGATCCACTCCGAGCCGGGCAAAGAGGCGCTGGTGGATGCCGCCGGGCTCCAGGCCGGCCACCTGGGTGGCCCCCACGTCAAACACATAGGGGCCGCGCCGAAAGGTGCCCGCGCACCCCCCAGTTTGATAATGCGCCTCCAGGAGCCGCACCCCCAGGCCCTGGCGGGCCAGCAGCGCCGCCGCCGTCAACCCGGCGATGCCGGCCCCCACCACCAGCACATCGGTCATGGCTGTGGAGCATAGAGTTTTTCCGGCTTGCATCCCCCGCGCCCATGCCTCCCCCCGGTGTCGACCCCCTCGACTCCTGGCTGCGGGAGCGGCTCGGCACGCGCCTGGTGGCCCGCGAGCCGGTGGGGGGCGGTTGCGTGCACAGCGCCTGGCGCGTCCACACCGCGGATGGCGGGCGGCTGTTTGTCAAAACCAATCGGGCCGACCAGCTCCCGCTGTTTGAGGCGGAGGCCGATGGCCTGGCCGCCCTGGCGCGGGTGGCGCCCCCGGGCCTGGTGATCCCCACCCCCTTGGCGTTGGGCCTCTCGGCTGAGGGGGCGGTGCTGGTGTTGCCGTGGCTGGAGTTCGCTCGCGGCCAGGCGCCCCCCGGGGTCTGGGCCGCCTGCGGGGCCGATCTGGCTCGCCTGCACCGCGACAGCCTCCAGGTCCCCAGGTTGGAGGCCCCCGGGCCGGAGGCTCACGGGCCGGAGGCTCACGCCGGAGCGTTCGGCTGGGAGCGCGACAACGTCATTGGCGCCTCCCCCCAGCTCAATGGCTGGCGAACGAGCTGGAGCACCTTCTTTTGGGAGTGCCGTCTGCGACCCCAACTCACGTGGCTGGCCCGCAAAGGGGTCGGCATCAGCGGCGGCGAGCGCCTGCGGGAACGGCTGCCCGCCTGGCTGGAGGGCCATGGGGCCCAACCCTGCCTGGTGCATGGGGACCTGTGGAGCGGCAATGCCGCCCCGCTGGCCCAAGGAGGGGCCAGCCTGTTTGATCCGGCGGTGTATCGGGGCGATCGGGAAGTGGATCTGGCGATGGCCAGGTTGTTTGGCGGCTTTCCCGAGGCCTTTTTCAACGGCTACAACGAGGTCTGGCCCCTGGAGGAAGGATGGCGGGCCAGAATGGAGATCTACAACCTTTACCACGTGCTGAATCACGCCAATTTGTTTGGCGGTGGCTACAGCAAACAAGCCCAGAACATGGTTGACACCATGCTGGGCTTGTGAGGAGGTTGATGAGAAAACAGGATGCGGAGCCGCAAATCAGCCCAGATACTCTTTCTTCAAATGGTCCATCTTGCCCATCAACTCAGAGCGCTTCTCGCTGGTGGTGAGGTTGTTCCAAGCCCAGTTGCCCACCACCACCAAGCCAAGCAATTCGAGCAGGCCGGGCACAATGGGCAGCAAGTTGATTGTATCTAAAACTCCCTTGATTAAGATTTGAGCGATGATCACCGCCAGCAGGATGCCAGCGGCCTTGCCGAACTTGCCCAACTGACTCCAGTCCACCTTGTCCAGGGTGTCGTTCACTTTGCCCAACACGTCGCCATAGCGCTTCTGGAAATCAAAACTGGTGTCACCTCCCTCGTTGGCTTCAGTGGTGTTCACCTCAGAAGTTTCGGTTGTGACGTCACTCATCGCCGGAAGGGCCTTGGCCAAAATTGCGATCCCAACCTACCGGTGTGGTGCGATTGGTGCCAGAGGAGATCTGTTTCGGTCGGAAGGCGCTGACCGTTCTGAGGCGGGTGACGCGGGCGGCGGCGCCGGAAGAAGGCTGCGCCCTCCTGCTGGGCCCCCCGTGGACGGTGCGTCTGGTCTGGCCCTGTCGCAATGTGTGGCGCCCCGCGGCCCAGCGCCACCGTCGCTTCGCGATCGACCCGCGGGAGCAGCTGCTCGCCCAAAAGTGGGCCCGTACCAGGGATTGGCGGGTGCTGGGCTCCGTTCACAGCCATCCGGCGGGCCAGGCCGTGCCCTCCGCCACCGATCGGGCCCTGGCCGTCACCCCAACCCTGCTGGTGATCGAGGGGCGGACCGAGCTGGCCTGCTGGTGGTTGCCGGAGGACGGGGAACCCAGGCCCCTGGTGTGGAAAATGGAACCCTAGGTTTCCCCACGAGCTGGCCTCCATGCTCCCTCCCGACACCAGCGGCGTTCAGCTGAGCCCCGATGAGGTGGCTCGCTTTTCACGCCACCTCATCCTGCCGGAGGTGGGCATGGAGGGGCAGAAGCGTCTGAAGGCCTCCTCCGTGCTCTGCGTCGGCACCGGCGGCTTGGGATCTCCCCTGCTGCTCTATTTGGCGGCGGCGGGGGTGGGCCGCCTGGGCATCGTCGACTTTGACGTGGTGGATTCCAGCAACCTCCAGCGTCAGGTGATCCACGGCACCAGTTGGGTGGGAAAGCCCAAGATCGAATCCGCCCGGCACCGCATCCTGGAGATCAATCCCCACTGCCAGGTGGATCTCCACAACACCGCCCTCACCAGCGACAACGCCCTGGAGATCCTCTCCTCCTACGACGTGATCTGCGACGGCACGGACAACTTCCCCACGCGCTACCTGGTGAACGACGCCTGTGTGCTGCTGGGCAAGCCCAATGTGTACGGCTCGATCTTCCGCTTTGAGGGCCAGGCCACCGTGTTCAACCATGAGGGCGGCCCCAACTACCGGGATCTCTTCCCCGAGCCGCCGCCTCCAGGCATGGTGCCCTCCTGCGCCGAGGGGGGCGTGGTGGGGGTGTTGCCAGGAATCATCGGCGTCATCCAGGCCACCGAGACCGTGAAGATCATCACCGGCATCGGCACCACCTTGAGCGGACGCCTGCTGCTCTTCGATGCCCTCAGGATGTCCTTCCGGGAGTTGCGGCTGCGGCCCAGCCCCGAGCGACCGGTGATCGATCGGCTGATTGACTATCAGGAGTTTTGCGGGGTGGCCGGCGCCGCCCCTGGCCAGGAGGAGGTCGCCGCCATGGACGCCATCGACGTGAAGCAACTCAAAACCCTGCTGGATGAAGGGGCCTCAGAGCTCGTGCTCCTGGATGTGCGCAACCCCCCCGAAGCCGAGATCGCGGTCATTCCCGGCTCGGTTCTCATCCCTCTGGATCGAATCGAGAGCGGGGAAGCCATCGAGGAGGTGCGCCAACTGGCCCAAGGGAAAACGCTCTACGTGCACTGCAAGATGGGCGGTCGGTCGGCCAAGGCCCTGATCGCCCTGCGACGCCATGGCATTGAGGGGGTCAACGTCTCCGGCGGCATCCAGGCCTGGAGCCAGGAGGTGGATCCAACGGTGGCGCTCTACTGAGCGGCGCCTGGCCGCCTCAGTAATCCACCCCCCGTTTGAGATCCACCCCCCGCTCGGCGTAGTGCTTGTGGCACACCATTTCTGAATGCACGCTGGCCAGGTCGAAATAGGCGGGGTGACTTTTGCAGCGCCCCGTGATGATCACCTCTGTTTCCGCTGGTTTGCGCAGCAGGGTTTGCACGATGGGCTCCACGGGCAGGAGTTCGAGATCCACCGTGGGATTGAGTTCATCTAAGATGACTGTTTTATACAATCCACTGGCGATCGCCGCTCCGGCGATCTCCCAGGCTCTCTCCGCTTCCACATAGTCAATCGGCTGTTGTTGGCCCCGCCACACGATGGCATCTCTGCCACTGCGCAGGTGATCCACCAGGTGGGGATAGCTTTCACGCAGGGCGGCGATCGCCGCGTCTTCCGTATAGCCATTCCCCCCCTTCAGCCACTGCAGGATCAACACCCTGTGGCTTTTGTCCTGACTGATCCCCCGGCCAATCGCCTGCAACGCCTTGCCCAGGGCGCTGGTGCTCTTCCCCTTTCCCTCGCCGGTGTAGATCTCGATGCCCCGCAGGCCCGGGGCGTCGCTGGGATGGGCCCGCATCTCCGAATGCAAATCCGCCAATTGCACCAAGGCCGCCGGGGCGCCACGTCCGGTGCAGATCACCTCCATCCCCGGGGGTTTGGTGGCCAGGGTGCGGGCCACCTCCTCCCCATCCAGCAGGCCCAGATCCAGCACGGGATTCAGTTCATCGAGCACCACCACCGAATAGAGATCGCTGGCTAGGGCTCCCTTGGCGATGTCCCATCCCCGCCGGGCCTCCTGTCGATCAAAGGGGGTGGCTTCGCTGGCGCTGAAGTACTCGCCCCGGCCTGTTCGCACCTGATCGATCAGGTGGGGAAACCCCCGTTGCAGGGCCTCGATCGCCGCGTCCTCGTCATAGGAGCGCCCGGGCCCTTTGAGAAAGCGCAGCAGGAGCACTCGCGTGCGCTTCTGTTCGCGGATGCCCAGCCCGATGGTTCGCAGCACCACCCCCAAGGCCGCCTGGCTCTTGCCCTTCCCCTCACCGTCGTAGACGTGCAACTGGCCATGGGCCCGCTCCTCACTCCCGGCGGCGGTGCGGATGCCAATGCCACCCCCCGTGCCCCGCTTGGTCGGTTGGGGGGGCGTGGGCGGGGTCATGGGCCAAGCCAAGGGGTTGTGGATGCTACTGGGGTTCAGGCCCCACCCCCAGACCCATGGGCGACTTGCCAGGATGACCGGATCGCCGGATGGCTGGATGGCTTCCCCACGCCCCCTCACCCTCCTCGAATCCCTCCCCGCGAGCCTTCTCGATGCGCTGGCCGCCCTCCGGCAAGCCATCGACGCCTTTGGTCAGGTGGTGGTGGCCTACTCCGGTGGGGTGGATTCCACCCTGGTGGCCGCCCTCGCCGCCGAACGGTTGGGAGACAACGCCCTCGCCATCACGGGGGTCTCTCCCGCCCTGGCGCCCCATTTGCTTGAGGAAGCCCGCTCTCAGGCCCAGTGGCTGGGCTTGCGCCATCGGGAGATCGCCACCGCGGAGCTGGCGGATCCCGCCTACACCAGCAATCCTCCCGACCGTTGCTACGCCTGCAAGAGCGAGCTTCACGGCCTCCTGGCCCGGATCCGGGCTGATGCCGGGGCCACCCTGGTGCTGGATGGGGTGAATCTGGACGATCTCCAAGACCATCGCCCCGGCCTGGTGGCGGCACGGGAACACCAGGTGCGTTCCCCGTTGGCGGAGGCCAGGGTGGACAAGGCGGGGGTGCGCCAGCTCTCGCGGGCCCTTGGGTTGCCCTGGTGGGACAAGCCCGCCCAGCCGTGTCTGGCTTCCCGCTTTCCCTATGGGGAGCCCATCACGGCGGCCCGCCTGACGCGCGTCGGGGCCGCTGAGGCCTGGTTGCGCTCCCGGGGTTTCGCGGAGGTGCGCGTGCGCAGTCAAGGGGAGGCCGCCCGGGTTGAACTCCCGGAGGCCTGCCTGCCGGCCGTCTGTTCCAGCCTGGCCTCCGGCACCCTTCGCCTCGAGATGGTGGAGGCGTTCAGGGCCCTGGGATTCCACGCCGTGGCCTTGGATCTGGAGGGGCTCATCAGCGGCAAGCTCAACCGAGATTTGGCCAGTCAGCGAAGTCTGGCCGATCGCGGTTGAGCCCGGGCACCGATCAAACGGTGGAGAGCTGGGGATCCCGCTCCGCCTGGGACACCCCGAAAGGCGTTTCCCTGCGGAAGCTGGTGAGCTTGTGGGCGGACGCGGCCAGCTCCGACACCAACACCTGACAGGCCCTCTCGGGCATGGTGTGGTCACCGCAGGTGAACACGTCGACGGCGGCGTATCGAGATTCCGGCCAGGTGTGAATGGAGATATGGGATTCGGCCAACAGGGCGAGACCTGTCACCCCCTGAGGATCGAACCGGTGGGTGATCAGATGCAACAGGGTGGCACCAGCACGTTTAGCGGCGCTCGTGATGGTGTCCCTGAGAAAAGCTTCGTCATCGAGCTTGGCGCTGTCGCAGTCATAAAGCTCGAGAATGCAGTGTTTGCCCACCATTTCCGTGGTGGGGACGGTTGGGGAGGAGGCGGGGAGGGAGGGGGAGGCCACACCCCATCCCGGATTGGGATGCAGGCAGGTCAAGCTCTGATTCATCAGGGTGTCAGTCAACACACGGATCCAACATAGGGTCAACCCGCCCCGTTTGCCTGATCGGGTTACCGGAGGCCTCGGGGGCGAACGGGCCCCTTCAGCCAGGGGCCTCCAGCACGCCCGCCCGCATTGCCACCACCTGGGCCTGCCTGCTCCATCCCCGCGTGAACATCTCCACATGGGTGGCACTCACCAGGCACTGATGGCCCTCGCCCACGGCCTCCAGCAACAACTGTTGGCGGGTGGGATCCAGCTCCGCCAGCACATCGTCCAGCAACAACAGGGGCGGAGCCCCCACCACCGCCGTCACCAGCTCCAGCTCCGCCAACTTGAGGGCCAACACCAGGGTGCGCTGCTGACCGGAGGATCCATAGCGGCGGGCGGGAAGCTCCCCGAACCTCATCTCCACCTCATCGCGATGGGGGCCCACCAGGCACTGTCCGAGCCTTTCCTCCTCACCGCGCTGGGCCCGCAACTCCGACTCCAGGGCCATCCGCCAGGCGCTTTCCTCCACGGTTTCCCCGGTGAGGGCCGCGGCGTCCCGCCCCGCGGCCAAGGGGGTGCCACTTCGGTAGGCCAGCACCAGGGATTCGGCTCCACCCCCCAGCTTCGCTTGCCAGGTGGCCGCCAGGGGGGCCAGCCGTTGCAGGGCTCGCAGTCGCCGACGATGAAGGCGGGTGCCGAGCACAGCCATCTGGGTGTCAAAAACATCGAGAAGCTCCTCGTTGGCCAATCGCCGTCGCGACAGCTGGGCCCGTTGACGCAACAGACGGCCGTATTGGCTGAGCAACACCCCATACAGGGGCTCCAGCTGCATCACCACCCGATCCAGCCACTGCCGACGCAAGGCCGGCTCCCCCCGCACCAACACCAGATCCAGTGCGCTGAAGCCCACGCAGCGCAGGCTCCCCAGCAGGTCGAGCTGGCGGGCGAGGGGCTTGCCATTGCGCCAGGCCTCCCGGCCGCCAACACGCCGGAGCCGCAGTTCCAAGCCATCCCCTTCCACCGTGGTGCCACGGATCCGGGAGTCGTTCTGGCCCCGGCGGATGAGATCCCGATCACTGCCGCAGCGGTGCGAGCGCAGGCTGGTGAGCAGCTCCACGCTCTCCAGCAGATTGGATTTCCCCTCCCCATTGGCCCCCACCACGATCAGTCGGGGCGCCTCCAGGGCAAGCCGCAGGGCTTCGATGTTGCGGAACTGTTGGAGCTCGAGGCACTGCAGCCGCATGGGTGGGGAGGGCGGCCAAGGGGTAAAGTAAAACCTCAGGTCAAGGCCTGAGTTTGGGCATGTAGCTCAGTTGGATAGAGCATCAGATTCCGGTTCTGAGTGTCGGGGGTTCGAGTCCCTCCATGCTCGTCATCCCCCTGCCGGAACAGGGGGACAGCCAGTGCCCCCCAGCGGTCAGCCCCGCTGACGGATCGGGCTCCCCCTCAGGGATCTGAGGGGCGATCGCCACCGAGGAGGCTCAGCCCCATCGCCCGGATCCCCCCCGGGTCGATGGCGAATCCCGCTTGGGTGAGGGCGCCGATGGCCTCCTTTGGGGCGGAGATGGAGATGCTGCAGCCACTCAGCTCTCGCCGCAGCCGCTCCAGGGCCGCCCCGACCAGCGCCCGGATCACCTCCTCTCGGGCCGGGTCGCTCGGGGAGGTGAGCAGGTCCCACAGGTTGGCGTTCAGGGCCCGATCGCTGGTGGCCCGCACAAACCCCACCCAATGGCCCCCCGGATTTCGCACCACCAGATGCCACACGCTATTGCGAATCACCTGGTGCCAGATCTCGGGATCGCGCGGCCGCTCGCCGCAGCTGACCAGCAGCTGATTGAGGGCCTCCACCTGGAGAGGGGGCTGCACCAACAGCTCATAGCCCTCTCTCAGGTGACTGGAGGCGGGTTGGCCACGGAAAGGGAGCAACAACCTATCTCTCAGCCCGTGTTGCGCATGCCCGCGGCGATGCCGTTGATCGTCAGCAAGGCGCCTCTGAGAAGTTCACTGCGGCTGTAGGTGTGACCACTGACAGCGGCCATGCGCTCGCTGGACGATTCGCTGATGGGCGGTTGACGATTTTGATCCCGCAACCTTCGCAGCAGGGCCACCTGCAAAAACCCCAGTGGAATAATCGTGCGGTTGCGCAAATCCACCGAGAGCTGCAGCGCCGGATCGCCATCCAACAGGCGCCGATGGTTGCTGATCCGCAAGACGAGTTCGTGGGTGAGGGCAAACTCCGCGGCGATCTCCTCAAAAATTCGCGCGAAAGCCTCGCGATTTTCTTCTCGTCCCAGGTGGGTCACATAGTGCTTGGCCAGATCGAGATCCACCTTGGAAAGGGTCATCTCCACCTTGGAGATCAACATGCGGAAGAAGGGCCAACGCTGGTACAACAGCTGCAGCAGCTCAATTTGGCCGGGATCCTGCGTGAGCTCCTCTTGCAGGGCGGTGCCAACGCCATACCAACTTGGCAGCAAGAAGCGGCTCTGGGTCCAGCCGAAAACCCAGGGGATGGCCCGCAGGGTGGAGAGATCCCGCGCCCCGCTTTTGCGGCGGGCGGGGCGACTGGAAATCTGCAGCTTGCTGATCTCCTCAATCGGCGTGACTTGTTGAAAAAAGGGCACCAGATCAGGGTTGTCGTGCACCAGGGCCCTGTAATGCTCGCGGGAGCGAGCCGCCAGGCGCTCCATCAAGGAATTCCACGTTGGTGTGTCGTCGATGCGCGTGCTCACCAAGCTGCTTTGCAGCACCGCCGTGGTAACGGTTTCCAAGTTGTAAAGCGCAAGCTCTGGCAGGGAGTATTTCGAGGCGAGCACCTCTCCTTGCTCAGTGATTTTGATCCGCCCCCGGAGCGTGCCACTGGGTTGGGCCAGGATCGCCTGGTAGGCGGGACCACCGCCACGGCCGACGGAGCCCCCGCGGCCGTGGAAAATCCGCAGACAAACCGATTGCTGAGTGGCCAGTTGTTGCAGGGCGATCTGGGCACGATGAATTTCCCAGTTGCTGGACAGGAATCCGGAATCCTTGTTGCTGTCTGAATAGCCCAGCATCACTTCTTGCAGGGGCGTTTGGCTTTCGGATCGCAACAACTCTCGATAAAATGGCTCCTGAAATAGACGGCCCATCACGGCGGGGGCCCGTTGCAAATCTTCCACGGTTTCAAACAGTGGAATCACCAGGAGCTGGGATCGTCTCTCCACCGGATCCACCAGCCCGGCTTCTTTGGCCAGCAGCAGCACCTCCAGCAGGTCGGACACGGTGTGACTCATCGAGATCACGTAGGTGCGGCAGATGCGCGGTCCGAATTCCTGTTGCAGCCTCTGCAACATCTGAAACACGGCGAAGGTTTCCGCCGTGGGTGGGCTCCAGGAGGCGGTTTGCGGCAGCAGGGGTCTTCGGGTTTGCAGCTCAGCCAACAGCCACTCCACCCGCTCCTCTTCCCCCATTTCTCCATAGGGAACCGGGAGCTGCAGGTAGCGGGTGAGTTCGTCAATGGCGTCGCTGTGCCGGGTGCTCTCCTGGCGAATGTCGAGGCTGGCCAAGGTGAAGGCAAAGATGTGCACCTGGCTCAACAGCCCCGTGAGCCCCTCACAGTGCAAGCCAGTGGCCTGCAAGCTGTTGCGAATCAGCTCCAAATCATTGCGAAAGTCTTCTTCTGAGGCGTAATGGAGATCCTGAGGGGCAGAGCCCTGGGAGAGGCCCCCCGCCATGCCACTGGCCGGACTCGGAGGGTCGGTGGCCGGGGACTCCCAACTGGCTTCGGCCAGCTGTTGGTTGCGTTTTTCACTCAGACGCAGCCGTTCCAGCATGTAGCTGAGCTTCAACCGGTAGGGCTCAAGGCGATAGCGTGCCGCCCGCTCCTCATAAATGTCGGGGAAGCGCAGGCGATCCATCTCCAGGGATTCCAAAAGGGCTGGACTCACCTGACTCCATTGCATGGAAATGCTGAGCTGATCGCGCAACTCAGTGACGGCTTTGATATACCGGTCGAGCATCATTTTCCGCTGGTAGCAGGCGGCTCGCCAAGTGATGTCCGGGGTGACGGACGGATTGCCATCCCGATCCGCTCCAACCCAAGAGCCAAATGTGCAGAAGGCCTCCCGCGGTGGATCCACGTCGGGATAGCTGGATTTCAGCGCCGCTCGAATGCGCTGTTGCAACAGCGGCATCGCGTCAAACAGCACCTGTTGAAAATAATGAAGCGCAAACTCCACCTCATCCAACACAGAAGGCTTGAACTGGTGGAGCTCATCCGTGCGCCACCACAAACGGATTTCCTCTTCCAATTGTTGGCGCAGTAGGGCTTGGTCGTCCGTTGAGGTGCAGGCTTCCAGTTGATCAATCAATGAGGCCACTCGCCTCTGCTTGTGACGCACGGTGTGGCGCACGATTTCCGTGGGATGGGCCGTAAAGACAAGTCGGACGTCTAGCTCACAAAGGAGATTTTCTAGGGCGTTTGGCGGCACATTCAACGCACGCAATCGCTCGAACAGCTGGCGAAAGGTTTCGGGCTCACTTTGATTGGCGAGTGGAGGCAAGAAGGGGTCGCAGTGACCCATCGGCGCCGCATGGCGCAAACTCTCCACATACGTGTGTTCCTCAATATGTTGCTCCAGGATATTGATGAGTTGGAAATACAGGGAGAACGCCCGTGCCGCGGCGATGCCGTCGGCCAGATCCATTTCGCGAATCACCTCGCCAATCGCCTCACTGTTCACCCCCGCGTTGCTGGGGCTCTGGCGGCCGCCCTCCTCCACCGGGTCGAACCGACCACTGAGCTCTTTCAAACGGATCAGTCGCTCCACCTGTCCCGGGGGACACTCGCTCTGGAGCACCGCCAACCAAAGTTCCTCCACCAGATCAAGGCGCTCCCCAAGCAGCCTTGTGGTGTGCGGCGGCACGACAAGCGCTGAGCGGTGGGCAGTGGCGGTCTCCCGCATGGGAGGGGTGGCGGAGGCTGCTGCCATGATCATCCCAGAGAGGGGGCGTGGTCTGTCGCAAGCCCTGCCCAAAGGGCCCCGTCCCTGGCCTCCATGGCCATCGCTTCCGTGGCGATGATCCGGTCGATGGGTTCCCCCGCCCGATGGCGTTCGAGCCAGCGCATCGACTCGGTTCCCAAGTCCAATACATCGCTGAGGGGTTTCAGCGTAGCCACCAAGTCGAGGGTTTCCGCCAAATCGGCCATGGCCGCCAGCTCCCGCGCCAACCACTCCCGGGCGCCGATGGGCTCTCCGGTGCGCCAATGGACAAGGGTCGCGTCCAAGCCATGCTGGGCTGACGCCCGGTCGTTCTGATCGGCAAGGGTGGCCAGCTCCCCCGGGGTGAGCACGCTGGCGACCAAGGGATCGAGACGCTCGGGCTCTCCCATCAGGGTGAGCAGGCGGAGCTCCGCCCAGGCGGTCACCGCCAGCAAGACCCGAGGATCGCTGATGAGATCACAGACGCGAATCTCCAGGCGGTTGAGAGACTCTGGACGACGGTCCCCGTTCGGGCGCACGGACGTCCACAGGTGGCGAACGTTCAACATGGTGCCCTCGGCCAGCTGTTCCCGCATCCAGGTCACATAGTGCCCATGACTGGTGAAGAGGGGGACGACCGGCGGGGTGAGGGGGAATTGGAGCCAGCGCTGGGACTGGGCTCCCGTGACCTGGCCATCCAGGAAGGGGGAACTGGTGCTGAGGGCGAGAAGCAGGGCTCCCTCGCAGCGCATCAACCGCAGCCCCGCGAACAGGGGCTCCATTGCCCGCATGCCGAGGTTGATGTGCACGCTGGCGGTCACCACCCTGGTGCCATACAGCCGCTCAATGTCCCCGTGATAGGGGTTGTCGGGGTTGGAGCGCACAAACCGCCCGCTGTCTCCCAGGCTGAGGGTGCTGCCTGGAAGCAAGGTGAGATCACGCTGGGCCAACCAGCTCCGCAGAGTTTGCCGTGGCGCGAGCAGGTAGGCCAATTGCCGCTGATAGTCGGCATCAGGGGGGGTGATGTACTCCAGGTTGCGGTTGTCAGGTTCCGTGACAAACCCCTCCAGATCCCGAGCCGCCTCGGCGGCACACCCCACCACGACGCCATCCCGGCGGCCGGTGAACATCTCCACCTCGAAGCCTTTGGTGAGCAAGGGACCGCTCATGGAGCTTGGGGGTGGGGTCGCCGCAGACAGGCCAGCGCTTTGAGCATGCCACGGGCCTTGTTGAGGGTTTCCTGGTATTCCGCCTCCGGCTGGGAATCGGCCACGATCCCCGCACCGGCCTGCACCATCACCCGCCAGCCCCCCTCGGGGTGGGGCAGCACCACCATGGAGCGGATGGTAATGGCCGTGTTCAAGGCCCCATGGAGATCCACCGCTCCGTACACCCCCGCGTAGGGACCTCGGGCATCCGGCTCTAACGCGTGGATCAACTGCATGGCACGGATCTTGGGGGCGCCGCTCACGGTGCCCGCCGGAAAGCAGGCCATGAGCAGATCCCACACATCATGGGCCCCGTCGAGCTCCCCCTCCACCTGGCTCACAATGTGCATCACATGGGAGTAGCGCTCGATCACCATCAACTCGGTGACCCGCACGGAGCCAGGGCGACAGACCCGGCCCAAATCGTTCCGCCCCAAATCCACCAACATCACGTGCTCGGCCCGTTCTTTTGGATCAGCGAGCAACTCCGCTTCCAGCTCCCCATCCTCGGCGGCGTCGGCGCCCCGGGGCCGGGTGCCGGCAATCGGCCGCAGGGAGGCCTTGATGCCCCCATGGGGCTGGGGTTCCGCTTTCACCATCACCTCGGGACTGGAGCCGATGAGAAACCAGTCGCCGAAGTTGAAAAACGCCATGTAGGGCGAGGGATTCACCATCCGCAGGCTGCGGTAGAGATCGAAGGGCTCGCGCTCCACCCGGGTTTCCAGCCGCTGGCTGAGCACGAGCTGAAACACATCTCCCGCCGCGATGTGCTCGCGACCGCGTTCCACCACCCGCTCAAAGTCGGGCTGGCGCCAGTTGGCGCGGATGTTCAACCCCAGGCTCGGATCGGCTGAGCGCGCCTCCCGCCAGTCGAGGGGCACAACCCCGGCGGGGAGGGGGGCGTGCATCTGGGCCTCAAGACGGGAAATCCTCGCGGCCGCGTGGTTCCAAGCTTGATCGGGTCCCAGGCCTCCACTCAGGTCGGCATAGGCCACCGCGGTGATCTGCCGCTTCACCTGATCAAACACCAGAAGGCTGTCCGCCAGCATCCAGCACCCGTCCGGAGGGGCCCCGGGGCTTGGAGAGTGCACGGGCACCGTGGGTTCGATCCACTGGATCAGCTCATAGCCCCAGCAACCAAACAGTTGGCCCAGGGGTGGAAGCTGGGGCTCAGGGGCCGGGCGAATTGGAGCCAGGCATTGACGCAGCAACAAAAAGGGGTTGCCCGCCAGTTCATCCAGCCGGCCATCTCGCCACTGGCGCTCGGCCTGATGGCCGCGGCAGGTGAGGGTCCAAAGGGGGTCACTCACCACGAAACTCCAGCGACCCAATTGCTCCCCCCCTTCCACCGACTCCAACAGCACCCCCCTCCCCCCGCCCGCCCCCACCTTGAGCCAGGTGGTGAGCGGAGTTTCCAGATCCGCTGGCCAGCGTTTCCAGAGGGGAATGAACGTGAATCCCTGCTCCACCCTGGCGAGAAAAGCAGGGCGATCTGGGTTCAGATCAAGGCCTGGCATGGAGAGGGGGAGAGATCAAGGGGAAAGCAAAAAAAAAACGGCGGGTTGGTTCCCCGCCGCCTTGATTCACGACTTGGGATCAGACCTCGAAGGGCGCTTTGCCCGTGAATTTCAAATTGGAAGGGTTGGGATTTTCACCAATGCGGCGAGGATTGTGGCCGACGATGGGACGCCCCTCATTGACTTTTTCGGGGAACACTCCATCTTTGGGATGGAGGAATTCCACATCCCCGCCGGGATAAATGCGATAAACCTTGTAATCTTCAATCTTGGGCTTGAATTTCGTGCGTAGCTGGGTGCCCAAGGCCAGGCACTGCTCTTTGCGCGCGAAATACATGATGTTTTCGCCCGCGTTCATTTCCGCCGCGCCACCGGTGGGCAGCTCGAAGATCTGGGCGGAGGGGCTGCTCCAGGTGATGGCGTATTTCTCTTCCGTCTCCGCGGAATTCAGCAAGCCGCCTGTGCTGCCGATGTATTTCGGAAGTTGACCATTGAGGGCCGTTGCTGGCATGGCTCTGCTGACCGTTTCAGGCGGAAGCTAGCACCGTGCTTTTGGCTCAAAGCCAGCTGGGCCATCACTCTTCACACCCCGTCAACAATCCCCGCCTACCCCGTTCGCTCGGCCAGGGGGAAGAACACCGTGAGGCTCGATCCACCCCGTTCCGTGAAGCGGCCCCCCAGGCGATGGAACAGCAGCTGGGTGGCTTGTCGACTCAGGTTCAAGCTGCCGGTGGTGGGGTTCCAACTGAGCACGGGACCCACCCTGGCGTTGGCTTGGGGGGGCTCCCCCGATGGGGCCATCCCCCGGCTCACCGGATCGTCGCTGCTCAGATGCAGTTTCAAGCGTTGCCCCGCCGGCCGCAAGCGCAGCCGCACATGGCTTCCCGCGGGCAAGGAGCGGCTAAAGCGATCCATCAGCCCTCCCAGCATGGTTTCCAGCCGGGCCGGATCGCTCAGCACGGGTGGAAGGTCCTCCGCGATGGAGAGCGTGAGCTTCAGGTCGCGGCGACGCAACTGACGTTGCCAGATCCCTTCCAGATGGCGCAGCAACTGACTGAGGTCGGTGCGAGCCAGCTGGCTGGCCTCCAGGGGTTGGCCCCGGCTGGGCTGGCGCTGCAACTCAGCCGCCAGGAAAATCAAGCCGAAGCGATCGATCTGTTCGCTGCATTCGCCATCGATCTGCTCCAGTCGTTGCCGCACCACGGCAGGCAGGTCGGGGCGGCGTAGCAGGGAGCGGATCAGGGTGCGAATCGTCGCCAGAGGAGTGCGCACCTCATGGGTGAGGGCCTCCAGAAGGGCCAATTCCGCGGCCACATCCTCGGTTGGGCTGGCGGAGCCTCCTGGAGACCGGGGCTCCACCGGCTGAAGGGTGACGCTGGGAGCCATGGCCGCCAGACGTTCCGCCAGCAAGGGCCAAAACCGCAACCCCAGGGCGGGGTCGTTGTGGAGGGGGCCCAACGCCTGGAGGCGGCGGCGCAAGCGCGAGGCCGCCTCCGGGTCGTCCTCCCCGAGGCGCCGATCCAGCCCCTCCAGGGCTTGGGTGATCACCGGGGCCTCGAAACGCACCACCACCCGACGGGCCAGGGGGGGGCCGTCCAGGAGCATGGCCACCTGCAGCCGCGGGGTGATCAGCACCAGCAGGGGGTCATGGCCATCTTCCGTTCTCAGGGGAAGCCGTTGGAAGCCGCCATGGGGAGCGTCTCCCCATGGCGGCTTGGCCGCGGCCGCGGGGAGGAGGGGCCGAGGCGCCTGGGGCAGCACCTCCTCCAAACCGGCCGGGATCCACACCCAACCCTCAAGATTCCGCAACAGCGAGGGCTCATAGAGGGCCGGCAGGGGGGAGGCCAGCCAGACGCCCTGGAGAGGGGTGGAATCGGTGAGCAGGAGATCCTCTTGGAGGGTGGCCAGGGAGGCCCACCACAGGCGACGCACGCCATCCTCATCGCCCCGTCCAGGGGGCACGCCCTCGCTCAGCTGTCGTCTCAGGGTGACAAAGCTCACCGCCAGCGTTGGCTCAAGCGGCTTCGGCGGCTCACAGAGGCACAGAAGCCGATGGACACGAAGTTGACCAACATCGCGGAACGCCCGTAGCTCAGCCACGGAAGGGGAATTCCGGTCACCGGGCCAAGGCCGATGGTCATGCAGATGTTCACCACCACCTGAAACATCAGCATGGCGGCCACCCCCACCACCACCAGGGATTCCCCGTCGGTGCGGGCATGCATGGCAATGCTCAACAACCGCCAGCAGAGCAACAGATAGGCCACCACCACCACGGTGGAGCCGATGAAGCCCATTTCCTCGCCAAGGGCGCTGAAGATGAAATCGGTGTGCTGCTCGGGAATGAAGCGCAGCTTCGTGAGCTGGCCATGCATCAGGCCCGTTCCCAAGAGCCCTCCAGAGCCAATCCCCACCATGCTCTGGAGAAGGTGGTAGCCCCCGCCGAGGGCATCTTTGGCCGGATCGAGGAAGAGCACGAGGCGGTCGCGCTGGTAATCCTTCAGCCCATGCATCCAAAGCTGCGGGGTGATGGCGGCAAAAAACACCTGCACCGACGTCACCGCGGCCACAGCGACGCGCCTCCAGGGGAGCGATGTCCAGGCCAGGAAGGCCAGCGAGGGGATCCAGATCGCCAGTGCCCAGGGGGCGACCCCGGAAAGGATGGCCGTCATCAAGGGGGAGAGCAGCAGCAGGAGCCAACTGGCGGGCAATCCGGCCCAAAAGAGCATCACCAACAGGATGGCCCCGTAGACCAGGGAGGTTCCCAGATCGGGTTGGAGAAACACCAGGGCCCAGGGAACGCTGATCAGGGCCAGGGGCCGCAGCAGATCCACAGGGCGCTCAATGGGGTAGCGGGTCAACACCCCCGCCAGCAACAGGATGGCGGCCACCTTGGCGAACTCCGAGGGCTGCACATGAAAACCGGCGATATTGATCCAGCGCTGGGCGCCCAGGGCGGAGGTGCCCACAAACCTCACCGCCAGCAGGCTCAGATTGGTGACCACATAAATGGGCCATCGCGCCAAGCGGAGTTGATCCAAGGGGAGCCTGGCGACCAACAGAGCCAGGACCACCCCCACGCCAGCGGTGATCCAGTGTTGATACCAGTCGGCGTAGTCGGCTTGCCGCTGGGTGCTGGCGATGAGAATTCCCGCCAAGCCGCAGAGGACCAGGGGAACGCCCCAAAGGATCCAGTCGATCGTGTCGGCCTTGAGTCTCACCGGGCGAGAGGGGGTCCGACTCGCCCACCGGCGATGACCCGAGAGCGCCACCATCCGCTTAAACCGCCGCCCCTTGGAGCGCGAGGGCTTGGCTGACCGCCTCGGCCAACCCCCTGAAGGCCTTGGCTGTCGCCGACTCTGGCTGGGCCAGCACGATGGGGCGTCCCTCATCTCCTCCCTCCCGCACGGGAAGTTCGAGCGGAAGTTGGGCCAGGAGCGGCACGCCCGCCTCATCGGCTAACAGGGCCCCACCGCCACTGCCAAAGAGGGCATAGCGCCGGTCCGGCTGATCGGGGGGAAGAAACCAGCTCATGTTTTCCACCACCCCAAGCACGGGCACGCCCATCTGCACAAACATGGCCAATCCACGGCGCGCGTCCTGAAGGGAGACCCGCTGGGGGGTGGTCACCACCAGGCCACCCCCGATGGGCACGGCCTGGGCCAGGCTCAGCTGGGCATCGCCGGTGCCGGGTGGGAGGTCAACCACCAGCACATCCAGCTCCCCCCAATCCACTTGGTAGAGAAATTGGCGGATGATCCCGTTGAGCATGGGCCCCCGCCAGATCACAGGCTGGTTGTCGGCGATCAGCAAACCCATCGACACCATCACCAGCCCACAGGTTTCGATCGGTCGCAGCACCTGATCGGAGCCGCTTCCTCGCACCTCAGGTACTTGGTCGGCGACGCCCAGCATGGTGGGGGCGTTCGGTCCATAAATGTCCGCGTCCAGCAGGCCCACCCGCAGACCATTCCGGGCCAGGGCGCAGGCCAGATTCACGGCCACCGTGCTCTTGCCCACCCCCCCTTTGCCACTGCTCACGGCGATCACCTGGCGCACCCCCGGAATCGCCTGACGGGAGGGCGGGCCGCCAGCCTCCGATGGGCCGTGGCCCGCCCCGCCGATGGGGCCCGAGGAGGGGGGAGGGGCCAGCTCGATTTGCACGTCAGCAATGCCCTCCAGCCGCAGGAGCGCCCCCCGGGCCTCCGCGGCGAGGCGATCCCGCTGGGCACTCGCGAAGTTGGGGAGGGCCAGACGAAACACCGCCCGCTCGCCTCGCACCCGCACCTCCGTGATCCAGCCGAGTTCCAGCAAGGGCCGGTCGGTGCCTGAATCCCGAAGGACCTTGAGGGCCTCGATCACCTGTCGCTCCTTCTCGCTCGGGGCCGGATGGAGCCCGTCATCGCCGCTGCACGTGGACATGGGCGGAGCAACCTTCGCCATCGATCATGAGTGATCCTAGGAAGCCTTAGGAGTGACAGAGCCTCTCGATGGGTTGTGGATCACCCCGATGGGCTGGGATGGTTGAGGAAGCCTCCCGCTTCCGTCCCCTCAATGGCCACCACTCCAGCCAACGAGACGCCCCCGGCCGCGTCCAGGAGCCGGGCCAGAGATCTGTTGATGGGTCTGCAGGATCGGATCTGTGCTGGGCTTGAGTCGCTGGATGGGGAAGGTCGCTTCCTGGAGGAGAGCTGGGAGCGTCCCGAGGGAGGGGGCGGCCGCTCGCGGGTGATGAAAGCCGGCCGGATCTTTGAGCAGGGCGGCGTGAACTTCTCCGAGGTGCAAGGAGATCAGCTGCCTCCCGCGATCCTCAATCAGCGGCCTGATGCCAAGGGGCACCCTTGGTTCGCGATCGGCACCTCCATGGTGCTGCACCCCCGCAGCCCTTGGGTGCCCACCGTGCACCTCAACTACCGCTATTTCGAGGCCGGCCCCGTGTGGTGGTTTGGGGGGGGAGCGGACCTCACCCCCTATTACCCCTACTTGGAGGACGCGCGTCACTTTCACGCCACCCTCAAGGGGGCTTGCGCCGCCATCGATCCGGCTTACTACACGGTGTTCAAGCCTTGGTGTGATGAATACTTCTTCCTCAAACATCGCGGCGAGACGCGCGGGGTGGGGGGGATCTTCTACGACTATCAGGACGCTTCGGGGGTGTTGTACAAGGGGCCCGACCCGGAGGGTCCCGCTGCCCTGGCCTCCCGGGGAGTGAGTCCGATCGAACAGAACTGGGAGAAGCTCTTCTCCCTGGCCCGATCCTGTGGGGAGGCGTTTCTGCCGAGCTATGTGCCCATCGTGGAGCGGCGCCAGTCGATCCCCTGGGGAGACAGGGAGCGGCAATTCCAGCTGTATCGCCGCGGCCGCTACGTGGAGTTCAACCTGGTGTTCGACAGGGGCACCATTTTCGGGTTGCAGACCAATGGCCGCACCGAGTCGATCCTGATGTCCTTGCCCCCCCTCGTGCGCTGGGAATACGCCTACACGCCCGAGGCGGACAGTCGGGAGGCCCTGCTCACGGAGGTGTTCACTCGGCCTCAAAACTGGTTGGAAGACGGGTCACTTGAGAGCCGTTGCGCGGCAAAGCGGGCTGTGAGCTGACCTCCGGGGTCGACGCGCCACCCGCCCGTCGCCCCATCCCGATTTCCAGGGCCGAGACCACCCGCTCAGCCAGAAGCCGCACGGTCCGTTGACGGGTTCTGGGATCCCGCAGGGAAGCTTCCAGGCGGCCCTCCAGTTTGCCGAGCTCGAGGATGGCGACACCCCGCTTGGGCGCACCGAGGCGATCGCGGAAGTTCATCGGATAGGCCCCGAATTCCTGGGCCAGGCTTTCGTCGATGCGGCTGAAGGGCCGATGGAGGGGAGGGATGAGGCCCGAGCCCACGCCCGAGGGGCCGTAGGCGTCGAAGTGGATTTCAAAGGCGTAGCCATCCGCCAGGGCGTGTTGCCGGCCCACGCTCCAATTGGTGCCGGGATCGTCGGGATCCAGGATCGTGCGCACAGGGGGTTTGTAGAAATCGATGCGCAGGCCCCGGGCACGCCCCAAGGTGGCCACGGCGTGGGCCAACACCAGGTTCCAGTAGTGCTCATCGCTGATGCCGGCCATCATGGGCGCCGCGCCGAGGAGCGCCACGGCCTCCCCACTGGTGCCCGAACCGGCGATGCCCTGGGAGTCGGCGTGGCCCGCCATCACCAGGATGGGGGTGTTGGGCGAAACCGCCCGCAAGCCGATCCAGTCTTTCCGCATCCGACTCCTCACCCCCGTGAGGGGGTCGATCGCTCCGGGGCTTCGGGCCAGATCCGCCTCCAGGGTTGGGCGTACGAACTGGGCCGACGCGGGGGCGATCCCCCAAGTCAGGAAGTTGAGCGACGCCAGGAGGGTGGCGGGGATTCGACAACGGTTGCGCATAGGGGGGTCAGATGGGGGAACTCAGAAGCCGACCGTCACTGGCTAGGCCGAGGGATGGGCCCAATTCTTTTTCCAGGGCGATGAGCTCATCGCGGTGAGCCCGCAGTCTGAGGGTGCTTCCCGCCCCCTCGGTGTGCTCCATGAGTCGGACTTCCAGGCTTTCCGGGCGGGCGGCGCGGCGCCAATAGATTCTCCCAGCCAGCGGCCCCAATAGGGCCAGCGACAGCACCCACCACCCGGCCGCCGGGAAGAGCTGATGAATCACCAAAGCGAGGCTGCCTGCCCCCAGGCTTCCCAGCACGGAGAGCAACAGGGCAAGAAACACACTGGCCCGCACCTGCCCTGAGAAGCAAAGCACCTGGCGTCCCGGATCCTTCGCGGTGGGGCGCCAGCCCCGATCGCCCAACCAAGACACCAAAGCCTCAATCACCTCCAGCGCGGGCCGGGGGGATTGAACATCCACCACGGTGGTGCGATCTTTGCTGCCCGCTCGCAAAAAAAACACCAGGCCGATCGCCAGCAGCAGGGTGAGCAACAAGGTGGAGGCGAGGGAAGCCATCGACGCGCCAAGAAGCGAGGGCTCATTCTCTTCTGAATCGACTGGATTCGGGGGCTGGCGGAGTCCGGCTTGGCAATGGCCCAGCATGGAAACCCCATCTCCCCAGACGCCATGACCGAGGCCGCTAGCAAGCCGTCCCCTCCCCCATCCCGTTTCGCGGTGTTCGACGGGGATCTGGATGAGGAGTGGCTCGCTCTCTACGCCCAGGCCCCCGCCCTGGCTCTCGACACGGAAGCCATGGGGCTGATCCATGGCCGCGACCGGCTCTGCCTGGTGCAAATCTGCGATGGAGAGGATCGGGTCTGTTGCGTCCGCCTGGCGAGGGGTCAACAGGACGCCCCGCGGCTCAAGAGCCTGCTGGAGAATCCGGCGGTGGAAAAGGTGTTTCACTTCGCCCGCTTTGATGTGGCCGCCCTGGAGGAAAACCTCGGCATCGCCGTGAATCCCATTTTTTGCACCAAGATCGCCAGCCGCCTGGCGCGCACCTACGCCCCCCGCCATGGACTCAAGGAGGTGGTGAACGAGTTGGTGGGGGTGGAGCTGGACAAACAAGCCCAGAGTTCGGATTGGGGGAGGGTGGAGGAGCTGAGCGAGGCGCAATTGGCCTATGCCGCCGGCGATGTGCGCTGGCTCCTGCCAGCCAAAACCCGTCTGGAAAGCATGCTGCGCCGGGAGGAGCGTTGGTCGCTGGCGAAGCGGTGTTTCGCTTGTGTGCCGGTGTTTGCCACCCTCGACCGCCAGCGCTTTGGCTCGGTCTTTGAGCATTGAGGCGGCGCTGAGGCGGCGGGCCGCTAGTCCTCCGTCATGAAATTCTCCTCACCGCTGAGGGCGCCGAGCTGGGCATCCAACAGGGCCTGGGTGTCGACGCCAGAGGCCTGGGCTTCCGCCAGCATGCGTTCGGCCAGGGCGATGCGAGCCGGGGTATCGCTGAGGCCCTCCCGCGCGGCTCGGATGTCCACCCGGCGCCGGGCCGAGGCGATGCTGATGCCCAACCAGCCCGCCAAGCGCCCGCAGGCCGCGTTGTAGTGCCGATCCGGGATCGCCGCCATCGCCAAACCTTCAAGAGTGTTCAGGCATCATCCCGCGACGGGGGATCGATCGGCCGCTCCACCCTCCACAAGCGCGCTTCGATCAGCCGCGCCAAAGCCTCGCTTCCCCCCGGGGGGCCCATGCGCCGCCGGCCCCGCCGCCCCAGGCGGGCTCTGGCCTCGCCATCGCGCAGCAGCTCCAGCAAACGGGTCCGCAGATGTTCGGGCGTGTGGCAAGGCTCGGCGGCGCCGCCCAGCAGGCGGCTCTGACGCCGGGCGAAGCCCGCGGTGAACTGGGGGCCGGGACCCGGCAGGGAAAGGGCTGGCAGCCCGAGCCCCACCAGCTGCTCGGTGGCGGTGCCAGCCGTGGCGAGCCCCATCTCCGCCCAAGGGGCCCAGGACGCGAAGCGCCCGACTCCCAGGAACAGCCGCAGGCAACCCTGGCTCCAGGCCCCGTGGGCCTCTCCGTTGGTCGGTGGGGGCACCGGCAGAAACCTCGCCTCGGCCAGCAGCGCGTCCACCTCCCTGGAGCCGTGGAGCCCCCCGCCGATCGGCACCAGGATGTTGAGCCCACCCATCGGGTCGCACTGGCGGGGGTCGGGCAGGGAGGCCAGGAGCCGTTTGAGATTGCCGAGGGCCTCTGGCAACCGACTGCCCGGCAGCAGCAGCACCCTGCGGCCATGGCGCAGCCATTCGGGCAACGGCTGATGGTGGAAACCATCCATCATGGGATTCCCCGGAGCCACCGCTCCCACGCGATGGCTCCGGAGTCCCCTGGCCGTGAGGCCATCCCGCACCGCCACCAGCCGACACCGCGGGCGGGCCATCAACGCCCATTCCCAGGGATCCCACTCACTGCCTTTGCAACGGTGGTAGGCGTCCGCCAGGGGAGAGGGGGTCCACCCTGGGGGGGAGGGGCTCCTCCAGGTGTAATCGCTTTTTGGGGTGCCGACGAATCCATAGGGCCCCCCCCCTAGCCAGGCCAAGGCCAGGGGGAGCAAATCGCCGATCGCCAGGATGGGGTGGCCCGTCGCTCCCCAGCGCCGTGCCACCCGCAGTTGTTGCCAGGTGGTGAGGGGAAGGCCCGCGGCCAGATCCCGCAGCAGGGCGCGAAGGCTTTGGTTGCTGAAGCCACCGCTGGGCAGCAACCGACGAGGGCCGAGACGCTCCAACCTGAGCTCCAGGGGTGCCCGGGCGAACGCGGCGCCCTCCCCCACCAGCGCCAGCGCGGCGATCCCCAGCCCGGGATCACGGCGACGCAGGGCCTCGATCACATGGAGGGCGATGAGGTCCTCCCCATGGCCGTTGCTCAAAACCAGCAAACGGCGGGGCATGCCAGGGCTGATACGATCCACCACGGGAGTTTGCTCCCCCAAGGCGGCATGGCCAAGTGGTAAGGCAGAGGATTGCAAATCCTTTATCCCCAGTTCGAATCTGGGTGCCGCCTCTCCCTTTCCCAGGGAACCCGAGGGCTGGGTCGACAGTGGATCAGGTTCGGACAACCTCCCACTCTCACCCCTTCAGGCCTCGTCGGCCGATGGGTTCAGCTGGCCCTGCCCGGTCTCACCCGCCCTCTGGTCTCCTGCCCTTTCCAGACGGATTGAGCCGCGGAGTGAAGAGCCGCCTGCAGATCTCCCACCAATCGCTCCAATCGTTTTCGCCTGCTCCTGGCTGGAGAAAGATGATCGGAGATCACTCCCGCATGGCAGAGATCCAGCAACAGGGCAACCTCCTCAGAGGAGAGGCAAAGCAAGTGCTCGTTGTTGTGGTGGATGACCTTCACCAAAGCTGAAGCAGCAGAGAATTGTTTTAGGACGAATTTCAGTTCTGGAGATGGGGAAATCCGGCCCTCCAAACACGGCCACTGGCGGCCACTCACGCGCTGGCGTGAAGCCGCGTGGCGATTTCCACCACCATGAGCCCGATGAGGGCCATGGCGATCAGCAAGGAGCTCGGATGGGTCATTGGGCCTCGCCTCAAGTGCGCAAACCCTAAAGCGAATCTTAAGAGGGGAGGGGGTTCACGGTCGAAAGGCCACGAAACTGCACACCCCGCAACAAAAAGCCCCCCCCGTTGCCTGTCGTGGGAGGGGACCGGATCCGGGGTCAGTAGCCGGAATCGGCCACGCAGATCCCTTGGCACACGATGCCATTGGTGGACGTTCGCCCGCAGTGGGCACACAACACAGGGTCGGCGGCCACCTCCGCGGCGAGCCGTCCCTCGGAAAGGCCGGAACCATCAGCGGAGGGGCTGGCCCCGGTGGAGCTTGAAGGGGGGGCCAGGGCCTCGGCCACGGACTGGGTGGAATTCATCGGATCCCATCATGGCCCCCACAGTTGGAAATCGCCGGATGTCATCTCCCGCTTTGGGTTCTCCCTCCATTGGTGTTGGCACCTGGGCCTGGGGCAATCAGTTTCTTTGGGGCTACGACCCCAAGTGGGATGAGCGGATCCACCTCGCTTTCCAGCGGGCCGTGGCCTCGGGCCTCCGCTTCTTTGACACCGCGGATTCCTACGGAACGGGTCGCTGGACCGGCCGCGGCGAAACCTTGCTGGGCGCCTGGTGCGCGGACCTTCCGCCGGCTCGTCGAGAGGCGCTGACGGTGGCCACAAAGCTGGCTCCATTTCCCTGGCGCCTGGGGCGCCGAGGCTTTGAGCGGGCGTTGGCCGCCTCCAAGGGGAGGCTGCGGGGAAAGGTGGATCGGGTGCAGTTGCATTGGACCACGGCTCGCTACGCCCCATGGCAAGAGGGGCCCCTGATGGACGGTTTGGCGGACGCGGTGTTGGCTGGTGAGGTGGCGGAGCTGGGGGTGTCCAATTTCGGACCCAAGCGATTGCGGCGGGTGTTCGAGCACCTCGCGAAACGGGGCGTGCGTCTCGCCAGCCTTCAAATTCAGTTGTCACTGCTGGCGCCTGAGGCCATCAGGCCAGGCGGAGTGGCCGACGTGTGCAAGGAACTTGGTGTGGAGCTGATCGCCTACAGCCCTTTGGCCCTGGGCTGGTTGGCCCCTCCGGAGGGCGCGCCTCGCCCCCGGCCGGCGGGTCCCCGGGGACTTCTGTTCGCCCGGCTCGACCGCGGAGCCGACCCGGTGCGCCAGCACCTTCTTCGTGTGGCCAAGGCACGGGGAGTGTCCGCCGCGTCGGTGGCGATCAATTGGTGCCGCGCCCATGGCGCGATGCCCATTCCCGGGCTGCGCCGCGTGGAGCAAGTGGAGGAGGCCGCCGCCGCCCTGGGCTGGACCCTCTCTGAGGAGGAGAGAGAGGGGCTGGATCGTGTGGCGTTCGCCAACAGGGCACGCATGCCCGCCAATCCCTTCCAGAGCGACTGAGAGGGGACTTCAGGGCTCGGAGCAGATCACCACTGGAAGCGAGGGAGCCGGCTCCTCGATTTCCCCTTCCCCAGGGGCACCCTGCAGCAACCGCAGCATCTCCACATCCTCCCCCTGCCCTTCCGCCCCTTGCTCCGTGGGACCGCAGGCGGCGAGGGCCTCCTGAAGCAGAGAATCGAAGGTGGACCCGGGAAGACGATGGCGGGCCAGTTCCAAAAACGCGCGGGCCAGGGATTCGCCAGCGGCGGCGCGCAAGGCTGGGTTGCTCCGCCTGAGTTCTTGCTCCTGACCAATGGCGTTCAAGAACCGTTCGGTGACATCCCGTTTGGTGGTGGCGCGGATGCTGGTGTCTTGATCAGCTTGGTTGAGAAACACCTGGGCATCGAGTTCTCCCAAACGGCGATTCAAGCTTTCCAGCACACTCTGGGCTTCTTTGAAGATCTGGGTGAGCTGCCCATCGGAGAGACGCGGCAGGTCGGCCACATACACCTTTCCGTGGTCACGCAGGGTTAAAAAGGTGGGCCGCTGCGTGCCTGATTGACCGGTCTTCCGTCCAGCGACATCGCGGGGCTTCGGGCGGGGTTGCTGGGGGCGCTGGGGAGGAGTAGGACCCGCGGAACTGCGCCGGCGGGTGATACGCGAGGAACTATTCAACATGAGGGTATGGGCTGTATGAGGGTATGGGCTGTTGCGTGTCCTGAAGCGGCTTTCGAAAAAGCACCCCTTCAGCCTAGGAAGAAAAGCAATCTTGAATGGAAGGGGCCCAGGGAGTTGCCCTAAATCTTTGAATCCGGCCCTTGCGGCAGGCCCACGATGGCTTCCCCCCCCTCGCGCCGAGCTTCGATGTGGCCGATCGGCCAAGCCCGATGCCCACAGGATTGGCAGACGTCCAGCACGGCGGGCAACTCTTGGGGACCCACCACAAGACAGAAGCCGACGCCCAGGTTGAAGGTGTTCCAGAGATCGGCTTCCGGCACCTGGCCCTGTTCCCGCAGCCAACGAAACACAGCGGGCCGCTCCCACGCGCCGGGATCCACCACGGCCTGAAGTCCTGGCGGGAGGCACCGAGGCAGGTTTTCGGGCAACCCGCCCCCGGTGATATGGGCCATGCCTCGGGGAGCCAGGTCCGCCTCCAGCAGGGCCTTCACCAGATCGCTATACAGGAGGGTGGGCGCCAGCAACTCCAGAAACAGGGGTGGGCCACCCGCCTCCAACCGGGTTTCCATCGTGAGCGGCCGCTCCTCCAGGACGCGCCGCACCAGGCTGAAGCCGTTGCTGTGGATCCCGCCGCTGGCGACCCCCACCACCTGGTCCCCCACCTCCACGCCACGCCCATCGATCAAGCGATCCTCTTCCACCACCCCCACGCAGAACCCCGCCAAGTCGTAGGCCCCGGGCCCATAAAAACCAGGCATCTCGGCCGTTTCTCCCCCCAGCAAGGCACAGCCGCTGACCCGACAGCCATGGGCAATGCCTTCCACCACCTCAGCCAGCGTCTCCGGGGTGAGGCGGCCTGTGGCGATGTAATCCAGGAAAAACAGCGGTTGGGCACCACAGGTGATGACATCGTTCACGCACATCGCCACCAGGTCGACGCCGATGCCGTGATGGCGGTTCCAGCGCCGCGCCAGCTCAAGTTTCGTGCCCACCCCGTCGCTGCCCGCCACCAGAAGAGGCTTGCGGAAGCCTTCGGGAAGACGGCACAGCCCGGCGAATCCACCCACCCCGCCCACCACCTCGGGCCTGCGCGTGGAATCGACACTGGCGCGAATGCGGTCGATGAACGCCCGGCCCGCCCGCACATCCACGCCCGCGCTCCGGTAGTCCATGGCTTCCATCCAATTGATTCGATCCTCCAATGGCGCGGGCCGGGCGCTTCAACGGGGAGGAGTCACTGGGCCCAGGCAGGGGCCGAAACGCCGATTGGCACACGCTTTAATCAGCGCCGCTGATGACTGTTATTAGATTTCTTCATCACTCAAGCCAAGTCGCAGGGGTCTTGAAGCCCTGAAAAAACTGGACAAAAGCTTAAAGATGACAAATTCTGATGAGTCTGCCGTCGCTTTCCCTGCCTGTTGGCAGCAGTGAAAAGCCGGTAACTTGTGACGGTCGTTATTTCGTGTGAGGAATTCGTCCAGAAATTGCTTCATCGATGCTGACGTCGAAGCTTCTTGTTTCCTGTCCCATTCCTGAAGCGAAACGCAACGTCTGATTTCCAGATTTGTCCCTTCTGACTTGTTCCGATTGCCATGCGTGCACTTCTCCTCAGCTCCGCCGCCCTCCTCATCGCTGGAGCTCCCCTGCCCCAGGCCCAGGCCGCTTCCCTCTCGTCTCCCTCTTTCGGCACCATCGCCATCCGTGAGGCTGGAGCCCCTCCTAGTTGGGAGAACAAATTCTTCAAGTCGATTCCTCCCCTGCCCTTGGCGCAGGGTCAGCAAATCGCCTCGGCCCGGAGCGTCCAAGTCGGTCAGGCCAGTTGGTACGGCCCAGGATTTTTCGGCAATCGCACCGCCAGTGGTGAAGTCTTCCGCCCTGGCACACTCACCGCCGCCCACCGCTATCTGCCCTTTGGCACCAAGGTCCGGGTCACCAACCTCTACAACGGCCGTACAGCCGTGGTTCGCATCAACGATCGTGGCCCGTTCTCGGGGGGACGCATCATCGATTTGGCCCATGGCGCGGCTCAGGTTCTTGGCCTCACCGCAAGCGGCATCGCCGATGTGCGCCTGGAAGTGATCGACTGATCCATCCGGCCTTTCCAATCCTTCCAGTCCTTGGGCTGGGAGGATTTCGCGTGTTGGCCCGCCCGCACCTTGCCGCTTCTCCGCACCCACAGTGAGCTTGCCGCCTGGCGCGGGAGCTTCCCGCCATCGGGTTTGCACTTTGTGCCAACGATGGGAGCGCTCCACGAAGGGCACCTCAGCCTGATCGGGCGGGCGGCCGCGTCCCGCTGGTGGGGCGTGCCCAACGTGTTGGTGAGCATTTTCGTCAATCCCCTGCAATTCGGGGCGGGGGAGGATTTTGAGCGCTACCCCCGAAGCGTGGAGAGCGATTATGCCCTGGCCCTCGCCGCAGGAGCCCACGCGGTGTTTGTGCCTTCAGTGGCGGAGATCTATCCGAGGGGCGAGGCGGACATCACCCGCGTGGTGCCGCCAGCCTCTCTGTCGCGCACCCTTTGCGCCCCCCACCGCCCCGGGCATTTTGAGGGGGTGGCCACGGTGGTGGCCCGGTTGTTGGCGATGGTCCGGCCAGAGCGGTTGTTCCTGGGCGAAAAAGACTGGCAACAATTGGTTGTTCTGCGTCAGGTGGTGGCCGATCTCGGCTTGCCTGTCCAGATCGAGGGCATGGCCACGTTGCGGCGAGCGGACGGTTTGGCGTTGAGTTCGCGCAACGCCTACCTCAACCAGGAGGAGGCGCGAAGGGCCATCGGTCTGCCGGCCGCGCTCGCCGCGACAGCCGCTGGCGCTCAACAGGGGGATCAGGCCGTCGGTTTGCTGGCGAACCTCAAGGAGGCTTTGCGCCACCACGGCCTGTCGATCGAGTACGTGGCGTTGGTGCGGCCAACTACCCTGGAGCCCTTGGAGCGATTGGAGGGCTCGGCCCTCTTGGCCGCCGCCGTGCGTTGCGGTTCAACCCGCCTGATCGATCACCTCTTCCTGATGGCCCGAGCACCGATTGTCGCCATTGATGGTCCCGCCGGCGCTGGCAAGAGCACGGTCACCCGAGCGCTTGCCAAGCGCCTGGGCCTCACCTACCTCGACACCGGAGCCATGTACAGGGCGCTCACCTGGTGGGTGTTGAACCAGGGAGTCAATCCCGCCGATCCCCTGGCGGTGGCTCCCCTGTTGATTGGTCTCGACCTGGATCTCCACCGCGATCCCCAGGGCCAGTCGCGGGTCCGGGTGAACGGCCACGACGTCACCACCGCCATCCGGGGGCCGGAGGTGACGGCTCTGGTCTCCACGGTGGCCGCCCATCCCTGCGTGCGTGACAGCCTGACTTCGTTACAGCGACGCTTGGGGGAGCGGGGAGGGCTGGTGGCGGAAGGCCGTGACACCGGCACGGCCGTCTTCCCCGACGCCGAGTGCAAAATCTTCCTCACCGCCAGCGTGGCCGAGCGGGCCCGAAGGCGGGCCCACGATCTCCGCGCCCAGGGTTTCGACGTCCCTGAGTTGGCGGAGCTTGAGCGCCAGATCGCCGAGCGCGATCAGCAAGACTCCACCCGCCCGATCGCTCCCCTCCGGCAAGCGCCGGATGCCCTGGAGCTGGTCACCGACGGGATGCCGATTGAGGCGGTGATTGAGGCGATGGTGGACGCCTTCCGCGCCAAGGTGCCAGAGGAGGCTTGGCCAGGCCTCAGCCCCTAGGTGGCCTCAGGCTCTCCAACAACCCCTCCGAGGCATCCTCAAGGAGATCGAGCACATGCTCGAAGCCCTCAGGTCCTCCGAAATAGGGATCTGGCACCTCTGGCGGCTGGGATCGACGACAGAACCGGACCATGGGCTGGATGGTGGCGCGTGCCCTCAACCCCCGGGCCAGCTGTCGCACAGCGGCCTCATTGTCAGGATCCATGGTGAGGATGTGGTCAAAGGTGTCGAGATCCGAGGGGCGGATCTGACGCGCCCGACTGGGCAGCACGATGCCGCGACGGGCCGCGGCGTCCCGCATCCGCTGATCGGCCGGTTTGCCCACATGCCAGTCGCCTGTTCCGGCCGAATCCACCGTGAAGCTGTCGAGAAGCCCCTCACGGGCGATCAGACGCAAGAAACATCCCTCCGCGGCGGGCGATCGGCAGATGTTTCCCAAACACACAAACAACACGCTGGTCTTGCGGGCGCCGGGGGCGCTGGCGGGGAGGGGCTCGGTCATGAAGAGGGCAGACGGGACAGGGCAAGCTGGGCGCGGAGGCGCACCACGGGCACATCTTCCTCGCCATCGTCGGACAGGCTGAGGAGGGTGGCGAAGGCCCGCTCCCGGCCGCACTCCAGCTCTTGTGGGGGGAGGACCAGCTTTTCCATGGCCGTGGCCACGGCGTAGCGCACCACCCATTCGCCGTCGTCGCGCCCCCGCTCCAGGGCGGCGAGGGCCCGTTCTTGAACAGCGCCCCGCTCCAGAGGGCTCATGTGGCCCACCTGAAGAGAGCCCAAGCCGATGGCGGCCGCCCGTCGCACGCTGGGGCCAATGTCGTCGGCGAGGGCTTGTTCAAGCAGGGTGAGTCCCCGCACATCGCCAATCCCCGCCAGGGCCCTGACCGCCCAGGCCCGCGCGCCGTAGTTCTGGGCGTCGAGGCCCTCCAGCAGAGGGGAAACGGCCGCTGGACCACTGGCCACCAACCCTTCCACAGCCGCGACCGCCGCCCCGGGATTGTTGTAGCCAAGAATCCGCACCAAACAGGACAGCGCGGCGTTTGGGGGTGGGCCCTCGAGGGGCCCCTCGCCTTGGGTGGCCAGGGCGCTGGCCAGGGCTCGGGTGGCCTCGAAGAGACCGGCCGCCGAATCGGCCCGCTCAACGGCGGCGATGAGCGCGGGGAAGGGATCACAGGAGTTCATCCATGGCCTCCAGCAGGATGGTGGTGGAGGGTTCGCCGCTGCCCCGTTCCACCAAACCCCTCAGGGCAATCAGCTTGAGGCTATTTTCCGCGTGGGTGCGACGAATGGGCTCCAGGGCCCGCCGCCACCCCACGGCTCCCAGATCCATCAGGGCCGCCCGGCGCACCTGCAACTGCGGATGCTCCAGCAGGTTGAGGAGGTGCTCCCCCCAGGTGGGCTCGCCCGTGAGTTGAAGCAAGGCCCGCGCGGCGGCACTGCGAATCAAGGGCCGGTCGTGATCAAGGAACGGTTGGATGGTGGCCAGCACCGCTTCCTCCGCGACGCCGATGTCACCGAGGGCCTCGATGAGGGCCTCACAGGGTTCCCGCAGCTTCGGACTATTCGGCTGGCAAGCGCCCGCCCCGTCCAAACCACTGGCCAGACGCTCCAGGAGAGGACCCACCGCGGCCTGGGCTCCCAGCTCGCCGAGGGCTCGCGCCGCCGCCTCCCGCAATCCGTCATCCTCATCCGCCAGGGCCGCCAACAGCTCTGGCACCACCCGTCCATCCCCCACCTTTCCCAGGGCCCGCGCCGCGTTGCGGGCCACGGCGTTGCCTTCCACCCCCGCGCCGGCCTCACGGGGTTGACGCCGCTGAAGGGCCCCCAGCAGAAGAGGCACGGTGTCGGGATGCTGGCTGCGCATTTTTCCAAGCCACCAGGCCGCGTAGTACTGAAGAGATGGATCGTCTCCGCGAAGACGCCTGTGGGCCTCCGCCTCAGTGATGGGTTCACCGGCGGCGGTGAGAGGGGGGTCGCTGTCGTGTTGTCCTGTCATGGAAACCGGAGCCCGCGCACTGCGTGCTTCCCATGATGGTGCCATCAGACTGACCTGAACAAGTCCACAAAAAAGCCCCCCTTGCGGGGGGCGGTTAGATGCTTGATCAGCCTGGTTGTTCAAACCAGCGCGTTGATGGCGTAGTCGATGTAGTTGTTAGCGATCACGCCAGGATCACCGGAAATGCCGTGGTTGTTTTTGATGTAGGTCAGAGCTTCCACGTACCAGGAGGGGGAAAGCTCGAAGGCACGGTTGATTTCATCCAGACCAGCGATGAGATACTCGTCCAGGGGGCCGGTGCCACCAGCCACCAGGGAGTAGGTGATGTGACGCAGGTAGTAACCGATGTCACGGGCACACTTGGCCTTGCCACGGGCGTCAGCGGCAAAGTTGGCACCCTGCTGCTGGGTGGTGTAGGGGTACTTGTTGTAGACGGCCTGAGCGGCGCCATTCACCAGGTTGTCGGCGTTGGCGGTGAGGGCGCGGGCGGCTTCCAGGGCGTTTTTGGCGCGCTCGAAACGACCAAAGGCGGCGTTCAGCTCGGTGTTGCTGAGGAAGCGGCCCTGGGAATCAGCGGCTGCGACGGCCTCGGTGAGGGGAGTCTTCATGGGAAGGACGAATAAGGAGGGTGAACCGAGAAGGAGAGGAAGATCAGGCGACCGCGGCGGCGGCGCGATCGAAGTAGGTGCCGATCTCAGACATCAGGGCGGAGCAATCGCCTTGGGTGATGCCGTTGCGGTCGTTCGCGATGCCAATGGCGGCATCCTTCATTTTCCGCACACCCTCAGCCACGGAGGCGCCAGGAACGCCGAGGGCGAGATAGGTTTCACGCAGGCCATTGAGGCAGCGATCTTCCAGCACGGAGGCGTCACCCGTGAAGGTTGCGTAGGTGATGTAGCGCAGGATGATTTCCATATCGCGCAGGCAAGCGGCCATGCGGCGATGGGTATAGGCATTGCCACCAGGAGCGATCAGCGCGGGCTGCTGCTCGAACAGTTCGCGAGCGGCGTTGGTCACGATCTTCGAAGCGTTGGAGGTGATGCGGTTCACGGCATCCATCCGCTTGTTGCTTTCAGCCACGAGGGCGGAAAGGGCGTCAATCTGGCCGGCGTTGAGGAATTCGCCGCGGGCGTCAGCCTGGGCTACAACCTTTGTGAAGGCGTCGAACATGTGTAAAGCTCCTGTTCTCGACGTTCTCCGTCGGGAGTGGGTGGGAAAGGGGGGGGGTGTGCCAAAGCACGAAGGTATTGTCCTGAGGATGGCTTCGCAAATCCACGAACGTCACAAAGGGTCATCAATGCGGCCCTGGTTTGGGATCAAGCCGCCACAGCTGGGATGGCGATGAAATTCTTTTCGTGAAAAAAAACCCGGCACTGGGCGTGCCGGGCTGCGCGGGGGGATTGGGAAGCCCTAATTCACAGGGGTGACACTGGCCACGCGCCCACCCTGGCGGTGGATCATTTGCTGGGTTTCCAGGAGTTTGTTGAAGGGCACAAACCGCACGGTGTTGCTGCGTTTATGCAGCTGGTAGTTGTTCAGTCCAGTCACCTCCACCCTGTACACCCTGGCTTTCTGCCCAATTCCCTTGGCCATGTGGGTGATGGAGGAGTGGGGCACATTGGCCGGTTGCACTCCCGAGGATCCGCCGGCGTTGGGGCTCACCACAGGAATGGCCCGATCTTGATGGAGGGCGCTGCCGAGGCGAAAATTGGTGCCCGCCCGCTCAGCCTTCCCTGAGGCCCCTGAGCCGCGAGCCAGCTGCATCAGCCAGGAAAACTGTCGCCCCTGCTGACCCGCTGAGTAATCCCAGCCATTGAGGAAGGGAACAACTTCTTCCCCAAAGCGCTCCTGATATTCGTTGCTATCCACATAGGCATCGATTTCCGCGTCGTAGCCCTGCTCCTGAAGAATCGTGAAGTGATGCAGCATCTCAGCCTTGTTTTGGGGAGCGCGGCCAAGGAGATGTTTGTGATTGAGCTCAATAAAATGATATGGGTTGTTGTTCTCGAAGAAACGGGATCGATACAGATTGCTCTTGGCTACAACGCGCACAAATTCGCGCACACTCAGATAGCCATTGCGAAAGAGTGATTCGGCGCCGGAAAGCCTCTCATTCTCCATCACATATTGGTGGCCGAGCACCTGTTGGTAGACAGCGCGAATCAGGCTGGCTTTGTCTTGGTCGGATCCGTGAGACCAGTTTTCTCTGTTGCGGCTTGCGGAGTACCGTTCGATGCCCAAATAGGGCGCATTGACCAGAGTCATGGAAGAGTGGCCGAAGGGAGGACTTGCACGCAACTCGCGCGCTTTGGCGATCTTATGGCGATCTGTTGAAACGTTCCGCAAATGCATGACGTTCGTTACAGCTCTCCATTCGCCGCATCACAAAAAAGCCCCCCTTGCGGGGGGCGGTTAGAGGCTTGATCAGCCTGGTTGTTCAAACCAGCGCGTTGATGGCGTAGTCGATGTAGTTGTTAGCGATCACGCCAGGATCACCGGAAATGCCGTGGTTGTTTTTGATGTAGGTCAGAGCTTCCACGTACCAGGAGGGGGAAAGCTCGAAGGCACGGTTGATTTCATCCAGACCAGCGATGAGATACTCGTCCAGGGGGCCGGTGCCACCAGCCACCAGGGAGTAGGTGATGTGACGCAGGTAGTAACCGATGTCACGGGCACACTTGGCCTTGCCACGGGCGTCAGCGGCAAAGTTGGCACCCTGCTGCTGGGTGGTGTAGGGGTACTTGTTGTAGACGGCCTGAGCGGCGCCATTCACCAGGTTGTCGGCGTTGGCGGTGAGGGCGCGGGCGGCTTCCAGGGCGTTTTTGGCGCGCTCGAAACGACCAAAGGCGGCGTTCAGCTCGGTGTTGCTGAGGAAGCGGCCCTGGGAATCAGCGGCTGCGACGGCCTCGGTGAGGGGAGTCTTCATGGGAAGGACGAATAAGGAGGGTGAACCGAGAAGGAGAGGAAGATCAGGCGACCGCGGCGGCGGCGCGATCGAAGTAGGTGCCGATCTCAGACATCAGGGCGGAGCAATCGCCTTGGGTGATGCCGTTGCGGTCGTTCGCGATGCCAATGGCGGCATCCTTCATTTTCCGCACACCCTCAGCCACGGAGGCGCCAGGAACGCCGAGGGCGAGATAGGTTTCACGCAGGCCATTGAGGCAGCGATCTTCCAGCACGGAGGCGTCACCCGTGAAGGTTGCGTAGGTGATGTAGCGCAGGATGATTTCCATATCGCGCAGGCAAGCGGCCATGCGGCGATGGGTATAGGCATTGCCACCAGGAGCGATCAGCGCGGGCTGCTGCTCGAACAGTTCGCGAGCGGCGTTGGTCACGATCTTCGAAGCGTTGGAGGTGATGCGGTTCACGGCATCCATCCGCTTGTTGCTTTCAGCCACGAGGGCGGAAAGGGCGTCAATCTGGCCGGCGTTGAGGAATTCGCCGCGGGCGTCAGCCTGGGCTACAACCTTTGTGAAGGCGTCGAACATGTGTAAAGCTCCTGTTCTCGACGTTCTCCGTCGGGAGTGGGTGGGAAAGGGGGAGGTGGGAACGGGAGTGGCGCATGCCCTGGGGCATGGGTGATGGAAGGACTTCCACACGTTGCCATCTGTTCCCTAGCGTCGCCGCCGCACTGGAAAAACCAGGGCTCAACAACGACGGTCCAATTGTTGTTCAGTGCCGGCCCTTGGCGTGAGGGCCTTAACAAACGGTCACCTCATCAACCCTGGACCTCCCGCCCGCCTCGCCACACAGGAAAGGGAAAAGGCGGTACGGGAAGGGAGGACGGGGCCAGCGGCACAAAAAAACCCAAGGTGTTGGGATCACCTTGGGTTGGACTCCAGATCAGAGGAACGGGTGGCGAGGGAGGGAGGCTCAGTTTTTGGCCTTGCCTTTCCGGGCTGGAGCGGGGGACACCGCGCCGGCTTCGGTGACTCCCGTAACACTCACACCTGTCACTTTGCCTCCCAGACGATGCACAAGGCGCAATGTCTCATTCATGCGGGTGTAAGGCACCTGCATGACGCAGTCAGCGCTGCGGACAAAATCGTTGCGTGCCAGGCCCGTGACATTGATGGTCACTTGCCGGTCGTTGCTTGCGCTCGTGTTACGCGTACCTGCGGAAACCTTCATGGGACTTGAGGAGCGAAGAACAAAAAGTGGGGGAAATAGGCACGAACGCCTTCAATTCACAGGGGTGATGCTGGCGATCCGCCCGCCTTCCCTGTGGATCTGCTGCTGGTATTCCAGCAGCTTGTTGAAGGGGATGAAACGCACGCGGTTGCTGCGTTTGTGCAGTCGATAGTTGTTGAAGCCGCTGATCTCCACCCGGAAGGTGCGGCCCTCTTCCGCCGCCCCCACTCCCTGCCTGGTCACCCCATCGCTGGCCAACCTGCGGAAGGTGCTGCCCTTGGCGTTGGGGCTCACCACTGGGAGGGGCATCTCAGCATGGACCGCGGGATTGAGACGCGACTGGTTTTTCGAGAGATCACCCTTGATCGACGCCGACGCACCCCGGGTGAGTTGCAGCATGTAAGAGAACTGCAAGCCCTGCTGCCCAACGGAGTAATTCCAGCCGTGCAGATACGGAACGCCTTCTTCGCCGAAACGGGTTTGGTATTCAGCGCTGTCTAGGTAGGAATCGATTTCCGCATCGTATCCCTTCTCTTGAAGAATGGTGAAATGCTCCAACATTTCAGCCTTGTTCTGAGGCGCGCGGCCAAGAAGATGTTTAAAGTTGAGTTCGATGAAGCAATAGGGATTGCTGTTGCTGAAAAAGCGGTCTTTGTAGAGATTGCTTTTGGCTACCTGGCGCACAAACTCCCTGACGCTCAGATACCCTCGACGAAACAGGGATTCAGGCCCGTCCAGCCGCTCGCTGGCCATCACATACTGGCGACCCAGCACCTGCTGATAGACGGCACGGATCAAATCGGACTTGTCAACATCCGAACTGGTTGCCCAATTTTCCTTGTTGCGATCGTTGGCAAACCGCGTGATGCCCAAATAGGCAGCGTTGGCGAGGGTCATGGGAAGCGTGCGAGGAGGGCCGGTGGGAGGGATCGAGAAGAATGCGGCGGATCCATCAGGCTCGATCGAGGGAAGAGGTGCACCGAAGCGGTCGTCGGAAGACGACGCGTCGCCAGGTTCTCCTCTTCCTGAACGCGAAGACCCAAGAGATCTCCGACGTTTGGCCTGAAGCCGCAAGCTGCTGCCGGATCCTATGGTTGAGAGCGCGGGTGGCATCGTCGCGTTCAGAAACGTTACAAAACACCACCCCGGGCTGGCTCTCCAGGGCCTGGCGGCTTGATGTCATTCCGTTACCATCGGCCCGTGGACAGCAGTGCGTATGTCACCCCATGCAGTTGACCCGGCCTGGGCCGATCGCCTGGTCGGGCAGCTGGAAACCCTTTCCGAACTCGCGGAACGTCTGACGTATCGCGTGCTCGAATTGGAGGAGCGGTTGGCCAGTCAGGAGACGCTGGTGGCCTCCCTTCCCCTCAACGTCCTCCACCAAGGGATGGGGGAGGCCTTGGACCTACGGCAGCGACAAACGGAGGATCGGCTGGCCCTGATGGAAGAGGTGTTGGGGAGAACCGTGCCGCCCCTCTCCCAGGGCCGGCCCCTGCGAGCCCTGTCGAGCCCGCTGTTTCCAGGATCTCGCCCCTTCCTCGAGGACCGCGCTGAAGACCCTCTCTTCCTTGAAGAGAGCCATGGAACCGCCCCCGAGGAGGAGGACGCTGCCTTCGAAGGCGACCTCCTCGATCCATCCATCGCCAGTTAGAGGCTTATTCGCCAGACCTTCAGCCCGGACGCTCCGTGCTCAAGATGACGGCGGCCACAGACACCACAAACGCCGTTAGTCCGAATCCCCCCGCGGTCACCAGTGCTTGCCAGATCTGGCGGGCCAAGGGAGAGGGGGCATCCGCCAGCCAGGAGGGGCAGGGCATGGAGTACCCCCTGGAGGGGGTCCAGGCGGTTCCCCGTCCTGAGGGCGCGCGACGGGCGGAGACCTCGCGCCAATAGGCGTCGTATCGAGGAGCCTGCTGGTTGAACGGTGGGGTGCCCAGGGCCTGGCCAGGGAGCACCCTGGCGCGTTGGTGGGGCACCTGATCCGCGCCGAAAGCCTCCTGATACTCCTCCGACTCCAGGAGATGATCCACCAATCCGCGCAAGCCCTGCTGAGCGATCAAGATCGAAAGGGCAACGCGTTCTTGATCCCCATGAAGGGGGCGACCAAGAACCCGGCCCACGACTTGATCGACCATGCGGTAGTTGCTGTTGCAACGGTAAAAATCATGGCGAAACTTCTCGGATAGGAGTAGGGCGCGCACAAAATCCTTCACGGTGATCTGTCCACTTCTGAGCTGGGATTCGAGGACAGGGTCTTGATCCACTTTGAAGGCATGAAAAAAAATCTGGCGATAGCATTGCGCGATGATGGCGTCCGTGGCGGCCTGGCTCCTACCCAAATCAAGCGGCGAAAGACGGGGGCTTTCTTCTCCTCCCACTGGAAAGGAATTTACCCTGGAGTTTTGGGTGCGTGGAGCGATCTTCAGGAGAGGCAGGGCCATGGACCGGAACAGGGGGACCGCATCGTTAGGGTTGTTCTCCTGTCGAGGTTTGCTGAGGGGGAAATGATTAGACTCCTTCACAATTCAGCGAGGGAAGGCGGAAAAATCAGGCAATCAAGCCGGCTCCCCGCGTGCATCGCCGCCCAATCCTTCTCGATTCAGGTCTGGCCAGGATCAGTTTGCAGCCAGAGATCGGGCAGTTCGCCGCTGTGATCCGCGGTCCGCTCAAATTCGAATGGGCCCGCCAGGGATCCCCATAGATGCTCATGAGTTTCCGGGTGGTGTCCCCGATCAATGGTGCTCATACGCTGTGGAGACAGTTCAAAGTGACTCACCAAATAAGCCACTTGCCCCTTGCGTTCCACCATGCAGCGGGAGCCAGGCTCCACCTCCCCCACAAAACCATCTCCCTCCTCTCGGACGAGGTAGCTGCAGCCCCGCAAGGGGATGAGGTCGTCCGGCTGAATGCTGGAGCGCAGGCTGGCATCAGCCGTGGCGCCCCAAAAACGTTGTTCATCCCGCAACGCCAGATTGTGGATCAGCAACTGTCCATCGCGCAGGTCGGGGCGCAACACCCGGATCCGATAGGGGATGGTGGGGGTGATGGCATAGGACTGCTCCAGCAGAAGACAACCCTGGCGCAGCTGGGGTAATGGCCGGTAGGTGACCAAAATGTGGGCGAAGAGAGGGGGATTTTCGAAGGCCTGGTGCTGGTTGCTGAAGCTGCCGCACAGTTGGCGGAGCAGGCGGACGTAGGCGGAAGCGGCCATGGCGGTCGTTACACACCGTGGAGGCGAAGACGAAACTCTCCCACGTCTCGGGCCCTGGGCCCATCCATCTGGGCAAAAGGGTGAGCGGCGAGATAGGAGAGGATCAACTCCAGGGTGTCCTCACGGCTGAGCCCCTCAGTTTCTCCATTTTGGCCGTGGTGTCGCCAGGCGTCGTCAAACGCCATGGCAAAACTGTCTGCATTGCAAAATTGATGGCCCGGATCAGCGAGATGCGGGGGGGGAAAGGGCATGGCGCTGGAGGCAAGGAACCGTGCTGGAAGAACAGCGTGAGGGAGATGAACGAACGATGGAGTTCAGCCTCATCAACCCAAAATGCCAGGACCCAGATTTGAACTGGGGACACGGCGATTTTCAGTCGCCTGCTCTACCAACTGAGCTATCCCGGCCTGTCGCCTGCGCGACCTTGGCATCTTAGATCACCGCTGTTGGCGTATGGACGGCTAGGCGTGCGCGCCAGGCAGATCAGCCCATGCACCCGCCAACCGGCCTGCCTCAGGGCCGCCTCCGCGTTAAGGGCGGTCGCGCCACTGGTGAGAATGTCGTCCACCAGCAACACCGGATGGCGCCTGGCCTCCCTGGGCGTGGCCCGACGCGGACAGATGAAGGCCCCGCGTTGGTTCTCCAGGCGCATGGCCCGATTGAGATGGTGTTGGCCCAGTACGGGGCGGGAGCGCTCGAGCAGGTCTGCCCCTCTCCAGCGCCACCGCCGACCTCCAACCTTGCAAATCAAAGCGGGCAATGGGTTGGCCTTCCTCTTCCAACTGGGCACAGGCACCATCCATGGGGAGAGATGGGATGGGAATGATGGAGGGTCCACCCCCATTAACAGGGCGGCGATGCTCTCGGGGTGGGGACGGGTCCGAAGGCCCAGGAGCGCGCGGCGGTAGGCACCCATGTAAAAACCCGCCGCCCACCAACGAAGGGGACTGGTTCCCTCCAAACCTCCCTGGGGGAGCAACAGGGCACCGGCGCAGGAGGAGCAGAGCCGACTGACCAAGCCAGGGGAGCCTAAGGGTTGGCGGCAGAGGGGACAGGGCCTGCTGAACAACCACTCCAGGGGCACAGACCAGGAAGCAATCCAGGAAGAAGCATCAGACACTGGAGGGAGCGCTTGGCCAGAACAACTGGTTCAAGGGTTCCCAGGGATTGACCGCAACATCGTCACAAGGGTGCGATGGGCGTCTTCACTGTCGATCAGCGGGTGATCAAACGGCACCTCCACGGAGGCCCCATCCACCTCCAGTGTCATCGACTCAGCCGAGACGGAGACCATTCGAGCAGATCGGGCCTGGCTAAGCCCCGCGTAGTGGTGGGCGTACGCCAGCACCGCCGGGGCGTGATCGTCGTTCATGTGACGACAGATCCGATCACTTACGGCGGGAGTCAGCGGATCAGCTGTCATGGGGGCTGGAAACACTGCCCCCATTGTGAGGGCCAGGGGGCCATCAGGTGGGCACAAACCGCTGCCAGAGCAGCAGAGCCAAACGCACGCCACTCCAGCCCACATACCCCGCCAAAACAACAAACAGTCCCATCGCCAAGAACGAGCGAACGCGATCCGACATCAGAGTTCTCCGCTGGACGACTCCATCTTGGCCTGGGCAAGGCGGGCCATCCCCCGGGCGGCTGAAAGTTCGGGTCGATTGAGAATGGGACGGCCCAGAGCTCGCTGACGCATCATGCGCCATTGGGGATTGCGGGCGCCTCCCCCCAGGGTGATGATTCGGCGAACCGGGAGGGTTCCGAGTTCCTCAAACCGTTGCCATCCACGCTGTTCGATCCGCGTGATTCCCTCCAGCAACGCCTGGAGAAACCAGGCGTCACTGACGGGCCGGGGTTCCAGGATCGGTTCCAATTGGGGGGCGTCAACAGGAAAGCGCTCCCCTCTGCCGAGAAGCGGGCGCAAATCCAGGCCGGTGCTTCGCTTTGGGTCGATTTGGCGGCTCAATTCTTGGATCATCTCGGAGCTGAAGTAGCGGGTGAGAATCCCTGCCCCCGTATTCGAGGCTCCTCCAAGGAGCCAACAACCATTCACCCTGTGACAACTCAATCCCACCCCTTGAATTGGATGGGGGACAAACCGCTTCAGCACCAACGTGGTCCCCAAAACGGTGATGCCCTCATCCGCCGCCGGATCAGCGGCGAGCACCGCCGCGTTGGCGTCGGTGGTGCCCGCCACCACTTGGCAGCTCTCGGCCAACCCGAGGGCTGCCCTCACCTCTGGGGCCACGGGCCCAAGCACCGTTCCACTGGCGACGATCTCTGGCAGGGCTCCAGCCCACGAGGCCCCCGCCAGACGTCCCAGCCAGCGTTGTCCCACCAGGTCCCATCCCAGGCGAAGGTTGTTGCCTTCCTCCCCCCAGCGCCAGTGTCCAAGCAGCCAGCCCATCAGCCAATCCGCCTGGTGACGGAGGAGCAAACGGGAGGCTTGAGGAAGGTCTCGACTCCGTTCGAGAAGGGTAAGGGCCCTAGTCAAACTGCCGCTGGCCTGGCTGGCGGGATGCGCCTCGCTGCCCACCAGCCGACGGGCCTCAGGGAGTTGGGCTTCACAGGCTTGATGGTACGGAAGGGCGCGGCCCAAGTCGCCTGGAAGCAAGGCTCCATCGGGCCGACATAGGAGCAGGGTGCCGGATGTGCCCGCTACGGCGATGGCGCGGAGCTGTTGGCGCAGCCCCTGGGGAAGCTGATGCGAGAGCTGGAGAAACGCCTGTCTCCAGCTCTCTGGATCCTCAAAGGGGCCCGGGTAGGGGGCCGCCAGCTCAACGAGAGTCTCCCCCTGGTGGGTGTTGACCGCTAGGCGTACTCCGCTCGTGCCGAAGTCAACCCCGAGGGCCAGTTCCGGCAAGATCAGCGGTGGCGTGGCGGAGGGTTTGGGCGATCGCGCTGACGTCCTCCCAGGGAAGGTTGAGGTCGCCGCGGCCGAAGTGACCGTAGGCGGCCACATCCCGGTAAAAACGGCCACCTCTTTGTTGAGGAAGGGTGCGCAAGCCAAAGGTCTGGATGATCGCTCCAGGGCGCAAATCGAAATGCTCTTGCACCAGAGCTGTGAGGTCGCTGTTGCTCAGACCGCTGGTTCCAAAGCTCTCCACAAGGATGCTCACGGGCTTGGCCACGCCGATGGCATAACTCAACTGCACTTCCACCTTGCGAGCCAAACCAGCGGCCACGATGGCCTTGGCCACATAACGGGCGGCGTAGGCGGCGGAGCGATCCACCTTGGTGGGGTCTTTCCCGGAGAAGGCGCCACCGCCGTGGCGGGCGTAGCCGCCGTAGGTGTCGACAATGATCTTTCGACCGGTCAAGCCCGCGTCTCCTTGGGGGCCACCCACCACAAACTTTCCTGTGGGATTCACCAGGAAGCGGGTGGTTCCCCGATCAGGCTTCAAGGCGAGATCGGCGGTCGCCGGTACCACCACATGGGTCCAGAGATCTTCGGCGATGCGCTCCCTCAGGGCTTTCTCCTCGCTGATGCCATTGATTTCAGCCTCATGTTGGGTGGAGATCAAGAGCGTATCGATGGCCACGGGCTTGTCCTCCTCGTACACCACGCTCACTTGGGTCTTCCCATCCGGGAGCAAGTAGGGCAAGGTGCCGTTGTGCCGCACTTCGGCCAGGCCTCTGGCCAGGCGGTGCGCCAGGCTGATCGGCAAGGGCATGAGCTCCGGGGTTTCATCACAGGCAAAGCCAAACATGATGCCCTGATCCCCGGCGCCCACTTTGTCGAGGGGGTCACCGGCATGGTCGTCGGCTTCGTCCACTCCCTGGGCGATGTCGGGGGACTGCTGATCCAGGGCGATGAGGACGGCGCAGCTCTTCGCGTCGAAACCTCCCGCCCGGTATCCCCGATAGCCAATGCTGTCGATCACCTCACGCACCAGATGGTTGAAGTCCACCTTCGCCGCGGTGGTGACTTCGCCAGTGATCAAGCAAAGACCTGTGTTGACAACGGTTTCACAAGCCACCCTGCTGGCCGGGTCTTGGTTGAGCAACGCATCCAAGACCGCGTCGCTGATCTGATCGCAAATCTTGTCGGGGTGCCCTTCCGTCACGGATTCAGATGTGAAGACGTAACGGCTCATGGATCAGGGAGTTGGGAAGTGGAAATTGTATGGGCCAGCCCTTGGGATTCAGGTCTTTGTGGACACGCCCTAGGCCGGTTTGCCATCCACCGCCACCCCCAACTCACGCCAGTGGTTCACCAGGGGAAACTCCTCCTCAAGGTCCACGGGGCGCCGCCACCCCCCTCCGTAGCCCAACACGACGGCCACCCCAGCGGAGCGGGCCATGCGCAGATCGCTGTTGGCATCACCAATCAAAGCGCAGTGCTCCGGGCCAACGCCCAACCCCTGGCAGAGCTGATGGATGGCCCCAGGATCTGGCTTGCGAGGGGAATCTTCAGCGCTCCAGATGGCCGCAAACTCTTGGCGAAGGCCGTGGTGCTCAATGAAGGTTTGGATTCCGGCTCGGTCGTCGTTGCTGATGACGGCACAATGCACACCAGATTGGCGCAACGCCATGAGCAGATCGAGAAATCCATCCGTGGGGGGAGTGCCCGCGGAGCCTCCTGGCGTGTCCAAGTCGGCCAAGCGAAAGGTCTCTTCAGCGAGGGCCAGCGCCTCGGGCCAGCCATGCCCCACCAGGCTGAGGGCCACCGCCGTGCTGATCAGGTTGTGATCGCGGGCGGCCACAGCGGTGATCCCAGCGGGATCGAGGTGGCCATCCGCGTCAACCCCGTAAGCCTTGTGAAGAAGATTGGGGAGATCCTCGGCGCCCTCCTCCACCAGGCTGAGGCAGTGGCGGATCCGTGCGGTGGCTAGTGCCAAGAGTTTGGGTTCACTCTTGCTGATGGTGCCATCTTTATCAAAAAGAACCGCGTGAATCCGAGCTGGCCGCCCCGCGGACCCAAGGGCGGTCCCCCGGAGTGACAAGACCGCCATGTCCCCAACCCCTCGAGGCCTGCGAATGGCTAGTCAGCGCTAGCGCTGACGGGTTCAACGTCTTCCGCTTGCTCGAGAAGCATTTGCTTGTAGCGGGCGGCCATTTCTTCCGCTTTATCGAAAACTTTCTGTGGATCCGTCAGCATGTCCCCTGGCTCGGGCTCCAGGGCCTTGGTGGAGAGAGAAATACGTCCGCGCTCCGCGTCGAGGTCGATGATCATCACTTTCATTTGATCATTGACATTCAATACAGTGTGAGGCGTTTCGATGTGCTCGTGACTGATTTCAGAAATATGGAGCAAACCACTCACCCCTCCAATGTCGATGAAAGCACCATAGGGCTTAATTCCTCGAACCGTACCCAAGACCACCTCTCCTACTTCCAAGCGATTCATCTTGCGCTCAACAAGAGCCCGTCTGTGGCTGAGAACAAGCCGGTTTCTCTCTTCGTCAACTTCCAGAAACTTCAGGGGCAAGAAATCAGCCACCAGCTCTTCTTTAGCTTTGCGTGTGCTGATATGGCTGCCGGGAATGAATCCTCGTAGTCCCTCCACCCGTACCAATGCTCCCCCGCGGTTGGTGGCAAAAACCTCGCTGTAAATCGTGGCGTCTTCCTTCTGCAGTTGGCGCACCCGCTCCCAGGCTCGTTGGTATTCGATACGTCGAATGGAAAGTGTGAGCTGGCCATCTTCATTCTCCTCGCTGAGAATGAAAAATTCTCTCACTTCCCCTGCTTCTAAAACATCGGAGAGGTGCTCCACTCTATTGATGGAAACCTCCTGCAGGGGCATGAATGCCGCTGTCTTGGCGCCGATGTCGATCATCGCGCCCTTGGATTCCAGCGCAAAGACAGTGCCGTTGACCACATCCCCAGGCTTGAAGTTGTAGTCGTACTTGTTGAGCAGGGAGGCAAATTCATCCAGTGTGAAGCCAACCCCCTCGTCCTCTCTCGTGGACACTCGGCTGCTGGAACTGTCTGCCGCGGGAATCTCTGCGGGGATCTCCAGATCCTCCAGGGTTTCCATGTCAAGGGTGGTCTCGGCGTCCAGGCTCTGCAGCTCTTGAGAGGGGGTGATGGTCATACAGATCAGGCGGTCTGCCAGTAGCAGTGAGAAGGAGTCGCAACGTCCGCCGCCGCGGATGTGCGCGCAATGTTCGATCCTAACCTCCTCGTGGCAGCGTTTGTGTCAGTTCACAACGGTCAGTCGTTGCTTGGTGTGGCTGGCTCGGCCCACTTGACTCAGGCCCTCAAGGGTGGCCACAAAGTCGGAGACGCTGCGGAATTGGCGGTAAACAGAGGCGAAGCGCACGTAGGCCACCTCGCTCATGGTTTTCAGCTGCTCAAGCACCAACTCTCCAATCTCATTGCTGGTCACCTCCCGTTTGGCCCGCTGCTGAAGGACCAGTTCGATGTCGTCGACCAGCCCCTCCAGCATCGCGGGCTCCAGCCCTGTTTTCTCACAGGCGCGGAGCAAGCCATGAAGAAGCTTGGAACGGTTGAAGGTTTCCCGGCACCCGTTGCGTTTGACAACCGTGATCGGAACGGTTTCCACCCGTTCGTAGGTGGTGAAACGGAAATCACAGTTCAGACATTCCCGGCGGCGACGCACGCTCCTTCCAGAGTCGGCCGCTCGAGACTCCAGGACCCGGCTATCGGTGTGTTGGCAGGAAGGGCATTGCATGCCCAAAGGCACAATATGTTGCTAATTCTAATCAGATTTCGCGGCTTGAAAAGGGCCGCCATCAAAAAAGCCCCTCAAGGAGGGGCTTGGTCAGTGGGCTGGAGGGTCGGGGGCTTACTTGCCGATCTTCGGGGGATCGCGGAAGGCGATCGCGAAGAAGAGGGTGGAAATGGCAAGAGCCAAGATCAGGATGTAAGCGAAGCTCTCCATGGGAGGGTCTTGGGGTGAAGGGCAGGGAGCCGGGAGTTAGCTGAGAGGGGTCCCAGCGGGAGGAACGTAGCCTTGGGGCAAGCGCCGGGTTGACCGGTCGCCGAGCTTTTGGAAGAGGCCGAATTCCACCTGTTCGCCAAGGTCGGGGTCGATGCCCGCGAACACATCCCTAAACAGGGTGCGGGCTCCGTGCCAGATGTGGCCGAAGAAGAAGAGCAGGGCAAATGAGGCGTGGCCGAAGGTGAACCAGCCTCGTGGAGAGCTGCGGAAGGTCCCATCAGAATGGTAGGTCTCCCGATCAAATTCAAACGCCTCACCGAGCTGTGCCTTGCGGGCCAACCGTTTCACATCCGCTGGGTCCTTGAAGGTTTGTCCGTTCAGCGCGCCTCCGTAAACAGCGGCGGTCACCCCCTGCTGTTCAAAGGAGTACTTGGCCTCAGCTCGACGGAAGGGAATATCCGCGCGAACGATTCCGTTGCTGTCCTGAAGCACAACCGGGAAATTTTCAAAGAAATTGGGCAAGCGCCTCACATCAAGTTCGCGGCCGTCTTTGTCAGTGAAGGAGATGTGGCCCAACCAACCTGTGGGGAGGCCATCACCGTTGACCATGGGACCCACCCGGAACAGTCCGCCTTTCGCGGGGCTGTTGCCGACGTAGTCGTAGAAGGCGAGCTTTTCAGGAACCGAGGCCCAAGCCTCCTGCTTGGTGGCACCTTGATCGAGAGCGGTTTGTACCCTGCGATTAATTTCATTCTTGAAATAGCCCTGATCCCACTGATAGCGGGTAGGACCAAACAGTTCGATCGGCGTGGCGGCGGCTCCGTACCACATCGTCCCAGCCACCACAAAGGCCGCAAAAAAGACAGCCGCGATCGCACTCGCCAGCACGGTTTCAATGTTGCCCATCCGCAAAGCCTTGTAGAGCCGTTCCGGGGGGCGTGTGGTGATGTGGAAGATGCCAGCGATGATGCCGACAATTCCAGCGGCGATGTGGTGGGCGACGATACCCCCCGGGTTGAAGGGGTTGAAGCCATCAGCCCCCCAGGAGGGCTGCACCTTTTCGAGGTGTCCACCCAGGCCATAGGGGTCAGAGACCCACATGCCGGGCCCAAACACACCGGTGAGATGAAAGGCTCCAAATCCAAAGCAAGCCAGACCGGCCAGAAGGAGGTGGATGCCGAAGATCTTGGGCAGATCGAGGGCGGGTTCGCCGGTGCGGGGGTCCTGCCAGATCTCCAGATCCCAGTAGGTCCAATGCCAGATGGCGGCCAAAAAGAGGAGGCCGCTCAAAATGATGTGGGCCGCGGCCACCCCCTCGAAGCTCCAGAAGCCAGGGTTGACGGCGGATTCTCCGGTGATGCTCCAGCCACTCCAGCTGCCGGTGACTCCAAGGCGCGCCATGAAGGGCATCACGAACATGCCCTGGCGCCACATGGGGTTGAGCACCGGATCAGAGGGGTCAAAAATGGCGAGCTCGTAAAGCGCCATGGAGCCGGCCCAACCGGCCACCAGCGCGGTGTGCATGAGGTGCACGGCGAGCAAACGGCCCGGGTCGTTGATGACGACCGTGTGCACCCGGTACCAGGGCAATCCCATTGGGAGTCAGAACTGGGGGTCTGGCGATAGTAATTGGTGCGGATGGCCGTACGGGGCTTCAGGTTACGGAGCGCAACTGGCAAAGTTTCAAAATGAAGGGGTTGCCGGGGGAACCATGCCAGTGATTCGTTTCATGCGAGAGGGCCGCGACGTGGAGTGCTACCCCGGGGAAAATCTCCGTGAGGTGGCTCTGCGGGAGGGAATCGAGCTTTATGGCTTGAAGGGCAAGCTCGGCAACTGTGGCGGCTGCGGCCAATGCATCACCTGCTTTGTCGACGTGCGAGGCGCCGGGCCAGACGCGCTGAGCCCCCTCACCTCCGTGGAGACCCAAAAGCTCCGGCGCCGGCCCGACAGCTGGCGCCTGGCTTGCCAAAGCCTTGTTCAGAGTTCTCTGGTGGTGCTGACCCGCCCCCAAACGGGGCTGCCCAACGCGGAGGCCGCCTGGGAGGAGGCCCTGAGTCAGCCCCTTCCGGAGGGCCCCCAGGCCTGGCCTGAGCCCGTTGAAGAGGCCGAGACCGATGTGGAGCCCGCGGCGGAGGCCGGCTCGGCTACCCCACCAACCGCAACGACCGATGAAGTCGCCCCGGGGGAGGCCTAGCGGCAGTGATACCTTCACACCATTCCCGATCCAGCCATGGAAACCAACGATCTCGGCTTTGTGGCCAGCCTGCTGTTCGTCCTGGTTCCAGCTGTGTTTTTGATTGTTCTTTACATCCAAACCAACAGTCGTCAAAGCGGCTGATCGTCGCCCCTTCACCCGAGGCCCCCAGTCCGGGGCCTCAGCGTCTGGATTCAGGCTCCCTGACCAGAAGCACCGGGGCCGGCGCGTGCACCCGGATGTAGTCACTCACGGAGCTTCCCAGGAGGCGGTCGAGGTCCACCAAGCCCTTGGCGACCAGGGGGCGTCTGTCTTGTGACGCGATCACCAGCAGATCGGCCTTCGCTTCTTTGGCCGCCTCACAGACCGCCCGTCCGACGTCGCCAGTTTTGTGCATCGGCTGGAGCTCCACCCCCAAATTGCGCGCTCGGTTGACCGCTTTGTTCAGCACGTCATCGGCGGGCGATCGGCCCCCTCGGGAGGGGGTGATGTCCTGGCGAGAGACATGGATGCCTGAGAGAGTGCCGCCAGGGATCTCTCGCACGAGCTCACAGGCCAATTGGATGGCGTCGTCGCCAACCCCGGTGCCGTCCACGGTGACCAACACACGGTTGATGGCCCGCACGTAAATGTCATCCCTCACCAGCAGCATGGGCCTGGTGGAGAGTTGAAACACATACTGGCTGGCGCTGTTGCTGAGAATCGATTGCAATCGGTTCAACCCCCGTGAGCCCATCACAATCAGATCGGCGTTCACCTCTTCGGCCACGTTGAGCACTGTCTGTTTGGTGTCGCCCTCCCTCACCAGGCCACTGACCTCCTCGGGGGCGAGATCCATGCGAATCAAGGCCGCCTGGATCAGCTCCTTCGCCCGGATTCGGTGGGTTTCCACATCTTCCTTGCCCTGTTCGGAAATCACGTGCAACAAATGCACCTTGGCCTGCCGACAAGGGGGAATGGCGCGAAGCATGCGCACCATCTCCTCCACGTGGCCAGTGCCGGAGTCGGCGATGAGCAGGTTGCGAAACACAGACGCTCCTCGGGTCTGAATCAGCCTATGGCTGAATGAATGCCTTGCCTCGTCCCCATGCCACACAGCGTTATGCAGCCGAGTTCGCCGCCTCAGCCTGAGCGGGCCTGGCGACTCCACAGGCGCGTGCTCCCCCAGCACACCGACCATGCCGGCGTGATGTGGCATGGGGCTTACCTGGCTTGGCTGGAGGAGGCAAGGGTTGAGGCCCTGGCGAGCGCCGGACTGGCCTACAGCGTGCTGTCGGCCAGGGGATTGGAACTGCCCGTGGTGCACCTGGCCATCAACTACCTGACCCCCTTGACCCATGGCGACCAGGTGGAGGTGCGCAGCTTGGTGGGGTCGCGACGGGGCCTCAGGCTTCCCTGGCAAGCCTGGTTCCTTGGCCCGGGAGACACCGTGGCGGCTGAGGCTTGGGTGGAGCTGGCGCTGGTCGATTTCTCTGAGGGGCCGGGGAGGAGGCGCCTCCCGCGCCGGCCGCCCGCCGATCTGGCCCAGGCCCTGCACGCCCTCATCCAAGGACCCGTCTAGTGGTTCAGGTGTACTATTAAGCGAGCTTGGGGTGGATCCGCTGGCGATGGCAATTTCCCGCGTATCTTTCGCGCTTCCATGGGATTGGCGCACACGGCTGTGGTGGTTGTTGTGGTCGCGATGCCCTGGTGTGGGTCCGCGGCGCCTCGCCGCCTTGCTGAGGAGCTTCGGGAGTTTGGAGGCGGCCTGGCAAGCGTCGCCCGCCAGCCTGGCCAACGTTTGCCACTGGTCTGATCGGTTGTTGGCCTCGGTGGAGGCCTACCGACAGCACTGGGGAACCGATCCTTTGCCCCAAGTGGCGCGCTCTTGGCGCCGGGGCCGAAGGGTGTTGGTGCCAGGGGATCCCCTTTGGCCGCCCACCTTCCATCAGACCCAGCCTCCTCCAGCGGCGTTGTACTGGTCAGGTCGGGGCAGTCTCTGGCGCCACCTCAGCGCCCGTAAGGCGGTGGCTGTCGTCGGCACCCGCCGTCCCTCACGCCATGGCCTCAGTGTCTCTCGCCGGATTGGGGCCGTGCTGGCCCGGGGGGGGTGGCCTGTGGTCAGTGGACTGGCGGCGGGGATCGATGGGGCCGCTCACCAGGGCTGCCTTCTCTCCAGTGGGGTCCCCATCGGCGTGCTGGGGACCCCACTGGACCGGGTCTATCCATCCCATCACACCGTGTTGCAATCCTCCGTGGAGCGGCATGGACTGCTGGTCACCGAGCTCCCCCCCGGGGCGTCGGTCCGCAAAGGCTCCTTCGCCCTGCGGAATCGACTGCAAGTGGCCCTGGCCCGGGCCGTCATCCTTGTGGAGTGCCCCCTGGGCAGCGGTGCCCTGCATTCCGCTGAGTTGGCCTGGAAAGAGGGATTGCCGTTATGGGTGGTGCCCGCGGATACGGGGCGGCTCTCCGCCGAGGGGAGCAATGGTCTGCTGGCCAAAGGAGCCACACCCCTCATCCGCCCTGAGGACCTGCTGGATTTTTTGGGAGCCGGGCCCCTCAAGCGGCCCCCGTCTCCCAACGGGATGGAGGTCACACCCCTAAATCCCCGCGGCGCCTCAATGGCGCAGCAAATCTTGGCGGCCCTGGGGCAGCAGGGAGCCTCCATGGAGGAACTCTGCGGGGCCCTGGAGCGATCCCCCCAGGAGCTGCTCCCCGAATTGCTTGAACTGGAGACAACCGGTCATTTGGCGGTGGAGCCCGGTCTGTTCTGGCGACCCTGTTCACAGCCTGGTCCAAATGAATGTTTCTAGGCTTGGACCACTTGACACGTCACCCTTTCCGGTGGAACCCCACCCATGCCCAACGCCCTCAGCGTCGCTCCAGGCTGAACGCCTCTCTGGGGCGGAGCTTTTGCGTTGGCGACAGGAGCTCATCCAGAAACACGGAGGAGCGTTGGACGCCCTGGATTGGCTGCTGGAGGCCGCGGCGGGGATCTCGCCGTCCCAGCTGGGGGCCATGCGGCTCAATCCCAGCCTCCCCGTCGAGTGCGGCCGCTCGCGCCAAGAGGTTGAACGTCTGTGGCGGAGGCACCTTGGGGAATCTGTTCCCCTTCAGTATCTGATTGGTCGAGGCTATTGGCGCCAGTTCACCCTCGAGGTAGGGCCCGCGGTGCTCATCCCCAGGCCGGAGACCGAGCTGATGATTGATCTGGCCCTGGAATTGACCCAAGGCGAAGCCACCCATGGGGCCAGCCAGCTTCTCTGGGCCGATCTGGGCACCGGCAGCGGCTGCCTGGCCATGGGCTTGGCCCAGGCGTTCCCGGAAAGCCTGGGATTCGCCGTCGACATCAGCCCTGAGGCCCTGGCCCTGGCTCAACGCAACCTGCGCGGCGCTGATTTCCATGGCCGGGTTCGCTGTTTGCGAGGAAACTGGTTTGGAGCCCTCCGACCGTGGTGGGGCCAGCTCCAGTTGGTGCTCGCGAACCCCCCCTACATCCCTTCTCAAGAGGTCGAAGGTCTCGACCCCGTCGTTCGCGATCATGAACCCAGGCTCGCCCTGGATGGGGGGGGCGATGGTCTGGGCGCCCTCCGCGAGGTGGTCCAGCTGGCCAACCGAGCCCTCGCTCCAGGAGGTTGGTTGCTGGTGGAGCATCACCACGATCAAAGTGAGGCTGTGCTCCATCTCCTCGCCACCCACGGTTTGGGGGCCCGACATTCCCACCCCGACTTAGAAGGCCACTTGCGCTTCGCGAGCGCCCGTCGCCGCCCGGAGCCCACCGCTCCTGGTTGGGGGGGAGGGCATCCATGAGTTCAAGCCGATCCGCCACGGAGTTGCTTCCGCTCATCCGCCGGGATGAGGCCGTGCTGCTCCCCACCGACACCGTTCCCGCCCTGGCGATTCAGCCCATCGCGGCCGCCAGGGTCTGGGAGCTGAAGCGACGGCCCGCCGACAAACCCTTGATCTTGATGGCCGCTGATCTCAACCAGCTCAGGACCGCCCTTTCCGTGCCCTGGTTAGACCCCTGGCTGCTAGAGGCCGAACGGGTTTGGCCGGGCGCCGTGACCCTGGTGCTCCCGATCGCGGGTGCCCTCCAGAGGCGCTTGAATCCGGGCGGAACCAGTCTTGGGATGCGGGTGCCGGCCTGTCCCATGACCCAGGCCTTGCTCCGGCTTTCCGGTCCCTTGGCCACCACCAGCGTCAACCTCTCCGGAGAGCCGCCCGCCCTCACGGCTGAGCAGGCCCACCGGATGTTCCCCGCCCTCCCCCTGCTGGGCCCACTCCCCTGGCCTCCAGGCTCAGGGATCCCCAGCGAGGTCCGGGAATGGGATCAGGACCGCTGGACTGTGCTGCGCCCCATGTCTCCCACGCCGGTGCCCTGATGGTGCCGCTGGGATTGCTGTGTCTGCTGGTGCTGTCGTTGAGCCACTGGATGTTCGCGCCCGCGCTGTGGCTGCTCACGCCCCTTCTCTCCCTGACGTGGTTGGGGTGGCTGGCGCTCGCCTTGATGTTGTGGCTGTTTTCGGGATCTGACTCGGGGGAGCCCCCCACGGATAGAAGAAGTTGAGAAAGAATTAATTGGCCAACGCTGGTTGGATGACCGCCAACCAATTTTGCCCAGGCACTGCTGCCAACTTGCCCTCATTGGCCTTCAGGCCGCGCAGGGCGACCCTGTCCATCAAGTCTCCACCGATGGCCTTAATCTCCCCATCCGAATTGCTCACAACGACGTCACATCGAGACGGAAAAAAGCCATAAGTTATGGCATTCTCATACGTGACATCGCCTGCTTGAGCATGCTTTGTGGAGCAGATCAGGTCGCCGGGGCGCGGGGCGTATTCCGACGGCCTGTGCGCGAGAGGCTCGCTCTCAGTTGCTCCGCTTTCGCTATTGGCGATGGCGGCCTTGATATAGAGCGAGTGGCTTGCCGCGTAAGGAAACCGAGTGCCCGCCCCAGCCTTGTTCATCACATAGGAGATGAAGGCGGCTGACCATGGGTATTGCTCGCTGCTGATCTCTTCTTGCCGTGGCGGCGAAGAGCTCATGGCCCCCTCTCGCCAATAGGTGACGACCCTCTGCCAGTAACCAGGGTCGGTCTCATTTTTCCCCGCCCGCACCAACATCTCTTGGCGAATGGTCGGCCTGCCGAAGAAGTGCCATTCCGCCATGGCTTGATCGACAACTCTGGAACGAGTGTCCAGGAGTGGGGTCGGGCGAGCGGCCAGCCTGGGCCTGGGGATCGTCTCTTGAGGAGTTTGGGTTTTTGGGGGAAGCTGATGGCTGAGCTGCCTCCCCGCCACGATCCCCAACACGGCGCAGCCCACCAACCACCACCACCTCCCCCAACGGAGCCTTGGGGAGATCTCGGCCTCCCCCGCCGCAAGGGGGAGGGGGGAACTCAAGAAAGCGGGACTCTTCTCCAAAAAGGGGAAGGATTGATTGAGTTGAAGCAGGAGATGACTCTTCTCTTCGATCAGTTGTTGATTGCGCTCAAGTACTGGTTGGCAGCGTTCCTGGAATTTGCGTTCAAAAATCTCCGGCAACTCCTTGAGCAGGGATTGATAGCCGCTGATCAGGGCCCTGGTCTCCTCAAGCTCATCCAGGGTCGCCAGGTGTTGATCCTCTTCCTCATCCACCGGATTGGGCATGAAATGAAGGTTGATGGAAGCCGGCTAACGGATTTGAACCGATGGCCTTCGCTTTACAAAAGCGCTGCTCTACCGCTGAGCTAAGCCGGCGTGGAGGACCATGTCAACCCTAACCCTGACCCAATGCCCAGAGCACCAGCTGGGTGCGGCTGCGGCAACCGGTCTTTTGGAGAAGGGCCGAAACATGACCCTCCACCGTCCGAGGACTCAGGGCGAGGCTATTGGCGATGGCGCCATTGCTGCGGCCTTGCAGCACAAGGGTGAGCACTCTTCTTTCCGCTGGAGTGATGAGGGTCGAGTCTGGGGCCATGGCGATGGGGCGGGAATCAAGTGTTCCCAAGCACGCCTAGGAGGGAGAGCTCTGGCCATCAGCATCAGGGCTGTCGCTAGCGGGTTCAGGGGGTTGCCGCTCTCCCTCCTGTGGCTCGGGAGCTGGGGGGGCTTCCAGATCCAGGGCTGGTTCAGCCTCAGAACCCTGCTCTGGCTCCCTGGTGTCTTTGGCCACCTCCCTTTCCTCAGGGGATGTGATAGGTCTCACCTTGGCGCGGCGGATGGGAAGATTGGCCACAAGCGCGGTGACACGGTCTTCCGTGGCCAGACTGACGTCACCACCCTCGAGATCGATCTCCACATATTTTTGAACCACTTCTAGAATTTCACGCCGCATTTGCTCTAGCAACTCGGGATTGAGATCGCTTCGATCATGGGCGAGCACCAATTGAAGGCGTTCTTTCGCGAGGGTGGCACTCGGCTTTTGTAAGCCCAGGAGCCGTTGGATAAAATCGAGAAGGGCCATGGGTTAAAAGAGCCCTGCTTGACGAAACTTAGAGAGTAAACGGGCGCGAAATCCTTTCTTTTCTTTGGAAGGATCAATCAAGGGAACGTCTTCCCCCATGAGCCTTCGGGCAATGTTGTGGTAGGCCCTGCCAGCGGGGGACGAGATGTTCAAGAGCGTTAAGGGCTCGCCGCGATTGGTGGAAACAATCACCTGTTCATCCTCCACCACAAGACCAAGCAGTGGCAAGGCCAGGATGTCGGTCACCGCATCCACCGCGAGCATGTCTTGGTTGGCCACCATCTTGGGACGCACTCGGTTCAAGACCAACTGAATCGGCTGCACATTCATCGTGTGGAGCAAGCCGATGACCCGATCCGCGTCCCGCACGGCGGAAATCTCAGGAGTGGTGATGACAATGGCCTCTTGCGCGGCGTGGGCGGCATTTTTGAAGCCCTGTTCCACACCGGCGGGACAATCAATCAACACATAATCAGATTTGGCTGCCACAAGATCCACGATTTTCCGCATGTCTTCGGGGGTCAGCCACTCCAGCATGCGTGGATTGCCAGCTGGGAGGAGGCACAGATTGGGCTCTTGCTTATGTTTTACCAAGGCCTGTTCCAGGCGGCAAGATTCGCTTAGCACCTCCTGAGCGGTGTAGATTATTCGGTTTTCTAAGCCCAGCAGAAGATCAAGGTTTCGCAAGCCAAAATCGGCATCTAAGACCGTTGTGCGTGCGCCGAGTTTGGCTAGGGCGATTCCTAGATTCGCGGTGAGTGTGGTTTTACCAACTCCACCTTTACCGGAGCAAATTAATATGATGCGCGCTGGAGGTGAGCTCACGGGGAAAACTGCCGTCTCCGTACGTTAAGCCAGTCCCGATCCCCTCCCCTCTCCCGACGGGCCAGGCGGCTTGGGTGGCATGGCGGCCAGGGGCCAAAACGGCTCAGCCAGATCAATCTGGATTGTCCCGTCCACCAGGTGGGCTTTTTCAGCGAGTCCGGTTGGGGGCGCCTCCACAGGCCCCCGTGCCACCGCGTCGGCGATCCGCAGCTGGAGTGGATGGAGATGGAGCGCCACGATGCTGGCTCCGCGGTCTCCGAAACGCCCCGCGTGGGCGATGCCCCGCAGCCTCCCCCACACCATCACATGGCCTCCCGCGCTGATTTGGGCCCCAGGATTGACATCTCCCAAAATCAGGAGTGACCCCGGAGCCTCTTGTCGGTCGCCCGATCGCAACGTGCCCTCATGAATCGAGAGGGGGGGCTTGAACGATGGATCCGACACCGGGAAACGGCCTGGTGGACTGACCCTGGTGGGGCACTCCAGGGCCAATCCCGCCGCGGCCGCCGCCACCCTGGCCCCCTCCTCCTGGCAACAGACCCTCTCCAGCGACAGAGAGGCGCTGGAGAGAAGGGCGATCAATCGTTCGAAGTCCCCCCACCGGAGGGGCCAATGACCGCCCATCAAGCTCACCCGTCCCTTGAGGTGGGGGTTTAGAAGCAGGGCGTCTCGCACCTCTGAGACGGGATCGGCCGCCTCCCACCAGTCAGGAAGTCTGAGCTGATGGGGCCGGTCCCAATCGGGGGATGGGATCAGCTCGGCGGCCATCGTGGATCAAAGAGGTGACCCAGACCTTAAGCATGGGCAGCGCCCAAAGTTCTCACGGTGTTCGTTACCCGCTTGGGGTACAACAGCCAGGCCCAGGGTTCCTGGGTGATCAAGGTATCGACCAGCTTTGAGTGCTCCTCCAGGGGCGCCAGTGTTTGGCCATCCCAGAGTCGGAGGCCGCTTTGATAGGGGTCATACCCCCTGGTATGGCCCTGGAGAAGAGCGCAGCATCCCTCGGGATCAAGCCCCGCCTGATTGGCTGCCCGCTGGACGCGGGAGAGCAGATGGAGTCGATCGGCGATCGAGAGATGACGCACATCAACGGCCTTGAGCAGCTGGCGATCGAGCAGGCGAGTGCAGGGTTCTCGCAATTCTGGAGGTCCCTCCTGGCGCCAACGGCTGAGGTGATAGAGGGTCGTCACATCATCATTGGCCAGAAAATGGCTCAGGGAGAGCTGGTCTGGTTGCCAGAGCCAGGAGGCCATGGGCCCATCCGCCCAAAGCTGGTGGGGCCCCAGCTGGCGAGCGATCTCAATGACACGCTTGAGCAACCAGTTGCAAACAACATTGAGACGGTGGTTGTAAACGCTTCGATACATCAACTGACGCACCACCAAGTAGTGCTCCACAGCCAGGAGCCCTCTTGGATGGATCGCCAAAGATCCATCTGGAGCCAACACCAATCCCGCCAATAGGCGATCAAGATCCAAGCGGCCGTACGTTGTGCCCGTGCTGTGGCTGTCCCGCATCAGGTAGTCCAGCCGATCGCAGTCCAGCTGGCTGGTCACCAAGGCTTTGATCGCGGGCTCGCTGTGGCGTCCCGTTTCGAGCAAATTCGCCACAGTGTCCGCCGTTCCCTTTCCCTCCGCCTCCAGCCGATCCCTCAGGCCCGAATCCTCGCGAATCAGTCGGGCTGACCAAACCTCGTGGTTGGTGCCAAACATCTCCTCGCCGCTGTGGCTGAAGGGGGCATGGCCCACATCGTGGAGAAGGGCGGCGGCATACAGAACCCCCCGGTGCTCAGCTAGATGGGGGTGGGATCGCTCCAATTGGTGCAGTGCCCGGCGGGCGAGGTGGGTGACTCCTAGGGAGTGGGTGAATCGACTGGATTCGGCCCCATGGAACGTGAGATTCGCGGGCCCCAGCTGGCGGATGCGCCTGAGGCGTTGGAAGGCGGGAGTGTCAATCAGGTCGATCACCAGCGCCTCCGCTGGAATGCCCCGATCGAGCTGAATGGCTCCATGAAGGGGGTCGTGATAGGTGCGCTGACGAGGGCTCATGGCCTGGCCTCCCTCTCACCCAAGAGTTCCATCAGCCGCCGCTCGGCGGCCTTGAGCCACGGGTCGTCGTCGCCCCCCGGGTTGAGCGGTTCGGGCTCAGGCAAAAGGATGTCGGGCTGGATTCCCAGGCTTTGGATGTCATGCCCGGCGGGAGTGAGGTAGTGGGCCACGGTGACCGCCAAACCGCTTCCATCCCCAAGGGGGATCAGGGTCTGAATCAATCCCTTCCCAAAAGTTTTTCCGCCAGCCAATTCGGAGCGCCCATTGTCTTGAAGGGCGCCAGCCAGGATTTCACTGGCGCTGGCGGTGCCTCCATTCACAAGGGTCACCATCGGGCCGCTGAAGAGACGTTCGACGGAACTCCGCTGACTGGCGCTCAAGCCACCGCGATCCCTCGTTTCCACGATGGGGGCGTCACCCAAGAGGTCACTGGCAACCGACAAACCAGCGCTGACCAGGCCTCCTGAGTTGTTCCGCAGATCAAGAATCAATCCCTCCACGGGCTTGTCGTTGGCACTCCCACCTTGAGCAAAGGCCATCAGGGCTTGCTCCACTTGCGAGGGCACCGGCTCACTGAATTGGGTGATGCGCAAATAGCCCAAAGCATGACTTCCCTCGACCCAGCGCCGGCTTCGCACCGGCTGGAGATCCACCTGTCGGCGGATCAGCCGCACATCCCGCTCCATGCCACTTTTTTCCCGCAAACGGATGTCCACCGCCGATCCCGCGGGCCCGCGAAGGAGGCTCGCGGAGCGCTCCAATCCCAGATCCGTGGTGGAGCGTCGATCCACGGTCAAGACCTCCGAGCCAGAGGTGATCTGAGCCTCAGCGGCGGGAGAGCCATCCAAGGGGGAGATCACCACCACCCGCTCATCCCCGTGCCTCAGTCCCAGCTGCAGACCGACTCCCGAGACCGTCCCCTCATTGCTTTGCCGGAGAGCGGCAAAATCTGCCGGGCGCAGCATGCGCGTGTAGGGATCGCCAATCGAGGCCAGCATCGCGTCGATGGCGTCGTAAGCCTCGCTGGAACTCTCAATGGCGTGTTCGAGGGTCTGTTGACGACGCTGGCGCCAATGGATCCTTTCGAGCTGGTCGGGATCCACATAGCTTTGGTTCACCAGCTTCCAGGCGTCCACCACCAATGCCTGGGCGTCATTCAAGGCCCAGGTGGGCCCTGGGTGCAGGAGCAGGGCTGAGAGCAACCAGGCCAGGCATCGGCGCGACCACCGACCCAGGGCGCCACCAGGTGTTGCAAAGGGTTGAGGGGGAGGCCGTCGAATCGGGGAATCGCTCACAGGTCGGCAAGGACGATCAGTAGACTTTCGCAACCAAACGCACCCCGCTGCATGGCGAACTCTTCTCCTGCCGCGTCCGACACCAAGAACAACCCGGTTTACGAGTGGTTCAACGAGCGCCTGGAGATCCAGGCCATCGCGGACGACATTTCCGCGAAATATGTCCCCCCACATGTCAATATTTTTTATTGCCTGGGCGGAATCACCCTCACTTGTTTCTTGATCCAGTTCGCGAGTGGGTTCGCGATGACGTTTTATTACAAGCCCACTGTGGCTGAGGCCTATGCCTCCGTGCAGTACCTCATGACGGATGTCAGTTTCGGCTGGCTGATCCGCTCGGTCCATCGCTGGAGCGCCAGCATGATGGTGCTCATGCTGATCCTGCATGTGTTCCGGGTTTACCTCACCGGAGGATTCAAGCGTCCCCGAGAGCTCACCTGGGTAACAGGTGTCGTGATGTCTGTCATCACGGTTTCCTTTGGAGTCACTGGATATTCTCTCCCCTGGGACCAGGTTGGATATTGGGCAGTAAAAATTGTTTCCGGTGTTCCAGCGGCCGTTCCTGTGGTGGGCGATTTTATGGTTGAACTCCTGCGTGGTGGGGAGAGTGTTGGGCAAGCCACCTTGACTCGCTTTTACAGCCTTCACACCTTCGTTCTCCCCTGGCTGCTCGCCGTTTTCATGCTGATGCACTTTTTGATGATTCGCAAGCAAGGAATTTCCGGCCCCCTCTAATCGTTTCCTTCTTTAACGGTCCCCCCCCCTCTTCTCCACAGCTCAGAGCCATGCACATCCTCAAAAAACCAGATCTCACTGATCCCAAGCTGAGAGCCAAGCTTGCCAAGGGAATGGGTCACAATTATTACGGAGAGCCCGCCTGGCCGAATGATCTCCTCTACATCTTTCCTGTCTGCATTCTGGGAACTATCTGCTGTGTGGTTGGCCTTGCCGTTCTCGACCCAGCGATGTTGGGCGATAAGGCTGATCCTTTCGCCACTCCACTTGAAATCCTTCCTGAGTGGTACCTCTACCCAGTCTTCCAAATTTTACGCGTTGTTCCGAACAAGCTCCTCGGCATCGCGCTGCAAACCATGGTCCCCCTTGGCTTAATGCTTGTGCCGTTTATTGAGAGTTTTAACAAGTTCCAGAACCCATTCCGGCGTCCCGTCGCCACTTCTGTCTTTCTGTTCGGCACTCTATTCACCATTTATCTGGGGATTGGAGCCGCACTCCCGATCGACAAGTCTTTGACGCTGGGTCTCCTCTGATCAGGCCTGGACGAGCGTTTCAATCCCATACCTCAAGCCCACAAGACCTTTTCTCGGTCTTGTGGGCTTTTTTTTTGAGTCGGGGATGAGACGGTCTCGGGTTTGCCCGCCGATTGTGAAGCCACCTTGCGAACCTATCTCCCGTGGGGGGAGGCGCTGGGGTGTGTGGTGTGTTAGGTTGATGGACTGCTCGGGAAGGACAGGCGTCTGACCCAAGCGGCCTTTACGAGATGGG
>Ga0315903_10000262_pt1 | contig 78914 bp, 74 predicted proteins | sample LakEriMetagenome_7_FD_203524 | JGI IMG/M metagenome (GOLD analysis project Ga0315903, IMG submission 203524) | Freshwater fungal communities from buoy surface, Lake Erie, Ohio, United States - Buoy 2 MA119 | ecosystem: Environmental > Aquatic > Freshwater > Lake | place: USA: Lake Erie, Ohio... | reverse complement strand
AGTTGTTTCCACGGAAACCAACCAAGATGGTGTTTTCAACCATGTATGGGTTCTTGTAGACTTGGAAACGACTTGCGAAGTTACCAACCTTGCTTACACCCATTGCGAACTTGGCGCTGTCACCATCAGTGTTGACAACGAAGCCTGGAATTGACTCCAAGATTGTTGCAACGTCTGGTGAACAGACGAGGAAGTTAGCACCACCACGGAGGGTCAATTGGTGAATCTTGTTGCTGACCTTTTGGATCTTGTTACCAAGAGTTTGGAACCAAGTTGACTTGGTGTAGTATCCACCGGTACCAGCGGTTGTGGTATCAGTGATGACTCCACTGTCGCTGATTTCACGGTTGATCTTAGCGCTCCAACGTGAGGTGGTTACGCTTGGAACGTTGGTGATCAACATGTCAAGGATTTCGAGGTCGATTTCCATTGATACGTACTCACTCAAGAGAGCAGTCAATTCTGCCTCTGCGTCGATGCTGTGGTAAGCATTCAAGTCTTGAGCAAGTTCAGGTGTCCAAACGGCCTTCAACTTACGGGTCTTGGCAACGATTGGCTCACTCTTCAACTCAAGGTTAACTTCAGGGATACCGATTGAGCTCAAGCTGTCGGTTGTGGTCTTGTCTTCGAAATCACCACGATTGCTGTCCTTAGGTTGTACACTGTAGTTAACGGTCAAGCTAGCAGAAGCTGGGTTTGAACCGGAAACAACGAAGGTTACTTCTGAACCATTGATTGAGGTCAATGATGGGAAGTAGGTGTTGATGCTACCTGCGGTGATGGTGAATGAACGAACACCGTTGGCGTCGAACACGTTACCAGCAGCACTTGAAGCACTGTACAAGTTGGTGGTGGTCAAAGTGAAAACTTCGCCAGCAGCAACAGATGCACTGAAGGTTGCGTCATAGTTAACGCCACTCAAACTTGACACAGCAGCGCGGGTAGCGGTGATGTGATTGATTGATTGATCGTTAATTGAGTAACCGAAACGACCTGCACCGTAGAGACCACCAGTTGCACTATCGGTTGAACCGAGCTTGGTGCCGGTACCGCCGAAGAGTGAACTATAGTTGTTTGATGCATCCTTAGTGAAAGCACCGTTGTTGGTACCATACTTGAAGTCTAAATAGAAGATAAGACCGCTTGGGAGGTTCATTGGTTGAACGCTCACAAACTCCTTAGCAGCGATTTCAGCAAACACACGGCGAACGAGTGGGAGAGCAACGCCTGCCCATTGTTCACTGTTTGATGAAGTACCGGTTGCGGTAGCTTCGTCAAGAAGTTGCTTTGCTTGGTTTTCAAGAAGGATTGACATGTTTGCCTTCTCGACGCCATTTAGGCCTTCGAGCAAACCAGTTTGATCCCACTTTGATTGTAGTCCACGGGTCTTGGCCATAAGCTCTGCCTGTGGATTCATATTTGTTGTTAGAAGTGACTTTACATCAGCACTCATAATATTATTCCTGTTTGTTTAATTTGTTGTTATCAGACTTTATTACTTCTTAATGCCAGCGAGCGTCTTGAATCTCTCTGCCATTTGGTTACCACCAGCAACAATTGGTTGTGATGGTTTTGTACTTGCAACTGCCTTACTTGCCAAACCTTCGGTGATAGTAGTTGCAGTTGTATTTTTCTTCTTAACAACTGATCCACCCAAATTAAACGATTCGGCCATAATAGCATAGGTTAATTTAACCTCACGTACACTCGTAGTGAGATCAAAGTTTTCGACAACCTTCATCTTTTGTTCATTGTTCAAACTAAATTGCTTGAACAACTTGTTGGTATAAAGCAACTTGGCATTCAACAAGTTAACTTCATTGATTTGGCTGCGCAAAATTTCAACGGTCTTCATTGCTTCATCACGTTGTGCGGTGACTTCTGCAATTTGTTCCTCATAAACGGACTCATCCTTTTCAGAGTCGTCGTCATTCTTTTCCTTTTCTTCTGCCTCACCATCTTCCTTCTTGGCTTCACTTAGACCCTCTTCGGATTCAAGTTCAGCGAGAAGTTCGTCAAGAGAAATCTCTTCGATTTCTTCTGCGGCAGGAGCAGCTGCGGCATCAGGAGCAGGTGCTGGAGCAGGAGCAGCTGCGGCATTAGGATCCGCAGGAGCGGCTGGTGCAGCGGCCATTGGGGTATCAGACACAGGAGCAGCTGGAGCAGGTGTGTCAGACACAGGAGCAGGAGCAGGTGCTGGAACAGCAGTTGGATCTGCTGGTGCAGCAGGAGCAGCCATCATGTTTGGATCGGCTGGAGCTGGTTCACCTTCTTCTTCCATTGCATCCTTTTCGAGTTCGGCAATAATTTCTTCCAATTCAGCATCACTGATTTGGTCTTCTTGTGCCATACCATCTTCTGATGGTTGTGTCATAGTGTCGTTTGAAGAAATAGCATTACCAGATGACATACCTTCATCTGCGGCTTCTTCCTTTAGTCTTTCTGCGAACAATGCTTGCACACGTTCACCGAAGGCTTCTTCAAGTGCTACCTTTGCATTTGCAAGAGCGGTAGCACGAACTGCCTTAGCGTCCGCAAGCGCTTCTTTTAATAGATCTGACATATTATATTTTCCTTGTGGTTCTGAAGTTATTGAGGAGGAACTTCAATCGAATTTTTTATTATTGTGGCAGCAAAGACTTTGCCGCATTTGAATATAAATATATACGTTTTTTTTAAAACATATAAAAATCTTCATGTTTGTATGGTATTAACGTCTATTTATATAGCATCGTAATTTATGTCTAAAGATTCAAAAACACAGCTTAAAACACTCATTAAGAAGTTGATATATGAGGTGTTAGATGAAGCTGAACGTGAAACTATCGTTGATAAAAAGGAGATTCAGTTGAATCCTCCTAATACATTTGAATCATATTTGAAACAAAACGTGGGTGTTTCATTTACAAATGAAGAAAGAGTAGCATCTACAGTTCCAAACATACGTACTCCCTTTTCACGTACCCAATTTGAAATTCGTTATAAAAGTACCGAAGATATTTTAAACGGTGGTAAAATGGAAAAGATTAACAAAACCACCGTAGTTAAAAAGATTCGTTCTGGAAACTTGTTGGCATATAAGAGTTTTACTTTGATTGAACCAACACAAAAACCTGAATCCCCCGATCCAAAAAAGCCAGAACCAATCAAAGTGACAATTATTACATCTGACAGTTTCACTAATATCAAAGGTGATACACAACTGTTACCAGATTTCCTTCAGAAAATAAATGACGCTGGCAATATAGGACTATAATATGGACAAAATCAGTGGAATAGTACAAACACACAATCCAAATAAAGAAGGTAAACATCCGCATTTGATCAATCGATCAAAAGCAAGTCACATGTTGAACCCACAGAAAGTGGAAGATACAGATACCAATTTGGTTCCTCTTAAAGATTGGAAACCCGGTGATATTGAAATGTTTGCAAGTATGGGGTTCTCAGGAGTAAACTCCGGAGACGAAGGATATCACATGGAAGAAGACAGTCTTCCTACAGAACTTGCAGATGAAAAGAAGTTTACACGACGTATATCCAGAACCAAAGATCATAAATGGGTACTCGAAAAGAAAAGTTTTTCAGAACCAAATGGTTCTTACAAATTAGAAAAAGTATATGGTAAACTAATGGGTACCGATAAAAATCCCGGTCTATTAGATTATTTTGATACATTAACAAACGAATTGACAGAAAATCTATATTTATACAAAAGTATGAAATTAAAATCTATCATAGAAAACCTTCCAGCATCAAAGATGTCACCACCTCAATCTGACATCACCGCAGTAAGTAAACACGCTGTTGCTGAAACTACACACCCAGAACCAGTCGCACAAGCACCAGTGGTTCAACGTGGTCTATCCAAAGAACAAAAGAAGATGCTTCAAGAGTTGGTGTTTGAATATAACAAATACAATGAAGTGTTGGAAGCACGTAAAACTTTGATGGAAGTCGCCAATAAGATGGGAAACATCGGTGAACTATCAGAAGCATACTTGGTAGAAAAACTTCATGAAGGTAACAAAGAAGAAAACGCATGGTTCGAAGAAAAGACCATTCGTAAACATACTAACGAAATCAAAAAGATGACCACCGAATTCAAGAAGATGGCAGCTGACTGTGAATCAAAAATGAGAGAAATGCAAGGTCTATATCAAGAATGTGGCATGATGTTGGAACGTTATTTCCACATGGAATAATTAATGTATAAATAAAAAAAGAAACCCACTCGAAAGAGTGGGTTTTTTGTTGTTCAGGTTAAGTATCAGAAGTAATTCTTGTAATCAGATTTGAAGTTTTCTTCGAACTTAGATTTGTCGAATGACAACGGCTCGCCAGGTTTGACAATATCAGAACCGGTCTTTGGTGTTGCCTTAGCTCTTGTACCAGCTGCGGCCGACTTTGTTCTTTCAATTCCAGCCTTCCTATCCTTTTCAGCAGCGGCCTTGTCATCATCCGCTTTCTTGAGCTTAGCTTGTTCCTCGTCACTGTCTTTTTTGGCCTTATCTACCTTTGCCTTTTCTTCATCATCCTTTTGAATCTGAGCCGTGTCGTCTTGACCATTCTTTGCGAGAGCAGTTAATTGATCAAAGATTTCTTTACCTCTTTTCTCATTTGGATTGACTGTAACAAATGTTCCGTCTTTTTGTCTATGACTCCACGCACCTTTTTCAAACTTGAAAATATTTGGAACGTTTCCAAGTTTTACTTTTAACATCAAACCATCCTTGATATTAACAGTTGGGGTCAAATCAATGTCTTTAAACAAGGCTTCCACTTGTGCATCAACCTTCATACCAGAAACAAGTTTTCCATTAATAATATCAAAGATATCAAGAATATCCTTGATCACAGGCTTAACTTGTTCTTTTGTTGGACTTGCCACATTCAATGCTTTTAATGAAACTGATAATTGATTAAGTTTAGTCAAAAACGCTTTAATCAACTTCAAATCCTTTTCATTAACATTTGGATCCGCAGCAACATTTTTCTCACCACGACCTTCAATGCCAGGTTGTGCATAAGTTGCATCCTCAGTAACAGGTGTTGCTGGAGTTTTTGGTAAACGAGGATTCATCACCTGACGTAATCCATAAGTAATGTTTACCAACAATGGTATTAACGCCCCCAACTCCTTAGCAAATGTATTAATATCTGCCGAAGTCATTGCTTCTTTAACCAATTCTTTTCTCAACTGTTCAACATTACCACCCAATTGTTTTTGAATAGATGCTTTGTTAAGATTACTCAATGCAACTGATTTAATTTTTTGAAGTAATGCTTTTGCATACTTAGCATCAGCAGGATTTGACATCTTCAACGTTGACATCGTTTTAATACGATTAGCCAAACCGCCTGCAACCAATGGATTTTGTTTTACAGAAGTTAATTGTTTAGTCAAAACCGGAGTCAAATTAATTGGAGTACCACCGGCAAGTTTTGGCTCAGGTGTACCGGGCTTCGCTGGTTCTGGTTCTCCTGGCTTTGTTGGCTCAGGTTCACCGGGCTTCGCTGGTTCAGGTGTGCCTGGCTTCGTTGGCTCGGGTGTACTTGGAGTTGTTGGATCAGGTGTGCCTGGCTTTGGTTTTGGTGTTTTGCCACCGCCTCCACCGCCACCGCCTGGTGCGGTTCCACCGCCACCGCCTCCACCGCCTGGTGCGGTTCCACCGCCACCGCCTCCACCGCCTGGTGCGGTTCCACCGCCACCACCTCCACCGCCACCACCTCCACCGCCTGGTGCGGTTCCACCGCCACCACCACCGCCTGGTGTAGCTGGGGTTGGAGGTGTTGAAGCTTCTTTATCATCTACAACAACATCTTTAGGAAATTCCAATTTATATTTTGGAAACTCTGCCATCAAACTTTCAATGATATCAACAGCAGTTTTTGCTTGTGGAATTTTCTTTAAATTGTCCACCAACTCTGAGGTTGATGCACCTTTTACTTTAAATGTCTTTGCAACATCTTTTAGATATGTTGAAATTTCTTTTCCAATGTTAAACTTAAGATTCTCAACTGCTTTAAGTTGATTTGGATTCAATGTAGGTGCAGATGGAGTAACAGGAGTCGTTGGTGCTGTTGCAGGAGCAGATGTTGCCGGATCCGCTTCAGATAAAATATCTTGTACGATATTAGACAACATCAAAGATTCATTTTTAATTGAAGGAATTGCTCCTACAGTGGCTCCCACCGGAGCACCACCAGCTAAAGTTGCAACACCGGTTTTAACGCCAGCTCCAACGGATGCTGATGCGCTTTCACCCTTTAACAAACCTAGACCTGTACGTAAAACAAAACTGACAGCCGTGGCAAGAATAAACACTTGTGAAGAAGCTAATACACCAAGACCCAATGTTCCTGCACTGATAGCTGCTGCAAAAGTTAACAAACCAATAATGATACCAGATTTAATTGGATTTTCACGTCCATATTTTCCTAATGCATCGATGGTACTAAGAATGGTAGAAGTTTCTTTACCAGATGAATCTATCTTTGATAGTTTATCACGAAGCAACTTTTTCTTTACTTCAAACAAACGATCAAAATCTTGTACTGGTTGAAGGTTTTGAAGTTTTGCCCATTGTGCATCAAATACTTCATTTAATTTACGTGCCAACTTTTCAACACCACCGACACCAGCAAAAGCAGTTCCGGTCAACATTGCTGGAGTTAAAAGTGTACCAGCAAATGCTAAATCACCTGCACCACTTGCAATTTGTTTACCCTTCTGCCAAATTCCACCGGCCCATCCACTCATCTTGACTGGAACAGAACCAACTTTATCAGGTATAGATTTATCAAATGTCTTGAGTTGACCTAAATAATCCCCCAAACTTCTTGTGAAGTTTTGGTTTCTGGCTTTAAGATATGCTTCGTTTCCTGCATCAGTTGTGGAACCTTTAACACCAAATTTATTTTGTACCCAATTGCCAAGTGTACCACCCAACTTACCACCGGTGGCTAACTTGTTGATACCAGCTCTAGCTTTTGCTCCCAAACCGGCAGCTTTTGCTGCAAATTGATCACCAAACTTTTCTTGAATAAGTTGTTCGGTAATCTCAAGATTTTCCAACTGAAGAATCAATTCTTTTTGAGCAGACAGTCCGTCAATATAGTGTTGAAAAAACTCTTTGGTTCTATCGCCAAAAAGTGATTCGTATTGATCAAAAAAAGCAACTTCCTCGGAAAGAAGTTGCTTGAAATATAAATTTTCAATTATCAGTTGAGTGTTGTTCATATTTTATTTAACTTCAGAGATTATATCGTGAATCAACGATTCAATTTTTGCGTATTTGTTTACAGTAGTATTTTGTACAGACTCATTCAATGCACCAGTTGGAAATAAAAATGCTCCTCTGGTCGATGGATTACTTACAAAATCAAATGCAATAAGTTCAAAATCGTCTTGAACTTCATCTGCATTTTCTCTTACATTTTTACGTACACTTCCTAAACCACGACTACTAATACCCAACTTAATACCGGCCTTAAAAAGTGCTTTTAAAATATTACCACTTGGTGTAGGAAGTATTTCTACTTTACCAACCAAATCATCACCATTCCACATCATTTCAACAACGTTATGACTGACGTTTTGAAGATTGACAACGCTACTGTCCGGATGGTCAAGTTCACCCAATGCACGGCGTTCTTTTACGAAGTTGTCTTCATACTTCTTGACTTCACGTTCCAAAATATCTTTTGGATATACACGACCGTTTTGATTCTTTGCGTTTGCACGTTGAAGAACACCTTGCACGATCATAGATTTTGATGGATCGTCAGTTGCTTCATTCAACTGTCCACCAATTGGTTCAAAGAAAATCCAACCTGTTTGTACTGTTTTATCCATAATTAAGCTTGTTTTTTCTGTTGTGGTTGTGCAACGTATTGTGTTTGTGGCATTGGCTTAGCGGTTTGAATTGCAACTTGTCCACCTTTTGTTGTTGCTTTTGTTCCCGGTTCAGCAGTTTTTGGTTCTTTAGGCTTTTCTATCTTTAATGGTTCACCTTGACCCAAAATTGTAATCTTGAATCCGGGCTTCAAAAAGTATTCCTTATCATCCTCGTCACGTAGAATTACTACATAACGATCATAAAAATAGTCAAGACTGGTACTTGTTACTGAGATTTCATAATCACGAACAGGTTGACCGTATCCTTTGGATGCTTGTATTGATACCTTCTTACCCAAAACTCTATTGTTCAAATTTTGTAAGAATGCTGCTTTTGATTCAGCCGTTGTTCTTGCAATCTTTGCTTCAAAATCACTAAAATCTGAACTAACATTATAGTCTACAGAAGTAGCAGGCAATGGTTGACCGCCCGCAGTCGATGTACCAAAATGTTGAGGATCGTTTTCGTCCTCGGTAAGTAATTTGACAAGTGAAATCATATTATTGTATTTTTCTTAGTTTTTCACCAATAGACTTGAGTCTAGCTTTGATTTCAGCCATTCTATCAGATGTACGTTTCCACAAAGTTTCATTTGGAACTTCCATCTCAGTCTTAAGTTTATGGTTAACACTCATTAAAAAGTCTACTTCTCTAAGCATCTTTGTGATTTCTTGAGTAATCAAAGAAACCTTATAAGAATTCTTCTTAGGATTTTCTTTCAAACGAATATAACGAGATACCGCCTCGTTTAACTTACTTTCCTTTTCAGTAAGATCTTTAATGCCCTTGGTTATTGTTCTAATAAACTTGGTCTTTTGATCTGGTGTTGCTTTTGAAATTTTCTTTTCAAAGTCAGCGTCATCTTTACCGGGATGTTTATCAGCCCAATCAGGAACACCGTCACCATCTGCATCTGGCTTTTTCTTCTTAACTTCCTTCTTTTTCTTTGGTGCCTTCTTTTCGTCAAGTTCTTCTTCTTTTTCTGCAAGCTTTGAACCGGGATTTTGTTTCAATGTAGCCTTAGTTGCACTATTACTACCACGTTGTCCAGGCGCTGCAAAAGCACGTGGAGTTTTAATGCCATCAATTCCACCAGTTCCACCAGTTCCACTAGTTGTTGATGTTTCATCAAGATCTTGTAGTTCTTGTTTAATCAATTTCTTGATAAGTTCTTTCAACTTGGCTTCATCTTCTCCGGTAATCAAATTTGGAGTCTCTGGTTTCTTTTCTTTACTCATATTATTTCAAGTTATTAAGTTCTTTGACCAATTCATATGACAATAATAATGCCATAATATGATTGTCTTTGACAACAGTAGAAGGTTTTACTTTATCCAAAACATTAGTGATTTCTGTAAGTTTAATATAAACAACTTGATTATCTTTAATCTTGGATGTAGAATCTGATATAATTTTCTTAATCTTTTCAATTTCTTCACAAACGTATTTGGAAAGAGAATTGGTATTTGATACGTTAAGAATGTATTCACGAATAAGGTTCTTTTGATTGTCATCAAAATCCTTATACTTGGTATTCATACCTTCCAACAACAATTTGTATGCGAGAAGACGAATATCCTCGCTTTGTTGTTTATAGTATTCCAACAATCCTTCATCATTATCAGACTTTTTAGTTACTGTTTTGCACAAAGACTCAATGATGGATTCTCTGGATTGAACTACTTCTTTAACGTCAAACTTGGATGATGTCTTATTTTCGAAGACTTTATAAATGGATGCAAAAATACGATAATTCTTGATATTGGCTTTTAAGAAACTATCAATTGGATAGATTTCTTTTATCTCACGGATCAAATCGTACTTTTGTTGTGCTAGTCGTTTGTCATCTAATTGTGCCCGTGATTCCAATACCACACTGATTATTCTTTCAGCGTGAGAGGCATCTCTAGCTTTTTCGTTTAGTAGGAAATTGTATAGTTGATACTCTTTACCTAATTCGGTATTCTCAGAAAAATACTTAAAAAGAATTTGTTTGGCAGCTGATTCATCCTTACCCCCAATAATATCTGCTGTTATTTGACGGGTAAGCAGCTCAAACAAAATTCCCGTATTTTTGAACTTTGAATGCTTCGCTTTGTGCATATTAGTAGTTATAATTTATAAATATATCAATTTTTGATGAAACTCCCATAATTGTATTATTCTAGTATGTTAGATTCATCCATCATGGATTTTTGTTTATTTTCGGAAATCAATGTTTGTTTTTCTTGTTTTGCAGTCTTGAGATATGAGTCTAAAGTAGTCAATTCCTTATTGATACTTTCAAGACTAAACGGTGAAGATCCTGTGAACTTATGATTTGGGGATCTATCTGCTTTAAAATCCCTATTCATTTCAAGATGACCGAGTGGATCTTCTCCGAATGGATAATTACTGGCCTTTTTCAATCCTTTTTGAGACGGACGTTCATAGTCTGGCTTTGACTTTTCCTTCAATGTAGGAATTTCTGCACCACCAGCTTCTCCTCCACCAGCAGGAGCGGATTCACCGCCAGCTTCTCCACCGGTTTCACCGCCTCCACCACCGCCACCGCCACCGCCTTCTTCTGGACTAACTTTTTGGAATGACTTGGCAGGATCATTACCTTCTTCTTCAATCTGTTTAAATCTGTATGTCTGTTTTGCGTCATCAACAATATCGTTTTTGATATTGTTCATGTCATCATCTGACATATGGAAAATTTCGTTGTATACCCACTTTTTACTAAACAACTTATTATCCAACATGTCTTTAGCGACAGATACCTTATTTGACCAAATGTCGATCTTTTCCTTTTCAAATACCGTTGATGGATTGGTAAGTTCCAAACTAAAATCAACCAAACTTGAATCTCTGTATCCTTGTGCATACAAGTGTACAATACCAATCTTGGTCAATTCACTGATAAGAATTTGTTGAATACGTTGAATTGTACGAGAAAAACGAACATCTTCTTGTGCCAATGTAGCTTTACCACTCAAATCTTCATCATAACTCAAGAACGCCTTAGGTATCTTGAGAGCAGCCATCATTTTCTTACGCAGATATTCAATATCGTCCGTGCCAGTGAATTCCATGCCACTAAGAGATTCAATGCTGGTACCACTATCACCACCACGAACAGGAAGATAAAAATCTTCAACCATGTTTTGAAGATTGAAACGAAGATTGTAATCACCACTTTTTTCATCGATATATGGTACCTTTTTGGTTTTAGCAATCAACTTTTCCATATATGAGTCAATCTCGTTTGGAGGAATATTACCAACGTCAATCTTGAAAATACGTTTTTCAGGAGCACGCATAATACGATGAATCAACATTGCGTCTTCCATCAAACTCAATTGTTTCCAAACGCGACGAGCACCTTCCAACATACTCTTACCATATGGCAAGAAGTTACTATCACTCAATAAACGAAAATGTGCTACTTGATAGTTTTCAAGATCTTCGACCTTACCACCGTCAGGTAGGTTGACTTGAAATTTGATATAGTTCTTATTATACAAATCACTGTTTTCAACACGGGTTACATTATAAGCACTAATTGGCTCAATCATATAAACTCCGTACTCGGGACTGATATAAAGTCTAAGATAAAAATCGCCGTACTTACACATGTTACGAACATAACTCCAAAGGTTAAATTCGATATTCATGATATCATAATACAAGTTACGAAGTATCTGTTTGATATTATCATTTGGTGTATTGATCACCAAAACATCTCCCATTTCGTTACGTGTCAATGATTCATCCGCGTAAATATCCAATGCAGAACTAAGAATTGGATCCATGTCCATCGTATCATAATCTCTGAATAATTCGATACGAGCGGCTTGATAACTAAGGGTGAAATCTCTACTATACTGATTGTACGCAGAAGTACGAATACGATTAAAACGGTCACGTAGTGTGTTTCTATCCGTAGCGTATGCTACTTCATCGGTATCTACTACCTTTAACTTTTTACCACCAACGTTACGTACAATAACGTCTGTAGAGAAAAGTCTCTTAAGACGAGCAAATAGTGATCTGCTCTTTAAATCTGTCGGTTGATCTGCCATACAATTGTATTATATTTCGTAAATAAATAGTGAAAGATCGTTATAATAACCAAGTTAAACTCTCTTTTTGATCTTTTAGTCCGGTAGGCATTTCCCACGACTGTTGTGCATTTGCGTTTTTTGTAGTATACACAGGAGAGCTTTGTTGTTCAGATCTATTGATACTACCCAACATATTACGAGTCATATCTATTGATTGTTGACGTAATTTCAAAGCGGTATCACGTACCCACAATCCAATTGCAAATGACATTACCAAATCATCATTGTAATTCTTCATTGCCTCGGCTTTACCATTATTCCAAATAAACGTATACAATTCATCAATTGTACGTGTTGACTGAATATTTATGGTCTTTTCACGCATATAACTTTCTAATCGTGAAATAATCAACTGTCTTGTTACAGATGTTGTAGTAAACCCCGGAGTCATCTTCTTTTCGACAGAATGGATTCGATTGGTCATTTGATGTTCCACGTCTACATATTTTAAATCAGCACTACTATAAAACAAATTAGGATATTTTCTATCCAAGATTTGTTGAATTGTGCCCCAACCAATATTTAAATTTTCTACAATCAACAAGGCGTTGTTATATTCTGTAGCAACATTGACCAACATATTGCCATAATCTTTGGTTCCAATTTGTCCTTTGTATTCCGCAACCTGCGTAAAACTTTCAATATCAATTACGTGAAATGCACTATAGTCGCCTCCATCACCACGAGCAACGTCCGCACATACCAAATATGAACGTGTATAGTCTGGATATTCCCACAACCACAACAATTTATCCATACCTCTAGTTTCGACAGGAGCACGTACTTTTGTCTGTTTATAGAAATCAAGAATCGGCACATCAACTACAGTATTACCTGATGTAGCAAAGTCACAATCACATTCTTGTGCGGCCATCTTTGGACCAAGCAATTTTGTTTGTTCATCTCTCCAAGTTTGATCACGTTCAGGATGAAGATGCCATGGCAAACGTATCGTGTGAAACTTATTCTTTTTACCTTCAGCTTCTACCCAAGTTTTATGAAAAAAGTTACCAACACCGTTTGGTGTTGATAACACGATTGCTTTACCACCAGTTGATAGTGTCGATTGTGCCGATGTCCAAATTTCATCGATGTTATCAATAAATGCGGCCTCGTCAATAATCAACATTGATAGTGCGGCCGAACGACCAGCGGTACCAGAAGATGATACGGCTTTAATTTGTGAACCATTCTTAAGACGCAATGATAGACGATTATCTTCGACACATGGAACTTTCAACCAACTTGGAAGATTGTCATTGGCAAAACGTACACGGGTAACAATTTCTTTAGATGTTTCTTGTGTAATACTGATACACAAAATATTTTTGTCACTATTAAATACCATCAACCACAAACTATACGCACTACACAATGTGGTAATACCAAGCTGACGACTTTTTAAAATAATGTTATAGTCGTTATCAATAATCTCCTGTAGAGAATCATCTTGAAAAGGATATAATTCAAATGGTATTGTACCTCGTTTAGGATGTTGAATCTTGACGTACTTCTTCATAAAGTACATCGGGTTTTCAAGACACTTTTTATATTCTGCCTTGATGATATCTCTTAACGATTTTTGATCATTCGACATGACTTAACTTCTCCAATTTCTTTTCAATCTTGAGAATCTGTTTATCAATCTTTTTCAAATCGGCTTTCAGATCTTTCAAAATATTTTCTCTACGTTCAATCGTCCATTCATCCAAAGTTCCATCACCGTTTGGAAACGATATCTTTTGATGAGAAGATACAAAATCAAAACTTTCCTGCACCTTGGTACGAAACTCTTTGGCTTGACTCAATTGATTACGCAATAGTTTGTTTTGTTCATAATCATCATACTTTCCTTCTACACGTAACTTGGTTTCAAACTTTGCAAGACATTCTTGACAACGACCGGTCTTATTATAAAGAATTTCATCATAACGATTGCCCCACCGAATATCCATATTACAATCTTTACAATGACGTTTGGTAGATTCAATCGTAGACGAACTGACATTGTTAATAGCACGTTTGGTGCCATTTTTCTTTATCCACTTTTTACCATTTACGTCCTCCCAAATTTCACCCTCTTTACGAGATGCAAAATCGGAATCTGCAGTATAACCAACTTGAATAAAAGGACGTTCACCATTGAGATAGTCCCTAACGATTGCCAAATTACTTTTTCCTGACGCTTTTTTCATAACTTATATTTGTTTAATTATTCATTCGATGAATGTATCATCAAAAACTTTAATAGCTTTCGAGTATGATTTTTTGGTTTCATCACTGACGTTATCTGTATATTGCCAGTTCCAAAATAACTCTTGTGGAGTATTAAATCCGTAAAATTCCAGTACAGCTTTTTGTGTTTGTGTAACATCTTTTCCATTCCAGTTTTGACCAATAGCAATAACACCAGCATCAATATTCTTAACAATATTGGATTCACCAAGGGTTGAATGACGGTTTTCAATCCACGTCAAACGTTCTATTAGTTTCTGATAAATACTGTTGGTCTGTCCCCAACGTATAGATGTAAAAAATAAAACTACATCACTCTCAAATAATGGTTTGCTAATCTTCCAAAGTTCATCTGATTTGTTATTGATACTTGCCCAACAACGATGATATCCAGTTGGATCTTTTTCTTTATCTTTTAACACCGCACCTTTTTCTCCACAATGATTGCCCCACTTGGATGACACATTTCCTTCACATACAAAAATATTGAGTTTGCTTGCATCAATAAATTCACACTTATCACTACCCAATCTTTCACAAACTAACTTAGCCAATTTAGTTGACTTTGCTTCATCGTCCTTATGACCTTCCCAACGATTTGATGTGCCAATCAACAACACTTTCTTTTTGGTTTGAAGATACTTGATTGTGTTATCTAGCCGCAATTCATTTTTTTCCATGTCTTTTTGACTGGAATTCGCAGCAGCTTCAACCAAAAAATCGGAGAGTTTTACCATATCGTCCTATAAATATAATACAACAAGTCGTTTTTGTATTATTAATTGTAATACGGCACCCTCTTGCCATTGATCGATAACCAGCCATCCGGTGCTTTTAATGGACAAACCACATCAACGGTACCGGGAGTTGACGCCAATGTTGTACTAGTAACAGTCGCACTAACAGTTGCAGGTGCAGTAGTTGTAGGAACAGTAGCGGAGTCAGTAGCTTCCAAATCAGTAAACTTGCCTTTTTTATGATTTGTCCCATCTTGACCAATATCAACATTGTTAATATTACCCACCGCCGTTGGTTTAATTTCCAATACGGTACTTGGGTTAATATAAACTTTTCCACCAATACCACCATCTGCCTGCGGACTAATACTTACAGTTCCTTTTTTAATATGAAACGTTGCATCGTTTGCAGTATGTGCGCCACTACCACTAACATCAAACTCGAAACGAGCTGCGTTTAACATGTACAAACCTTGTTTTGGATTAGTTTGTTCGGTGGTAATAATCAAGTTGAATACTTTTAACCCATTAGTAGTATCGGATGAAATAACACCGGGAATAAGTTTATTCAAAGATGATCCAGACGGATCAAACGACGTGATCGTTCTTAAATCAGAATATACTAAATTAGAGTTAACATCAAACAATTCTGATTTTATTTCAAACTGTTCACCCGCAACAGTTACAGGAAATGGTATACGAGACGTAAATATTTCAGGAGAAAAAGATGGTTCCGAATATGTCGATAACTGTAAGTCAGATAATGTGGATACACAATTTTTAGTGTATATTACCATCGTTCCATTAAACTGTTTACCAAATCGACTATAAAATGTATGAGGGTCTGGATGATACAACGACGATGACCGTTCATCCAAATAAATTTCTCCGACCTTAACTCCACGAACATTATCAAAATTTGGATCACCATTAACTTCGTTGATCAAAGAAGATGTTATGTAAAAACTAACACTTGCAGGTTGAGTTGTATCTGATTTGATAATTTTGGATCTGACTGAAAACTTATATGTAACATCTGGATAAAACCGCATGAAGTTACTGTCATATGCCATTCCAGATTCATTCAACACCGAAGTTTGATCATATGGGGTGTATTCATGTGTAACACTTCCACCATTGGTATCATTTTTTACAATAATGTATTGTTCATTATTAGTGCTATTTGTAATAACCATTGCGTCCATCAAATATGATGAATCTCTAGTAAAACTGATTGTATTGGAACTACTAAACCAATAGTGATGTAAATGTGTTGGGTTTGGAAATGATCCTAGACTTTTATAATAACTGTTTGGTGTGGCTGAATCTACTAAAGCCTGTGAATCAACAAAAGGTTCGTCTGCAATAATCTCAAAATCACCGGCTGCACTTAAACTTCTACGATACAATTTGTGACGATAAATGTTACCAGAAAAAGTCTTTAGGTTAGTATATGTTACAAATGCAACCGATTGATTGTATGATGAACTTGTAATAAATCTACCATCATACTTAACGTTTGTAATATTAGCAGACAAAGTACCATCTACAATATTTGAAATTATTTTCTTGTTTTTATTATCGACGTAATAAATTGGGTTCTTCAACTTGACCGTGTTTTCACTCAATACATCGGTAATAACGTTTGATGATGTTAAACTGGTTACAATATCACCATCCAATTTAGTTGCATAGATATCTACCAATGCGTTTTTCATTGAAGATGAAACAACCAATGAACCATCTAAAAAAGTAAGACGATAATCAATTGGAGTTGACCCGATATCAAACAATCCATAATCATCATTTTTCTTGGGGGTTACCGCATAAGTTGTAATTGGAGTATTATTAATAACTGTCAAATACCCCGAAGAATTGTCTGATGTAATTGGAACGAAAGTCGATGTTACTGACAATATGGGAGATTTATAAAATATGACCTTCGATGTATTTTGTACAGATGGATTGATTTGAATATTACCAATCCAACGTATCAGTTTGTTTGTCTTTTCACGACCAACAATAATAACTTTACCAACACCATAAGGAGTATCGTTATAAACGTATACCGATATTCTAACCGCGCCACCTTCCTTATAGGCGATGTTGTTGGTCTTAGCCACCTCAACATACAATGACCGACCCTGACTGTCTAAAACCTCAATTTGAATAGGACTATTAACTGCAAGTTTATCGGACCCATTTAACAAAAAAGTATTCTTACCAGCAGTAAACTTGGGTGAGTATTCCGATAATATAAAATACTCGGACAAAAACGAACTATCTTCAATATCGACTCGTAAATCAGATAAGTTCAGCTTTTGTCCGGTATTTCTTGCATTTGATATTAAAGCCATATGTATTGTAATTAACAATACATATAGAAATCACTGGAAATTAATCCGTGAAAACCCAGCATCTTTGACGATCTCAAGACGGGTATCAACCATGTCTTTGAGTACATCCAAGTGACTAACAACCCAAACAAAGTCAAAATTACTCTTCAAGAATGAGAACAAATTAGCCATGGCAGACAAATGATCACTATCAGCACATCCAAACCCCTCATCAATAGCAATAAAGTTAGGACGTGGTAGATTGGATACATTGATCAACGCAACTCTAATAGCCAACGAACTCACAAACTTCTCTAACCCACTTGCCAATTCCAAAGGCCACTTCTTGTCATCGTAAACAATGTATGCCATAATGTTCTTGCCATCAGTCTGAAACGAAACGGTAAACTCAACAATCTGATTAAGTATGTTGTTAACCTCAGATTCAATACCAGGCAACGCCTTAGAGATAATTTGATACTGAAGTCCATCTCTGGAAACGGCATCCACATAATAAGTGTAAGCATTATGAATCTTTTCAGTCTCCTTCATTTCAGCAATCTTGGCTTCAATCTGAGACTTCTGATAGGTCCAATTGTTGATCTTACTCTTGGTGTCGGTAATATTAGAGTTAACATTACGAATGTTAAAGTCGATGTTCTTAATGTTTGCCTTAATGTCATCAATCGCCTTTTGAACCTTAAGATTCGATTCAATAGCGTCCTTTGCATCATAATATTCTTTAATCTTAACTTCAATCGATTCCAACAAGTTCTTTTCCTTTACAATCGTATTCTCACGTTGTAATTGAAGATTTTCAAGATTAGAAATATTCTTGGTTAACGTTGTTAGACTGTTAAGAAGATTTCTATACTCCTGAAATTGATTAGCAACAGTTTCAACGACACCCAACTTGTTTTTCACAGTAGTCAGTTTTTCAATCAGACCTTTAGCTTCAATCTTATCATTTTCAAGATCTTCTTTAGTCTTGATTGCATCTTGAACAAACACGTTGTTAACACAGAATGTACAATTTGGATCATACTTGTGGTTTTCAAGTTTCTTCAACTTATCCAACTTATTTGTAACAATCAACTTCTTACGTTCCAACTGTCCTTCAATGTTAGACGCTTCCAATTTCAAAGTATTATACTCCGAATACTTGGACTCAATATCATCAGACTTGAACTTTTCAACCTTGTCATTGATTGGCTTGATGTCATTCTTCAACTTCTCAATGTTGGGAACCTCGGTATCATACTTCAACTGTTCACTGACGATTTTTCTGTCGGTATTAATACGTTGTGTTTCCAATCCACTTATATCAGTAGTTGTGACATTCACCTTGATCAACTGCTTAGTTGTCTCAGCAATCTTCTCATTTTCAACTTCACGACTATCCGTTAATGTTTTTAGTTCTTCGTCCTTTAAACGAATAACAGATTCAGCATTATTGATATTGGTAGTCAATGTCTCCAACTCTGCGTTGTAATCGGTCTTGGCAAAGTTCTTCATCAAGATTGCCCATTCACGCATCTTGTCATTTGCCAGTCCGTGCAACTTATCAAATATAGTAAGTCCCATAAACTGTGCCAATAGATCCTTACGTTCAGTCTGACCAAGATCAATGAAAGAACCAGTCTTACTGTTCTGAATACTCAATACAGTTAAAATAAAGTCATCATAAGTTCCAACATAATCACGAATCAAATCGTTAGTATTACGACGTGCTTCACCGTTGAGTTCAATTACTTGACCCTTTTCTTCTTTCCAAAAACGTACATCAACCTTGACGCTTCCTTTTTTATCAGCGTGACCAATACGTTCAATAAAGTAATCAACCTTATCAATTTCAAAGTTAAACTTACACTTGAACGACATCTTTTGTGTATTCATTACGTGAACGGCTTTAAAAGCACGATCACACTTGTCAAATATACAAAAGGATAATGCCGAAAGAATACTGGATTTGCCACTTGCGTTTGCAGCAAATAGTCCCACAACGTCTTTCATTTTGCTAAAATCAATTACATTACCTTCGCCGTAACTGAACATATTATCAAACTCAAACCGTTTTGGCTTCCATCGAATATTCTTAGCGGTTAAATCCTTGACAATTTGATCATTCAACTCCTTGTTGATCTTTTCAACCTCACGAATCAAAGAGTCAGGAATATTAGTATGTTTATCTTGAAGATATTCCGCAATCAATTTGTTCTGATACGAAATATTTGAAAGACCGTGAATATTCAAATTTGGAACCGTTGAATTGTTCACACTTGAGGCCAACTGGTCCACACGTAGATAATTGATATCAACAATCTCAGTATGTTCACGAATCTGTGAGATGACCGTCTTGAGTTCAGTTGCAACCGACTCAAATGCTTTGATTCGAAGCGTGGTTTTCTTTGGAATATCCGTCAAATCGGTAATCAAAGTTCCTTTGTTAACCTCGACAGTAAAATATCCATGGTCGTTCTTTACCTCAACGTGTTTGAATTTGAGAGTCTTCAAATCCCAATAAACAAACCCATGACCTTTCAATTCTTCACCATGGTTCTGTTGAATCAATGAACCAGAATACACAACCACGGGTTTACGAATCTTTTCATCAATAACGTGATAGTTCTGAAGAATCTGATGACGATGAATATCACCCAACAAAATAATTTGATGTCCATCAAACAGTTCGTTTTTGGTGTTACTCGTAACTTTATACCCAATGTCAGTTACAGCACTATCAACTGGTCCATGATATAGTCCAATATGATAAGAAGTGTTATTAACATAAATCTTGGGAATCTTTTCAAACTTAATATAATTCTCAGGTGAATGTTCATCAAATACCGAGAAGTTATTGAACAAGATATCACCCAACTGATACACACCAGTATCCTTTAGATAAAAAAGATTTGGGTGTTTAAGAGCGTTAACAATAGGACTCAAACTATCCAACCTGTTTTTGTTGGTTAGAGTTGCGTCATGGTTTCCAGCAGTAAGTATGGTTGGACGACGATCTGCCAAGTTTTTTAGAAACTGAGACGCAATTTCTACGCACTCAGGACTAAGATCACTCTTGTTGTGAAACACGTCACCCACCACACAAATAGCAGTGGTCTCGGGTGTCTTTTCAATTGCCTTATATAGGTTCTTGAACACCTCTGTATATTCCGCATGACGTTTAGTTAACAAAATATGAATGTCTGCCACGTGCAGAATATTCGTAAAGTTTGAAACGTCACAATTTAGTTTTGTAATCATATATTTTATAAATTTATCTTCAAACGAAACAAAGATTCGAAATCTAAAACGGGAGAGTTATTTATAACTTCCCAAGTCTTTTCAAATCCGATTTCCGATGGATCTTTACCATCAAGTTTTACCAACTTTGTTTCAATACTGTTCTTCAACAAAAACTCACTTATTCTAATGGAGTCTGATAAAGCATCATTGTCCAAAACAATATTAACACTTTGTACTTTATTACTGATCAACGCAGATTTCAACTTATTTGAAAGTGTTTTTCCAAACAAAGGAATAGCGTTATTACGAATCGAAATTGCATCAAATGCACCTTCGACTAATGTAATCGGTTGGTTGTAATCTACAAACATCTCAAATCCGATAATGTCTTTTGAGCCAAAACTGTTTACATATTTCATTTTAGCATCTTCAAAAATGCTACGAGTTGAGTAAAAGTTTAATTGACCAGATGCATCATATGATGGAATTAAAACTCTTCCATGAAATTGACCACCCTCACAGTACCCAATATTATATCTCAATACATCATATTTGGTAATGTTTCTCGACTTTAAGTACTGAAGTGCATGTCTACCAATCAAAGTAAGTTCGTCATCATAAAATGATCGATATTCTTTTGGAAGAACCAAGGGTACAACAGAAATACTCTTCTTCTCAGAAAAGATTTCCAAAATAGCGTTAATATCGTTCTGAGGAAGTTTTCGGTACGTCTCGGTATTTTTATAGATTTGACCAAGATATTCACCAGACAGTCCAAGTTTCTTGAACAACGTTTTCAGAGATGTCCCAGATAACCCACACACCCAACAATGATATTTGCCGGTAACTGTATTTATTTCCAACTTTCGTTTGTAGTGTTTACAGACGGGACAATAATAAACCGCGTCAGTACCCTTACGAATCTTCGCAGATTGTTTGAGCGCTTTATTTAGAATTGTTACGACTTCCGTCTGATACAACAACATGGGTATACTGTATCAGATACCAAGTCCAAATCAACTTATTTTAAGGTTTAAATAAAGCGCATACCACGGCATCGTACATGTCACCGTTACGTTCGTCCCAACTTCCCTTTTTCTTTTTCTTGTCATATTTGTCAACTTCTAAGAAATTGACGATGTTGGCTTTAACGAACTCCTTGGATTTCATGCCTTTGATTCTGGCTTTACCAAAAAGTTGTTTACGCATGGTGTTAACATTACATAGGTTAATTTTAACACCCATTTCTTCGGAAAGAATATACTCAAAAACCGCATTGAATCTTGCCAATTTGATGATGGTTTGTTGAGTTGTACGACCACCCATAAATCCACTCAACGCGGCTTCCATATTAACAGATGTGATAACATCGTAATATTTGGTTGATTCCAGAAACTTTAAAACAAAAAAAGACTTCTCTTTGGAAGTCTCTAAATGTGATATATCTAAAAAGCCAGCGTCAATTATTTTACCGTTTTCTGAAACTGCCCATCCAACGGTAGACGTACTAGCGTCTAATCCTAATGTCATAACTTATTTTTTGTTTGATTATGGCTTGTACTTTGTAGTATCTTTTACTCTGTAAAATCCCTCGCCTGGATTTTTTGCATCACCCAAAACTTTGTCTTTGAAGTTCTCTTTTTTGTTGGTAGCCATACCAATTGTAAATCCCGGTTCAATGGTCAAATCTATAGAAAGTTTTGAATATCCAAAATCTCCCTGAAGACCGAGAATAGCAGTGTTTGTACCAGCTTTCTTGGCATCAAATGCTCCACCAGTTTTGTCAGAAGCGTATCTTTGTTCAAGACTCTTTGTTAAAGAGGTTCTTTTGATTTGTTCGGCCATAAATTTAGTCTATTGTTTATTATAAATATGATTATACGTCCCATTTAACCAAAAAATTTAGTGGATATTCACCAGTGTTTTTGATTGGAGACGACAATTTGGCTACTGCGACAAGATCAGACCCACTATATAGACCAATTGTTGTAATGTAGGGTGCCAAGTAAGATCCTGTAATATCCAATGAGGAACTTTCTTGATATGACAAGAAATCAGACTTAATACTAGGTATTCCATTTGTGTTAACATATTTTGATGTCTTTGATGTTATATATGAAACTACATCCGAAAGAGTTGTTCTTGTTGAAAATGGATTAATTAAATTATTGTATGCATCAAGACTCAATGATCCTATAAAGAACTTCCATAGAATCTTAGCGTCTTCGATACTCACTTTTCCATCACCGTCAAAATCAAACTGTGATTCAAGACTAAACAATCGTGGTCTTAAAGAAGCATATTGTTGTTTCAAAGTATACTGTCCGTATTCATAATACGTTTTATAATATTCAAACAAACTACGTTCTGCACTATTTTCAATAACGTATTCATCCCAGAAAGTATCATCCTGTTCAAAATTAGGATTGCCCGGAGTGTTGATATCGACAATATACAACAAAATCAAATTGATGTCTCTAAAGTCAACATCACCGTTACCCAACAAATCAAATGTAGGTTTAATAACATCTAATGCGGTAGGATTGGTACTAATATTAAACTCACCAGAATCAACAACACAAATAACCGACTTTTCATTGATTGTGTATTTACTACTATAGTTGATATCATACTTGTATTCGTTTGTATCAGTAGTTTTCAATACATTCGTAAATTGTGAACCGGTGTTTGAAAATACGATTTCACCGTTCTTGTAAAAGATGTTACCAGCATGGTAATTTGTTCTTAATGAACTTAATGTAGAAATATAAGCATGTCCACGCATGTTTTGTAGCGTTGACTGTGCAACCGATGGACTTACAACAAACGAATTGCTTGATGTAAAATCAGACATAATAAACGGAGAACCAACAACAATTGCAGTATCACTGATTGCTACATCATATCCATATGACATGTAAGGATATCCAATCGCCTTCTTTTTATAATCATATGTTACCGGTACAACATTCGAACCGGTTCTTTCAAACAATATAAATTGTCCGTTAATGACTTGAGTGTCATCGTAAGATTGACTAATTGAACTAGATACGGTTGATTTTACAGCTAATGGATTACTTGACGATACACATCCAACAATAATCTTGTTATTAAACGTATCAACCGATAATCCCAATTTATTTTGTTTGAGAGTATTTTTATCACCAATATACTTCTCAACCAAATCCCAATAAACTTGTCCACTGTCAGCATAAATACCATTAGCTTCGGCAGTATTTAATGCACACTCGGTTTTCTTATAAATGTATACGGCACCTCTGTCATATTGTGTTGTGGATCCACTAAACTCATAATAACTTGCATCATACGGCGCACCAATTACAATTGTATCACCGTTAATTTGCATGTCAGTACCAAAACCATCCGCCGACTTCTTAACATACTGATACGAGTTTACATCGTCAAACGGTACCTTTTGTGACCCCGTAATTGATGAAAATGTATGTGTCAATGACCATCCACCAGATTGACTTTCAAATAAATAAACCTTAGGATTTTGTATTGTTGGATCTTCTGATATCAAAATTGAATTGGTTCCAGATTTATCAATTTTAACTAACGATCCAAAAGAATTACCAGCGGTGACCGCATCAATGTAAGTCGTTGGAGATCCGGGTATCGATATACTATTTGATCCTGTAGTATAACTGTAAACATATACTCGGTCATATGCATTTGCACTCACCGTGATATATTTAGAATTAATCGCAACTGAATGACCAAAACTATTGTAAGACGTATTAATAGGTGATGGTATCTTTGATACACTTAACAATGACGCTGCCAAAGTGCTGGCATTAGATGAAGATTGATTTAACAAATATACATCGGCCAAACTAGTATGAGAATATGGCGAACCACCATATGACCCAGTAAAATTTTCATTACCAATTATAAAAATGTTATTACAAACATCAAACGCCAATCCATATGTATCTTTTGTAATTACACCAAATCCGCCGGTTCCACTGCTACCTCCAGTTCCACCTGTACCAGATGTACCATATGCTTTCATGGACTGTGCAGTTCCATAGTAAGTATACACACCCTGTGTCGAATTAAATCGGTATAAATCGATACTACCTGTTCCTGCCTGTGACGCATATTGTGGATTTGGATTTCCAATTGCAGCAAACTTACCGTGTGCTTCAACTTTATATCCAAACATTGTTACTGGTCCAATAGTTCCATTCATAATATCAATTTGTTGTCACATTCCAACCTTTAGCAATTAGGTTAGTTTTTGCAGTAATACCCGCACCTGTAGGTGTAGCATTTGTTCCACCATCTAGTTTGATTATATAATTATTTGTTACCAATTGTGTATTGGATACTCCATTTGCATCCAATTTAATAAGTATGTCATTAATTGCGGCAGCAGTTAAACCACAACCGTCGGCATACATCATTGTAGTATTTGACAATGTAGCAGGAAGATTCAAAGTTGTTACACTCGGTGAACTACGAATATAAATCCACTCAAGTTTTGTACACGTACTCAAATTCACCGAAGGTAAAGATGTATTACCAGCGCTGACTTTTTTCAAATTGAGGAATGGTGTACAATCAAAAGGAACAGTAACATTACAGTTATACATATCGACCCATTCCAAATCGGTCAATCCACTAAACCCTGTTGGTAACGCCAATCCTGTGTTTGCGTAAAGTAACAACGTTTTCAACTTGATATTGTTTGTCAAATTCAATGTAGTCAATGAATTTCCGTTTGCAGCCAATATAGTTAGTCCTGTATTATTTGTTACATCCAATGTGGACAAATTATCATCTTGACAATACAATTCTCTCAAAACTGTATTGTTGGTTACGTCGAGCGTAGATAGGTTGGAATTTCCACTTATTTGTAAAATAACCAGAGCAGTTAATGCACTAATATCAAAAGTTGCACCAACCAAATTACAGTTCCAAACTTGTAATACATTCATAGCAGTACAAGTATTCAATCCGGTAATTACAGTTAGATTAGAATTCAAGTACGTATACAATGTTGTCAATCCAGTATTACCAGTAACATTTAATGATGCAATATTGTTATCAGCGACGGTCAACAATAACAACGGTGTACGTGAACTCAAATTTAATGTTCCGGACAAATTATTGTTTCTGAAACTTATAATTTCCAAATTTGGAAGATCAGATATTGTGATTGAACTCAACGATGGATTATCCTCCAAAAGTAAATTCTTTAAGTTAGTAACTCCAATACCACTAATAGATGTCAATGATTGATTTGAAATCAGTAAACTTTCCAACGCCGTATAGTAATTGGTGTTTGATATCGTGGTGATTGGATTCGTAGTAGAATTAATTTGTATTGCTTTGATATTTGACACATCTATCAAAGTCTTGAAATCCGCAAGAGTTACATTTGGATTTGAAAATAAAATTGTACCACCATCTGTACCCCAATTCATTAATTGTGTTGAAGGAGAATAATCCAATCTATCCGCTGGATCAGATGCAATAATAGTCTTGGTTTCAGTATCAGATCCCGCAGTGTTTGTAGCAGTCAATGTAACATCATATGTTCCCTTGACCGTAAATGAGTATGGATTAGGCGACGGATTTGTTGTTGTTTGCGCACCGGTGCCATCATCCAAATCCCACGAATATGTTAACGTACCAATTCCCGTGCTAGTGTTGGTAAACGTTACACCCAATGGGATGTCACCTGAAGATTTATCGATTGTGAAATTAGCAACAGGAATCGTTACGGCTGCAATTGTTACATATCCGGTCTTTGTATGTGTTGCACTACCACCGGCATTTGTAGCAGTTAAAGAAACAGTATATGTTCCAGGCGAACTATATGTTTTGGTTGGATTTTGTGATGTGCTTGTGGTACTATCACCAAAATCCCATGCCCATGAAGTGACTGGATATGATGGATTACTTACTGTAGTACCATCAATAAACGACAACGAAGTTATTGTAGCATATCCAGTATTTGGTGTGGCAATAAAGTTTGGAGATGGTAACGGTATGGCAACAACTTCAATACAGTTAACTTTTGTTGTTGTACGTATTCCACCGCCACCGGTACCTGTGAGTGATACGGTATATATACCAGATGTACTGTATGTTTTGGTTGGATTTGCAGACGTACTTGTTGTTCCATCACCAAAGTCCCACAGATACGAATCGACATTTGTTGTAATGCTTGTGAAGGTTACAGTCAATGGAGTGTATCCATCAGGAGGAGTAAACGAAAAGTCAACTGTAGGTACTGGAATAACAGCATTAGCAACCACATAATTTGTACGAGTTCTTGTTGTTGTGCCACCAAACCCAGTTACAGTTAAAGAAATCGTATATGTTCCCGGTTCTGTATAAACATGAGTAAATGTTGTAGATGATGTAGATGTATTACCGTCACCCAAATTCCACAAATACTCTGTGGCATTACCTTGTACGGCAGGAGTGAATACAACTGACAGTGGAGAAAATCCAGACAATGGTGAACCAGTAAAATTCACAGTTGGTGGGGAATATACATTTGAAGTCAAATCAACATAATTGATGAAATGAGTACCATCCACATACAAGTTGCCATATGTGTCATCAAAGAAAGTATAAACTTTATCCTTAGAATAATCCGTAATAACAACAGAATCTCTCAAAATAGAGTCACCAAAATAAACTCTTGGTAAAGTTATTCTGATGCAAGTGTTCTGTAATATTTTGAATACCTTATCGGTATCAGTTGTTTCCAATCCAAAGTTCTGAGCAATGTTTGGATTGTAATAAGAATTTTTAACTAATTGATAAACAAGTCTCTTATAAGATCCGTTGGAGTTTTGTTCAGCTGCAGTAAAACCATACAACGCCGCCGAAGCGGAGTCATAAAAGTTATAACTACTACTTACAAAATAACCTTCTTCCACCGTTTGTATCGAACCACTGGAATTTAATGACCATGACTTGTTCGAAGTAAACGGTGTGCTAAAAATTTCATTCGTCTGAATGTTCTTGATCATCTTCCATTATAAGTATAATCCAACAATGGATTTGATCACAATCCGATTGGATTTTAAACTAAACGATTAAAAATCAAGTCTGACTTTAATCAAAAGTTCATTGGAAAATGTCTTTTGAGCAGGTCTACTTAATTTAGCAATCGCTACCAATTCGTTATTGTTGTTATACAATCCAACGGAAGTTGGATAAACCTTAGGATCAGTTAAAAACTCTGTCTGTATAATATCACCACGTTGACGAATTTCACCGGTCACTTGATCGTCTTGTGCACGTTGATATGAGAACGTAGGATTGTTTGTATAATTGAAATCACGGTTCTTCACACGTACAAAGTAATGACGTGATGGAACGTATTCACTACGTCTTACACGCATGTTGTCGCCTGAAGATTTAATTGCGTTATATACGGCTTCTTTATACAATGCATTTGAAGTAGCAGGTACTACATTTCCAACAGGAGCAGTTGTTCTTGTTGCAGAATTAGGAATTGTAATTAAAGCATTTGAACTAGCAAGACCACCGCCCCCAGTGTTGGTCAAAACATCATTCAAAAAGTCACAATTCAAAATCACAATACCAGACTTTGGAAATACAAGGCCAATTCCCGTAGTTGGATGATATTGTGCATCCGATTTAGATCCAGTATAGTTGTTACTGGATGAAAGGAATCCGTTTGATGTTGCCATTGTACCGGTATAAGGACAATATGATGCTTCACCAGTAGTCTCACTATATTGACCCAAAATCAAATTATAATATGCAGCAGATCCACTTTGTGTGGTGATACTGGAATCATCAATTAAACGAACAAATTGATTACTTACATCATTTTTCAAAGTTATTTGAAATTGACCCGGATCAATACCATCTCTGATCTTCTGAGAATTGTAAGATAGTACAATAAAGTCACTGCTCAAACTCACACTTGTTACACTAGATGCGGGAGTACTTTGTGATTTAACAGAAAAGTCTTCACCGTTATTGATAGCATTTACGTATTGTGTATAAATAGCCTTTGTTGGTGAAACTTTGATGTTGGTATATTCGTCGTAACTGGTTCCATACCCGTTCTTATTTCCATATGCAACACTTAGAATAAGATCGTTGGAACTAGATGTGGCTGCCAAACTTGGATATACGTCCAAATAATAGTAACCGTTATATACATCATATCTGTTAGAACCAGAAATGGTAGCTTGCAAACTGCCTGATGCAACCGCACTTTGAGTTTGATAGACAGATCCGTTACTGAAAATACCCGTGGATACTTTTGTAGATCTTCCTACTACAATATCAGACTGTTCAAATTGTTTATAGATCATATGTTAGGAAATTCTTACAGTGACAGGAATAACAACGGTACCGCCGCTTTCATTACCAACCACAGTAATTGTTGCGGAGGTTGTTACTGTCAATGATGTATTTGGCACAAACTTAAAACGGTTACCGACAACTACCTGTGAACTTGTACTAATCAAATCATTAGCAAAAGATGGAACTGTACTAGTAGTTGTATTTGCAGCATTGGTTTGATCAACAATCAAAGTACCAATCTTCTTATTGGACAAAATGGCAGTGTATCCAAGTGTAAGATTATATGCTGGGTTGGTTGTTGGAGAAATAATATTGTCAGACTTGTTATCCTTTTGAACGTCGATGGATTGAATATTCAAACTGATTACTGGTATAGATGTCACGCCTTGAGCAAGAGTGACCAACTTATACTTCATTGATTGAGTTTCGTCAGACAAAGGTTGAAACACTGGCGTATTTCTGATAGCAATATCATAATATGCACTACCCTGTGGATGGTTTGGATTATATAGACTGTAATCAACTTCATCATCTGCCAATGCAAATGATGTAATATTTAGATTGCCAGTCTGAGCCAAAAGCTCTCTACCCCTCTTTGTAAGGACCGCATCTACAGTGATTGATTTGTTATCGACGTATGCCATATGTGTTTGTCTATAAGTATTGTTTTAACTGTCTTTTTGTTTATTATTTTTTATTGAACTGTCAAAACTCCGTTGTTTCCAGTAGATACAGATGTATTGGTTACAACTGTACTGGTTACTGGAAGACTTTTATCTGGATTACCACATTCATCTACTGTGTAATTAACAGTTTGTTTTGATTTTACAAAATATCCATATTTGACACTATCATCGGAAATTACCTTAAATAAATCCCAACGGATAGGATTGTGTCTAGTTCCAAGGAAATTCTGAGTGGATCCTCTAAATGGAGTTGCTAACTCATATGGATACAAATCATATGCTTTCTTTGGAGTTACAATCAATTTGTTGAGAACTTTAGTATAATATTGAATTGACCCATTGTAATCATACTCAGCCACAGATGAACTATATGGCAACATCCAAGTAAAATGAGGTACCGATTCCGATACTTCAGTTCCCCTAGAACTGCTTAAAATATCAAAGTACATAATACCAAACGATGTACCCGTATAAAGATCACTACTAACCCATAATTCTTCATCAGAGGTAACGTCGTTAATATAAGAATATCCCGCTTGGAAATTCTGGAAATTGTTGTTTATCAACAATGATTGAGAAATAGGAACTGTAGAAATCGGTTTCTTATCAATGTACTGTTGATACAAACTAGAATTCTCAGTTTGATACTGATCATTTCTCCAAACGGTTATGTTTGCAGCCGAACAAGACTGTATTAAATTGGAGTACTGAACCGAATCTTCTATAATTTCAGAACGGATCGGTTTTGTAGGAAACTTAATACGTTCCAGAATAGTTGGCTCAATCAAAATACCGTTCAACAAAATATTACGAGCAGCAATAACGTTTCGAATGGATTCAAATATACTTGAATCAAAATACAATTTGTAAATACTTGTAAATTCTTGATACAAAATTCTACCACTTGCTGTAGGTGAACCGTCTGCGTAATACGAAGCACGCATGTCTTCAAGAATATCATAACTTGATGAAAATTCTTGACGTGGATCTCCCAATTCACTCAATACATTTTTATCACCAAAATATCTTAAAATCTCTTCGTTTTTACTTGAAACGGGTGACATGAAAATACCAACCAAAGGAGAATCAGTATCACTGTCAAATGGAGTACTCTTATCAAAAGGCGTTAACGCTGATACGGGTTGATGATCTTTGATCGAAATCTTGTTGTTCCACAACAAGTTAGGACCATAGTTAGACAACCTGTAAGATTGATTAACATTGTATTGAATGAAGTTATATGGGAACGCTGATGACGTTACTCCCAAACAAACGTTTGCGTATGGATACAACGAACTGGTTGAATAACTTCCAGAATACATTGATCGAATAACCAATGTATCGTCATATAAATCAGGGTTATTCTCAATCGAACTATATGTTGTTTCTGCGCCAATTGATTTGGTTGGAAGATTATACAAATAGCAAATCAAAGTTCCTGACTTTGATTGATATTGATAGGTTTCAACCGAAGTACTTAACTGTCTTGGATAATTGTATGCCAATCGTAAATACAAATTATTTCGGATATCATCGTAATCCGACTCATAGTATGAATCAAAATTATTTGCGTGTTCCTTGAAATTATCATCGGTAATAGGAACTGTCCACAAATTAATTTTATCAATAGATCCACTAAACTGCGTTGATCCAAATCTTAAAAACTTTGAAGACCCCTCACTAAATGCAACGTTTTGATCGTATTCAAATATATCAGATTTAGAAGAAATCAATCGAGCATCTCCATTTTCATTGATTTCAACAAACAAATCATACTTTGTAGGTATATGATTGATATTTGATGACCCAGTATACAATGAAGAAATGTCATTTCTACGAATCATCACACTATAAACATTACCATCAAAAATTGGCAACAAATCAGAAGACAGTTCAGCATCTCCAATTTCAAATACGATTCGACCATTATTACTTAGAGATTCCTTGTACGCATAAACTCTATAATCATAATCAGATGATGAATCTGGGAACTTTCTCAACAAATCAATTTGATTCTGTTGTGCGTAAGTTTTGCTGTAATTATTACTGAACGCAAACTTAAACTCGACAGTTTGTATCGAACTTGTATATGGTGTTAAAACATATGACTGAGGTGACAAGTTTAACAAATATTCGTGTCTATCAAAAGTGTACAATGATTGTGAAATATCAGAGTAAGCACCAAACTCACGAACACTGATAATATCTTGAGGAACACCATAACAAGCCAACAACAACTTCACACCTTCAATGGTGCCTTTTGCCTTCAATATTGCAGGAAGACTATTCAAGATACGATTATTGATGATATTTGTTTTATCCGCAATAGATGCGTAATTTGTTCCAGCAATATAATTGTTGTTCAAACTCACATCGTTTACCGAAGATTGCATTTTCCAACCAAATGATGATAACATTCCGTCCAAAATTTTGTTTGGAATTACAGCATCGTTTCCAGTCACATTGTATGACAACATTGGAAACTTGTCGATGTAGATATAAATGTTATCAAAGTGATGACCGATCATTGACAAAAAGATCAAGAAATCATCGTTATTTGAATCCGACAACAAATATGTTGGTAGGTTATTTATTAAACTGTCACGGTTGTTTCTATCGTATTCATCCGCCTCATCTTCATATGACTGAGGGAATCTATCTACATTGTTGTATAAACTATTTGTAAACAAGTAGTACTCATATCCATCAAACGACAATTTGATATCGTTAATTTCTTTTGTTAACAATTCAATTTTATCGGTGATATATTGATCAGAATATGTAGACGCATTTAGTGAATCCAATGAAGATTGTTTTATCTTGATCGACTTGAGTTTGTTCTTGTAAATGACAATTCTTGTTTTTGCAGAAGAATAAATTACAAAGTTTTCAAAGTTAGTATAATCCACATCAATTGTAGAAAATCTTTGTTTTAAGATAAGATCAATATCTTCTGCATTTGATGCGTCAGATTGAGAATAGTTAACAGACAAAGATGTACGTTTATCATTAACCTTCAAATTAGTATTTGCTGGTTTGATTGTGAACGTATTGTACTTTGGAGTTGTAGTTAAAACAATGTTCTGTACGATTGGAGCGAGTGACGTATTGGTAATCCAAAACGTACTGTTAACTCCGATTGTATTTGGCAACTGGTCTTGTAGTTTTAACACCAACGTGCCATCCGAGAAGACCTTAAATGACAAAATCTTGATCATCAAGTTTTGTCCAAAATTAATTGAATTTTTCAACGGACCAACATACTTTTTATCGTACTCTGTTTTAATGTCAATAAAGTACTGTTGAATCTGTTGATTGAAAATCGTATACAAGTAAGAGTAACAAATCAATGTGTCATTGTTATCAACATCATGAATATTCTTGAGTCTAATCTTAATTGTCTCAGATACAATCGTATCCAATATTTTTGAATATTGTTCCGATGTATAACACTCTGCATAATTTTCATACAAGAATGTTTTGATATAATCGGCAATACCAATAAATCGAATATCCTTAGACAAGTTATTGACAGAATTGGCCGGAATGACGAAACCATTATATATTTCGTTCATCAACTTATACAATCCATCACCGCCGATGACTGCATATGCTTTATCGAATGTGTTTAAAATATCATCTGGAGTGCTGTTAACAAAATTAAGCAAATAAGTTTGTTTGAGATAATATTCAAAATATGGAATAACATCTCTGGCTTCAATTTTTCCGGTTACATAACAATCATATTCGCTCTGAAAATCAATTCGGTCTTGGTTATTAAAATTTTCCTTTTCAAGGATCAATGATGTTTTGATTTCCTTACGTGACGGTGAAATCTGTTTTATAACAAAACACTGTTTGTCATGTGTACCAACAATGTTTGACAAAAAGTTGTATACAACTCTATAACTGCCATTTTGTATACCGTATCTTGCCAAATCCAAACGTGGATCCAACAAAATCTTTGCATTCTCATACAACGTAAATGTTGGAATAAACTCGTCGTATGTAACAGAAATTGTATTATTTTGAATGTCTTGATACTCTAAAGTACGAGACTGAAACGTTTCATCTTGATAAATTGGTTGCCAAAGATTGAGATTTTCTTGTGAATCGAACACTGACAATTCAATATAATCATCAATCTGTGATCCGTAAAACCTTTCTGGTGACGGTGGAACCTTCTTCATTAAAGAAGAAATCTCATCAGGAAAATAAGATGAACTATTTACCTGATCAACATAATCTGTTGTGGTTGGAAAAGGATATGCCATATGACTATCAATATATATTACCGAAGACGGGTAATCTGTATATTTGGTCCACCACCAAAAAACTGATTTCTTCCACCACCACTTGCGGATGACAATGAAGATGCGGTTACACCATATGCAGTCTGATTACTTTCATTAAGTGCTTTTCTAACCGTAATAGGTTGTGAACACTTTAACTGTAATACTTCCAGATTATATGTACCTTCACCACCTTTACCGTCAAATATGTCAATTATCGCAGTATAGTTATTTGAAGAATTTGGTTGTTGACTGATTTGTACAGATCCACGTCCGGTCCACTTGATACTCAAATTGGTATTGTATGGACCAACACCGTTATTTGAAAACTCACTTACAGTACGTGGTAATGTACCATGATACTGTTCATTAGAATACGTTACGGAAGTTCCACGTAACGTAATACGTAAGGTATGATCAACATTACCAGCAAACTTAAATATGGTCGTTGGATTAACGCAGTCTTCATTAGGTGTAACCGCCTGAACATTCATAATTGTGGGTTGAATACTTACCGGACATCTCATTGTAAATTCCCACCCGGTTCCATTAATAGGAGCCAATACAGTAACAGTTGCTACTGATGGTGTTGATTTTGTTTTCTGGAAAGTAATTGTGGAAGCACCTTTACCCAAAATTTTAGCATCAGGTAATCCATCTTGTTGTAAAGCGTTTTTCAAATCATTTGAATAAAGAGTATCATCACCACGATATCCTGTATCAGCTACTATATTGTTATCCCATTCAACAATAAATCTATCCGGCACACCACGTGCATCACTGTTAAATGTAACTTCACCTATATCAGTTCCAAGATCAACGTATATAACGTATCTTCCTTTACTAAATTTTTTATTCGTTACAAATCCACCACATTTAACATATTGTTCTTCAACTAGTTTCAGTATATTAACACTAGAAACGGGAGTTGTAGATACAACCTTTGCCGTTTGTATTATTGACAATTGTTGGGCCGGTAGTACAGAAGGTGGTGGAGGTGGTGGTACAGGCGCAGGTGGTAAATATGTAACAAATTCCAACGGTGGTGAAAATTGAATATCCGCCTGACGTACACATTGTTGTGGAGAAGGTATTAATCCTTTTTGAGCACCAACCAATGTAGTTGATTGCGTAGAACTATTATTAGTAACTGTTGTGGAATTATTTGCGGTACCAGATCCCAATCCCGTTGATGATGCGTCCGATTGTACTGCTTCTGATGATTTCAATGGCAAATAAGGAAATACAGTATTGAAATCGGAAGGCAATTTTCCTTCACCCGCTTTAATACGTAATCCAATGATGATATCTTTACTTGCAGAAATCAAAGCGTCTTTACCAGACGAGTTGGCCATGTTTGACAACTCGGATGTTAAAGTGTCAATCTGAGATTGTAATTTTGTTTTCTCAGATTTTAATGTTGACACAACCGCATCTTCTTTAACTGGAATATCTTTGAACTCTTCAATATCAACTGTATATATGTTTGATACTGAAGTATTTTCGTATACTTCTCTTGTTAATGTGACAGACAAATACTTCTCAGTTGAATCAACAATAACCAAATTACCAAACTCGTCAAACTGATTAGCATATGATCCATCACGTTTAAATGTACTTTGTGTTTCTGTAATCATCTTATTACTTTAAAATAAGTATTGTTGTCAAACACTTCTACAGCACCATTTACTTCGGTCTTGATTAAAATCTTGAAATATCTTTCTTGTGGCAAAGATGACATGTCCAGCATAAAATAATTACCGTATGCGTCACAACTCAACTTTGTACCTTCATCAAAATCAATAATAACTTCCTCGGTTTCAGTGTCCTTGATTGAATACTGAGAGTCAGTTGGTAAATATTTTGGTGTTAAAAATGCAGTTTGTTGTGTTGCTTTAGTAAAATTCTTTAGAGGAAAACGTTCTCTTGCAAACACGTTAATTCTAGCAACGCTGTCACTCTTGTATTGTTTCTTGACATTCTTTAATATCACTGACAATTGTACATCATTTGTGATTGGACTTAGACTTCCTGTCGTATATACACTATCATCATATACCACGTCCAAATAAGGTGTATAAATCGTATTAGTTTCTTTACTGTAGAAGCCTAGGTTTCCATTTGAAATATTTTGGGTGTTAAGTTCTTCAGACGTTAACAAAATGAATCCTTCATTTGGAATACATCCACACATCCAAGACTTAACAATTGGAGTTACATCCATTTTAATGTCAGATGCTTCATATCCAAAACTCTGTGATGTAATCAAAGAACTTCCAGTTGTCAACGTAGAACAAAAACTTGATGTGGGAACCGTTGTCGTATTTGGAACCGAATAATACCACGTACCACCACCATTACCAAATGCAATTGATTTATTAGACTCATTAGTCAAATAATCATACAAATCAACGCTTGGGTTTGAAGGATACCAACGTGTACCGTCTGTATAATCTCTATAATTCCAACTTGCACCGGTTGTAGATCCGTTGTCAGCAAATCTTCCATCACCCATTTCCCAACTTTGACTAATTGGATATGAATAAATTGTGTATTCTAATGGAAGTTCCTGTTGTTTCAGAACCTTCATATTGAGTACAAATTTAGGATCGGTAATATCCCCGGATGAAATAGAGCTTGATACATCAGATACATCAAACTTTAACATTGCTCGACTAAACTTTGAATAACTTGTAAATGCAAACTTGGGGTTATAATAAGAATAACTACCAGATATATCACCGTCTAAATTTCCAGACACACCATACAAACTACCAGAAAAAACGGTTACAATACCGGTCAAACTTCCTGATACTGTTCCACTCACAGAAGATCCAGATAAACTTCCAGACAAATTAGTTACGCTTCCACTTACGGATGTTAAAGATACTGTCTGAGTAGTATACGAGGCACCGTTCAAAGTGGCACTTGATACATATCCAGACACGCTCCCAGTTACATTTCCGGTAAATTGTGATGTGGTGAAATTAGCACACGACGATGTTACATTGACAGATCCAACCATATTTCCATAAACCACCGTAGAACTATCAGAATCATCTGACAAAATTACGTTGGTAGTACTGCCAGAAAAGTATCCAATCAACGACCCATAAAAGTTTATGGTATTGTTAAGAAGGTTGTCGTTGGAATCCAAACTGCCAGATTGATAATTGGTTACAGATCGGCTACGAGCGGCAACACAACTAATATTAACCAACTCATCAATACCAAAATTCTTATTTTCAGAATTTGATAAATTGGTTATGTATGTGTCTTTAGATGGATAGATAAAAATATGCATATTATACGGCTGTTGCTTTAATGTCTACGTCTGGAAACTTCAACTCAAACACACACGGATCAAGTGATGGATATACAATTTTATTGACCGTTGCCGCATCAATGTTGTATTCAACATCCGAATAATTACCGTTTCTGGATGTTAAGTTGTTAATCCTCAGTTGTGCAACCGACTGTACACCTTCGATTCTAGCAATCTCCAATTCTAACTGACTCAAATTGATGGGTTGATTGAATCCCCACAAATCAATATTAAAAAAGTCTTTTACTGCCTGAACGCAATTCGATAAAACTTCTTTCTTATTGAAATTGTTGTATGTTACAATCTTAAATTCAACTCCAACATTGATGATATATCCATCAATCAAATTAATACCGTCAGTCATCATACGATAACGACTCAAGTATTGACGGAGATTATACAACAAAGCTGAATTTGGTTTCGTTAAGTTTTTATTTACGTCATAACTTAACAAGTAAACATTAACTGAAAATGGATTTTTTAGGTTGCCACTAATTTGTCTATTACTTAACACTTCATTTTGTTGTGTCAACTCACCATCCACAATGGAATTTGCATTGAGATTGTTATCAGAAATTACAGTGGCTTTTGCTACAGATCCAAACTTGGATGGCATAGCGTAACAACGTGCGATATAATCGTCTGCGGTCACTACACGATTTTGTGCAGCAAAAAATGCAGTGGCATTTTGTTTAATTTCGTCATTTGATTCTGGTCCATCACCACCGACAGCAGGTATATTGTTTTCGGCTGCCAAAGAGTTTCTGACCACTTGAAACAAATTCTGTTCTGCGGTAGACATCACGGAAATGTCGTTTTCATACTCAACACTGACAATTTTGTTGATATCTCCAGTTTGACTATTAGATTCTACACCACCACCAACCAAATATTTGACAGTGAATTGCGTTCCTTGTCTAGGATATACACCAAATGAGTCTGAATTGACAATGTTTGATGGATCAATGTTGGCATTTAAATTACCAAGATTTGATAAACTAACTCCTAAAATTTCTGCGGAAGGTATAATTATTTCGTCATTAACACCATCATTACCGGGACCAAATTCAAGATAAGTCAAATTGTTTTGATCAATATTGGTGACAAACTTACGTTGAGTCCGTAACAACTTAACAATATTTGGAACAGAGGATTGATATTGAATAAAACGATCATCATTCAAAGATGTATTCTCATACGATGTTAACACAATATCTTGTGCGAGATATTCAACTTCATACCAAGAAACATTATCCTGATCACGTACATCTAAAATTTCCAAGACATTCGATTCATCCAAAAACAATTTGTAGTAAGGAACATTCTCATTGACAACAAATGTCTTTGTTACAATTTGTCCAGAAATGCCATTTGCAGTTTTCTTAATCAAAAAGAACTGTGGAATTCCAAAATCATCTCTGGAACTAACTGTGATTTCTCTTGGTGAATTGGACGTATCAACTGAAAAGTCAATGACATCTGTTGTTACAAATCCTAATCCATTACTGTTAATAAGTTGCATTCCAGCCTTAATTCTAAGGGTATATTTTTCATCTGGAATGTAATCACCGTCGTTAGTTTTTATTGCCGGTACCAACTGATATACATCAAGGTTTGTCAAAGACGGACGAGAAACCTTGGGTTTATAGCCAAGAAACTTAGATAATGCCAATACATTCTTACGTTCCTCAGTGTATGGAAACAGACTTTCTTTGAACTGTTGATCCAAATAAAAAGACAAAACATCACCAACATACGCTGCCATATCGATGAAGATTGTTCCCGGTGAAGAATCAGAAAAGTCCTGATAATTCTTTGGAAAATACGTCTTGGTATAGTCGATAAGATTTTTCTTGAACTGTGAAAAATCCCTGTTCAAATAAGATATGTCCTTATTTGTCAACGGTTTAAACGTTTTCTGTGTTGTTGATGCCATAATTAGTTATTTTCCAAAAACATTTCAATTTGTGTCTGATCATTATTCACAGAAATAGTCAAATTGATGTATAGTCTATAAATATCGACATCTTCTCTTTTTAAAACCTTAACATCAATATTGTCTATTGTTGCCATCGGAATCCAAAAATTAATGTCGCTAGTCAATGATTGTTTAACCCGTTGAGATAAAGTCGTATCGTTTGGATCAAATACAAAACTATTCAATGAGTGACCAAATGTAGGTTGCATACGACGCTCTCCCTTCTTGGTACTCAATAAATTACGAATGTTGTTCTTTACCTGTTCTAACGTATATATGGTTTGATTAAAAAATCCCCCACTTCCGTTTTGAATGGGTAACGTCAACCCAATTGGATACAACGTAGTCATATTACATCATTGATACTGAAGCAGATGTTGTTGTACCACCAGACTTCTTTTTATCAATCGCCTTCATCAATGCAGAATAATTTTTTGTCAAAGCTTGTGCCACCGGAGCAGGTGCATGATCCAAATTGTCCATCACAGATGGTGGTGACGATAATGACGATGCAACCATGTCACCTTCTCTTGGAATACCACCCACAGTTTCATTCAATGCTTTGTTTAAAAGTTCATTTTGTGTGTACTTTTTGAACTCTCTTTTGACTGGCTGTTCCTTAACAATCGGTTTCTTCGATGCACTAACCGTTGTTTCTGTGACTTTCTGACTCTTTTGAGTGAAAATCTCAGCCATGACTTCTGGTAACGCGGCACGGACTTCTTCCTGTACCATCTCTCTTATTAGTTGTCTCAATGATTCTTTTGTCATAGTAATATTAAATATCAAATTTGATAGTGTAAAATGACTTATATTTGAATTTGACTTATATCGGAAACTTGTCTTCCACGTCTGTCAAAATTGTTAAATCCACCCGGAACACCCTCGCCTGTTTCAGTATTGATACTAACAGGTTCGGCACCATCAGTTATTTTACCACCATTTTGACCCGGCGCATATCCACCACCAGTCAAAAATACACGTCTACTCAATAATGTTGAAAGTCTTTTTTGGAGTTCTTCCAAATCAAATAACTGAACCGGTACTTGTGTAAAAGGTAAAACTGCCCCTCCAGCATCAGGATGTGAGTGATAGTACCAATGAACGTGAGTTTTTAACCACTCACACAAGTCAAATAACCAATCAACAGCGGTTTGTCCAAGTAACGCTGGTTCATTAGTTTCGTTATATTGACCCAAATAAATAGCAGGACTGTTAATTACTGTTTTTGTATTTGTACTAATCACTACCTGTTCATGTGCATCTACGGTATATTCGCTGTCGGTAACAATAGCATATCTCTTCTTAGAAAAATGAAACGTTTCGGCAAATCTACTACTTAAGATTATACGATCCGTGTTAAGGACATATTGGTCCTTGTTCAATATTGGATAAGAAAACGTAGTGGCATTATTAGGAGCAAACGCAGTTACTTCTTCTCCCGTTTGATCTCCTGACACTCCAAACATCTTTTTGTAACATGTGGTTACATATTTTGAAATCGTACAACCGGACGTAATATGAATCGATGTACCGTCATTGTTAATATCCTCCAACAAATAACCACCAGTATTTCTTTCTGGGTGAGTTAAATCATCTTCATCAATTGGAGTAATTTTAGGTAATTTTGGATGTAATTGAATTTCTTCTGTCTTTTTTAACGGACGTTGACGGTTCCTAAAAATAATCATAGGATTACCACCACCGACTTCATATTTGTTGTTAAAAAAATTATTCTTTTTCTTATTACCTATGTTATAATCAAAATATCCATTTTTAAAATTGTGTGCGGGATTGTTATCATATGCTTTATCATTTTCACGATTATCGTCATATGCACCAAATCTTATTGATTGTCCAAACCTACTCTCTATTACGGTATCGCCTTCAAATCGTCTCAATGATCTGATATTTGGATTATGAAGAAAGTATCTTCCCAATGCTCCTTCAAATCCATATCCACCCTGAGCACGTAACTTACTTACTGGTCCTTTATAATCAATAAACGGATCCGTATCGCTTTTGTATTCCTCACGGTTACCCATATTGGCACCATAAGTCAATTCAAACGCTATATCAGCGTTGTTGTTTACAAAGTTCTTATAGTTTATTTTGCGGGTGTAATACAGATTGTTATTGTACTTAACCACACCCACAATTTCATTAACCAACGGATATTCAGAGATATTATTCTCCAAAGGCATTGCCCATGACAATCCTTCCTTAGGCAAGGTTGTTTGAGAATTCAATAGACGTACTTTTACACGTCCTATCCATGTATAATCATAATCATCAATAGAAGGTTTTTGACCGATGTAATTTTCAGGCCATTGATCCGGATCCAAATAGTGTCCATTTTCTATAATCTCAGGATGAGATTCGTCCAAAATAATATCCAACACCACCGCTGGTTCATATTGAGGAGTGGATGCAACATCTGTTAACAAAAATTTAAGATCACGTTTTGTTGCCAAAAGATTTACATCTTTTGACTGATCCATTGCGATTGGAGAGTTTGTACTCATATCAAGATTTGTTTATATTTATTTGACCGCCTGATTTTTCAATCACTTTAATTTCTTGCATAATCTGACGTTTTTCTTCTTCGGTCAAAAACCCTGTCATTTCTCCGTCTGCACCAACTGTTTGTCGGCTCATGATACGTTGAATAACCGCAGCTAACTTAACTAATTGTTCGTCATTTTTTACTTGAACATCCAAATATTCCTTTATCAAAGGAACAATCATCAAAGCATCATTTGCAGTTTTAATCATCGAACGCAAATCACTGATCAATATGTCAAGTTGATCCCGATTGTTCTCAGAATTCTTAACTATATCCTTACACAAATCAGAAAATTTCTTGTTTTTGTATATTTCAATATCATTGTCCATATTCAGTACTTACTGTTATAAATAGAAAAACCACCCCTTTTGGAGTGGTTTTCCTTATTTTATTTTAGCAGACTACTAGAGGTTGCCATTATTTACATACGACTTGGTGATATTGTTCTGATAGTTTTTCATTCGATTAATCACCTTAGTAATCTGTTGCGTCTTACATGAAGAAATCTCACGAATGTACAAGTACAATGCCTTTTTGTTAAAGGCATCAATACGATCACTGTTGCGGAAAAGTTCAATCACCGCATTAGCAATATTGATATCACGTTGTTTGGTAAAAATCTTACCCACATTCTTTTCCCAATAGTTCACCATTAGTTGAAGAAACTCACGGTTTTCTTCTTCTCTATAGTGACAATCTTCGTGTTGCAACTTGTAAGTATTTTCACCGTTATCATCGCCTATTTCAACATGTTGGTTGAATCGTTTGTAATTACTATTATTCTGAAAAATCAGATAGTTCTTAGCAATAATACTGAAATAACTAAACGCCTTACCTTTACCGCTCTCAAACTTATGAATATTGGCAACCAAATGAGCAACAGTTTCCTTTTGTACTTCCAAAGGACTTGTCTCAAAATAACAGAACTTAAACGTGTTAAACACGTTTTCAACTAACTTTTCAAACGCATACTTGATCTTAGTATTGTAGATTTCATCACGTTGTGATTGATCATCACTGGTATTATATTCGATAATTGCGTCCTCAGTCTCGGATGTAAAATACATCTTTTCCTTGGGTTTACGAACCCTCTTTGTTTTCTTAGTTTTTGTGGTTTCGATAATCGGTGTTTCCGCAATAGTAACAACTGGGGTCTTAATTTTTGCGGAACGAATCTTCTTTGTCTTCTTTTTTACAACCTTGGTTACAGAACGAACTGGTGTTCGTTTGGTTTTCTTCTTTATGATCTTAGTATTCTTCTTGACTGTCTTTTTATTAGTTTGTTTCTTTGTCTTGAACATTGGAGTTAGTCCTTTGATTGAGTTTTTCTAGTATCAAATATAAATCAGAAAAGACTCCGCCTACATCGTCGTCCTTTTCAAAAATCTGTTTATCATCAACCAACTTTATTTGACGATACACCTCATTTATATCATCCTTGAATTCTACTATCCAACTCTCATATATGTCAATTTTATTTTGACAATTATATGTCACATAACCAAGTATCACAGTTGTTGCAACAAATAGTCCCAACAACAAACTTAAAATAATAATCATAACTTTTATTCTTCTTCCTCGTTCTCGTCTTCTTCTTCCGTACAATAGTTTGTTAAATAGATCAACGCTTCATCAACTAAATCCCAATCTTTTGTAGTTTTGGCTTCTTTTAGAATTTGAACGATTTCGCAGGTTTCTTCTTGACTCATATACTGTTAACAAAATTATTTTTAAGTCTGTACGTTTATACAGACAAAATTAAATAGTATTAATGAATGTAAACGTCAAAAAAAATTGATTTATCTCTGTACGAAATATCTCTTAAAGAAGTCATCGCCCTGATTATCCATCTTTTTGAGTTCTTCTTTAGTTATATTTTGCAATTCAGTTTCGTCGATTTTACCGTCGTTATTTGTATCGTATTTTTCAACGATTTGAGTTGCCTCTTGTGTGTTTACTGGTTCGATTGGTGTAATAGACTGTTCAACAACAGGTGTGGTTACAATCTTTTTGGGTGGCTCTTCAATTGGTTTTGGTGTCTGTTTCTTATCGTCCGGAATATAAATAGCGTATTCTTTACTAACTGCCATGTTGTATGCCAATATCAACGCAACCGCTAGTGGATCGAATACAAAAATCAATACTAGAATAAACCATTTGACGACTGTATTTAAGTTCATATTCAGCTCGTCCGCAACAAATTTGAAAGTCTGAATGTCTTTATTAGATGCAGTGTTCAACTTAAGATCTGCAATCTTTTTGTCAATAGTATCTATCGTGGCAGAATACCCGGATGACTTATCATTCTCCGTTTTAATGTTTTTGTCCGTTTGATCAATCAATTCCATAGTCTGATCTTGTACCTGACGAAACTGGATTGGATTACGTGCCAATAACGCATTTGTATTGATCTCACTTAATCTGGACTCCTGTGTTTTTCTTAATGCTGATAATGAATCAATACGTAATTTAACTTCATTGATTTTTGATTGTTCTTGTTTCTTTTGATCTTCCAACAATTTGATACTGTCCATCATCATAGTGTATTTGATAGAAGACTGTTGATATGCACTGGTAAGATATCCAAATATACCCAACGACGTAATCAACATAAGAATGAATACCGCACCACATAAATAAGATTTTAACATCCATTGGGACTTTTTCCAAAATCTATATAAGAATGATGTTGCAACCAATTTACCCAATTCAAGCGAAGAAGCCATCACCATAGCGGCAATAGACGCACCGGAAAACAATAATCCGATACCCCAAATGGAGAAAAAAGCGGCACATCCAGCAATGAATAATGCTGAAAAGCCAAGTAACAGATTAAAGTTCAGTATGTTTCTGTTCATAGTATATAAATATCAAACAAAGTAAAAAACCCCCACCTATTAGGGTGGGGGTCACATAACTTATTTGTTTATTCACTTCACAGTGATCTTTTTGACATCTGGCTTAACCGGCTTAACCTTAGGTAACGTAATGGTTAACATACCATTTTGAAACTCGGCTTCAACCTTGTCTTTAGAAATATTATCACCCAAAGTAAAACTTCGACGAAAACTTGAACGTTTCAACTCACGACGTATGTACGTTCCAGTTTCACCAGAAACCTTATCTGGTACGGTTAACTTGTTTCCTACAACAGTCAAGACGTTAGCTTCAAGTTCGACATTTACATCCGATTTATCCAGACCGGGAATTTCAGCTTCAATTACCACACGATCTGAAAAATCAATAACATTTACCTTTGGATACGATCCCTTTTCAAAAAAGTCCACACCAAAATCTTGCGTGAAGTTAGGGACGTTAGCAGCGAAGAATTCATCGAAGATTCTATCAAATGGAGTTAAAAACTCATCACGATGAACTGCACGAAGTGCATTTTTATTGATCTTACTTAGATTACTCATATTATATTTCCTTTCGTTAATAGTCCTTTTGGACCTATTATCTCTTAATCTTTTGGACTTAAGAGGGTAAAACGCTTTGTCTTACCAAACAATATATAGTGAAAACCTAGATAAAATATTCAGTTTTGTTGGAAAAATCAAACTCTGGAATCCATATATTCATAGGACCATGTACCCCAAACGTATTTCTTTGTAGGTTCATATCCACTGTACATTCTCTTGAGAATTTACACGCAACTTCGTATGGTGCAAATACACACCCATGTTTTTCATACAATAACGCATTGTGAACACATATAACAAGATCCTCAGCACAGTAACCATTGTTGTGATGTTTATAGTAATCACCATGCGTTGTGGCAACAAAAGGAACATATTCTTTTGTAGGAACTTCCAAAAGTCTCTTTGATCTAAAAGAAAATCCTCCATTTCCAACACGTCGTGTGACTCCACTCGGATCTAAAAAATGACCTTCAATTAAAGGCCATGGTGCACCAATATAATCATAATTGTAAAAATTATCATCCCAAGCATCGGCATTAACAATAAATCCATCTGTCTGAACTATTAAACAATATTTGGTATCAATGTATCGATGCAAGTCATAAATCATAAAATGACTATATGCCTCCGTGGATGTTAAATGTGGACAGTGTTCTACTTTAATCCCGTCTTCATCAGAAACAGTATATTCATGTGTAATGAATTTTGCATCTGCAAATTCCATTTGATTCATACAATATCGCATAGACATCAACGATTGTTGAAGTCGTACTGAAGACACACACACCAAAGTTACATCGTTCAACTTTTTCATAAATTATTTTGCATTTGATGTATAGTTCTATCAAATTCATCCAAAATATACAATTTACAATAATATGACTCTTGCGTTATTACACTAAAATTAACAGAGACACTTGGAGAAGATGGTTGTTTCAATAACGTCTCAATTAAATTTTTTTCTAAAATTTGAGACACCATTAGTTTATGTTTTGAATTATATATTTCAACTCTCAAAGAGTGTGTATTATCACGATATAATACAGATGTATCAATAACAACGTTCTTGGTTATAGTTTTTAAATCGGAATAACTATTGGTTTTTCCACACACATAATTTTGATTATATGGTGTTGGTGCATTTTTTCCAGATAATGTATGTACAGAAACAGTCCGATCTAGAAAATTAATACCGGAATACCTTTCGTAATCTCTAATCGATCTAACTGATCCCATTTGATATGTCTTAGGAATAGATACATTCACGTCATCTTCCATCTGAAATAACACTCTGTTTCTCTTATGCGATTGATTGTCACGTTCCCACCAAGATTTTTCTACAACCGAGTGTTTTGTTAAATCGTGATCATCCCAATGTTTTATTCTAGCAGACCGTGTATATTCGTGCCACAAAACAACCTTATGTGGATGATACAAATCATAACCATGAGTGAACGCACGAACAGCAATGCTTATTTCTTCGCCATAAAAATAATACTCAGGATCATGTGGAACTTCATCACAAAAAGATCCATCAGTAAATGCAAAATGAGCAGAATAGAATCTTGCAGGAATAGGCCGAGTTAGTTTATCATGATCTGTAATCGGATTTGGTACGAATATTACAGTGCCTTCATCTGTAAACGTATGAAAGTCCATTTTCCAAGGAACTTGTTCAAAAGATTCTTTGAGTTCAAATGGATCAAATGCAGGCGCATATGTGGTGATAATAGGCTTCTTACTTCCCATATCAACACACTGCGCATACATTTCTTTTAATAAGGTATCCCATCCCTGTACAAACCTGTGATGAGAGTCTAATTGTAATGTGTATCTTTCTCCGTTATAGTAACGTTGAATCAAATTTCTTGCCCAACATGCCCCTTTACTTTTATAGTAAGGAACATCGATGATATTGATGTTTGGATAGTTCTGTAAAAAACTTAAATTTTCAACATCATCATGTTGCCAACAAATACAGAGATTTAAATTTTCTGGATTATTGGCAGTTTCAAACATATCCACAATGGTTGGTACCAATTCTGGATCTCTATAAGAGGCTATTTGTACAAAAATTGATTCATCGTTCATAACTTAATTTTCGAGCTTCCACATATCATATTCACATCTACATGATATATAGTCAGCAACGTGAAGTAGACGCGGCAAATTTGTCTTCAGTTCATGTTCTGGATTATATGACTTCAAATATGAAGAGTTAGCTTCATGGTACAAACCATCAGACAACTTGATTGCCAATGTCTCCTTCCAAGTACAAGGAATTTGATATTGTTGTAGAATGAACAACGCACGATCAACCACGTCCATATATTGTAGATTGGGGTTGAACTTAAAAATCTCACCACGATTCTTTCGATGCCAATCGCTCTCTTGAATCTGATAATACTCGCCCTGTTCCTTGTCACCCAACTTTCCAAGATCATGATGGATGGCAGAAAACGCCAACTCTTCATCAGTGAAGTCGATAGTACCACCACGGGCTTCATACAACTTCTTGACACCAAAGGAAGTAGTCAAAACATTCATGATGTGGTCAAGGTAACCACCAACATAAGCGTTGTGGAAATGTTCCTTTGCGCTCGCAGGTGCCATGATGGCACGATAACCGTACTCATTCTCACTATACAGGTATTGCAACTTTTGAAGTCGTTCACCGGAGAAGAATTTTTCGAGTTGTTTTAGAAATTTTTCGTAATTAGCAAAAAGCTCTTTTTCAGTATAAGATTTTGTCATGAAATACATCCTATACTGAAAAAGAGAATAAGTCAATTTTTTATTTACGTGTTATAAAATTGCAACACTGCTCGTAAATTCAGCAGACCCGTATGGCGTAGTTAATAAAACTGATGTAATTACATCGTTCACGTTGATTTTAGAAAATCCCCCAGACGTTGTAGTATAAACAAAAACGTTAACGGTCTTATTATCATCATATGTTAATGTAGTTTGGTCATTTACAAATTGTGTACCATCGACATATACCCAATTAGAACTTGAATCTGGATGATCACGTAAATTAGTAACCGTTGGTGTTACCGTTGCTGGTGCAAAAACATACTCAATACTACTTGTGAATTCGCCATCCGATGTTACAACTGTAAAAGTTCCATTTGTATTTACATCGGTTGGAATAGAAAATCCAATTTGATTATTGTTATATACATAAACCGGATCACATTTTGATGTATTAAAATATATTTGTGTATCACCTGTAATAAAGTGAGTTCCAAACATGTATATCCATTGACCAGATGGTCCAGATGTTGGAGCAAATGATGTAATTGTAGGGGTGACAGGGGATGGTGGAACTGGTGTATTAACCGTTAATGTGGCAATATCACTTGTAGTAGTACCGTCAACATTAGTTACAGTTGCATTATAATTGCCAGCGTCATTCAATGTAGTCGTTTGAATAATATAAGTATTACCCGTGGCGCCTACGATTTCGACATTATCTTTGAACCACTGATAACTAAGTGGACCTTCATCTGAAACGTTAACATTAAATACAGCACCATCGCCCAGTAAAATTGTTTGACTGGATGGTTGTTCGATAATTATAGGAGTTGGCATATTTTAATATAAATACTAGTTTTATGTAGATCTTTTCAATTTTTTTATGATGAATCGAACTAAAGCACTTCTTACAATATCATCTTCATCAAACTTAAATGTATAAATTCCATTTTCACAACTTTCTTGGTCGTCAAATGAATTCATCATTTTTAAAAACCCACTTTTTCCATTTATATCACTTTGATCCGGATCGCCCAATATAAATACTTTGCTAAATTCACCAACACGTGTAACAAGGGTCACCAGTTCTTTGTATGTCATGTTTTGAGATTCGTCTGCGATAATACATCTAGCATTCCAATTTAATCCTCTCAAAAATCCAATGGGGATACTATCAATTCGTTGTTCTTTTTGAAGAGAATCAATACTGGCTTTATTCGTCAACTCAGACAACTTTTCAAGAAGTGGTTGAATGTATGGCGCCATCTTTTCATCAGCTTCACCTGGCAAAAAGCCAAGTTTACTATCAGAACTTTCAACGGCACTTCTCAAATATAAAAGATCACTAACTCGTTTTTGATTGAGTAATAGTAACGAAGATAATATCGCCATATATGTTTTTGAAGTGCCGGCCGGACCACTTACAAACATCAATTTGGTGTTTTTGTCTAATGCGATATCTAAAAATTGTTTCTGTTTGGTTGTTAACTCTCGTTGATATATTTCAATCTCATTCTTAATTTTATGTTTTTGAGGGACTATTGGACTCTTATCTTCACCGGGTTGTTTTTTATTCTTTTTCATTCAGTTTTTTAGGTTTAACTGCATTATCCAATAACATTTCGACATGTTTTACTCGTCCACACAATTCATATTTTTCTTCTTGAAGATAAAAATTGTAAACATTTTGAATATTATCTCGAAATGCTTCTCGGGAAATAGTAATTACAAAATCGGAATTTTTAAAATTAAATACTTCTACCATCGGTAGATTTTTTTGAATCGCAAACTCAATAGATGATATAACACGTTCAGTTAAGTCCGTTTTATTAGACTGAACATACAACTCCAATTCTTTGAAATCAGAGGGCAACACAAATGGTTTATATTTTGTTTTACCTGCCATATAACACTAATAAATATCCTTACGCGTCAGATAAAACCAATAAAAAACGCCATCGTAAGATGGCGTTTGTAAATCGTAGTAGTTTTACTTGTTGTTTAGTTCTTCTTAACCTTAGTCTTAGTTTTGACACTAAGATCAGGAGCGGTTTGTGCCGGAATCAGATTGCTCAACTCAACGATTCGGAACTTGGCAGTAGACTTCCAAGAATTCTTTGTTCTATCTGAAGCGTACTCAAAGGTCTTACTCTTTGCGATCAAATCATTGATCTCCGCAACAGATCCAGCGTTCTTAATTTGTTCACGTAGTCCCATAACTTTTACCAGATACGATGCTTCTTATCATCCTTTTCAACCACCTCGACAACTGAGCCATCAGGCCAGCGTTTGACGATTGACTTCCAGTGCATCAGTTCCTCGGACGCATCTGCGGGGGTATCATACTCCGTATCAGACACTCGGAGACCACTACGTACAACTACATACTTCTTCTTTTCCATATGTGTAACTTCTTTATTTGTTAATGTTTGTACTACGACTTACACCATCATCATATCTCAGAATTTAAAAATGTCAACATCTTTTTACCAAACTCGATGATTTTCTCTGATGACTTCGTATCCATCACGTTCCGATAGATGCCAATGTCTAACAACTCTTCCCATTTCATCTATTGTTTCAAGATCGTCAGGTACTGTTAACACTCTCAAATCCGCTCCTTCACCATTGACACGTTCCTGAAGGAATTCGACCGCATGAATTAATTCTGGCAATGTCCGGTCTTCATAACAATAATATGAATGTGGTTCATCAACATTTAGCAATTCACATGCTATGGTAGACAGTTTATATCCACAATTTATTCCTCTTGAACGATTTACGACAATCTTCATATACATAAATATATAATTATTTCAATTATGTTTGAAATTTATAAGAACCACCATCAGGATGAATGACCACACTTTCATAATAAAAGGATTGCATAATATCATCCGTCGCATTATAGATAGTTACTCCGCCAATCGGCCAACTCATTTCATCTGGTGTATGTGTCTTATAAAGATAAAGTTTGTAATAATCTGGATATTTGGCAACTAAAACTCTCGTACCTTTCAACGTAAATCGGTCAACCTTACTATCATCTTTTACATCCAAAAATATCCAATGTTCTGTACTTGAAGTCTTTGTGACCGTCCGTTGTACCGATTTGAAATATTTACTATTTCCTACATCATATACAGGTTCATTTGCCTTTTGTTTTGGTTTTCTAGTAACCTTCTTAGGTTTATCTTTGTTTTTAGTTTTTACTGGTTTCTTCATTTTTAGTGCTTAGTAAAAAATTGATAATTAGTAATAATTCGATCTTAACAATTGCGTTGAATACAATTTTAATAGTTCAATTTCGAATAACAGTTTGAATATAAGTACCTCCGTAAAACAAAAAAACCAAAAACTTTCGTTTGTGGTTTGAATTTTCTATTTTGATAAATTAATTACTATTCTGTCTCTACATCAGCCGCCAATGGAAGTCCTCCAGCATCTTCCACAACCGCTTTGATTTCATTTTCCAACTCCTTGATGCGTTCCTTATATCCAGCTGCTACATCCTTAAAATCCTTCTTGGTATGTAGTAGTTTTTCAGTAAGTTCGTATACTTTCTTCTGTGCTTCTTGCTTTGATAATTTGATGTTACTCATAACAAACATACATATGTATTGTGGTATGGAAGAGGTAAATTTTCACGATATAAATATTCACAACCATCGTATCACAATCTGGGCAGATCGATTCGTTGTACTACGTCACCCAGAAAAATGTGATCTATACGAAGATGAAACTTGTCGTGAGAAAATGATCAAGTACCTAACCGACGAAGGTTACATTGATCCCGAAAAACATAACTGTATCGTAATTGATAGTTACATCGACTTTGAACCGGAATAAAAATGGTGGACGTGGGCGGAGTCGAACCGCCGTCTTCAAAAATCGTTATACATCAGACTACACGCTTAGATACTTTTCGTTACGTCAACACACATCTAAAATATCAAACTGTGTATGATCGGTGTTTGGAAAGATTTAAATGACAATCCCAAACGTATTGTCATCGTGCCTGATAGTTTACACTCATCACAATTATCAGACATCATTGCAATGAATGTGCAGCAACTTAGGCTGCGAGTGCCAAACCACTCTTCTTAGAGGTCTTCTTAGAAGTGAAGTTGTAGCTGATTACCTTGCTCTTCTTATTAGCAGTTAATTTTTTGATAGATGATTTAAGAGGCCAACTATCGTCCTCTACGTGCCTAACGTACACTAACTCCTGAATCGAAACCAGTACACGCCCATGAAAAAGAACACAAATAAATATCAGATAAATTCTCTCTGATATCCAAATTCATTAAATACATCTTTGTATAGATCCCACACAAAATCAAGTTCTTTTTGAGTATAATAACTTTTATAATCTGTCATTTGTGAATTCTTCGGATCCCGTCGCAATTCAAACGTTTGAGAATTGCCTTCAAACTGATAATTATTAGTAGTCAATCCATTTACCAAAGTGTTTGTGTGCGGATCTGTAAAATCTAAAAATGGCAATTTGTGCAAATCTTCAATCATATGTTCAACACGTATGTAAAAATCAGGTTTACTACTGTGTCTAATGATAAAATGTTCTTCAGACCTATCGTTACACTCTTCATTAAGATATTCTGAAAATGGTTTTTTTGCAACATAATTTCCAGTTTCTGGATCCTCTCCAAAATGACGTAAATGCCATGTTGATACTATTTTTGCATAAGGATTTCTTATATTGCATACTAACGTATAATTATCACACCCCGGTGGGATATCTGTTTCGTGTGTATATGACTCAGTAACCGGTATATTTAATCTATAATTATAGAATTTATAGTATGCAAGAATTTCAGATACAGATCGACTAGCAGTTCGGGTTGGTAACCACCATACTACTTTTAAGTCGTGATTGACATTCATTATAATTTTGGAGCGGGTAGCCGGAATCGAACCGGCACATCGACCTTGGCAAGGTTGCAGGCTACCACTACATCATACCCGCGCTCTTTAAATTTGGTGGACCGTAAGGGAATCGAACCCTTCCCTAAAGCTTGCAAAGCTCCTGTGCTACCACTATCACTAACAGCCCATTAATGTCACATAAATAGTATTGATAAGTCTAAACCACAAAATTATAATTAGGATTCTTTCCAACAAAATAACAATCCATAATTAGAAAAATTAGTATTACCATCAATTTTAAACCCACATCTATCAATTTTTTTAACCATTTTATCATACATGATTTTATATTCATTAATATTCATGAAATGATATTCAATTACCATTCTATCGACATTATATTTTAAATATGACTCTTCAATTCGGTCTATAATAGAATATTCGGATCCTTCACAATCTAATTTTAGAAAATCGATTTTAGAAATATTATTGTCGAATATATATTGCATCACATCAATCGTTTGAACACTGGTCAACTCAAATATGTCATTATCTCTAATATAATTAGAGTCTTGTTTTTTTATAGTATTGTCAAACGTTTCAAGACATGACGATATACCATCCGATCTAATATAAAAGTTTTCAACGTGTGTTTTATTACTCAATGCAATCGTATCAACTTTTACGTTTGTGAATTTATGACTGGCAATTGTATTTGATAATTTATAATTCGGTTCTATACTATAAACAAATTTAGCACCATCATACAAAGATTTATATGTAAAAAATCCAATATTTGATCCAACATCGACCACAACATCATTAGTTTTTACAAAACATTTAGGGTGATTATAAACACGATTACAAAAAATTTCATATAGTGGTATTGCAAGCAAATGAGTCGTCGTACATTTTAATCCAATATCTTTAAAATATCCACGTGAGTCGATGTTACTCAGATTGATACATCCATCAAAGTTTTCAACTTTAAATAAAAGTTCATTTTCATATTCGTCATACACTTCATATATTTTATGAACGACGTTTTGCGGAGTACGAACCCATAACAACTCATTGGGATATACATCAACTAATATATTAAAAAAAATTAACTTGGTATAACCATCCAACACTTTTACTTTAACTTTATTTGGTCTACCATCGTAAGTAAAATTTATTTTACAGCCGTTATCAGAAAAACTATGAAATGTAATCATAACAATTTATATATTATGAGTCAAACCCTTATCTTTTATTATTATTTATAAATAATTGCGTTATATACGATCAACTTTATGTAAATAACATCCATTGATTATCATATACTAAAACATTATCAATCACAATAGATCCAAATAACTTATTTTCAATTTTATTACGCATTTTAATATTCAACTCAAACTGTTTTGCTGCCCGAATCACATCATGTCGTACATCGTCCCAATACCAGTCATCGCCAAACAATACCATATTAGGACGCATCAATTGTTCATAACAATCTATTATTTCATTATAAGTTTCATTCTTATAGTGTGCACTATCCAGAAAAATTATAGATGGTAAACTAGATATACGATTATGATAACGCATTCTAGCTAACAATTTTATTCCAGTAAGAGATGTACAATTAATCGGTACAATTTTATTTCGATACTCGTAAGTATTTGCTAAAAACCGTTTGTAAATCGTAGGAATACCATTTTCAAACTGTAAAAACTTATATCCTTCACTCTTAGATTCCAAATCCCACATATTTGTGTCACCTGTAAATGGATCTATGCATACCACCGAAGAACTGTGTAATCCACATCTATTCAATGATTCAATAATCCGTATACAACTACCACCTACCATTGATCCTATTTCTAGAACTGACTCTGGTAAATATTCAGTAAACAAACTATCTAATAAAGCAGGCGTTACATTCGTGTGTGGGTATGAGTTGTCTATATATTTTATCACATCACAGTTTGTATACGGTGTGATATTATTATAAATCGTATGATTTAATTCTTTATATATTGACATACATTTTAAATATACTCAAATCAACTTCGTTAAACTTGATGTTGATTTTGTCACAACCCCAGTTGGTTGTCATGCATCTTTTTTAGCTTGATCAACAATTTTTTGTAATAAAATTGCGTGTTCCGATAATAAACCTTTCAGTGTTTATATATAGTGTACGTCAAACTAAAAATTAAATTGGATGACCACGACTTGCGAATATACGAGGATTTCACGAAAACGTTCTTGATTATCTGTTAACAGCTACATCAATATCTATCTCGTCAACTTCAGTCTTCTCCACCTCAACTGGTGGTGTTTTATAATTCTATATCACTAATGGTCAAATCTTTTCAACAATAATATTGTCTGTCACCGGTTTGCCAAGACATACTCTTGTGTTACAAACCATACAAATCAAATTATTCGTCATAACAGTTATTAAAGAACCCTTGATAATACCAAGTTCCTGCAATCTTTGACTAACAACGTTAACCTCGACTATTCGTCCTTTTTCACCAGCTTTTAATTCGGTTAACTTATATCTCTTCATTAAAATGGTTGCCCGAACTGGATTTGAACCAATACAAAGAGAGTCAAAGTCTCTTGTGCTACCATTACACTATCGGGCAATTAAAATCTACTTACTTCTTACGTCGATGTCCTCTAACAGTACTCGACTTCACTCTAACATAAGATGTTCCACCTTTACGACGAATCTTTCGAACCGTCGATTTTCTATGATGTGTTCTTCTCCATGTTGTTGCCATATATTTCCTTACTTAGTACGACGTTTAGCGTGAACCGTCTTCGAATGTTTGACTCGGACTGTCTTAGTTCCAGTCTTCGTCTTGATCGTCCTATTATGTCCCTTTCGGGAGTGCGCCTTAACTGATTTAGTTCCCATATATTTTCCTTTCTTAAATTGGAGCGGGTAGTGAGAATCGAACTCACGCATAGGCTTTGGAAGAGCTTCAGGCTACCATTACATCATACCCGCAAAATTGGCGGTTGGGGAAGGATTTGAACCTTCGGGGGCTTTAAGACCCCGGAGCTTTAGCAAAGCTCTGCATTAGACCACTCTGCCACCCAACCATAAATCATGTTTTATTTTGAACATTATATCCATTATGTTCAAGAACATCTTTACACAATTTAATAAAATCGTCAAGCAATAAATCTCCTTTTGCCATATTAGCATCTTTACACGCTAAACCCAAATTGTCAATATCACATCCACCACCTTTAGATACTGGTATTATGTGATCACAATTGTAAGTTTTTGGCTCTAAAAGATCTATTTTTCTGCCTGTCAAATAACATACCGGATTGTTTGTTATTTTTGTTTCAAATTCTTTAATTGAAAAGTCTAAACTTTTTCGTTTTCCTTTTCCTATTCGTCTACCATTTACAAAACTAAAGTTATCTTTTTTCCGTCTCAATATACCTTTTAAGGTTTTTCTATTTGATTTGTTTCTTGTTTTTGTTTTTTCTTTTTGACCAACACCACAATGGTATGAAATAGTTCCTTTTGAACACTTCAACAACTTTTGTATCTCTTTGTACGATTTGCCTTGTTTTCTCAATTCTAATATTAATGGTTTCACATTAATATATAGTTTGGGTTCGAACAAAAATTAATAATAATTATTCGAACTCGTTTTTATTTTCAAAGAATGGCGGTGAAGGAGGGATTTGAACCCCCGGTGGTTTTACCCACTGCAGTTTTCAAGACTGCTGCAATAAACCGCTCTGCCACCTCACCGTTTAAAATTGTCTACCGTTCGAAGCCGCCTTCATAGAATTACCTATGAGTCTAAGCGGAGTATATCTCCTCGTCCACCGTGTGGTTACGTTCAAACTAGCAAATTGGTGGGCGTAGTAGGATTTGAACCTACACGGATCGCTCCATGAGTTCCTAAGACTCACGTGTCTTCCATTTCACCATACGCCCGTAAATTGGTCGGAGTGACAGGATTTGAACCTGCAACAACTTGCTCCCAAAGCAAGTGCTCTACCAAGTTGAGCTACACTCCGATAAAAATTTTCAATGAACACCAAGAAGATCCAAATACTTTGTCTCCGGTTGTGGTAGAATTTCATCTGCCACAGTCATAATTGCCTTATAGTAAGCATATGACGGATACTGTTCCGTAATCTTCATGTTCTTAAGATACTCGAAAAGAACTTTATTGTCAACATCAATTTCCATATTTTTCTTTCTTTAAAAATTGGTACACGGTGAGGGATTTGAACCCCCGACAGCCACGGTGTAAACGTGGTGCTCTGCCGCTGAGCTAACCGTGCATCTCAATCGTTCATACATACTAACACCGAATCTGAAAATGTCAATGATCTTTTCAAACAAAAAACCGTTGATCTTTTGGACCAACGGTTTCAAATCTGAGCAATTGTTTTTTAACCGTTAGTCTAGTTTAGCTTGCGCTAGGGAGTAGCGATGGACTTGGTTGTCCACTGGCTACACTTGACTGTACGGATAAATTCATTATGACAATACATATAGTTAAATTTCACAAATGTACATTATTTTTGAACCAAAAGTAAGTTTTTTCCAAACCGTCCATCAAATTTGTACGAGGTTTCCATCCCATCGATAAGATTTTAGAACTGTCCATGATCTTACGTGGCGTACCATCAGGTTTGGCAGTATCCCATACAACTTCACCTTCATACCCCACAACTTTACATACAGCTTCAGTTGCCTCTTTAATGGTAATATCAGATCCATATCCCACGTTGATATGTTGATCAGCGCTGTAATTTTCCATCAAAAACACACACGCTTCCGCTAAATCATCAACATACAAAAACTCTCTCATAGGAGTTCCACTTCCCCAACAAACAACTTGAGAATCATTCTTGATTTTTGCCAAATGGAATTTACGAATCAATGCGGGTAACACATGAGAGTTAATTGGATCGAAGTTGTCCTTGATACCATACAGATTGCATGGCATAGCACTGATAAAATCACACCCATATTGTTGACGATACGCTTGACATGTACGTATACCGGCAATCTTTGCAAGAGCATACCACTGATTGGTTGGTTCTAATTCACCGGTTAACAGATACTCTTCCTTAATTGGTTGCTGTGCAAACTTCGGATAAATACAACTGCTACCCAAAAACAACAATTTGTTTACGTTATATACGTATGACGCATTAATGATGTTATTTTGTATCTGTAAATTATTGTATATAAAATCAGCTGGGTATGTACTGTTGGCAATAATACCGCCAACTTTTGCTGCTGCCATTATCACATACTCTGGCTTTGTAGTTTCAAAAAATTTATTTACAGATTGTTGATTGGTAAGATCCAATCCATTATGACCCACACCTATTAAATTCGTATAACCATTATTCAATAGTGTTCGCCAAATAGCAGATCCAACCATTCCGTTATGTCCGGCTACATAAATCTTCGAACCTTTATTCATAGTCTTAATGGTACATATCAAATAACATATTATTAAAATGAAAAAACCACCCAAAGGTGGTTTTCTTTTTTCATCCATTCAAACGTGGCTTGTCACAACAATTGCTAAGTTTTAGAATTTCATCAAGTGACTCTTTAACCCGAATAGGTTCATGACGATTCTTGATAAAAATCAAACTGTGAACCTTGGACGGTTCAATGTTAATAACCATATCCAAGTTAATCAAATTTGGATTATACTCACGTTGCTTAGCGTTACCGTCATGACTAGGATCAAGTACGTTGAGTTTAATAAAGTGTGCCATAAATTGTGTCTATAAATAGTTAACCGGCAATGACATTACATCATTGCCGGTTGTTTGTCAACTATTATCGTCTAGAATTAGAAGGTCAACTTAAGACCACCGGAATAAACGACGGTTCCAGAGAACTCACGATTTGCCCAATTATACTTGGCAGCATTGAAATCGTTATCGAACCATCCAACTTCAGCAAATGGAGTCAAAGTACCCCAAGCAAAAGTGAACGGACGAGCAACAGTGCCCTTAAAGCTAAGGGACTTGTAGTCATTAACGTATCCATACTCAGCAGCTGGGGTGACAGTCACACCATAAAACAAATTCTGAGTACGGCTAAGTCCAACGAACACGCCTTGCTGATTAAGGTCAATATCGAATGCACCACGAACATATGGAGTAACATATGGGTTGTTCAAGGCAACCTTGGCACCAAACTCAGTAGAGTTAGGAATACCAAATCCGCCAGCTTGGTGACGAGTAACATCAGCGGTAGTACGCAATGAAAACTTCTCGGTCAAACCAAAACTCTTACCAGCACCAAGTGTCCAGTGACTCTGATCTTGATCACCAGTTGGTAGCAACACACCACCAGCATACACATCAGCATACTTTAGACTCTTGATTGCGTTGACACCAACAAACGGAGTTCCCCCAGAACGAGAAACACCATTGACCACATAGTGGTTATTATAGCCAGCTTCGACTCCAATACTAGAGTCATTAGCCTTAGCGATTAGGGCAGCACAAAGAACTGCCAATACTGCGATCATCTTCTTCATATATGTTTATTTCCTTTCGTTACTACACTTTTTATAACTACCTTAACACTCATTAAGTTTGTTATAGATTGATGTGATTCAAAGATACACATTCAATCATGTACGTGGACAATATACCGTTAAACACCAAAAGTGTCAACGAATTTTTTCCAGTGATATATAGTTTTTACTTTTTTGAAAACTACGACGTTTTTTAGACCATATATACGCACAAAAAAAGCCAAACAACTTAATGTTTGACTTTAAATTTGGTACCACCGGCCGGACTTGAACCGGCACAGGATTTTACTCCCTGCGGATTTTAAGTCCGCTGTGTCTGCCTATTTCACCACGGTGGCACTATTAAATTGGTGGGTATGGAGGGAGTCGAACCCCCACGCCTTTCGGCGGTTGATTTTGAGTCAACTACGTCTGCCATTCCGTCACATACCCGTAAATCATCAAACTCATCGTGCTTCCTACCTACACTACGCCTCCTCATTGATTTGAGAGAGTGACGGACCTTGAACCCGTCCCTATGCGTTTGAAAAATGGTAGCCTCATGCAGAATCGAACTGCCCAGAACGCCAATCGAGCGATTATAGAGATTATAAGTCTCCCCATGCACCTTACATCTTGAGGCCACTAAATGGTAGCGGGGGGAGGATTTGAACCTCCGAGGCACATAGGCACCGGATTATGAAACCGGCCAGATACCAGACTTCTGACACCCCGCAAAATTGTTAAAGAACTAAAATGGTAGCTGGTATGGGTGCTGACCCCACTTAGAAAATCTTATGAGGATTCTCCGTTTACCGAAACCCCAGCCATTAAAATTGGTAGCGGAGGTGGGAGTCGAACCCACCATAGCTTTCGCCGTGGTTATGAGCCACGCTAGCGTCCCTCGGCTTGTCCCCGCAGTCCTATTAAATTTTAAAGAACCAAATTGAAATTGGGTCGGATGTATCTATTGAACACTTTATCCATCCGACAAACAAAGTGTACCATGTACTAGCCCCGCAACCAAGAAGTTTTTTAAGAGATCTTCAATACTCTAGGGGTTGTGGTTTAACCCTCCACCATGTTGTTTACGAGAAACAACCAAATTGGTAGTCCATAGGAGAATCGAACTCCTATTAACAGGTTGAAAACCTGCTGTCCTAAACCATTAGACGAATGGACCGTTAAAATTGGAGCAGGTCCGAGGAATCACACCTCACCAACTCACTAGAATGTGAGCATGCTCTCATTACATCTGACCCGCGTTAAAATTCTGGAAGGACTCCTGACTACCTTCAATTTTCACAATACTACATGCATTCGTCCACAGTCCACATGGTCAATTACTCCGTGTGTTGATGACTGGTGGGCCTTATTTTCCCCACAACGACCTACGATATATCAGATATTATATTAGCTACGATGTCGTTACGCTTGGATTTCGGTTGATCGACCTAGATCCGCCATAGACTTGCCACATAGTATTATTACTCATACCTTGCCTTGGTTCTTCACCTCAGCAGTGCGTTACCCCTATAAGAAGAGTTATTCCGCCACTAGAAATTGTCAAAGATCTAATATACCCTAGAGTATATATAGAGTGTTGAACTTGTCAACACAAAAAATTTGGTGCGTCCGGCGAGACTTGAACTCGCAACCAACAGATTAAAAGTCTGCTGCTCTACCATTGAGCTACGAACGCGTTTGTTTAAAGATCATCATCTTCGTACCTAGAATTCATACCACAGAACCTAGCAACCATCAAGAGAAAAATGATGTAAATTGTAAGTCCGATAAGAAGTCCAAGTGCCAGTTTCATTATGGATACATCCTACACCGAGAATGTTGTTCTGTCAACTGTTTTTGTGAGAATTTTCTTTGATCCAATCAAGACGGTGTTTGTTCACCCAATCTGTTAGTGCTTTTTCAAATCCAATATCAGCGTTGGCTTTTTCAGATTCGATCCACTTGTGTTTAAGAATTTCATCCCGTATCTTAAGATATTTTGCATATGAAGATGTCGGTTTGGAACTCATACTCAAATAAATAGTTGTTCGTAACAAAACCGTTACATTTGAATGTATAAATAAAATTGGAGTTCCGTGTTGGATTTGCACCAACCTAATGCTGTTTTGCAGACAGCCGCCTAACTACTCGACCAACGAAACATAAAGTGGGGTGTACGGCGGGATTCGAACCCGTATCTGCCAGACTCACAATCTGGGGCATTAAACCAGTTATGCTACATACACCATTAAAAATGGAGCCTCCAGCTGGTATCGATCCAGCGTTTCATCATTACCAATGATGTGTAATACCTTTATACTATGAAGGCAAAAGTGGTACTGCCGGTAGGAGTCGAACCTACAACCTTCTGATCCGTAGTCAGATGCTCTAATCCAATTGAGCTACGACAGCATTATAAATTGGCGCACCCGGAGGGACTCTAACCCCCAACCTTTCCGGTAGAAACGGATGGCTCTATACAATTGAGCTACGAGTGCGTTAAAATTATTAGTTATGCATATTACTACCAGCTCCATATCCATTTTGTAATTTTGGAGTATTTAAGATTTCATCTTTTGGATCTGGATACACACTGAAAAAATAATGAATGTCATCATTCTTTTTATTTGTGGAATATAATAAAAAATTTACATTACCATTTGGATGTCCTCTACCGTCAAATATATAATAATATTCAGGATCAGTGCCAGATAAGGCTGCTTTTGGCACATCTTTAACATATTTAAAGAACACCTCCGAAGATATTCTATATACATTATCATCATCACCTAATGTATTTTGCATCCACATAGCCGGTTCTGTAGAATCATCACCCAATCCAAATTGACATATTAATCCTACACAATTACCCAAATATTGTTCTTTTAGTAAACTTGATAATTTAATCATAACTATAAATATATCAAACTTATTTAAGATGGTAGGCAATCACGGTTCCGCCCCGTGGTCTTTCGATTATCAGTCGAATGCTCTACTATTGAGCTAAATGCCTATTAAATGGCGAGGGTAGCCGGATTCGAACCGAGCAAGTCTGCACAGTGACAGTGTGCTATGTTAGCCAATTACACTATACCCCCATTAAAATTAATCACCAACACGATAGTTAGCTCATAGGCATATTCGGTTATTGTTCGTCGTCAACAATAATCCCGCTATCTCTTTTACCACACGACCTGCTTCATAGAGTTGGTGAAATTGGTGCAAGTGATGGGATTTGAACCCACAACCTTTCGGGTAAGAGCCGAATACTCTGATCCAGTTGAGTTACACTTGCATAAATGGTTTTCCTAGGATTTCACAGTTGTTCTCTTGTTTCGTGCCCTACTCCAAGATCTATCTAGTTCCGCCAGGTGCACCGAAATTTTGGTATCACCTGTAAAATTTGTATCTATTATTGTCAACGAACGATAAACATCTTACCACACTTTATTGTTCCGTCAACAATATTCTTAAAAAAATTTTAAGTACTAACTGGTTTCTTTGGATAAGGTTGAACTGGTTTAACCAAGTTTGCCAGAATGTTCTTTCCTTCACTAGAGTTTGTACCGGATAAAATGTAAATATACTTATGTTTACCGTAATCAATCCGTAATTCAAACGGACTGTCAGGATTTGTTTTTAAATCACGAACTGCATCTCCAGCAGTTTTAAATCCATATTTTTCTATCTGCGGTTTTCTATTAACCCATCTATCTTCATTTTTATCCCACAAACGTTTTCTAGTTCTACTCTTACCTAGATAAATTGCGTTTGTAGCTTGATATACAGTGCCAGTGTGTCCTTGTTCACTATCAGACCGAGTAATAATTACTTTTACTTTAGGATAATTTTGTTTGATCGTTTTATTACCTAATCCAATTACGTATGATGCCAAATTATTTTTTAATTCAGGTATTTCTTTCACTTCTGGTTTTAGATATAATCTTAACAATTCTAATAATTCATTCTGTTTAAGTAAACTATTACCTTTATCATCCACAGCTATTTCTTGAAAATCTTGTGGCTTGGTAGTCTGTCCATATACAATAACCCCAACCATATCTACATTGCCATCAGGCATCTTGTACATCACACCATAATTAACAGTAACCGCTGTTGGATACTTCTTTAGATAATGTTTGTTTATAAAGTCTATAACCTCAGACTTACTCTTTGGTTCTAGATATACACTATCTTTTAGAGATTCTATCAACAAACTCTTAAATGTTATCATATCGTATAAATAGTAAACATTGAGGATTTCACGGGGGATAATTACTTCTAGAGAGTAAGTCCCAAACGGCTGTATAGCCTTACCGTTCCACATTTTATACTCCTTCACCAGAGGGAATCGAACCCCAGAGAAATGTGTCTATCTCAAAAATCACGACATGAATCACGACATGATGACGCGATAGATAAAAATTAGTCCAATAAATTGATATCACGTCACAATCTATTTCAAAAAAGTATTCTGAACAAATCAACTTTATATGAGTGGTAGCTGCACCCACTCTCCGTCTTCCCAAGTTTCTCGTCTGGCCACATCTAAGGGCATCCACTTGGATAGTTGATATCGGAGTATAGAGGCAATAACTCTTTGTTCAGATATGAACAATCCTTTACAAGTCTTGTTCAAAAAATGGCCCGATAGGTTGGTAACGCTCCAACGTCCCTTCGTCTTCAGCGAAGTGCTAATACTATCTCAGCTACTACCGGATTATAAATTAAATTGACAAGTCAAAGGAATCGAACCTTTTCGGAACAGCAGCATCACTGCTCCTTTACCACGCCCTGCGCACTAGCACCTGTCAAAGTAAATAACAGAGTGGTTTTGAACCAATCCCATAGAGAATCGTGCATCTTGCCTGGCGTCAAACTCCAAGCCTTCATTGCTAATTCGATCTATACACTCTGTCAAATCGTTTTTTGATACATTAAAATCTAATATCATCAGTGGAATCGTCAAATCTTTTCTCTAATGGAATTGGAACTCCATCGTCATCATAAGTAATCAACTCCGCTGATTTAACTTGATTTGGGTTAAAAACTGCATATACAATTCCTGTACCCGAATGAATTTTTCCTTCAAATCCACGATTTTCAATTTGAATAAATCCTGTGTATCCTTTGTTCTGAATCCATTCTCTTAAAGACAGCCACTTTCCACCATTTCGGAAAGCCCATAATTCTATAATAGACCAAGAAGATTCATCAATAGCTTGATATACAGAATCTATAACTTTAACTTTATTAGAGTCGTCGTATCGTCTATAATCTGGATCTCTCCACGCCCATTCATGTTCATATTCATCTGTTAATTCTTGAGGTATGTAGTGTGTTGGATTATCCGTTCCAGACATTCCGAATAAAGAGTATTCTGTTCCAGGCATCATTCCATTTTCTTTCTCTTTTTGAAGTTGCCATTCATAACATTTTTTTATAACAGATTTTAAAAACTGTTTCGTTTTTGAATCTCTCAAATCAAAGAAATTGGCTTTTAGATAAACTTTGTAAATTTTACTATTTTTACCGAACGACGTTGTACCTTGTCCTGTCTCTTTTTTATAAATTTCCGCATGTTCTTTATTATCAGTAAAATATAACGCTCCTCTTTTTGAGACTCTAAAATTGTTAAAGGATTTATCACCTATAACAGTTCCGTGAAATAAAGGTCCGACAGTATAACCTTTACTATTTGCTGCTTTTTTAACGTCGGCTTCATCCCATTGAGATTCCACAATTAGAGATTTAAGTTTAATCATATATCATATAAATATAACAAATCAAAAAAACTAATCTGCATGGTTGGAATTGAACCAACGGCCCGTGCTTATTCACACTTTTACGGTGTCATTTACCATCATAGTGAGCACTGATCTACCTCTGAACTACACACAGATTAAAATGGTGGGGTATGTAGGTAACGCGCCTACCGAGCCTTTCAGCGCCAGATTTACAGTCTGGACCATCTCTTTAATGGTATAATACCCCGAAAAATTTAACGTCATATGTTTGTTTCACCATATGACAGTGACTGAGGTTCTTCTTTCACCGTTACGTTCTAGTTATCCTCACCTATGCACAGGTAGAACGGCTTTAGTCACTTCAGAAGATGGCTATTCGATGTTGGGTTACGGGATGACTTACACAGTCTAATTATAACCTACAGTCAGATATCTTGTTGTAGATCAACCCACTCACTCTCCACGACTGCCTCACTTGCAATTGAAGCATCTTTCTTCAGCATCGTGAGTCTGCTGACATCGAATAAAATTGGCTCCAGAGGAAGGGCTCGAACCTTCAACATTTCGGTTAACTTCAGCCTTGTGAGATTTGCACTCTCTATTAAATAGTACTTTATAGCCCACAGCCGAACGCTCTACCATTGAGCTACTCTGGAATTGAAAATGGCTCTCGGAAAAGGAATCGCACCCTTATCATTCGGGTAACAACCGAAGGTAATACTATTATACGATCCGAGAATTAAAAATTGATTTGAAAGCGTGGATTCTCTTACCACTACTTGGGGTGCGTTGCACTTCCGTTCTGATTTCAACAGACTCTCTTTCAAAAATGTTTACTGGATTTCACAATTGTTCCACTTACTAATCACAATCTCGTCAGACTGTGATTTTCAATGTCTATCAGTGTCAATACATTACTTACTACTTCATCACCTTTTATTGATCGGATTCGAACCGATACTTCCACCGTATCGTGGTGTTGTTCTACCATTTAAACTACGTGTGTGTTGCCTTCACCTAATGTATTTGAAAATTGGCATGGACGGTGGGTAACGCTCCCACATTAGGCAGTTTTGGAGACTGCTACATTTCTTGTCTGTCACGTCCATATTAAAAATGGCAGCCTCACTCGGAGTCAAACCGAGTTCTCCGGATTGAGAATCCAGAATCCTATTACATTCGTAGACGATGAGGCCATTACATGAGAGTTTTGATGGAACGCATCAACATCGGTCATCTACCGATACTCTCGAAAAAGTGAGCCTCCAGTCAGGTTCGAACTGACAAAGGATTATTAGTCCATTCTCGATTACAAATCGAGGCCGATAGCCAATTCCGGTCATGGAGGCATAAAAAATTTTCACTTACTTCCAATGGATTTTTCACCTATCGTTGGTAGCCATACTATTCCCAGTACGACCGGCGTCTCCTATTCCTTGGCCCGCCTCTACGGTGTTTTGATAAGTTCAAAACTTCAAAAAACTCAAGGACAACCGTGTGCCGTCCTTCATCATGTAAACACTCTATCACCGACTTCCCTCGCCGTCAACAAAAAACCGTCACTTTTTTAGGGTGACGGTTGATATTGTTCAAGAAAGGTAAAAGATGAGTCAGAGTACACAATATCAGCCGTCAACACATTCACAATCTCTTGTAAATGTATTCCAGCGTTTAATATTGGTATACAAATGGTTCATTTTCAAGTATAAATATACGTAAATTTCGAAAACATCAATTTATTTGTATTTTTCCACCTTTTATTACAAACGTATGTGGTTGTTGATCATTCAACTTCGCAAGTGTGGCAGGATCTTTGAACGCTGCACCAATCGATCCCATGAACTCTCCAAGTTTGGCTTGTAACGATGACAAAAACTTCTCTGCAGCACCTTTAACGTTGGCAACAACTTTCTTAACGGCATCTACACCACGTTGTATAATTCCAGCTTCACTTATTCCCGCCAACTCCATCAAACGTGGATGACTGTACTCGACACTTTCTTTTCTCCACAAATCACTACCTTTAGTCCACGAACTAAACTTTTCCATACCACTAAATATTTTATCAATAGTAGAATCAGGAACACCTTGTGTAAGTTGACGAACACGTGTGGCAAGATCTATCTGTAATCCACTCACTTTAGTGCTTGTAATGTCAACCACATCAACTTTGTCACGGGTAACATTATAACTTACCTGTTGTACTTTACTAATAACCACACCATTGTGTGTAAATTCACAATTTGATACAACTAATTGGTTACTAGAATTAGTTTTAACGGTTCCAGTTATTGTACCATCTTCTCCCAATATGTCATTAAAATCTCTAAGTGAATGGGTTTTCATAGAAACATTGGCCGACATCTGTGTTCCTTTAAATGATTGTTCCTCCAACATTCTATTCAACTTAGCCAAGTTAACGATACGACGAACGGTGTCATCACCTTTAAGATTCTTGATTTCATCCATCGCACTTTGAAAATCCGCATAAGCAGGATCATTCATCAAATCTGTAGGAGCAATACCATGATCCGCATGTGATATGGCTCTAGCACTATCTTTATCCAAAAATTGAGGATCATTCACATCCATTCCCATATCAGCTACCGCTTGACTAATTCTATCTTTCAACGTCTCATCATTCATGTTATTCAACCGTTCCAAATTATCCAGTTGATCACGTAGATCATCAGCATCACCCACGTTACTTGCATCCATATCAATACCCAACTTTTCAAATATATCATTGAACGCATCCGGATTTTGTGAACTCTCAAACCCAGCAACTGCACTTCCAATCAAAGTCAAAACCATCATCGCTAAACGAATCTTGATGAATGCCAACTTTGGATTCTTGGCAAAAAAACTAACAACCTTTCCAAGAATACTCAACACCAACCCCTGTTTCTTATCTTTTGATTTGTTCTTTAACGACTCAATAGTGGTTGCTAATTTATTTGCAGACGCTGCATAAATTTTTAAAGAAGCATCATTCAACGCACTACCGGTCTTATTCACTGCAAATGAAATCAAATCACTTGCCTTTTTACCAGCATCCTTAATATTAAACTCATTGATCTGACGACCCTCTTTCAACAAAAAAGAATAATCATAAAATTCATTAATGGCACGTTGCGTATCAACATCAATATTTTCAACAAGAAGAGGTTTTAACTTGATCATATATCATAATAAATATAATCAATAACGTGAATCCATCAAAGGTGCAAAGTTATTTCGTATTGTCTGTAACAACTCAATATCTTTGCTGACTACTCCCAATCCATACGAATTGGTGAAATTTAATTTTGGTTCTTGTATTTCATGAAACCATTCTTTCACCGAAAGCCATTCAGTGCACGTATCATGTAATAACACCACGCCATTTGGTTTCAAAAATTTTGTCCATTCACGATAATCGTGACTTACAGCATCATACGCATGATATCCATCAATATGTAAAATATCAATTGGCAAAGTCCAATCACGTAATGCATCATCAAATGACATGTGCATTATATTAACATTGAACAAATCTAACACATTTATATGCTTCATCACTTCAATTTTAGTCTTTTCATCTCGGTATCCAGTATTAGGATCTCCTCTGAACCAATCAATACCATATACAGTGCCTATTCCACAAACAGCAAAACTAAACGTACTACACCCAGAATCAACACCCAAATCGACCATCACTGATGGATTTTTGTAACGCATCAACCAATCGGCAAATTTACTGTGTCCCGACCATACACTGGGTACAAATTCTTTTATATAATTACACTTTTCTTGTATTGTCATTATTGTTTTATATATATCAATATGACCGAAAAAACTAAAAAGATTACTGAACATAACGAACTTATCGCAACCAGAGTACCACCCGGAGATAGATGGACACTCGTTTCAGACGCACGAAAAGTAATCTATGGCAGCATCACCGACGCTCTTGAAGCCTATTTCAACTACTGCCAATTCAAAGGCGAATACAGACTCGCCCCACTCGAAAGCAAACTATTCGCAATAAAAACCGTAGAGGAAGAAGTTAAGCCAGAACCGCCTAAACGTCTCAACCTCTACGGTGATAGACCCGAATAAGTTAGTTACTTTTTCTTCTTTTTATAAAACATCTTCCAAGCAGTGGCATACACCACGCCCAATCCCTTTTTCTCACCATACTGTTTAACAAAACGCTCCTTGTTGGCTTTAACCCACGGTTCCATGCCAGGAGGAGCCTTCTCTGTCAATATATCTTCTTCCAATTGACCACTCGAAATCGCCTCTTCCCATGTCTCACTCATATAAGGCTTCTCACCACCATGACTGCCACGATATCCATGAACTTGTCCCAACAAACCTTCCAACTCACTATCGTTGTTAACAATATCCTTCTCTTCTTGGGAAATATTACGATTCTCTATAAAATCGTTGACCTTCTCCGCATCTTGAAACATTCCTTCATAATGATCACCATTAGGATCTTGGTCGTTATCAACCATTTTCAAGTGAGTTTTCAACGAATCTTTAAGATCATTCAACCACTCACCAACATGATCCTCCGCAGAATCCATCGGCTCATATTCATCATAATCAACAGCGCCAATCTCATTAATAACTTCATCGACGCTCTCTCTAATAAGTTTCTTTAGTTGTTCTCTGTTCATAAAATTATTTCTTTAAATTTTCAAAATCCAGAACAAGATTTAGACGATCAATCTCCAATTGCGTCTTTTGTTTCAAAATAGGAATAACACGTTCGTAATACTCATCTTCACTTTCATCGTCTTTCTTAGGAACATAAAACTCCAATTCCTCAATTTTATACGATAATTGCTTTATACGTGCAATAATATTTACAGCCTTTGATAAAGTACTCGCAGGCTTCATCTGTGCCAACTTTTCATCGTCAGCTTTAGACTTTGCATCCTTATCAGCCTGTTGTTGCTTAAACTTCTCAGCAGCAGCACGTATCGCAGCGTTGTATCCCATGGGACTGCTACGAATACGACTCTCAGCGATAACTTGCTTGATTACCTCTTTCAATTCATTTCTCGTCATATGATTTATAAATATGACACAAATAATAAAATCCCTCTTTTTTCAAAGAAGTTCCACTCCAATTACATAACTGTTCTCGATATTCCTCAATACCTTGACTTTATCAGTACTACACAACTGTTGCAACGCAATGCAAACAAACTCACTGTCCCCACCAACACACGTCAGTTCCAAATAATCAAATCGTTCATGAATTATACATTCGGTCACACCATAATGCGTCTTTAAAGTTTGTACGATGGTCTCTCTCATATATAATAAACATACACCAAATCATAACCATCGTCAACTTATTATAACCCAGCCGTCTTGTAGTCCATCTTTACATCACCACGATCAATCAATAACTTGCGGTTTGCCATATGCTTATCACGTACACTTTCCTTGTTCTCACCCATATACTTTACAGCATAGTTCTTAGCAATCAACTGTTCATTCAATACTTCCTTGGTATCAGGATTAACAATCTCACCCAATAGTCTTCCAAACTTCTCACGCCCACTATCATCAGTACCCTCACTAATATGTGTACGTATAATCACCTTGTTCTTACACGCAGCCACAAACTTCTTACAAAAATCCTTGCTGGCCATTCCAAATACCTTCTCCACTTTGTCGCTGGTTCTACTCTCAGGTGTATCAACTCCCAATAAACGAACTTTCTGGTTCGTAAACATCACGTCAAAACCCAAATCAATGTCAACAACAATCGTATCACCGTCAACCACTTCAGTCACGGTAGCATTATATTCATATGGCATAATGCCACATACATATTATAAATATACCCAATCAATTCAACTTCTTTATCAGCTTGTGCGCAGCGTTCTCACGCATATAACGGTTAAAATCAACCACCATCTTACGACTCTTCAACCGAGCCTCAATCTCCCAAGGAGCAGTAAAGTAATCCATATGAGTCTCAAAAGTGTCATACTTCACACCGTTAAACTCATACGTCATATCAGCATCATTCTTGCCAAAAGCCTTCAAACGACCATCACGATGCTGCGTCACATGAATCAACTCATGAGCAACACTCTCCACAACCAAATCACCACTAATACCCTCCCGGTTGCTAAGAGAAACACAATAACGTTTACGACGACCACCAGGCATCTCTACACACGCAACCGTCTCAGTGTCACCATACACATTCTCAACACCCTCGTTCTCATTCAACTTCGTAGGATCAACAAAACGCAAAACAACCTTGGTACGATCAATCCCCAAAATCTCACAAAAATAACCAAACGCCTTAGTAGCACGCTTCTTGCAAATGTCGTTCATCGTGAGTACACTCTACAACAAGAGTTACTCCACGTCAACACTTTTTTGAAACTTTGCCCTCCGACAATACACCTTTCGACTGTCAATCCTACGAGTGCAAGGATTCATCTCACCCCACGTCTTCCTAACCTTTATCTTAACTTTCATACACGCCACCCTACCACAACTATAAAATAAGTCAATCACCTTTTTCTTCGTCATGATACTCAACCATAAACGTTGGGTTTTCCTTGATAATCTTGCTCAAACGCTCATCCAAACGACCATCACTCTCCTGCAACTTGGTTCTCAAATAATCCTTCAAAGCAACCAAATGCTTACACAAACTCGGCTTTCTGCGGGGATTAGTCTTGTTCGGAGGATTACCATTACACTGATTCAACGTATCTGCACCAGTATCACCCGCTTCCTGCGCAGCATTCGCATACGCCCACCTATACTTGTAATCAGGACAACTACAGTCAACCTTACACATCACATCATCCATACTACGCTTATTCTTGTACTTCACATAAGCATCCTTCTCAAACGATATACGACCAGTATGAGGACGCATCGTTGTAATGTGATCACGGTCACTCTTGTATCCGAAATTCCACTGCTCCTCATCCTCATTGGCAGTTCCAGCCAAACTACGCACCCTCATACGACTGCCACGATCAATACGACCATCGTCCGTTTGTGACAACAACTGCTTGAAACTCATCTTCTCAAACAATAATGACGGGTTTCTCAATATCTCCATTAACTTGATCATAAACAATAAATATACCCAGTTATACTTATATCACCATATTTATAAACAAATGAACGTGGAAAATATCAAAGAAGAAGCACGCACGGTATTCAAAAAGAACAAAAATCACATCCATATCATGGACGTACCAATGTTCTCACTATACATCCACAAAGACTTGCTCAAAAATACAAATATAGCAAACCAAGACTTCAATATAATGATCTATAGCATGTTTGCTATCGCAGATAAAAACTTCCCCGGACAACTTCCAAAAGATTGGCAACCAAATTACCCATCAGATGCTCCAAAAGACGAATACCTGAAAAAAGTAGAAAACTTCCTCAAAACCATATTCTCAAAAGCAAAAAATCAAATAAACGACATCGGCTTTAGTTCAGCTCACGCAAATGTCGTATTTAACGAAATGGAAGATTTAGGTACCGCTTCATACGCAGGATATATATCCTTAAACGTAAAATACGTAGACACCAGTGTACAAGATAACCCATCATTCATATCCACCATCGTTCACGAATGGGCACACCTGTTCATGTTCAATAGATCCGCCCAATTCAAAAACGCAGTAATTACTCTATACAAAGACATTCTATCCAAATCCAAAGACAAATTCAAAGATCCCACTATAAACCCTTTCGATATCGTTAAACCAGAAAAACTATCACCAACACTCGAAAACGTGATTCTAAAATACTGGACCGGTATCATCGCAAACATACCAGCCAATATATCACACCTAAAATCAACCACCATTAAAATATTCTCCAAACACCCCTTCAACTTTGACCTATACCACCACCTACCTCACCTCATAGAATTTAACGGTAAACTCAAAGACAATACCACACTGTCCACCTATAATTACGATTCCATCACACTGCCAAAAAACTCACAAGTATATATACTAAAAGGATCAACCGGCTGGATCATCGGCGCTAGACAAAATAACAAACGATACGAAATCGTATGTAAACCAAACGAACTCGAAAATTACGTCACCGGTACCAATACCCCTTCCATCCTACCAGATATACAAAAAGCCATCGCCACTTACATAAACAAAATACCACCCCAAGATCGAATATCAAACATTCCAGAAAAAATTCACGAACATATGCAATCATCATTCAAACAAATGATGTCCAATATATTCGCATACATACCCTCCAAATCAGAACTAGATGACATAAAAGATTTCACAGACGAATACATAATACCAAGAGTATATGACATGATCAATGACCCAGAAGCAATAACCCTCACCAATAGAGACAAAATATACGACTACCTATGGGTACAAAACCCCCACAAACCCTTCGGTACAAGCATACTCAAATATATCGACTCCAATATATACAAAAATATACAACTCAAAAACCTTAAACAAGACCTAGATAAACCAGACTTCACAGGCCCATTTTTCGAAAAACATAGAACAATCCTCCAAAAATTATCCAATTGGATCAACTCCTACGGTATGTCCAATAACCTTGAACTGTGGTCCACAGCAATCGAATACTTCTTCCAATTACCAAAAAATTATAGAAAAGATATAGTCAAACTCATGTATATGGCAGAATAAATACCATATATACAAAACCCCCATCAAAAAATCTACCCCGCCGCCAAATTCAGATTTAACCCAAATCAGTGCAAAAAGTACCCCATAAAAACAGGGTCATATAACCAAAATAACAGGTAAAACGCTGCGCAGCGTATATATAAAAGTCCCCATAGAATTTTTACCATGTTGGGGGCAAAGGTCAGGGGGGGTGGGAGGGGTCGCGCGACCCCCATGTTCAGAAGTAAAACCGGGGGGGTGGGGTGGGGGGATCCCCCTGTTTTTGACGCGTAAAACAAGGGTATGGGTGGGTAGGGGACACCCCGGTTTTGTCAAGTAAAATAAGGGGGTGCCCCCGGAGGGGTCATTATTGAAAGTACACGTCCGGCCATTTGCCGGAATAGGTTCCCGTGACGGGACACCTTTTCAAGTGTCTTACCCCAGCCGCAACAGCCATGTGGCAGACCAGCGATAGCCACCGGCAGATAAACCGCCGGTCCCCGGTGGTTTGGATGAAGGATCGAATCCCTCAGCCGTTCCGCTGCGAGTGAATGAATGGTGTTCTTCATAGGACGAGGACAGTCTAGGTTGTTCCATGTGGAACACAACACTTTTTTTCAATTATTTTGAGTAGTCAGCGTAGGTGACGGAGTGGACAACTGACGCGTAAAACTTTTGAGGTTGACAAAGATGAGCGACGGTGGTAAACGGGTCTGACGCGTAAAACTTTTGAGGTTGACAAAAGGCCCGTGGACGTATCCACGGGTTTGATTACCCCGTCACTCTAGTGAGTCCCCATCGAGGACTTCCACCCCGGTGTAGATGACTATCTGCCCGGTGTTGTCGAAATCGACCTGACAACCAAGTGCTTGAAGTTGTCGGGTCAGCTCAAGAATCTGCCTTGTTTCGTCCATGGTAGTGTTTGAGTAGTCAATAACCAACGGACCAGACCCTACCAGACATCATCGAACCGTCAATTGTTTTTTCACAATTTTTCCTACCGGGGGACGCGTAAAACTAATGACCTTGACCAAGTAGAGAGCCGATGGTAAACGAGTCTGACGCGTAAAACTTTTGAGGTTGACAAAAAAATACTGTTTACCAGATGAGTGATAAACAGTATCTTTGTGTATTAGAAGTCCATTCCTCGTTCTATCTTATCTGCACAACTATTGCAATAAGCGTAGTGTGGTTGAATATTGACCATTCGTTCACAACCTCGACATTTCTTATTGACGTTGGTTTTCTGGCAATGGTGATAGAACGATACCATTTCAGGATCGTCCATTTCGTCCCAAGTGCCGAAGTTATCATCGTGATAAATAGGCATAATAGTAATAGTAGTAGTGTAACCGACGTTGATGGAAAGAACAAACCGACGTTGAAACTGTCTCAAATCGAAATCTGGTTGTCTACATTTATTTCAAATTATTTTTACCGGGGGACGCGTAAAACTTATGTTCTTGCCAAAAGCGTTCGACTGTGGTAACGGCTGACGTAAAACTTTGGGTGTTGACAAAGATGGACAACGATGGTAAACGAGTCTGGATTGTGGTAACGGCTGACGCGTAAAACTTTTGGGGTTGACAAAGTTGACCGACGATAGTAAATGAGTCTGGATCGTGGTAACGACTGACGCGTAAAACTTTGGTGATTGACAAATCGTGGGTTTTTATCAAGGAACCCACAAACCTTTGTCGATTTACTACTACTCTACTACCCCTCTATTACTAGAGGAGAAATTGATAAACAGGGGTATTTGTGATATTGATACCCCTCTAGTGATAGTGGGAGTTATTTAGATACTTTACGTTTGGCACTACGAAGTGCCATACCTCTCATGGGTGTGACAGTATCTTCTGTTCTAAATCCTCGACGTAGTTCCCAATCACGGAACTTCTTATTGAAGTCTTCGATATTGATACGAGTATCAGTATGTCCAACGGTATCAGTAACGTAGTTTTCTCTTTTGAAACTTGGTTTGTGCATTGTAGTAGAATAGTAATTGGGTTTTTAGGATTACCCACAACCTTTTATGGATACGGTGAATGCTGTGATGATTCACACCTGTAGATACCACAAAGTATTTACAAGTTGACGCAATATCCAAAGTGATAAAGTAACGTGGGTTTTTATCAAGGAACCCACAAAACCTTTACCTATGAACCAACAAACAACACTAACCTACCTATTCCCGAAACAATTTATCGAGATTTAGAACCTCGGTATTTATGTTCCGAAAAGTGATTTTGAGGATACTATCCATCGAAAACGTAATAACACTACGTTTGAAAGGTTTGATACTCGCGGGTTTATTGATAAAGGTCTTGAGAACTTCAACCTCTTTATCTGTTAGACGAATACCGTTATGGTAGTATGTATTGTTGTAAGACCGGAATGGGAAATACTGCAGATATTTCTTGGTATGGTCTTTCTTTGATTGACAAAGGGCAAGTGCATTACCATTAGTGTCATGCTCATGGACATACCATATTTTACCGGGAACATAAACGGGTTGTTCAATACCCGCCTCTTTCATTCGACGGATGATTCCGTCGAGGTAGTTGATATTTACAAGTCCATTCCGACGGGACCGTTTGGTCGCGCCGACAAATGGGTTGTTGGTTTTTCTGGCATCAACCTCGACTTCCGTTTCCATGGAGATAAACCGGCAAGCGGTTCCCAAGGTGCGGAGGTAGTCTGGCAGACTCTCGACTGGAACTTTCTGGGTAGGTAGGTTTTTCATATCGACGGAGACACAGTAGCCCGAAACCGTGTTTCCGTCAAAACATTTCGCCACTTTTCTCCAACTATTTTCACCATGACCACCACCGTCCCGACGCGTAAAACTAATGACCTTGACAAAGTTGAACGACGATGGTAGACGAGTCTGACGCGTAAAACTTTTTGGATTGACAAAAGACCCGTGGACGTATCCACGGGTTTGATGTCAACCTATGCTGTTCTCGTCTAACACCTCAACTCCGGTGTAGATGAGGAGTTGGTTGTTGTTGTCCATCCCAACCTCACAACCAAGTTGATGGAGTTGTCGGGTCAGCTCAAGGATCTTTCGTTTCGTTTCTTCGTCCATGGTAGTATTTTTAGGTAGTTCGGTAACCGACGATGAGACCCTAACACAACCACCAACGGAGTAAATATGTATTTTGAACTATCTTTGACCATGTTCCGCATGGAACAACAACCTGACGCGTAAAACTTTTGATCTTGCCAAAAGCGTTCAACTGTGGTACCGACTGACGCGTAAAACTTTTGGGGTTGACAAAGTTAGGTACTGTCTATCCGGTTATTGATAAACAGTACCTATGTTAGTGATTTATCACACTTTTCGTTCGTAAATGTATGTACATACAGTATCAGGTAGTGGATGTGACATACCATGTGTCACTGCTACTACATCTCGACCTTCTCGTCGTGCGTCTCTTATGTAATTGAATATAGCAGTAGATTCGTGTTCCCATAGATATCTGTAGCCAGTGCAATTCTGACGACAATGAAACATAACTCCGTTCCGTACATAGCCCCGTTTTATTGCACTACGGTATTGCAGTGTCACACTTTTGATCATGTCTTCTGTTACACAGTTGTAATAATACAGAGATTTGTTGTATTTGTAGGACGTAGGGTGATAGTGAAACGTGGGTTTGACAGTAGCAGTATCAGTCGCAGTGGCGGTAGCAGTGGCAGTAGCGGTAGCAGTGGAGTTCATACGGTAGTAGGTAGGATGTGAACCGACGATGAGACCCTACCACGTCCATCAACGGTGTAAACATGTATTTGCAACTATCTTCGACCATGTTCCACGTGGAACAACCACCCGACGCGTAAAACTTTGGTGGTTGACCGTATTGACCAACCATGATATTGATTGGGGAGGGGGTTCGATCTGACGCGTAAAACTTTTGGGGTTGACAAAAGTGAGTGGGGGGTGTACCCCCACCCCTCTCCTACTAGGATATCTTACACACTTGTGGAGTCAGTTCTCTCCAATTAGACTCTCCACTACGGTATTTCCATTGACCATTGTCAAATAGATATTGATAGTCACACCACCCTTTGTTTCGTGACATCTTGTATTCAATGTCACTACTGACAGTCTGTTTCTCGTTACCCATCTCATTACGTTCCCGAAAGTAAAACACACAAACATTGTCTTGTGATTTACCAAACGTGTGAGGTTTATCAGGAGAAGGATCAATTTGTTCTCCCAACGAACTAATGTTACCGTTATCCAGTAACTTGTTGATAATCTCCTTGTTGTTGTAGTGATTCAACAGAATCCTACCATTATGTTCAGGATAACCGTCCCAATGACAATAGACATAGGTAACTGTATTATCTTCGTTGACAATACCAATGTGTGAACGAGTTGACATAGTAGTTTAGTAGTGTAATAGTTTATTGTGAAATGTAACCGACTCCGAGTTTCAAGAACGGACTGACAATATCAAAGAAAAGGTCCGTGTCAAACGTAATCCGACCGTCCAAGTCAAAACCGTACCCTTCCAAGACACGTCGATCAAAACCCACGGTGTCAAGAGTTTTCGAGTGGTAGATTCGGAGACCCCGATACCCCTCCCAATAGGGTGAGAGGAACAGAAACGTACCATCCTCCAATTTGACATGGAGGACACCTTCATGGGATTCAATCTTGTGAGGGAAACGGTATTCATGTTGAGTCGATAGGATGTTCTGATAAAGACGGTCCAAGTAGGACATGACCCGACACTACAGACCCCCATAGGGTTGTCAAAACTTTTTTCAAAAAAGTTCCACATGGAACATCCTCACCGACGCGTAAAACTTATGTTCTTGACACCAACCACGGTTTCTAATCTAGTCCGACGCGTAAAACTTTTGTCCTTGACACCATGAACCAACCGTGATACTCACCATCACAACTTCTGACGCGTAAAACTTTGAGGGTTGAAAAACTTGTGAGGGTTTATGGTTTACCCCCAACCTTTTGTATTGACTTTCAGATAATCCCGAGTGCGATCAACGGACTCGGACATCCATGTTCACACGTTCCATCCGGTTCCACTTCACAACCTTCCGTGCAACAAGCCGGAACCACGCTGTCATCACAAGCCTCTGTGATGAACTCGGTTACGTCGTCGTACCCATAACTCTTGGCCAGTT
>Ga0315903_10000261_pt1 | contig 78974 bp, 114 predicted proteins | sample LakEriMetagenome_7_FD_203524 | JGI IMG/M metagenome (GOLD analysis project Ga0315903, IMG submission 203524) | Freshwater fungal communities from buoy surface, Lake Erie, Ohio, United States - Buoy 2 MA119 | ecosystem: Environmental > Aquatic > Freshwater > Lake | place: USA: Lake Erie, Ohio... | reverse complement strand
CCAGTAAATCCAATAACGCCTTGTGATCCAGTAAACCCAATATCACCCTGACTGCCAGTAAATCCAATAACGCCTTGTGATCCAGTAAACCCAATGACGCCTTGTGATCCAGTAAACCCAATATCACCCTGACTGCCAGTAAATCCAATAACGCCTTGTGATCCAGTGTACCCAACGTCACCTCGACTGCCAGTAAATCCAAAACTACCTGTAAACCCAACGTCACCTCGACTGCCAGTAAATCCAATAACGCCTTGTGACCCTGTGTAACCTTTAAACTCTTCAGCATAGGTTGTAATGTCAATCCAGGTTCTTGTACCGTCGGTGTCACCTACAAGTATAGACTCATCAACTGTTGGTAGTCCTAGATCCGGTTCTGCATTGGCAAGATTAAGAAAACTGCTTCTGTCAGAATCTAGTTCTGAACCTACAAGTTTCTTTACCTTTCCGCTGACTAGTCTGCTTTTACTCATTGCTGGTCTCTAATATACTCAAAACTAAATTTACTGCATTATTTGCACTGACCACTGCTTTTACACTGGCCCCTTCTTCAATAACCAACTTGCCTGTGGTTACTTCTGCTGCATCATTGGGTGGAATTGTAAACTCTTTAAGCATGATATAATCAGTATTGTTTTTTCTAAGAGTAAACGTAACAGTTGCATTACTTGCACTTATATTACTGGCTTGGGCTCCCAACACAATAGTTGTAATGCCACTGGGTGTGGTATAAATAGTTTGTTCTGAAGTTGTCAGCTCAACTGCTCTAGTTTTAAATACGTTTAACGGTAATGCTGTTGCCATATCTTAATCTCCAATTGCCAGTATGTAGGGTGTCATTACGGCAAACAAACTTTTTGTAAATGTTCTACCACTAATAGTACCTGTGTTTCTATTAATTACCAAATCATTACCAATTCTAAAATCGCCTTTTTGATCAGTTCCTGTGTAGTAGACTCTACCTCCATTAACTTCAATAACTTGATTTTCAGTTATAGGAGTACCACCTAGATAGGGCAGTGCAGTATTTACATTAGTTCCAGCACCTATCCATTCAAAAGTGTGTCCACTGCTGGTTATTAAACTGTATTGATGGAATGTAACATTTGTATTATCCGAAATTGTATTTACTACAGATTCTTCTAATGTGATTGTGCTAGAATAAGCATTTTCAATTAGATTAATAACTACATTAAACAAATTGCCTACTTCTGTTTGTTCAGTACTTGTTGCTGCGGGTAGGCTAGTATTCTGCGAAACTGAGCCATTTAATGGTGTTACTGCTGTATTGACTACACAGGATTGTGCCACTGTTTTAATATAATTGTAAGTGTCGCGTGTGATTAAGCGTTGCACACTAGGTATTGTTAAATATCCGCCCGAATAATATTCGTCTGCTGCATCTGCTGTTTGACTGTTGCCACCATACAGTACATCGTAGGTAATTGCATCTACAATGAAGTTTATATCTGATCTGCATTTTGTTGAATTGTATGTAAGATTAGGTTCAGTTTGTGTAATATAAGCAATACCTTCTTCAATTAAAAAGTTTTTATTAGCCTGTAGTATATTTTTTGCTTTAACTTTGTTTTGATTGACACTGGTTGGACTTGCATATATAATGCTTGGTGCAACTCCTACACCGTTTTCTAAAATATCAATTATAGTTGTTAGGTTTGTGTTGATACGTTGATATTCAGGACCTTGTGAACTGTCGCTTGATATTAGATCTAGAACTTGTGTTTTTAGAAAATTTAAACTGGCAACTGTTTCAGTTTTTTGATTTGAGATAACGTTGGCGCTGCTGGCTCTATAATAACTTTTTCCTGCCAACACACTTTTATAATTGGTACTAAACATCATATCATCCACAGCCGCGTCAATGATCAATCCAACATCTCTACTGCATTTAAATTGATTGAAATCAAAACTGGGATAAGTTTCATTTAAAAAGTCTATAACATCTACTTGTATTTTACTTTTTGCATCAAGTATGGTTTGTCTAGTGTTTTTTGCATCTGCGGGTTCATTATTAAAGTTTGGGTATGTAATATCTGTATCAGCACTTTTAATTGCAGTTGCAGTTGCCACAGTATAATAGTCTTCATCACCTGCAAATTTTACAGCGTCACCTATGTTTGGTTTGGCTAGTAAGTTGTCTAGCGTAAATGTATCTCCCGAAGTTGCCCCTACTGTTTTAGCAGTATATAGTGATGTACTTACTCCGTCTGCCTTTAGTGCATAGTTACCAAAACTGCTGTTACTGTTGGTCACACTGCAAAAGCCGCCACTTTCACATAAAAAACCAATGTCACAGCAGATAGTAAACACAGACACCAACTGTGTATTACCTTGATTCAGCATATGAATGCCTATACCGCCTTGATTATACTGTGTAAACGCATCTACCACCATACTTCTTAGGCCGTTTACATGAGCACCATCTACTCTCATACCTGTACCTGTAGTAGTCATGCTGGTGCAGTTTTGAACATATGGGCTGGTATGAATCACAGTACCTTGTGAACTATCACTCGGAAATGCTACTGCGGCAGCAGGTGCTTCATGATCCTTAAAGGTCATCTGTTCTAAATAAACACCATTAGTAACCCAAAACAAATCTTCAGTTTTGTTAGCAGGTCTAACGGTAACTGTTCTTAAATTATCGCCTACAATAGCAACACCTTCTGGAAGTACAATAGGATTGTCTTCTGTGTAGTCACCGCTTTTTACAAATATAGTTGTGCCTGTTGTAGCAATGCTTACTGCACTTTTGATTGTGAGTTTACTACTGCTAAGATTTTGTCCGTTATTAGCATCATTGCCGCTTTTACTTACATAGAGAACATTCTGTACAGCAATATTTCCTACACCTGTAGAACCTACCAAACCTATACTTCCTGTAAATCCTCTTATACCACCATAGGGCAAACTGTTCCAATTTTGTGTGCCATTGCCAATTTTGAACAATTGAGTATCTGTTTCGAGACCCATTTCTGCTTCCGCAAGAATTGGGTTAACACTTGCCCATTCAGATGCTGTACCTCGTCTAAATTGAATTTGTATTGCCATGTTAAAATCTCTGCATATTTAATGTATTTATTAGACTACACCGCCAGCATCAATACTGGTAATTCCGCCATAATTACTGTCAGGTTCGCCGCCATCTAGATTTCCAAATGACGCACCAGTTCCGGACGCAGTACTAGATATAACCAATGCTTTAGGATTACTGCTGGTATCAGTTGTAAGAACAATATTATTGCCTGCAACAATTTCTAAAGTATCTAAACCTATAGCAATTAAATCTTCTTCACCATCTACTTTGATAGTTTTGAAGGTGCTGTTCATACCTATTTTAACTGAGCCTGATCCTAGATCTGTTACATCAAACCCGCTATCAGTGTCAAAGCGTATAGCCTCGACATTGAGGACAGTAATCTCTCCTATGTTGTTGTCGCTGTCAATCGTACCTACTGTTACAGTAGCACCACTACCAGCATCACCTTTGCTACCTACAAAGCCAGTATTACCAGGTATGCCTTGACTTCCTACAAAGCCAGTATCACCTTTGCTTCCGGTATAGCCTATTTCTCCATAACTACCTGTATATCCAGTAGAGCCAGTGTAGCCGACACTTCCAGTGAATCCAGTATCACCAAGGCTACCTGTATACCCAATTTCGCCTCGACTTCCTACGAAGCCAACACTGCCAGTGAATCCAGTATCACCAAGGCTACCAGTGAATCCTATGTCTCCCTGCGATCCAGTATAACCAACGTCACCTCGACTACCGGTGTATCCTTGAATTCCTCTACTGCCGGTGTATCCTAATATTCGACCAACATTATTCCAGAGTTCTCCGTCATATACCCATAGGTTGCCACTGGCCTGATCAATAACACCATTACTGATTTGTGCATTAGGAAATGCAGAGTTTATTATATCTTGAGCGCTGCCTGCACTGGTATTTGCTACGCTCCCTATGATAGAAACACTTTTACCGTCAGCACCAGTATCGCCTTTACTACCAGTGAATCCAACGTCACCTTGACTACCGGTATATCCTTGACTGCCAACAAAGCCATTACTACCTGTAAAGCCTTGTGAGCCAACAAATCCTATATCTCCTTTGCTTCCAGTATAGCCTATTTCTCCATAACTACCTGTATATCCAGTAGAGCCAGTGTAACCTATATCACCAATAGAACCAGTGTAACCCATGTCACCTTGACTGCCAGTAAAACCTACTGAACCAGTATAACCCGTGTCACCCTGTGAACCAGTAAATCCTTTACTACCTACAAAGCCAGTATCACCTTTGCTACCAGTATAACCAATATCGCCTTGACTTCCAGTGTAGCCAATATCACCTTGACTTCCAGTATAACCAATATCGCCTTGACTGCCAGTGTAGCCAGTATCACCTTGACTGCCAGTATAACCAATATCGCCTTGACTACCTGCAAAGCCAACATCACCTCTGCTACCCACAAAGCCAGTATCGCCTTGACTTCCGGTATAACCAATATCACCTTGACTTCCAGTATAACCAATATCACCTCGACTACCTACAAAGCCAGTATCACCTTTGCTACCAGTATAACCAATCAACCCCTGGCTACCAGTGTATCCAATAGAACCAGTGTAACCTAGGTCACCTTGACTGCCAGTGAATCCTGTGTCACCTCGTGATCCAACGAAACCTCTACTGCCTGTGTATCCTTGTGGACCTCTAATTGGTCCTACGTTTTCCCATTCAGACCCTTTCCACACATGCAATTCACTGGCAATTAAATAACTATCGCCTATAGTTGCTGTTTGTGGAAGTTGATTAACATTATTAAAACTGCCTAGAATATTAATGTTTGAGCCACTACCAACACCATCGTTGTCTATGCCTATCACACTGATTTTAATAGTGCCGCTGGGCAAAACTTCTAATGCAAAATTGTCTGTGTCAAAAGCAAGAGTTCCGGTGAATACACTGTTATCGACTGTGCCTGCTGTGTAATTTTGTACTCTTAAAGAATTTAGCAGGTTACCGCCAGGTGTAACGCCGTCAGAAATTACTATTACTCGTAGATCAGAACTGTAAAATAACTCTCCTTGGTCGCCAAGAAAAGTTTCTATTTCGGCAGTAGGTTTATAACCGGAAGTGATTTTGAAAAGGCCCGGTAAGGACATTAGATCCCTCGCTAAATTAATATAGTATTTAGCGTGTTAATCCGGCTAGAGTTCTTAAGTTTTTGATGTTGTCCGGTTGATCTGTGTCGTCTTCTGCACCAACGTCTTCGTCGTCGATCATTTTATCTATAACTGGAGAATTTTTACCTAGTTCGGCTTTTTTTAGTTCTAATTCTTGTTGCTGCGGTGAGATCATAACTGGATTTTGGTCCAACTCATCGTCATCATCGCTAGCATCTTTGCCAGCAACGTTTACTCGTGGTTTAACACCATCTAGGTCGATTGTGATTGGAATGTTTATTGTGATCTCATCCATACGCATATTATTATTTATCTCTGTTCAATCCAAGTCATTGCGGCTAGAGCGTCTTTGTTAGTATTAGGGCAAGCCATAGCCAGCGTCAGTGTATCACTAACTGTTCCCATACTGCCACGGCCGAGTTGATATTCTGTGCTTTGATCCAACCTAATACCAGTGCCGCCGCCGCCTGCAATAACGAATCCACTGTCAATATCTATGCCGCCGGTATAACTAGTAGCACTGACATCATACTGTGTGAATGCGTTGGCGTCAGGCATGTTTACAAAGTTAGCACCAGTTAGTGTAGCATTACGAACCAGTTTATAAAACACTGATGTGTTGTCTACGGTGGCCGCTTGGAAGAATGTGGGCAATACAATACCTTTGAGTGCAGAACTTTTTAATCTAATGCTGAGTATAGGATAGAAGGTGTTGGAACTGGCCATGGTCCTACCAGTAATAGGACTGGTAATGTTCTGTGCAATACCCATTTTAGTTGGGGTACCTTCTGATATAAGACTGTTGGATCCTTGATAGAGATAGTGTGTGCCTGCCACCCCTGTGAGATTTTCAATCTCTAATCTGATAGGCAGGAAAGGCGTTGAACTCCATGGTACAGTGGATATGTTTCCGTGATTAAAGGTGTGTATTATGTGTGTAGATCCGTTGATCACAAAACCTACAACAACCTGTCCAGCACCATACCACTCGTAATCAAAACTCACCATCTGTACTTTGGTGGGGTCAGCAGTGATACCATCTACTCCTAACCCATCTAATTTATCGCCGTTCCATTGACTGCGAGGAATACGATTTTCAACCAAACTGCCCGATGTGCTGGTGCGTACCACCACGTTGTATTCAGGCAATCCGTCGTTGCCGATTACTCCTGCATCTTCAAAGTAAAAGCCGTTGTTATCATCATATAGCCCAAAGCGTCTACGTATACCTACGACTGGTGTTTGTAATCTAACTGCATAGGTCAGTGTGCTACTTCGTCCTGGAATGTATCGCATCACATTGCGAGTCTGTCGAATAACCTTTGCTCCTTGTGTGCTGTCCACTGCCATGTCTATCCAGTTGGTATTACTATTCCAAGTGGCAGATCCGCCCGAGGCAGTGCTTTCATCCCAAACATCTGTCTCTTTACCGTATTGGAATGTGTTGAAGAAGTCAGTGGTGTAGTTGGATACCTTCATACGATTCTTGCTGGTGTAACCTGCTTGGCTGTCTATGGTCCTCAGGGTTGGTCTACCTTCAGTATCATACTGCATACTCATAGTTAGATCGTTGGTGTTGGGTTCGTAACTGTGAATGTAGTTTGTGCTGTTGGGATTTAAATTAGGCATTAGGTCCAAGGTCTCCCTAGAACTAATCCACCTACGTTAGGGTTGTCAACTATATTGTTACCTGAATATCGTGTAGGCAGTTGTGTAATATCATAAGTATCTGATCTTTTTAATGCTGCAATGTCTAGTTTCTGTAGCTGTCTTGATTCTCTGCTACCAGTTTGATTAGGTGTGCAAAGTATAGTATCCCCATCAACAATTCCTAAGTCAGCTACACTAGTGGTACTATCTCCATATACAATACTTAATGTATCACTTGGATTGCCGAGTTTGCTGATTGTATAATAGTTGGTGTCTAATCCTTCATCTGCGGCTATTGCAATGATAAGGTCGTCTATGGTTGTGGTATCATCAAACCCTGTGATACTGCCATATGCTCCTGTAAGTCCTTTGTAGGTTAGGTCAATGCTGGCCATTATTCATACCCTCTCGGATCTTTGACTCTTATATCTTTAGGATGCTTGATTCCGTTTGGTCCACCACCAACATCAGTTGTAACGCTGGCTACATCTGTAACTGTTTCATTTGGTGTATTGCTATATTCTGTAGGGGCATTTCTATTTGCCAGCACCTGATGTATCTGTCGAAATCTAGATACCAACTCTCCGTCTGCGTTGGGTGTAGGCAACAGTTCAGGTGAAGACTGCGTATGACCCCGACCACCGTCTACTTGATCAATCAAATCCAATACACTTCTAATTATGTCTGTTGCTCTCATTGTATACCGCCTAGTCGCTTGATAGTGTCTAATTCGTCTGACTGTTTGTTCTTGTTCATGTAAGCGAGAATGTTTTCGTAGTCGTCCATGGTTACCACACGGTCTTGGCTAATACGTGTGACTATTTCAGTAACAAAATGCAAACTTACATCGTCTTTGATATCTTCACGTGCTAGTTCCATTAAACGCAAGAACAGGGCTACATTCAAACGTATGACATCATCTTCCATAACAATTCTCCTATACTTTATTTATGGTTAAATACTGCATGTGGAAACGTATTGTAAATTTTTGGAACGAATGGGCAGAAACCTACAATGATCTGTTCAGTGGAAATTTGATTTATTTAAATTCCTATGATGGCAACATCGTTTGGGTTCTTGACATGGAAGAAGACAGTGATCAATCTAGATCCGTTCAATCAGAAAATCAATGAACTAAAAAGCCAAGGCAAGTATCGCGTGTTCAACTCCATAGTTAGAGAACGCGGTAAGTTTCCACGATCAATTTGGTATGGTCCTTATGCTATCAAAGAAATAGTCAATTGGTGTAGCAATGACTATCTAGGCATGGGCCAACATCGCGTTGTAACAGACGCAATGCATACTGCACTTGATCAAACAGGTGCAGGATCCGGCGGTACTAGAAACATATCCGGTACCAGTTCGTATCATATAGCACTAGAACGTGAACTCGCCACACTGCATAGCAAAAGCGGGGCATTGTTGTTTTCTAGTGCCTATGTCGCAAATGAATGGAGTCTGGTTGCTCTAAGCCAAATCGTTCCCGACATTGTGTTTTTGAGTGATAGCAAAAATCACGCAAGCCTCATACAAGGTATCCGACACAGTGGTGCAGCCAAAGTGATTTGGCAACACAACGATATGAGTGACCTTGCTGCTAAACTGGCCCAGGTCGTCGCACAAAACCAAACCCCCTGCATAGTGTTTGAGTCTGTGTATAGCATGGACGGTGATGTAAGCCCAATAGCAGACATTTGCGATCTCGCCCAGCGTTACGGTGCAATTACCTATATTGATGAAGTCCATGCTGTGGGATTGTATGGCCAGCATGGAGCAGGGTACCTGGAACACCTAGGTCTTCAAGATCGAGTAGATATTGTCAACGGAACGCTGGGCAAAGCATTTGGTGTATCAGGTGGATACATAGCAGCCGATTCAGTGGTCATAGACGCTGTTCGACTGTTGGCCAGTGGATTTATTTTCACCACCAGCATATCCCCTGTCATTTGCGCTGGTGCGTTGGCCAGCGTTAAATGGTTAAAGGTTCACAACGAAATTCGCATCCAACATCAGGCGCAAGCACTGAAGTTTAAAAACAGTTTGCTTGACGTGGGTGTAGAAGTTTATGATAAAGCCTGTACCCATATCGTGCCCGTAATGATTAAAAATGCTGAACGTTGTAAACAGTTGTCCGATAGGCTATTAGATGAATACGGGATCTATGTACAATCTATCGGATACCCAACTGTGGCAGTAGGCGCAGAACGATTGCGTTTTGCTCCTACTCCATTGCATACCGACGGTATGATAGAAGATTGCGTCCATGCAGTCAGAAAGGTCATTGATGAAATTAAGTAAAGCACTGTGGTTTGCCACTGGCATACTCTCCATAGGAGTTGCATTTATAGGAGTTGTGGTTCCGGGTATTCCGTGGAGCACACCCACTGTGATTGCTGCCTACTGTTTTGCTAAAAGTTCGGATCGTATGCACAATTGGCTGCACAATCATCCACGCTTTGGACCATTCCTACGTGGGTGGAGTGAAAAACGCATATTCCCTAGACGACTAAAATACCTCATGCTGGTAACCATGAGCACCAGTTTGTTGATCACAGGGCTGCTAACCGGCAACTTGAATGCTGTGCTGTGGACCGGAGGCTTTATGGCCTTTGTAGCCGGCTGGGCTTGGAGATATCCAGATTCAGAAGAGGAATACCAACGCCGTGTAGACGCTGGCGAACCCATTGCTTGGTTGCGTTAAGCAATCACGTCGTCGAGACCCAACCACTGATACCAACTGTCGTGCTTGACATCAAACGGCATCTGCTTGCGCTTGCGAACCAATTCATAGTAGCCCGGCTGATAAGGCTTGTAATGTGGCTTCATACGGCTGAAGTTGGCTTTGCGACTGTTGCAAGGAGCACAGGCTGTGATGATGTTGTCCCAACGAGTCTTACCACCTTTTGACAGTGGAATCACGTGGTCCATGGTAGCAGTCTTGTTGCTCACACGAGTGCTGCAATATTGGCAAGTGTAGAGGTCACGTAGATACACGTTGCTCTTGGAGAAGCGTGGTGTTGTGTTTCTACGTAGGTAATCACGTAGCATGATTACTGCTGGGACACGGGTTTCCCAACGGGCCGAATGCACAACCCAATCATCGTACCATTCCAATACGTCACACTTGTCGTGGTACATATATAGAATTGCTTCTTTCCAGCTTACCGCACTTAGCGGCACTAAACTAACTGGCTGGCCGTCTGCGTTAATAAGCAATGTGTCTGACATGATTTTCTTCTTTCTAGTTACTGTGGTTCAAAGTTTATACCTGTTAATATTTCACATGCTACACCATCTGGGTACAGCATAGCCACGGAAACCGTTCCGGTCTCTTGATTTGATAATACAGTGAGAACACCTATTGCGTCAACTACTTTTTGTTCATCTAAGATAAAACTATAGCCTTGACTGAAAAACAATGGCGTCTCACCGTAGACTGCTTTTCTTTCTGCAAGATATGCTGTGCCGCTGGGACTGCACACCCCATACATGGTAACCGGCATCAATGTGCTGTCCAGTTCTGGTTCTGCTGTTTGTGCCAACACCGCTCCTGGAAGAAACACTGCTAGTACTGCTGTTTTTATATTCACTGCCTTCTCCTAAAAATAACGTGCAATGGTTTGACTGGCCACCGATTCTATTGCTGCTGTCCACTGCGGTTCACCTGACAGTGAAAACACTATATCAGGATCAAGATTCGCCACCAACCAAGCACCACGGGCAATTTCCATATCCAACTGTCCTGGAGCCCAAACCGAAGCCCCCACAGTCAATCTAAAGTACACAGGATCCACACCTCCGGCCAACTTCTCCAACATGATTTCGTCGGAACTGACATTCAACCCTGTGCCGGTGTGCAGAGTATTGGAACTGGCAAACTCTTCGGAATGCAACATCATCACAGCCGAAGTGTTCACAGGACCACCTGCATAGATAGCATGAGCAGTTACTGAAGCACCAAATCCACGTTCCTGTGCAAGATGTGCAAATGTGATCTCAGTTGGACGAGTTAGAGCAACACCGGCTGTACCTTTAGAGTTTTCTTCGTAGATGAATACTGTGCTCTTACTAAAAAATCCTAAGTTTACAGTGGGTCTAGCAATTAAAAATTTACCGACCCTGCTCATGTCTAACTCCAGTCCGGGAGGGGTCCGCCATAGCGTCGGCCCTTGATCTTTCTACCTGAAATATTTTGACGCTTCTTACCAATGGTGTGCCGTACTTTACTGTCACGACTGCGTAGGCCTTGACTCCTGCAACTGCTCAATGCACTGGCGCCAAGACTGCTGTCACTGCGAGGGCTGAGACACAGTTCACGGCTGGCCTTCCACTCTTCAATATCATCTTCACGGGTTAATACTTCAAGTATTTTCATACAGTATTTATCATCTGTATCTGTCCGCAGGTGCCCCAGATTCGGACACTGATTCCTGTGGCAATCTAAAGGTCAAGGCCTTGCGTGGACCACGAGTTGTGTTCAGTGAGATCTCGCCGGTCTTCTCAAAATATTCAATCTTGGTAATGGTGGCTGGCTGAAGATTTGGGCCAACAAGAATAGTCTGCCCTAGTTCTAGGTCTAGGGTGATACGATTAAGTGTACTCATGGGAGATCTCCTTCTGTGGATATACATATTTATAAATACCGTTATGCTGTTCATTAAAAATATTCCCATAAGTTCACCTCCATGGCGTGTGCAAAATATACGCAGAGGAATCATCTTTGACCAAGACGATAGACACATAGCCACTGTGCCCAAAGCCGGTGAGATACCTTTCCCGGAACGCAGTGCAAACCTAGCCGTGATCTGTGCTGCACCAGAACTGCTGGCAGCACTGAGAGAAGCAGCCTATCACTTGGAAAACGCAGGCGTGCCACTGAATCAATCCTACTACGACTTGATCAATAGAGCCAGCGAGGGTGTTCCCCCACTGACGAGAAAACAACCCCAAGGCCCCGCTGTTAGTGGTTGACCAAACTGTGCCGCGGCGTATATAATCAGTGCATGAACGATACTACCACACTGTCAATACGCTTTCACACCCATGAACTGCACAGGGACAGCATAAAACAACACCTCAATCAACGTATAGGTAACCTCATAGATCCTAGAGACTTCCGTGTGGAGTATGACTATAGCATGACCCGAAGTGAGGGACAGGAATACACCTGGAGACTGCACATACTCACCGCCATCAGCGAACACCGTGTGGATCTAATTCGGTTGGCCATCAGTGAATACCTATGAAGTTCACGGAGGAACGAATTCTCAAAATCCGAGACAGTGGTTATAGTTGGGCAGAATATCACTGGGACTCAGGATCAGAACTATGGTGCTATCGCAGATGCAGCGAAGGCTTTTTCGCTCGCTATGACCTACCCAGTAGATTCACAGAAGCAGAACGATTGCTGTTCACAATCAAACTCAGCGACCTATAACTGATCGCCCACAATCTCCCAAGCCAACCCTGACTGCAACTCTGCTCTGCTGAACTGCGAATAACTGAGATGTGCCAGCCACGCAGTCAAGTGATCCGGATCCACTGGCTGAAGATCTTCCACACTGTCCAGACCCTGACTGTACAAACTGGAGACTGCACTCTCACCTAGTGCTACCACAGGAATTGAATGTCGTGCAGCTTCCACCAATGCTACACTACTGTAGCCAACTACACAAAATGCATCCTCACGTAGGTAATCCACGAAACTGTTGTAAATCAATCTATCACAACGATGCGGCGGACGCTGTCTTATACGCACGGGTCTTGAACTGACCTGAGCAATACGACCAACAGTTTCTTCAATCCACGACGCTTGTGATCCTAAATCCCATCTATGACAGGCTTTCTCATCCGGCGGTACCAACACTATACTACTACCTTGTGGTATCGCTGTAGTATCCACAGTTAAACGCTGCAACCTATCTAGTGGTCTCGGTACTATACTGGTCAAGTTTTGATAACTGTTTTTGCTGAGTCTGAACAGGCTTTTGTGCTTGCCTGAGTCCCCGAAGTATGCACTGTCTGTGTTGTAAAATGATAACCCATGAGCAGCACAATGATCATGTAGACCACGCTTATAACCGCCAGACCAAGCACGATCATGTACTGTATCCGCCAGCATGGTCCCCACATCAACAAACTCTCCACCGGAGCCGCGACAGAAGTCACTGACACCATAGTCATTGCCTGAACGATCTACACAGATAAAATTAAACATGCAGATATTTATAATCTGGCCCCGCTGTTAACTGCCCAACAATGGATCATCCGCCCAACGTATAATACAATAGTCTAATAAACTTCTAGCATGAGCAGCCGAAATTCTAAACCATTCCCCGCGAGTTCTATACGGACCCAACTCAAAATGCACTTTACGCTCTAATAGACGAACACGCGATCGATCTACCCGTACCGTATAATACACACGCAATGGCAGAGGATATCCTGTTTGTAAACTTCTACATCTACTCTCAGGATCCGTACTATAACCTATCTTAACCACACTCTCAGAAACATCACACACTATATACAAAAACATAATAGTATATAGTAATTAAAAGGCCCCGCTGTTAGGTTCTGTAAACACACACTCTAAACTATACTGTTACAGCAAACCCATGGCCCCGCTGTTAGGTTTTGCGTTTAGACTGTTTAGCGGATAACTCTGCTACGCTGGAGACTAGACTGCGGCAATCGCCACACACAAATCTTTTTCTCAGTATACGAAAGATCTCTTCCGCAGATCCTGCACCAGTGAAGTTCACTGTGTCCCGAATCTCATCTACTGTGAGGTTGTTGCACACGCATACTCGCATAATACTATATATCAGGGAGATGGTATAAGCCTGTGATACCGCTGTATAAAGAGCGACTGTATAGAATGAAACGATTGGTGAGAAAGCGAATAAAATGGTTTGAAAAGGTTTGGAGAGAAACTGAAAAGTATTTACACATAGCCTCTCAGGACCTCAGCCAAAGGTTTAAAAAACTGTTATAACCGTATGATCATAATAGAGAAATCATAAAAAACCACGTCATACGGTGTCTAACGACACGCCGATCGGCCCCTAACGACAGGCCATACGGCCCCTAACGACGCCCCGTTAGAGGTCTAATGGAGGTTACAGCCAAGATTGGGTCACTGTTCTACCATCGCAAGTATTCTCTAATAGGATCAATGGGTCAGCAGCGGGTCTAACTACGCAGTATAAGTGTTTGATCGTGTTGGATTTTTTTATACAGTGAGATCACGGGCTTATAAGTCATTGATCGTGTTGAACTTTTTCTACTATACAATTCAAGGGGTTACTAAGTCATTGAAAAGATTCGGAAATTTTTTCTTGTTTGATTTCACAGACTTAGGCGGAATGGTATTTGTCAATGAGTTTAAATGGTTACATTCGGGGTGGTGGTGGTGCTAAGTCATTGAAAACGTTGTGGGGAGGTGGAGACTGTATACTGTGGCGGAATTGTGGGGTGGCACAATGGGGCAATTTGGTGGATGGTTTAACGTTAAACCAATTTGGCAGGATGGTTTAGTGTTAAACTATCGTGGAGGAAATGGTTTAATGTTAAACCTTCTCCCGCGGGTGGTTTAGAGTTAAACCTTACAACCGGAGGTTGTGAGATGGTTTAATCATTAAACCATAGGTTCAGGGTTCGGCGACCCTCGCGTTCCCTACTCGGTGCGTGTCCGCACACCTTTCCTGGCCTCACTTACAGTATAACACATCTTGCCCCGAACGCAACCAGAAGTGATCTAACAAAATCAATGACTTACAAAATAAATTTTTTTTCTAAGTCGTTGAGATTGTTGGAGACTTTGTGCTTGCATATACGTGTAGACAGTGTATAACTAACACATAGAGGGACATACAAGAGGGAACACACAATGACATTCCATCAACAAGTAGCCAAGTTCGTAGCCAACAACCTCAACCGAGACGCAGACCGCTATGAACAGATCTGGAGCATCAAGAGCGCACTGCTCGCACACGGTTATCAACTGCTGGCAACAGACAGAGAGACCATTGACAGTGTGCTAGACGTTCTGTTCAGAGAACACAATTTCTCAGCATAAACCGGTTGACAGTGCCCTGCTCATGTGCTATTGTATATGAGTAGGGCAACACAAGAGGGAACGAAGATGGGATACTTTCTTTACGATCGGCACGACACTCGCATCGTCAGCAAGGAGTACAAGACTCACGCCGCCGCTCAAGCTCAACTGACTCGGATGGGCAAGGGTCAATTGCAAACAGATCCTAATCATCCAATCTACTGTTACGGCGTCGCAGAGAAAGAGTACTACTTCCGTCACATTGAGCGCAAGGTTGTGCGAGTTAACTTGATGAGCGGTGTTGAGTACGAGGAGAGTGTGAACACGCCGTTGGCTTGCTCGCCTGCTTCGGAAACCTACTGGAGCATGTAGAAACTGGTTGACACGGCCAGCGGGTCGTGTTATAACTGTGACATAGGGCAACACAACGAGGGCACGATGGAAAGCAAACCGTTCTACGTCAAGCAAGACTTTGTCAAACTCCTGCGTCAGAAGCGCGGCACAGAATACACCATTGGCTGGTTGGCTATGGCTTACTCCATGCCGCCCGTGCCCGAAGCACAGGAGATGGAGATCATCCAAAAGGAAATCCCCGTCCTGCAGGCTTTGCCGGACTACGACGGCATCTAAGAGGTTGACAGCACAGACTAGACGTGCTATAACTAACACATAGAGCAACACAGTGTAGAGGGAATATACACAATGGGAACTCGTTCAACTATTGGGATCCAGAACGCAGACGGCACTGTCACTGGCATCTACTGCCACTGGGACGGCTACTTGAGCCACAACGGCCGAATCCTTGCTGAGAACTACACGGACGAAGACAAGGTGCGTAAGTTGATCGGTCTTGGCGATATCAGCAGCCTGGGACCGCACATTGGCAATCAGCACGACTTTGACAATGCTCCTACGCTGTCGTGCAATGCTTACGGTCGCGATCGTGGCGAGAAGGATGTTGCTGCTCGCACTCTGCACAACTGGCGTCAGTTCTGTGCTGAGAACGGGCAGGAGTATGACTACCTGTTCACTCCTGGTGCTGGCTGGCAGGTTCGCACCTACAACGGCATCTACGACCTTGCTCGTGCATTGGCAACAGAAACCGTAGAATAATGGTTGACACAGCCCTGCTCATGTGCTATTGTATATGAGTAGGGCAACACAAGAGGGACTGAGATGTACAAGATCTATGGCGACTATGGTTACACCAGCGAATGCCTGCTGCATGAAGCTGACACTCGTAGCGAAGCCCTGCGTTGGGCAGACCGTTACACTGCCGACGACTTTGGCGGCTATGCTGTGATTGATGTTGCGGTTCACCTCAGCAACGGCGAATACAGCACCATCCAGACCTACCGTGCAGAAGACTACGAGTACGAAGGCGATGACGATTTTGCGCTGATTGATGAATTCTAAGGTTGACAACCACTGTAGATGTGTTAGTATGTGTGAGTAGAGAGAAACATAGCAGAGAGGGAACACGCTATGACCAACGCTATCGCAATCCGCAACGAAATGCTGGAACAGGCTGCAACCGTTGCCACGGACTATGTTCGTGAGTGGACTGCTAAGACGGGCGGCAATGCCTACGGTGAACCCATGTATTGCGGCTTCGCTTGGGTCACTGTATATCCTCAGCACAAAGGCAACACCCGCGACGGCAAAGCTGAGCGCAAGGTGCTGGAAGACATGGGCTTCCGCAAAGACTGGACGGGCAAGGCTTACGAATACTGGAACCCCAGCAAGTGGGGCGGGCAGAGCATGGATGTGAAGGAAGCAGGTGCTCGTGCTGCCGCTGACGTGCTCCGCAAGTATGGATTCACTGCCTACGCTGGTTCGCGAGCAGACTGAGGCAGAAAGAGGTTGACAGGGCGGCAACGCCCTGTTATAACTAACACATAGGGCAACAAGGAGACGACGAGATGGCACGTTCGATTCGCGAAATTACCAACCGTATCTATGAAGCCGTTGACGAAGGCGTGCTGACTTGGCAGCAGATTGCCGAAGCCGCTCTGACGTATATGAGCGAAAGCGATGTGGCTGACATGGCTCACAACGAAGAGTTCTTCATGTATGAAGACGAGGAAGAAGACGAGGAAGAGTGGTCGCCCTACACCGCAGACTTCAATGACAAAGGTTCCATCCACCACTACTGATTTTGGTTGACACACCCCTACTTGTGTGCTATAACATACGAGTAGGGCAACACTGCTAGAGGAGCACAAGCAGATGGCATACGGTGATTTCGTTACTGAGGTTGGTGAAACGGTTGGTATTGTTCGTCAACATCGCCACGGCACGATCTTGATGAGCCGCTTTGGCACTGTAACCAAAGTCAACGGACACGGACACATCTTTGTCCAGTGCGAAGACCGGGAGTATCGCTTCACCAAGACGGGAGATGCTTACAAAGACTCCTACGGTCCTAGTTTGATGCAGGCTGCTAAACTGCGTATGATCCAGGAGAGTGAGACTCGTCGCAAGGAGCAGGTGCGTGTGGCTCGTGCTATGGAGCAGACGCTCAAGGAGGGATACTCCTATGCGGGTCGCTTCTTCCCCACCGCAGAGCGTATCGCGGCTCTGAAAAATCTTTTGTCAGAGTTGGAAAATCTGGTTGACCATTGAGTCAACCAGTGCTATAACTAACACATAGGGCAACGAGGAGCACACGATGAACGACGCAAGAGCAGAACAGTGGCAGCGGCTGATCGACCTGCTTGACGAAGCAGATGCGATTCAGCAGAAACTGCTGGGCGACGAGGATGCTGCGGCGTGCTATGAGTTCCACAATCAGTTGAACAACATGGCCGACGAGTTCACTGACTTGGCCAACAAAGATGGCTACGAAATCGGTTGACACTGTAGACTAGACGTGCTATAACTAACACATAGGGCAACACAGTAGAGGGAACTACAAGATGCTGACACTGGAACACACCGTCCGTTCGTACGCCGGCAAGCCTGGCTGCATGTGCGGCTGCAACGGAGTCTACAACGAAGGCGACCGTGCTCGCAAGATGGCGCTGACGGCGCTGCTGAAGAACCCAGAGGTTCGCTTGCAGGCTTGGAAGCCCAGCGATGATGCTGGTTGCTTGTTTGTTGAAACTGATACTCGCAACCGTGTGCTGTACCTCACTGAAGCAGGTGTAGCCGCTGCCCGTGCTATGGGCGTGAAAGAGGAGAAATAAGATGTCTGTTATGGAACTGTTGAAGACTGCTTTTCCGCGCACCAAGAGCACCAAGCACACTGCGTTCTGCGAACGTATCCCAATGGTGGTTTTTGAACTTGTGGAAGAGCAAGTGCGGACTGAGATGCGGGCAAAAGGTTATGTCACTCGCTATCGTGGGCCGCGTGTGAGCAATAACACCTACGGCAATCCTACAACCACTCGGCGCTGCGACGCAACTCATGTTCTGCTCTATCGCAAATAATGGTTGACACAGGTCACGATTCGCGCTATAACTAACACACAACGAGGCAATGGAGGGTAACATGCCGAACTGGTGCAATAACTCAATTGAAATCGAAGGTCCTGTAGAGAAGATTGCTGCACTGTGGGCTGAGGCTTCCGCTGGCGGCGAAGGCGCGGCTCTGCTCAATGCTCTGTGTCCGATGCCAGCAGAACTCTTAGAAGGTGAAGCCTGGTATGGCTGGCGTGTGGCACACTGGGGAACCAAGTGGGACATTGACATGCAAGGTCTCGAGTTTGTTGACAACGAACAAGGTCGTGCCTGTATCACAGGTTGGTTTGATTCGGCTTGGAGCCCGCCTGTTGATGCGTTCCAGTCTTATGCTAATGAGAATCCTGATGTAGACATGGAACTCAAATACTTCGAGCCCGGCATGTCGTTTGTAGGTGTTTGGGATAGTGAAGGTGGTGATGCCTATTGGGATGGCGTTGGCGAGTTGCTGGACACCACTGAAGAGCAAGACGCTGTTCTGTTTGAACTGTTGGAACACTTTGATGTGGCCGGTTGGTTCGAGACTGACGAAGAAGAGAACCTTGAGATCGACCTTGACGGCGGTGTGAGTGCCATCAACGAATAATAATGGTTGACACACCCCTACTCGTGTGCTATAACATACGAGTAGGGCAACGCTGCTGAGGAGCACACGATGGCACGTAAGACGATCGAAGTTGGCAAGATACTGCGGATGGCTAACACCTTCCTTGCTGCAACTAACACCCGCGACGACGAGCGTGAAGGCGTGTGTGCGCTGCTGGAGGCTGTGCTGTTTGAGTCGGGCAACTATGAAGGCTTCCGCTATTTGGAAGGCAGTGACTATCCGGAAGAAGTTCCAAGCGGTAGCCGCCGCTTCTACTTCGCAAGCAAGACTGTGCTTGCAGATGAAGCAGAGGAACTTCGCAACGTCAACCGCATCCGTGTGTGAGGAGAACCGCATGAACCCTTTGGCTTTTTTTGCAATGGTAGGGTTTGTACTGTTGCTGATCGTCAGCACCGCAGCCTACACCTTTTCCAAATGCGGCTGGTATGCCTTTGCACTGGGCAAAGGTGCTGGGATGGCTGCCGTCACTGGCATGTGCGATAAACTCAACGAGGAATAACATGGACTGGACTATTGAAGAATACCTAGCGTTCGAACAGCACCTGTTGGAACAAGCAGAAAAAGATGCAGACGATTATGAGATTCCGGTTGACGAACCTGTCTACTGGTGCTATAACTAACACATAGGGCAACAAGAGGACCACAAGATGAACAACTTTGCAACCGCCATCACTGCAATCCACAAGATGGACAACGACGAACTGAACGCTGTGGTTCGTGCAATCAAAGACCGCCGCACCTATCTTGCTCGTCAGCAGGCTGTGACCTTTGCTGTGGGCGACCGTGTGTCGTTCGCTGCTCGTGGTATGCAGGTGCTGGGTACCGTTACCAAGATCAACATCAAGACCGTCCAAGTTCGTCAGAGCAACACTGCTACGGTTTGGAAAGTCCACGCAAGCCTGCTCCGGCCAGTGAAAGAAATGGCTTGACAGGTTGCTGTATACGTGCTATAACTAACACATAGAAACACAAGAGGGACACGATGAAAGATTACATGACACTGATCGCAGTCATTGACCGGTTGGGCGATATTGCAGAACTTCCGTCAGCTAAGATCCGCGAAGCACTGGATCAATACATTGCTCAGTTGGAAACAGAGGTTGCTTATGTTGAACGAGAGATGGAACGTGAACACCAGATCGATGTGATGTTCGAGAACGTGCCAGTATAAATAGACAACGCCCGGTTAGCCCAAAGGTAGAGGCAACAGACTTAAAATCTGTCAAGCGTCGGTTCGACCCCGACACTGGGTACCAAACATTGGGGGATTAGCTCAATTGGTTAGAGCGTCGGACTCATAATCCGCAGGTTATCGGTTCAAGTCCGGTATCCCCTACCATAGGTTCCTTAGCTCAGTTGGATAGAGCAACTGCCTTCTAAGCAGTGGGTCGGAGGTTCGAGTCCTCCAGGGACCGCCAACTTTACAAGAGAGCAAGATGAGTTACACTGAAAAGACTATGGTCGCTGGTGAAGCAGAGATCATCTACACCACCTTCTCCTACTGGAACTTGGTGTTTGGGTTTGGCATTGGCCTTGCCCTTGCTCCGATCACCCTTGGTTTGAGTATGCTGTTCGCACTTGCGGCTGTGCTGGATCACTACTTCACAGAGTATTCCATTACCACAAGGCGTGTGTTGACCAAGCGTGGTGTGATCCGGCGGCGGGTGAGTGAAGTGAACATCCGCAAGGTCGAAGGTGTTTCGGTGCGTCAAACGGTGCTGGGACGCATCTTGGGTTATGGTGATGTGATCGTGCGTGGCACTGGCACAGAGCATTTGACCATCCGGATGGTGCAGGCCCCGCTGTTAGTGAAAGTTTCTATCCAGAATCAGGTTGACAAGTAAGTGTGTCTGTCGTATAGTATACAAGTAGGCAAAGAGGGAAGCAACATGTCTAACGTTAAATTTCTTGATGGTACTTTTAAACTGCGCGGCAAAGATGTAGATATGTCGGGCATGGTTCTGCCCATGTTGGAAGGTTTTAAGGTTGGTGTTCGTGGCGGCTACGTGACTGTGGATGGTAAGGCAGTCCCTGGGTTTCCTGATCGTGCGATTAAGGTGTATGTTGCAGGTGCAGGCTCGGTTGAAGAGACCGAAGACTCCGTGGCCGCCACTGCCAGAGAAGAATCCGACGAAGAAGTGATTGAACGACTGCGTGAACGCTTTGATATGCTGTCGGACATGACCAGAGCAGTCAAGCGCGGCGAAGTACGTGCTATGATCGTAAGTGGTCCTCCGGGCGTGGGCAAGAGCCACGGTGTTGAAGAAGTTCTTGATCGCTACAAGATGATGGAGACTCTTGGTGCTGCCAAGACTCACGAAGTTGTCAAAGGTGCTATGAGTGCGTTGGGTCTCTATGCCAAACTGTTCAAGATGAGTGCTCCAGGCAACATTGTTGTGTTTGACGACTGTGACAGTGTGTTCTCAGACGAACTGAGCCTGAACATCCTCAAGGCTGCACTGGACTCAAAGAAGACTCGTACTATCCACTGGAACACTGATAGCCGACTGTTGCGTCAAGAAGGTATTCCAGGTTCGTTCAAGTTTGAAGGTAGTGCTATCTTCATCACCAACTTGAAGTTCGACAAGGTCAGAGGTAAACTGCGTGAACACCTTGCAGCATTGGAATCACGCTGCCACTATATCGACTTGACCATTGACACTGATCGTGAGAAGATGCTGCGTATCCAACAGATCGTTCGTGACGGCATGTTGGATGAATATGAGTTTGACGAAGAAATGCAACAGGAGATTGTTGACTTCGTTGATGTGAATAAGAAGCGACTGCGCGAACTTTCCCTCAGGTCCGTGCTCAAGGTCGCCGACTTGGCAAAGGCCTTTCCTACCAAATGGGAAGCCGTTGCCGAAAGCACTGTGATGCGTCGAGACTGACTCCGCATCACAGTATGCTACACGGACCGCCCTCATCCGTGTAGCAGCCCAGGTAGACAGTGTGCCCTCGCTGGTCTACCGACTACGGAGAAGCGTCGCCCTCACGCCCTCTCCACAGTGCCCTAGCAGGATGCCCTCCCTGCTAGGGCTTTTTTATTGCAATCGCAGTCTTAGAGGTTGACAGGGCGGAACTGCTGTGCTATACATAACAAGTAAGCAACGCATAGAGGGAATACACAATGCGTAAAGTTACTGTCCTCCGCAAGTTCCAAACTGTTAAAGCAATGCGCGACTGTATTGCTGCTTATACTGCAAATGTTTTTGCAGACGAACTGCGCGAAGCTGCTGTTGCAATGTATGCAAATGACATTGCGAGAGCTGTTGTTGCGCTTAACGAGTTTATTAGAACGAGTGACGCTGTTGCATTGCACAAGCGTATTATGTATTGGGACACAGACGTGCGGGAAGCATTTGTTAGCGTGTTGCACTACATAGAGCAAGAGCAAATGGTGCCTGCTACGGAGTTTGCTGTGCTGTAACAACGAGGAGTTGACAGCACAGTCTATCCGTGCTATACAATACAAATAGGGCAACAAGGAGCACACCATGTCTAATGCACGTCTTGCAGAAATTGCTGCAAAGCACAGCGCAGCAATCCACGTCTACAAAACCACAGGAGAAATTGACAGCACGTCAGATCTCTACTTTGAAGTATATGAATATTTCGCAAACGAAATGGACTCTAAAGTCCGCCGCAGTGCTGCACGCCAGTTTGACTACATAACAGAAAAAATCCGCAGCCTGTAAGAATGTGGTTGACACAGCCCTGTAGATATGCTATAACGTATGAGTAGGGCAACAAAGGACAACACCAATGATCAAGATTACTATTCCAGCAGTGTCGGTTCGCGAAGCAGTCGACATCCGCGACAGAATTCAGGGCGTGATCCTTGTGAAGGGTGAGACGGCTGTGATTGGCGATGGCGGTGTTGTGATCACCACAGACAATCCTGTGCGTGTGTGCCTTGAACTGCAAGGCGATGGCTTCATCTAACCCCGGCCAGGCGGGCTAAGTCATTGAAAACAATGGCAAATTTTTCTCGCACAAAAATGCTAAGTCGTTGTTTTTAAACGAATCATTTTGCTTGCAAACTGTGCTGCATAGTGTATAACTGTACTTGTAAGCAACACAGCAGAGGGAAACACGCTATGCAAAACACAGTTAAACTTGTGGACGTTGAGTATAACTATAAAAGCGAGCTTTGCGCTACGCTTACAAACAGCGTTAAAGCTGTGCGCTGCGAGGACGTGCTGTATTTGGACTTTGTAAGCTATGCTGCAATGTGTGCAGTATACGAGGAGTGGTGCGAGCTTGCGGACGCGGGCGAAGAGGGTTATTTTTACGTAGCAGCGTAAAAAAACTTGCAGCACACAGCACTTTTTAGTTGACAAGTGCTGTGTGCTGTGCTATACATAACTTGTAAGCAACACAGCACAGCAGAGGGAAACACGCTATGCAAAACACAGTAGCAAATACAGCAAATACTAATTACGTTTTTGTAATGCTTGATGACGCTACAAACGCAATTGTACTGCGTATTAATAAAACTGTTGACGTTTTTTGTAATAGTGCAAACGACATAATTGCTGCATTTAAACAATATAATATTACGGACTGCGACACTATTATGTGCAGCAGTGACGTGGATTTTGCTACGGAGTTTGACTATGCGTACGACAGTGCAGTACACGACATGCTTGACGAAGCTTTTGACGCACTAAATTTTAAACAATACGTTTAAAAAAACAGCAGCACACAGCACTTTTTACTTGACGAGTGCTGTGTGCTGTGCTATAACTTACACACGGGCAACACACGAGAGGGACTGCACATGACACGCGAAGAACTGTTTGCTAAAATTGCTGCAATTGCTGCTGACGCATACGACAGCACGGATGCTGACGAAGTGCAAAGCTGGGATGCATACGAAGCAGCGAAACAGATTGTTATTGCAATGCAGACGGTTGGCTACGACATAACATATATGTTGGAGCAAATTGAGGAAGACGCTGACGAAGCGTAACACAAAAAAAACTTGCAGCGCACAGCACTTTTTACTTGACGAGTGCTGTGTGCTGTGCTATACATAACTTGTAAGCAACGCAAGAGGGAACACGCTATGCACACAGTAATTGCAGAATTTTTGCAGTGTTTTGCAGCATATATGCAGCATGTAGCCGCGCTAGCGGACGACACGGAACTCGAGCCCGCGGATGCGGAAGACGCTGTTAAAATTGCACAGCAACTTCCTTTGCTGTATGCAGTTGTTTACAGTCCCCGTGCAGCACAATGCGCTGCGCTTGATGCGCTAGAAGTCGACTGCATTAACATGCTCGACACCAACGTGCGCGATTTCTTTGCTAACCTGTATACTGTTAACGCACTGTTCCGCAGCAACGAGTTGTAATAAAAACTTGCAGCACACAGCACTTTTTACTTGACGAGTGCTGTGTGCTGTGCTATACATATTGCATAGGGCAAACAGGAGGGCAAGATGAAGATTCAAATTAAAGCCGAAGACATCCAGCGCCGCGATCCGGTTGCTCGTGCATTGGCAGACAGTCGGTTCCAGCCTCGCACTGTGCGTGACAGAACCAAATACACCCGCAAACAGAAACACCGCAAAGCCTACTAAGGCCCCGCTGTTAAGGAGATCGACATGACTTTCTACCATTACTTCAAGACCGTGTGCCTCTTGCTTGCTAGCCTTGTGGCGTTCATTGCAGTGATTAGCCCCGAGACTGTGGGCAAATGGCAGGCCCGCAAAGACGTTGCCTACGACAGTATCTGGATCGAATGGATCAGTGACTGTGATTGCACAGAGCCACTGGAGTAAGCGACTTTCCGCTTACTGCGGATAAAACCCGTTGACTCACCTGTAGATCATGCTATAAGTATAATACGAACGACAAAAAGGAGAAACCAATGCGGATGATTCACATCCTCGGCGGCGTCGCTTCTTCAGCCGTGATCGTTGCAATGGCAGTGGTTTACTTGACGGCAGATGAGGCAAAAGCAGCCGTTGACCCCGTAGAAATCGTATATGTTGACCGAGTAGTAGAACGAGTGGTGGAGCGTGTGGTGCATGTGCCCATGCCCACCAGACCTGGCCAAGATCCTGAGGCTATCTTTGCTGATGCCGGCACAGAAGACCTATACTGTCTAGCACAGAACATCTACTTTGAAAGCAGAGGCGAGAGCAAGGTAGGCCAAGAGTTTGTAGGTTGGGTTACACTGAACAGAGTTCAGAACTCAGACTTCCCCAGCGAGATCTGCAGGGTAGTGTGGCAGGACAGCCAGTTCTCATGGACACATGACGGCAAGAGCGACCAACCACGAGATGCTGCGGCTTGGGCAACAGCACAGACCATTGCCCTTGAAGTGGTGCAGGCCTATGGTGTAGAACGTGATCCAACCGAAGGCGCAACCTACTTCCATGCTACCTCAGTCCGACCTAGTTGGGCCAAGAAGTTCGAACGTGTGGTACAGATCGATAACCATATCTTCTACGTAGATAGAGGTTGACACACTGGTTGCCCTGTGCTATACATAACGTATAGGGCAACACAGGAGACACCAGATGTGGCAAGTAAGAACACAGTTCTCCAAACCTAACGCAGACAATCCTACTGGGCCTTTGGAGTGGAACGCGGTGTTGGTGGCGACAGAAGCAGAAGCAGAAGCATGGTGGCACACTCGGACCACAGTGAAGAGTTCTGCTCGTAGAGTCTGCACCATGTTCGATCCTGAAGGAAATTTAGTTAGAGTCCTGTTCAAATAACGGTTGACAACCCAGTTGCCCTGTGCTATACATAACACATAGGGCAACACAACAACGAGGCACAAGATGAAACTTCCGATCCTGCTTTCCGCAATTATGATTGCTGTCGCTGCACATCACTACTTCACTTTCGCCTAAGGGGGCTGCGCTATGCTGAACTCACAAGAACTCACAGAGCGTGGTTGGAACATCTATCGTTCCAACAACTGGATTGGTCGTCATCGTGAAACTGGTCGGAAGATCACTGCTGGCACACACCTCACCCTGCTGCACCTGCTGAACTACGAAGAGTGGCAGAACTCGCAAACTTGGAGCACCGTGCTGGAACAAACTGGTTGACAGCACACCAAACAGATGTTATAGTTAACGCATAGGGCAACACACTAGAGGGCAAACACATGTATACCTTTGATGAACAGATTGTTAGCGACCTCCACAAGGACGCTCGCGGCTATCGTCCGGATGAGTACTTCTGGGAAGAGTGGAGCCAGTGCGGCGACCTTACTCGTCAATCCATGTGGGACAACCTGCTGGAGGAACTGGCAGCGGAGACAGCACGGCAGCGGGACGCTTATGCTCGTGCAGAGATCCACTTCCACCAGCGTGTCCAAGGCACTATGTTGGCAGGTGCCGAAGACGAACTCACTGCCATCCGTTGGATCCTTGAGGCCGAACAGTTCACTAACTCGGACTTGGCCTACGGTTCGGACTATGTGGCTTGGCACTTTGGACTGCCCTACAAAGGCGAATTTGATCAGCAGATCCAGACTGTGATCACGGCTATGGAGTCTGAGAACTAAGTGGTTGACACAGTGTAACGGCCGTGCTATACATACGACATAGGGCAACACACTAGAGGGACTACACCAATGATGAAGTATGCAATCCTGTTCTCCATCCTTGCTTTTCCAGTGTTTGCACACAGCGGCGGTCTCGATCGCAACGGCTGCCACAACGACAACATCAATGGTGGATACCACTGCCATCGTGAATCATCCAACAGCGAAGTTGCTCACAACGACAACAACGACCTTGAACGGCTGTTGATGGGTATCGTGGCTGTTGGTGTTATTTCTGCTGCGATTGCTCCTCAATCAGAACCTGTGTACCACCAGCCCGCAGTCCGTGCATGTGTGGTTGAAGAAGTAGAGTATACTCCGACTCGCGTTTACGTGGCAGTGATCGATACTTGTGCTGGACACATCCTAGATCAATATTCCTACAATCGCTGAACTAAGTGGTTGACAACCCTGCTCAAGCCTGCTATACATAACACATAGGGCAACACAAGAGGAACACACCATGAACCTTAACGCACAGAACATCCAGAAGATTCAAGCCATGCTGCGTAACGTTGCAGAAGTAGACCCCAACGACATCATCTCCAACCGTGCAAGCCAACTGGCTGTGGACTTGGAACTGGTGCGTGTTCCGTTCCTATACGAAAGCCTTACAGAAGCAGAACGCATGTTGGTACAGTATGCTATCAGCAAGCGTGACGTGTATGTGTTGCGCCCAGACGCAAGACATGCTGTGAACCTCCAAGCAGCCTAATCCGACACTGCGGCCCGACTCCTTAATGAATGTATACAGAACTTCCGCAGTGTTGGACAACCTGCGGATTTTCTCTTGAGGTCAGGTATGAGAAAATAAAAAATTTTTCTTTGGGGTGGTCGCTTAACAAACAATATATTGACACACACATACGCTAGCGTAACACCTGGTGTTGCCCGATCACCACCTCAAAACTATAAGTACTTCTCTATAATTTTTCTCGGCAGATTTTTTTACTCTGGTAGAACCCCTTCAGGGAATCGTATCTCCACAGCCACGCATCGTGCCGCAGTGTATTCCTCTGCTCTGCTTTCACACTCCGCTAGAGTTTTATGCACTGTGTCTGCAGTCAATCCATTCACAGTCAGTATCAGCAGTATCCACCACATTGTTCACCCTCCAAAAACAACCTCACTGAGTATTTAAGTACTCCAGCAAATTTTTTTGCTGCAAAATTTTTTCTCCCGCAGCAACCCCTCCAGCGTAGAGTTGGTTGACACCCAACCAAGGTATGTTATACTGTGTGCATGACACGTTGGTTGATCACAGTACACATTTTTAACAACAACGATTATTTTGACTCTGTACAGCGGTCACGTATCTTCAACATACGTGGTCTGTTCAAGGATTCAGGTTTTGCTGTGATACTCAAAGAAAGTCTATACTACAATCCGCACAGTCAACGTATGTTTTATGTAGAGCATGCCAAGGAGTCTGCCATCACCATGTTTTTATTGAAATACAATCTTGCTGGTCATCTAACCATAGAGCAGGTATAATGTGGATACTCATTGATTCCCAGGACTACTACACTACAAAAACAGAGTTTGAGCAGCGTGAGATTGAATACATCAATCCCTGTCTCAACCTGTTTGCTCCGTACGCAATAGAAGCATTGCAACCTTGTTAGCCTTGCGAGATGGTTGTGCGATAGAGTTCTCTGTTGGATTGCAGCGTGTACTTGAAAATTTTACTGTGCATCCCAAGCGTATTGTGAAAATGGTGTAAAATTCGAAACCCTGTCATACGGCCCCTAGCGGCGTGTCGTTAGACGCCTAGCGACGTGGTTTTGTATTTTCGGTATTTTTATACAGCGATAGTACTACGATGGCTGATCGGTGTCGGTTGGTGTTGTAAACTGTGAAAATTTTGCTACAAATTTTTTGCGCTAGCGCAACCGCTTCGCGGCTGGGGAGGAAAGGCCACAGGGTAGAAGTTGGCAATTGTGGGCAATTGTGGGTTCATATGTTTGACCAGTTCGCTGTGAAAGTTTTTTACAATCTGTTTTTTTGCCACTCTGCGATAGAGAAGATTTCGATTGTATTCAGTCAATTGTTTTTGTTCTGCTATGTAGTGTTTCCATTTTTTAATCTGTGCTATTTGTTGGACGTGTTGCACAAACTGTTCAAGTCGTTGGAATGTATCTTCTATATGGTCAAACTCCGGTATCTGCAATCTGTATCCTTGATTCACTAGATTACCATAGAATCCCGGTGTGCCAAACACTACAAATGGTTGGCCCACAGCAATTGACCTATAGGTTTTCTCTGTGGGCATAAATCCGTCAGCAGTATGGGTTGGATGACTTTCCACTACGATGTTTAGGTCGGTTTGTTTGTGCAACTGTACTATAGCAGTATTTTCGTAGCCCATAAAATCGTAGTCTTGGGGATTGACTTCTGTTTGAGTTTTTGGCAGTGACGGGTTGTTGGTATAAAAATTGATTAGATCCCGGTACTCCGGGTGATTGCAGAATCCTGCTCGCAAAACAATCCTGTAGTGATTGTGATCTATACTGCCTTGCCAGTAGGATCCTCGATGCATACTAACATGAGAATTTTCCATAAACTGTTGATCTTTGCACAGTCTATAATAGATCAATGCTCGTGTCTCTGTGAATCTTCTGTTGAGATACAAGAAACGTTTGTGTTCTAGATCAGTTTCCACTGTGGCAGGCCATGCCTTCACCATTGACGCTGTTACATATTCCCAATAGTTGAATACGCTGACTTTGAATTCCGGGGCTGTGTTTTGCACCATGATTTTTTGTGGTTCGGTTATTGCAATAAAATGCACACGTTCCAACGGTATACGGTTCTGCGTCAACAGTTTTTTATAGTTTTCCACAGCGCCTGCGGAGGTGAGTTCTGTTGCAAAAGTTATGATCAATCTTGTTTGATTGTTTTCGCGCAATCGTTCCAGGATCTTTGGTTTAAAAAGTTCTAGATTGTTGCGTGTTTTGTTTTCAATTTCGTGTTCAGAAACAAATGCCCAAGCAAATTGATCTTGGGAATATTCTATATTAAAAAAACAAGTTAACAAATTATGTATTTCTGAATAATAGTTCATTATATTCTTCCCGGTGCTGGTTTTAACCACTGACTCAATTCCGGGTGAAACTGTTGGCTTCTTTGGTGTTTGCGCTGTTTTAAAACCTTGAGATTGTGTTTTGCATAGACAAGTTCTCTGGAGAGAAATCTGTTCCAATCCGACTCAGAACTGCGGGCCAGTTTCTTTACATAATCTGCAAACTGTTCTGCTCTAGTGCAGAGATCCTCCACACTGTCGAATTCGGGTATACTGGAGAATTTATAGCCTTGTGCTTGTAGATTTCGATAGTAGTGTTGTACACCAAATACCACAAACGGTTGACCTGTGGCCAAGGACCTATAGAGTTTTTCAGTGGGCATGAATGCTGCGGCAGGGTGATTAGGATGACTTTCCACTATCACACTAACAGATGAATTTTTATAAAAACTCAGCAGTTGATTATTCCGGTCTCCGAAAAAATCGTAGTCGTAGGCTTCTTGATTGTTTTGCAAAACCGGCAGTGTGATTCTATTGTAAAATTTTTTTATTTTTTCAAAGTATGGTAGATGTTTCAATCCATTCATACAAATTTGAAAATACTGTTCTTCATCGATTCTTCTATCCCAGTATGCTCCTCTGTGCATACTGGCATGTGAGTTGTTTTGAAATTCCAAGTCCTTCCACAGTCTATAAAAGATCAATGCACGATCCGGCGAGCATCTTCTGTTGAGATAGAGAAAACGTTTTTGTGGTAGTGCATTGCTGCGTTGGAACGGCCACGATCTAACAATCAACTGTGTAGCGTGTTCCCAATAGTTGAATACACTGACTTTGAATTCTGGCACGGCTGCGTTGAACATCTGCTGTTGTGGTTCTGTGGCTACTACAATGTGTATCTGTTGTAGATCAATGTTTAAATTTTCAAACAGTGTTTTACATTCCGATGGATATTCAGATCCTACAATTTCCAGTATACTGCTTACAATCAATCTACTGGCGCGGTCTGTGTTTAGACGTTCGACAACACAACTGTCCAATGTACTGTGGCCGTTTATTATCTGAGTTAGTGCATGTTCACTTATAAAAATCCACTGGAAGTCATCTGTGGATTTGGTTACATTAAACAGTTTGTAAAGTCTATCGCCAGGGTCTATTGAGATTGAGTTCATTCAAACTATATTTATAGACTCAACTGTCTCCGAGGTTGCTCAAGAACTGTCGTAGTTTGGTGCTGTCAACTTCTGCATTGACTCGACCTGCTGGTGTGCCGCGACCTGGATCTGCTGGTTCATCTGGGGCTTTTGGTTTTGCTGCTGAACGTTTTAGTTGTTCATACACAGAACTTTTCTGCTGCGGCCCTGCACCCGATCCGTCATCTTCCTGTTCACAATCTGTGATACGCAGTGTTTCAACATTGAAGTCTAGATCTATCTTTGTGCCCACACCCGAACTGCTACGTGTCTTCATAAGTTGCAGTTGATAGCGACCGCGTTCACGCATTGCTCTGCTGGTAAAGATACCAAACAGGTTATCCGCAGTGTTGATCTTTGAGATACCACCCGAAATGTGGCTGTGGTCAAATTCAATCTCTTCTACTGCGCCTCTGTTGAGTTGGCTTGCTGTTACAAACACACAGTTCAATTCCATTGCTAGGTTACGCAGTTCTTCACTGACATACTTGTCCTTGACGAATAGATTTTCAGCACTGACCTTAACTGAAATTGGCATCATAAGATCCAAGTAGTCCACCAGTATTGCGTCCAAACGCTTCTTGGTTTTGATTTCATATTCTTTGATATAACTGCGTAGATCGTTTGCAGTCTTACCGGTGGGCATGTACTTGACCTGCATAGCACCCGACTTCTTGCCGATCATCCGGACTTTCATTTCGACGTCGTCAATGCTCTTGAAAACATCACGTGTTGGAATATCTGTAACCATACTATCAATACGCATACTAACTAGATTTTCTGACAGTTCGAAAGTTAGATACAGTACGTTCATACCGTTGAGCGCCCAGTTAACGCCCAGATTAGCCAAGAATAAACTTTTGCCTGCACCCGAACCGCCTGCAAAGATGTTGAGTTCACCTCTGTTGAATCCACCAAACAGTTTCTTATCAAGACTGGGCCAGCCTGTGCTTACCTGTCCGTTTTTGTCTTTGATGGCTTCCAATCTTTTTCGAGGATCGCGGAAGTAGTCTGTGCCTAGATCTTTTTGCAGTCCGATCTGTACTGCTCGCTTAACTAGATCTTCTACTGGACCGTATTCGCCTTTTTCCAGCAGGTCGGCACTCTTTAAGATGGCTGCTTCCAATGCTTTGTGACGTGCAAAGGTTTCGAACTCAGCAAGCAACCAATCATAGTGTTCTATTTGCAGTTCGCCTGGATTGATCAGTCCAGACTTTGTGGTAGCATTGACCATTTCAAACGTGGGCATGGCATTGTGATCAGTAACGTAGTCATTGATGAACTTTGCTGCTGGTTGTAGTTTGCGATCAAAACTCTTGTCATCAAAAACACTTTGACAGCGCACAAACGTTTCTGCGTCTGTGAGCATCATTTCAAGATATAGTTTTTGTATATCGTATCCGTAGTCAGTGTTTTGTCTGGTTGTCATCTTTTATTTCTTTTATATTGGAAGTGGCTTTTAGGCTACCGCAGTTGCTACAATAACAAATTGTAATACAGTATTTGTAATTGTCAACAGCAAGTGTTTGATTATGTTTCTAGGACAGCAACCCATCAAAACACACGTACTCCGTAGTGTTGTGCAAAATCTCTAGCCTCTCTCCAGGTATTGACCATCGGCCGACCTTTGATGTTGAGACTTGTGTTCAACAGCATAGGGCAACCGGTCTCTGCATACCACTGTTCCAGTAAACGTCTAAAACCCGGGTTGTCTGCTTTGCCCACTGTTTGCACTCTGCTGGTACCGTCGTGGTGTACAATTGCTGGAAATTCTTCCGGGTATCTGCAATGTGCAGTGTATTGCATGTAAGGGCCCACGGGTCCGTCGAAATATTCTTCTGCGTGTTCTTCAAGTATAGCAGGTGCAAATGGTCTAAACTGTTGACGCTGCTTGATGTCATTGACCCTGGACTTGATATCTGCGCCACGTGGGTCAGCCAGTAGACTGCGATTGCCCAAGGCTCTAGGTCCAAACTCAGCAGCACCATTGGCCACACCTGCAATGCCCACAGTTTTGAGTTCTTGGATCAATTCTTTTACAGGGTAGGGTCGGTTGATTGTGAACCCTAGATATGGACCCTGCCACTCAATTGGCTGTTGATACTTGGCCAACACTGCACCCACACTGGACCCAGAGTCGCCTGGATTGGGCATGATCCATACCCTGTTCCAATCTTTATAGATAGTGCTGTTAGCAGCACAGTTTAGGGCACAGCCGCCCATTAAAACTAGATTACCCGAAGTAGATTTCCACCTAGCCCAGTTACTGATTATTTTAAGAAAGTACTGATAAACTGCCTGGGTAGCGGCAGCAATGTCAAAGAGGTCTTGTTCTGTGTTGAGATCCAGTCGCCAACCTCTGCACCCCCGATGAAGATTGTTTTTAAAAACAATCCTAGGACTGTTATCCGGATCAATATGTTGAACAAAGTCTTGCATGATGTCGTTGAACAGTCTGTGGGGGTTGCCGTATGCTGCCATACCCATAAGGATATATTCATCCTCGTTGGCTTTGAGTCCTATACGGTCAGTCATAGCACTGTACCACAGACCAAGACTGTGTGGATAACGTTGTGTATAAATTCGTTTTAGATCCGTGCCCTTGCCTTCCCAAATGCTGAGAGTTTCGAATTCACCAATACTGTCTAGAACAACGACAGTGGCAGAATCAAAACCACTTGTAAAATATCCAGCACTAGCATGGCTACAATGATGGTCAACAAATGATACAGGAGCGTGGATGCCATAGTCAAGCAGATAATTGCGAATATTGTTTTCTTTAGCCTGCCACCCTTGCCCTGCCAGAAGTTGTCGAATTGTTTTTTTGTATGGTTTTTCATACCAGACAACTTCGTCAGGTTTGCCAAAATTATTGACGGCATATTCAATCAATCCATCTCGAAATATCGAATGACTACAATGCAGATTAGGGTCGTTTTTTATACCACTAAATCTTTCACTGTGACTTGCAAATTCTAATTTTAATTTGTTTGCATCTTTATCAAACACTGCTAGTGCAGCATCGTGACTGTTAGCACTAATTCCCCAAATTTTCATTTGTAAATAAACGGATCTTTCTTACGTAGTTCTTTTAGTTTTTTGCGAAAACGAATTTCATCTACAGTCCACGTAATGGGCCATAGTATAATGTTGATTATTTTGCGTACCATTTTTTTGCTCTCAATCTAATTTTAAGTGGCGACGACTCTGCTGCCGCTACAATACTGTACAGTGTATATAGTCTTCCGTATTTTATCACGGCGTCATTTACGTCTTTGATCTCCGGTGACCATTCAGGCATACTAACACTCCACCCTCTGGCAATAGCCTGTTCAACCATTCCAGCACCGGTTTCGTCTCTGTCGGGTAAAACTATTGTGTCTTTGTTCAAACGATCAATCAGCATTGCCTGTTGATCATTTATCTCTGCTCGCATAACAGCAACTCCGTCAATGTGCAGTGCATCAATAGGACCTTCCACAACAATACAGAATATTTTTTGTGGGCGTTGTTCATCTAGATTAAACACAAACCCCGGCTGTGATTCTGTAATGTATTTGGGTTTCTTATCAGGGGTAATAGTTCTAGCAGTCCATCCTACGGTTTTACCTTCATAGTAAAAAGGAATTACAAATCTATCTCTGTATCCAAGTTCTGAACTCCAATAAAAATTGTAATCAGCATCCAAATGCAATTGACGTTTTGCTAGATATTCTTTTATAGGTTCAAGTTTTTGATTGTCAGTGATATCTGTGATCTTGATGCTGTTTGGTGGAAGTTGAACTTCTTCAAAGACAGGCAAGTCTACAAAGCGTTGTTGTACTTCAATGCCTTCGTTGAGTTTTAACACTTCCAGCGATAACCGGTTAATAACATCGTCAGGAACGTTTAACCAACTCATCAATTGTTTAAACTTATAAGAAACATTTCTTCCAGGTTGCCAACTGGCCTTGAATCCGCAGTTGAAACAATGATAGGAAAACGTGTCGCCTTCTTCTCTAACACCACCACGCATACGTGTATCAGCAGACGTACCATTGTGTACACAGCACGGAGCATTGATCGATGTCCATCCGCTGGGCGTGGTTTTACGCTTTGCAGGCATGAAGGTCATTAGTGTTTCGGACACGATGCTCATGCTACAATAATAACACGACCTATCTAAAAGTCAATCAGTTTCTTAGCAGTATCTTGTCTACAGTTGCAGTTGGGTCTGCATTAAACTTAAATCTAACATACGAGTAAATGCCGTTGAAATTTACCGGCACAGGTTCTGTTTCGCTGCCAACGAATGTTAGTGTATCAACATCCGACCAGTTGTTGGCGTTTGACAGTTGATTGTCCAATGTTGCTTGTACAATGACAGTACCAGTATAACCGTTTGAGTATACAGCCGCAGTATGTAGTGTTGAATATTCTGATAATGCAATAGCATCTTCGTTGTCACTGCTGCCTACCCAATAGGTGCTTTCTGCAAAAAAGTTTGTAACTTCTGTTGTAGCACGAGGTCCGGGATACGCACCTGCATTGATATACATGATACCCGAAGTTTCAAAATTTCTGTTTGAATATGTTAAACTGGTGTTGTTGTTTAAATCTTTGAGATATACGTTGTAGTGTAGGTATTGTTGTTTAACATCTCGCAACTCGTTGTCTGTGAGGGTAACTTGGAATGTGCCTTTTAGTGGAGATGCAGTTGAGTAGTCGTCAGTTACTGTGCATTCTTTTTCCAGTACCATGCTTTGATTTTCGTCAAACAATACTATCCATACACTGTAGCCTGCAAGTGATACACTTTTTTGATCAGCATTTAACAGTTTAAATTGTATGGTATTATCAATATTTCTATATACTTTTAAGTTTCTAGTATACACAGGTCTATACTCCACTACGAATCCGGCTTCATTAGATACTAGAATTATTCTATCGTTAAATAAATATCTAGGGATTAACTGCATACCGATTCCTCATTACAGATATATTTATGGTAAAATGTTATTAAAAGAAATAGAAGAACAATTTCCTTACGTTAGTGTTGTTGCTTATGGCGGCGGCGAATATGTTGGAATCATATCAAATCAAGATCAGTACGTTACAACAATGTTTGTTTATACAAATTTGAAATCAGATGATCACAAAAAGTTGCTGTTGGATCTAGGCGAAGTATGGTGGTGGGAGTCAAATAGATTGATTCCTATTAACACATTTCTCAGAAGAGAAATTGAACCTTTGCGTTATTGTATGATGACCATGAACAGCAAAGATGTTAAGTTAGTCATAGGGCATTGCGTTAATCTTAACAATCTAGCACTGAAACGAGTAAAACGTAAAAGTGTTCAATTAATTAAAAAACTTAGATAATATTTTCGCATAATAAATTTAAATGTACTACAACTGCTGCCGCGTAAGACACAGCATGGGCCTTTTTAAAGTAGTACTGATCATTCGCTGGCTTTGTCCAAACTTCGCTTTTGATCTTTGCCCAACTTTCATTTAGCAAATATCTTTTAGCCGGTCTAATAATAGCCAACGCACATGCCAATTCTTCAATGTTAGTGGGCTTTAACGTTCGTAGAATATCACCATGACCAGATACATGAAACAGTTGATCTACCATTTCATTGTGTTGTAACAATTCCCAAAGTGGTTCACGGTTCAGCAATTCAGTTAGGTGTTCTTCGTCTTTAACATCCTTGTAGATATTAACGTTTAGAAAGTCTAGTTTAAAGTACCCACGTTGATCAGCAGTTTTATAATCAATAGTTGCAACGTTATCCAATGGATTGTGTGGCACCGGAGTAACATAGATTCCGGTGTTGTGTTTTTTACCAGTTTCTAGTGCAGCCACGTGATGTGTGAGTTTTGACAAAATTATATCGCGGTTTGGAAAGTCAATATCGATATCCATTATAGTTTTGCTTCTCCTGCAATCTGCTTGACCAGTTCAACATCTTTGGGTTGTCGTTTAAAACGCAAAGACCAGTGTTCTGGATTCATAATATAGTATACCATGGTTAGTTGTTCGTCGTTAAATTTTGCAAGCATTTCTTTTCCTGACTTGCAGTTTAATATCAGCCACGGCGATATCTTACCGTCTTTGATATCGTATGTTGCTCTGTTTAACGAAACGTTGTTGAAATAATTATTCCAAGAGTTGTTGTGTGTTTCTGCCCAATCAACCATGGTATTAACGCTACGCTCAAGTGCAGTTTCAACACCTTCTTTCATGATTAGTTCAACAGCGTATTTTTCATACATTTCTTCTCTGCACCAATGGTCGAGTTTAACGCCACTGGTTACAACATGGTCTATGTACTTTTCGGGGTATAATGGTCTAACATTGGATAAGAAACTACCAAACTTTACAAACGCATTGTAGAAAGAACTTTTACAAAATTCTTCGTAGGTTTTGATGCCTTTGTAGCCTGCACTCAGTTGATAGAATCTTACAAATGTTTGATAGCCCAGTTGAACACGCTTTTCGTCTTTTTGTAAATGTCTACGCTTTTGTTCACACATATGTACAAGGAGAGTTTGCTCCTTGCTGTAGCCTGTGCCGCAGTATTCGCATACATAGGGCTTAGATGTCAATTTTTTCGTAGCCGTGTTCTTTGGCAAGTTGTTTGATTTCTTCTTTTGTAGATATTCTAGCAATTAGTTCAACCTCGTCTAGTTTTTTGTCAGGGTAAAGTTTCATTAAAAATTGTACAGTCTTCGAACTGGAATCTGCTTTTCTATCTAGTTTAATCCATGGATGAAATTCTTTTTTTCCTGTATTGCCCGAAATGCATAGTAATTGCCATTGCAGTTTTGGATGATTTGCTCCCAGCACTGCCCAGTTCTTATTGTAATATTCATTAACTTTAAAGACTGCTAGTTCTTGTTTGTCTCTACTACCTTTAACACTACTAACATATCTATTGAGATTCCAAAGGTCGCCTTTGATATCTTTTTGTCCGTTTTCGTCAGAGGCATCCCACAACTCTTTGATGCCCAAGTCAATTGCTGGCATCATGTCGTCGAAGAGATCTATGTATTTGTTTTTTCCCATAATTTCAAGTCCTCCGGTGTGTTAATCTCAATTCCATCAAATTCAACTTCAACAACACCAATTTTGATACCGTTTTGAATCCAGCGCAATTGCTCAAGTTTCTCAGTGTCTTCTTCTACAAACTTTTTACTTACATTATAGTATGACTTAGCAATTCTATTATAACCGTAAATTCCTAAATGTCTATCACCATATGACAACGGTGCTCTTAAAAACCAATGGGCTCTGCTTCTGTTGTGAATCATTTTAACAACGTTTGGATTTTGACGATCGTTAACATCCATAGTAGAATATGCTGTTGCAACATCCGAAAATGTTTTTAGTTCTATGTCAATTTTCATTAACATTTCAGCAGTAACATCGGGCATGTCGCCCTGTACGTTAATGTATCGATCATATTGCAATACTTCGTCAATAACTTCCATACAACGACTAGTACCGTTTTCGTGATCAGTACTGGTCATTATTACTCGCTTTTTTGGAAGAATGTCGGCAATTTCTTGGCTATCAGTAAGCACGTAGGTTTCATATCCAAAGTTCCAACATTTATTAAACACGTGATGAATCAATGGTTGGCCATTAAGATTGGCCAACATTTTTTTTGGAAACCTAGTACTGGCTAATCTAGCCGGAATTAAAACTGCTGTGGTCATTTATATAACACAAATACGCCACGGCGATTCTGTGACCATGCAACTTCATTTGAACCTAGTACCGCCGGCCGTTCTTTTCCAAAACTAACTGTTTGGATCCTATTAGCATCAATACCTTTAGCAACAAGACTATCTTTGAGTGCCGATGCACGTTTTTCTCCTAGGTACAAGTTATATTCTCTTGTTCCGCGCTCATCTGCATGACCTTCGATAGTCACAGTATATGCAGGGTAATCCTTCATAAACTTTGCTACTTCGTCAATAAGTGTATTACTTTCAGTAGTAGCAATATATCCATCATAATTGAAGAATGCACGAGAATGCCCAATGTCATCTCTGCGTGTCATTTCATCAATAACCGACTGTAGTTCAACCATTTGTTTTTCTAAAACTTCAATCTGTGTTTGAAGTTCTGACTTGTGGCCAGTAATGGAATTGTTTAGTTGTGTTACAGCATCGGTGATTTGATCGTTAACATAAGTCTTAATATCTTCTGGTGGTGCAGTTTGTGCAATTGCTGCGGTGCCTACAAGCATAGCAGCGACAAGTGTAAGTTTTTTCATTGTGTTCTCCTGTTGTAATTAAAGTCGTAAATTTCTTTTACTATTTTATCAAAGTCGTTTAGTTTTATCATGTTTGGACCATCGCTGGGTGCATTGTCAGGATCAGGGTGTACTTCTAAGAAGAAGTTACTAACACCCATAGCACTGGCTGCACGACACAGAGGCTGTACATAAGCACGATTCCCACCACTGGAGTTTCCTTGGCCGCCGGGTTTTTGAACAGCGTGTGTCGCATCGAATATCAACGGTACGTTATAATTATCAAGTATATACTGCATCCCAGTAAAGTCAACCACTAAAGTATTATATCCGAAGCTAGTTCCTCGTTCTGTTATCCAAACTTCTTTTGCAGGTTCAGTCTTACTTAAAATTCCTGCCACATCCCAAGGTGCAAGAAACTGTCCTTTTTTAATATTAACAATTTTTTTACTCTTACATGCTGCATGAATTAAATCAGTTTGTCTACATAAAAAAGCAGGTATTTGTAGTACGTCAACTGCATCGTCATACCCCTCGGTGATCATCATAATATTAGCAGGTGAATGAACATCTGTCAATGTTTTCAAGTTGGATATGCGAGATTTTAATTCTTCAAAATCTCGCATAGTGGAATGTAAACCTTGTCCACGAATTCCGTTGATGTGTGTTCTATTTGCTTTATCAAAACTGGCTTTGAAAATATATTCAATACCGTAGTCATCGCAAACTGCTTTACAATGTTGTGCAATTTCTAAACTTTGAGCGTATGATTCGTGTTGGCATGGGCCGGCAATTATTTTCATATTATTTACTTTCTCTACAAATGTAGTAAATCATTTTTAATTTGTCAAGTTCGTTTTTAAGTGTCTGATGTTTTTTTGCTAGTTGTATCATCTCTTGCCATTCAGAAAATGAAAATATATTTTCCATTGCAAGCGAGTCTGCTGTACCACCTATTACCCATCTTGGTATTGTATTGTGCGGCGGATCTCTGTATCTAGCATATACTGTACCGTTTACTCGTTCGTAAATAAGTGCTGCACCCGGAATTAATTTTGTCATTTTCGCATACCATTAAACACAGTTGTTTTAACTTTTTCGTTATCTTGGTCGATACTGTTAATCAAGTTAAAATTTAAATTATGATCGTTGAGTATTGATATTAATGCTTTGACGTCTTTTGGCAAACACATTCCACCGTAACCTCTAAGATTATTATTTACATCTAGATATAAGTCGTTTGATTTTCCAGTAAGTATATAGGAATTTTTAACCAAACTATAATCGCAATTAAATTTTTCACAAACTTCGTACATGATATTTGCAAATGTAATTCTAAGTGCTGCATATACATTGTTAAAGTATTTTAAAATCTCTGCTTCTGTTGGTGTTAGTTGTTTAGAATTTTTTGGTAAATGTCCGTGAGCAGAAATAATCTTTTGATAAACATAAACGTCATTTGTTCCAACAGCCAACAGTTGATGATTATTAATAAAGTCGTCTGCTGCACAACGTTCTCTTAAAAATTCTGGAACAAAGCAAATTATTAAATTTGGATATTTTTCAATTACTTTTTCAGTAAATCCAGGAGTTACAGTACTTCTTATTGCAATAATACCGCTGTATTCTTTTTTATTCAATTCGAAAATAACTTCTTCAACAATCGATGTATTGCATTTGTTAGAATCGTCTGTGGGAGTTGGAACACATAAAAATATAATCTCAGTATCTAGTACGTTATTGAGAGTTGTATCAAATTTAATGTCATGGCTCTTAACCTGATGACCCAATAGTGTAAATCCTGCGGCATTTGCACTGCCTACAATACCCATACCAACTATTCCAATTTTCATAATAAACTTTCTATTGTTTTTTTTAACCCATTATACAGTGTTGTATACTTTGTAAATCCTGTTAACTTTTGAACCAGTGCAGTGTCCGGACAACGTCTTGTTACACTGCCTTTTGGCGAAGGATGCACAGTTAACAAATTAGGATCAACACCCATGATTTCCATGATAATTTTTGCAACAGTACTTATTTCAATTTCATCCTGGTGTCCTACGTTGACAATACGATTGCTATGATTTAAAATCAATTGATGAGTCATTTCAATTGCGTCGTCGATATAGCAAAAACTTCTAGTATCATTACCGTTGATATAATACTCTTGTTTTTTTACACGCTGGACAAATTCTGATACAAAATGATCTTTTTGACCAGGTCCGTAGATATTGAAGTAACGAATAACCAACCAAGGCATGCCGGAGTTAATAACAAGATTTTCTCCTAGTGCTTTTGGGATACTGTAACTCCATCTTGGATTTTCGATGTCCTGAAATAATATAGGAACACGCTCGTCAGTGGGTACAGGATAAATCCCCGTGTCTACTGCACCATTAAAAATTTCGCAGGTGCTGGCAAACACAAATTTAGTGTTGGTATTCCTGTACCGGTCAACAAGATTAAATGTTGGCAATGTATTATTAAATGCAACTTCTACGGGCTGTTCATAAAACAGTTTGGTTCCGTTAGTTGCTGCCAGATGTACAACTACGTCAACATCTGGCAAAGTCTGCACAAAGTTGCAATCTTTTAAATCTTGATGACTTTGAAGATCGCAGCCTATTGCATCAGGGTATACTCTATTATAATAATAACTTCCGATGAAACCTTGGTGACCGGTAACAAGATATTTCATGTTAACCTATAGTGGTTACGTTTAGTTTTTTCTTTAGGTAGTTTAAGAAGAGACCATACAACGGTAGGAACACTAAGAATCCAATTGCAATTTTAATACCCACTTGTGAGTGTGCAACTGAAACCCAGTTTTCAGACATAAATGCATCTGCTGAACCATGGAAGGCTACTGAGAAGAATGTGTATGTATCAATGATGGTTGCTGCAACAGTTGATATTGCAGGAGCAGCCCACCAATTGTCAGTCCAACGTTCTCTAATGTGTTGGAACACATAAACGTCAAGTAGTGTACCAACTGCATAAGCAGTAGCACTGGCAAAGCCGATACGTAGTGCAACACTTTCAGGAGCACCACTTGCTAACACAACTGCGATAGAAGCGATAATCGCAAATGGGTAAGCAAACGCAATAGTTGCTCTTGCTGTTTCTTTTCCTAGTAGTCTAACAGTCAAGTCTGTTGCAAGAACTACTAGAGGGAATGTAAGTGCCGACCAACTAATAACAAAGCCTGCTAGTGTAAATGTGCTACTAACAATTGCGTTCGAAATTGTAATAATAGCAACATGTAATAGTACTAATTTAATTAACATTGACCTATCAATGTTTTGTAATAATCCAAACATCATGTTTCCTTTATATTTTGGTGCCTATTGTACGACGAACAATGTCATCGTGGTTAAACTCGGCCCAATATAGTTCAAAGGCGACACCGTCTTCTAAACCTTCAAACTGATGTATCTTGCCGGGCTTGACTTGCGTAAAGTCTCCGGCGCCGAGTATAGTCTCATCAACTAGACCTTGCTGGTCTGCGTCTTGCCAAACACGGATTAGCATTTTGCCTGATTCAACAAAGAATCCGTTCCATTTAAATCTGTGTTCGTGTTCGCTGCATTTGTATCCTGCTCGAAATTCTATACGGTGAAATTCCAGTACACCGTTGGCGTGGATAAGTTCGGTATTACCCCAAATCTTTCCTGCTTTAATTCCCATTATAGTAATCTCCCAAAATCAATAATTTCGCTCTGTCTGTTGATGTCTTTTACAAAAAATGCACACAACGGATTGTCACCGTTGGTAATAGGTATACTTAACAGTTGTCCGTTACGCATTTTTGGAAAATACCATTTTACATCATTGTAAAAATTAAGTATTTCTATTCTACCAAACTGTGGATAACTTCCGGTTAGTGGGTTAAAAAGAAATGCTTCAAACCCTCTATCATTTAAACTCGTTAAGGGTAATACTTCTAAATCTGATCCTGCGTCACTGCATCCTACAGCAATACACCAGTCTAGAGGCATGGTAATTTCGTGACCGTTAATTTCTAATACTATTGCAGGACTGTTAAAACTTTCTAGAAAAATTAGTGGGTTAAAAAAGAAATCCGGATCCAAAGGATTACTGTTATCTAATACTGCAAATCTTACTGTTTCTTCTACGGATTCGGGTAAACGATTTAGTGAAAATGTTTTGTTCTCAAGTGTTAAAATTCTCATTTTTAGTTATTAATTCCAATCAATCTTTTCGAGAGTAAACGGGTATTGAGCTTCTGCGTAATACTTTTTACGTTGAGCCAGATGCCGCTTCGCAAACTTACAAGTACTTGTAAGATCCCATATCTGTACGAAGTCTTTATCTTTTGCCTTTCTAACGCCTCTGCCTATTGATTGAATAACACGTACAAAACTTTTGCCCGGCTCAAACAGTACAAGATTAAATATGCGTGGTATGTTAATACCAACTGCTGCCACGCCATAGGTAGCAATAATAACCATGTTGGTAGCGTCTTGTACTTCGTTGTATGTTTCTTTACGGTCTTTGGTTTTTACTGCACCGTTGATAAACACAGAGCCAGGAATAAGTTTTTGTAACTCTACGCCTGCTGTAATTCTGTCTACTAAAATAAGTGTGTTGCCTGAATCTTTAATTTTTAATAAAAGTTTGCTGATGTAATCTAAACGTTTTTCGTCTGTTACAAGATACTTTAATTCTGCCTGATAATCTCTAAATTCTTTGGTGTCAATCAACTGACATATGTTAACATGACATGCAGACAAGATACCCTTGTCTTGTAATTCTTTTGCAGTCACAGATCCTATTACTGGACCAAGACTTGCTAGTATACTTTGGAATTCATAATCCTCTTTTGGAATAGTTCCAGTCACTCCCCAACGTATCGGGCAGTTGTTCAAGTTCTGTGTTAGTATTGCTTTTAATACTTCTGCTTTTGCTTGGTGTACTTCGTCAACAATAACTGCACTTACACCATCTAAAAACTCGTCCAATCCAAATGTGCTTTCGCCATTCTTATGACGTTTTTCGAGAATGTTAAGACTTTGCCATGTGCATATAGTGTGTGTCTTGCCAAAGTCTTTTCTGTCACCGTAATATACACCAACATCTAGTCTACAATTTTTGTAGTCATCTTCGGTTTGTTCTACTAGACTTTTGTTAGGAACAATTATCAGTGTACGTCCGTATGGTTCACAAACTTTTGATAATGTTGCTGTGGTAATTGTTTTACCAGCACCAGTTGACACTTCTTGTAAACTTTGTGGATTCTCCAAGAACCGATTGATAACTTCTACTTGGTCATCTCTTAGCCTAACAGGTTCGCCTTCAAATCTGTGTCCTTTTGGCCAACATACGTCTCCCCAAAATTCTTCAGTCACTGGTGTAAAATTTATATTGATTGGATTTCGACGATCTTCAATTTCAGAAATTGAAATACCATTTTGTTCAAGTATTGGCAGCAACACATCTAAATGATTTAGATAGCCCGATCCTCCAATACCAAAAAAGCCAACCTTACCGTCCCATCTGCCTAGTTTAAACTGAGGCATATGGCGTGCATACGGGACATCAAATTTTAATGTGTTAGAAAGTTTGCGTCGAACATCAACGTCGAGTCCTTCAAACTTAATATTAACTTCGTCTTCAATAATTAACTTAGTAGTGCCCATTTGTTCTTGTTTTTCTAATTAGGCTGAGATCCTCGTCGTAAAACACAACTAAATCAGTTGCATCAAGAGTATAAGTTTGTACAGAATTGTTTGATCTCAAACTAGATAACCCTAAAACAGCCATTGGCTGCCAATCGCTACGCAGTAGCAGTTTTGGCAGTTTATTCTTACTAATATACACAACTTTAGTACTTTTGTCAAGCCAATTGTTTAAGTTATTGTCTTTAATGAAATTATTTAGATTGTACTCTGTCTTTTTGTCATTTTCAATTCTAAACAACACAGTCTGCTCTGCGCTGGAATAAACATTGGACACAGCGTTATATATTGCAGAAACTTGGGTCAATGAGTTTTCCTCGTCCACCAGCACCAGCAAAGGAAAGCGTTGCAGTTGATACAATACTTCAACCACTTCGTGTAGTTTGTATTTTGTTGGGCTAACAGCAATCTGTCCATCTTGTCTATACAACATTTCGCCAAGCAGTCCGTTGGGTTGATCAAACTCAAAACGAGCAATACCGTAACGTTCTCTACGGTCAAAATACATCATAAGATTGCTGCTGTTTAACGGGCCCAGTTCTGATTCCATTAACTCGATTGCAGATGATCTAAAGTTACGCAGTTCGTTGTTGTATACACCCGGAATAAGATTTGCACTCTCTGCACGAACTTCTTTGATTTTTTCGTAGTGTTCGAGTAAATCGGGCTCAATGTAAAAACTTTTTTCTTTAAATTTTTCTACTACTGCTTCCGCAGTTAGTTCGTTGAATTTAAAATAATGCTCGTGAGAACCTTTTTCGTGTTTGTAAAAACGTCGTAACTTTGATGCAAGTTCTTCAATCAACACAATAGTTTTTTTGTTAAACGGAAACCGAACAGATATCATTCCGTTGCTGTTAACAGTGACAGTTTTTGTTCTGTCAACTGAACGTAGAGGCTGACGCAGTGTGTCGAGTGCTGATTCAAAATCGGCAGGTGTTTCAAACTCCAACACTATCTGTTCTTGATATGCACGTATCTTATTTTTTGCAAGTTCGAACTGAAGATCAGTTAATGCAGTATTACGAGCAATTTGTCGTGCAATACTATAAAGAATACCTTTATCAGAGACAGAGGCAATGTCAGATAGTTTTATAAACTCAATGATGTCTTCGATGTTTTTTAGCATACCTAAATTGTAACATTTTCAAGTTTGGGTGTCAATCTCTTTAACGGCAATCCTTGACGTATTTCATCTACTGTCCATTCAGTGTATGCGTAATCGTTGAGCCATTGTGCTCTGTCTGGCTTTGCAGGGTTTTCAATATCAGCAAAATCTTGCGTTGCAACATCCCATGCTAGACTACCGGGTCCTACGATTGCAGGTATTCCTGCAATAACGCTTTGTGGGCCAGGATTTGAACTCCAACTAACTGTTGTCCAAACTCTCGAGAATGCCAAATCAAAATTATCATAAGATCCAGAAATCTGTACAGGATCTTGTCTATACACATTTTTTAATCCGCGTTCGATATGCGGCAATGGACAACGAGGATGTGGTCTAAAAATTATTGGACGTTCGGTATATTGTCTAATAGTGTCGATGGTTTCAATTACCCAGTTGCTTATAATAGGCATATCTTGCCATTGTAAACTTTTGTTATGTTGTCCGCAAAGTAATACAAATTCGCCGTTGTCTTTCCAATTAGACAATTTTAAACCCAAGCGAGTAGCACGATTTTCGTTGTTGTTAGTGGGCCCAAAATAAGCATTACGATTGATTCCGTTGATGCCTACTTTCCAAGTTGTTCCTCTATGTATACCACCTATTTCTAATACTACTACGTTTCTTCCTGTTTTACGATAATAATCCCACACAGGTTTATTTCCCGACATACGCCCATTCCAAAGAACACTCCATATAACAGCAACATCGCAGTGCATGTCGCTTTCACAAACTGTATGCCCTGCTGCTACTAAACTTTGTTCAAATGCTTCAAATACAGGTTTACTGTTTAGTGCGCCATATTCTTTGAATAGACTAAATTTCATTGGTTAAATACTCCAGTATTATTTAACAAGGATTTAATATGACAAATATCACTGTGGTTACAACATTTCACCAAGCCGGCTTGGAGTTATACGGTCAACGATTCTTAGATAGTTTTGCCAAGCGAGTTGACAAACGTATCAAGTTATTGGTTTACACTGAAAATTGTAACCCAGTTAATCCCGATCCCGATCAAGTTATTATTTTAAATGCTGCTGACTCGTTGACTAAATTAAATGCGTTTAAATCACGTTGGAGAGATGTGCCCAAAGCAAATGGAAAATGTCCGTGGCCGGAGCGTAGACCAAGAGATTGGAATAAAGAGTTTAAGTGGAATGCTGTAAGATTTGCCAACAAAGTTTATGCAGTATTTGATGCATGTAACCGAAGCAGCGATTGGTGTGTATGGATGGATGCTGATACATTTGTACATTCAGATTGGAGTTATGAAGAATTTAAGAGTCTTCTTCCAGACACAAGTTGGATTACATATGTAGGGCGTGGAAAGGGTTCGCAAACTTGGCCAGAGTGTGGATTTTATGGGTTAAATTTAAAAAATGGTGTATGTCAAGAATTTCTTGTTGAATTCGAACGTTCTTACGAAGATGCTGACAACGGAATATTTTTATTAGATGAATGGCATGATAGTTTTGTGTTTGGAACAATTTTAAATCAGATGAAAAATCGTCATCCTAATGTACTTGATTACAGTGCTGAAATGTATCTAACACAAGCAAAAACAGGCGGTGGTGGTCATCCGTTGATTAATACCAAATTAGGTCAATGGATAGATCACATGAAGGGCGATCGAAAAACATTAGGAAAAAGCAAATCTTCAGATATTATGGTTAAAAGAAAAGAAGGTTACTGGCAATAATTTCTCATATGACGCCAGGCTGAGCCGTCCTCGAGTTCACTAAACTTCCAATGAAACATCGATATTCTTTCTAGCCATTGTTGTCTATCAAAATCTTCTGGATTTTCTATTTTACTAAAGTCTGTATTAGCAACATCTTTACACTGACTGTTCTCTGGGTCGGTTATAAATCCACGATATCCCTTGATAATAGGTCCTACAATTGCACTGCTATTATGATTAACCACTGCCCAGGCATTTGATAAATCGGTTTCTAAAGAATTGTTAAAATTACTGATTGATACATTCGGCAAGTTTTTTATTAAAGTTTTTTTAGGATCTAAATAAGTTTTAGACTGCTTATCTCCGGGATGAGATCTTATTAAAATTGGTCTGTTTGAATATTGTCTAATTTTTTTAATTGTGTTTAGAGCCCATTGTTGTGTGTCTATACCACTCATGCTCCACCCGCCGTTTCTTTGTAACATCAGCAGTATATGTTTGCCTTGTGTTTTTACGTTTTCTATGTTGATGTTACAATCTTTAGATATTTGTTGCCATCTAGCAGGATTTACTTTATCGTCGCAATAGATTCCTGTATTAGGAAAAACTCCGTTGAAACTATATCGTAGATATCCGTGAGGATTGATTTTGTTTGAATACAAAAACAAATTTGCATCAGCAACCACCACATACTTTTTGTTTTTTATCTGAGTATCGATTATTTGTTTTCTTAACTTTAAATGCGGCGAGGAAATATCGTCATAGACCCACCCTTGTATTACACCTACATCTGCAGGTAATACTTCGCCGTTATTTTCTATTATTCCTTCGTCGCTGTTTTTTACAACACCGGTAATAAATTTTAATAAAAGTTCTGTTTTTTGTTGATTGGTATTTTTTGCTGGAACAGTTTTAAGATAACTAACTATCTTCATTTAATATGCTCCATGCAAATCCATTCTGCATTTCAGTAGAATTAAACTGGCAATAAGACAAGTGTGCTGCAAATCGAACAGTTTCTTCTTTAGTAGGCAAATATAAACTGTTAATATCTTTGAGTGCAGTATTACATAATACAGAAGCAGCGTTTGGTGCTAATGCAATAGCCGGTACACTGTAAAGTAATGCTTCTGTTGCTGCAATGCTGTTAAATGTAACCAAGCAGTATGCATCATCTAATGCATCCCAAATTGTATTAGTCGTAACTCTTTCAGAACGATCAGGTTTAATTCTAACTTCAATTGGACGATCGGTATATGTCTTGATCTCATCAATTGTTTCCTTTAACCAATCGTCAAGATCTTTTTTGTAGTATTTCATTACTTTGTCAGATGGCGGACATATTAAAATTTTATTGCCAGTCTGACTGTTTCTGTTTTTGTATTTCCAGTTTAACTTTCTTAGTCTGTCGAGATCTCTGTCTTTTATAGGTCCTAAGTTTTGTAATGCATTTTTAGTAATACGATGATAGTCTTTTTTTGTACTAGGTTGAATATAGCCAGAATCAACAGCATAAAAATCTATTTTATTTTCTAAACAATATTTTATAGCTTTCTGGCCACTGCCGCCTAGTCCACGAATTACCAGGGTGTTGCCGGTGCCTTTTTTTAATTCAAAATTACATATACGTCCACCCGACCCCATTATAAATGATTGAAGATAAGGGTCATATTGTAATCCCTTGGCTTCGTAGTTAAATCCATCGGATGCAATTGCTGCAACTTTTATTCCCATAAACGCATCAACCTCCTTCTTAAAATCTGTGTCATCATAAATCTCATGTTCAGGATCGACCAACGTATTTAAATATGACTTTAAAATAGATTTAACAGTTTTTGTAAATGTTAAATCGTCAATTGTCTTAGGTCTCTCTAACTCTTTTGTAAATTTTTTTTTTGAACTTCTAATTCGTTTCTTAAGTATAGTCTTTCAACACGATACCATTCGTTAGCATATTCGCAGTTTTCGTATTGTTTAAACCATGGGCCACCTTCTGTATAATGTAATGCTTTAGGTGATCCGTCTTTGGGTTCTTTATACCATCCTACAAGCCAATTGTATTCGTGACTTAGTTTTCCAATTTCTTCATTGTCGAGCCAACTAAATCTATGCAAGAAGGCACCGGTTTTATGAGGATCATTTACAAAATCCTTTGTAACCTGTTTATTACTAGGATGTCCGCAGTTTATAAGCATCATGCTTGACCAATTTTTTCTTGGATATTGAGTTTGTTTCTGTCCATCCATCTTAACACCTTCTTCGGGTGTATAATCGTGCTGGGCACACATGATGGCGTATTTGTCGTCAGCTTGATCGAATATATTTTTTACATCGTCAAGAAATACAAAATCACAATCGATAAACAATGCCCATCCGTCAAAGTTGTTTAGTTCTGGAATTAAAAATCTAGTAAAGGTAAATTCGGTTGCAGCAAGAGCATCTACATCTCTCCAATACAATCCGTCTTTTCTAAGTATCTTTTGCTTTAATGGAATAACTTCAACTGGAACACTTGCAAGATTTTCTATACTTAACTTAGCAACTTGATATGCAATATCTTCTCTGCTGTCCCAACCTATGTAAACTCTTAACGGATTAACTTCTACGTTCAATATCACTCTCCACACACTCTTCGCCGTATTGCACTTCTAAAATGTGGCATAATTCATCTGTACAATTATAGGCCTTGTGCCATACTTTATTTTCTATTATGTAGCCCGAACTTAATTCTGACAATGTAATTTTTTGACTGATATTATTGTATTCTGTTTCTAAAATACATTTGCCTTTGAGAACATACCAATGTTCAGATCTTAAAAAATGTCTTTGCATTGAAAGACTCTTTCCAGGTTCGATAACTAGTTCTTTTACTTTATAGCCAGGCTTGTCGTCAAGCACTCTATACCAACCCCAATTACGCACTGTCTTTGGATTTTTCCATTCTTCTAGAATCCAACTGCTGCTATTCTTTTTGTCGTCGCCGCCCACGCTCCATGCAAATTCTACCCTTGGATGATTTCCGTATTTGATTACTTCAGGTATATTTCCTGGATTTCTGTCGCCGCCATTGGCTACAATTATCTTTGTGTCCATTCCTGTCAAGTCAAGAATTTTTTCTATACAATGATTACTGCTGCCAATTTCATCATCTTCAAAACCTAAAACTTGATCAACCATTCTAAGATTTCGAATAATGTTTGTTCTTTCTGCAAAAGGCATAAATGGTCTGCCTTTTTTTCTAACTAACCATGCGTCAGAATTTACACCAACCCATAATTCGTCACCTAATTTTTTAGCTTCTTCAAAATAAGAAACATGTCCGCTGTGTAAAGGGTCAAAGCCGCCTGAAACTAATACTATTGTTTTCATAAAAATATTTAATCAACTCCACCCGAATATGTAGTCTTTTCTGATATTGGTGATTTCTTTTGCGCCATGGTTTTTTAAATAAGTACCTGCACAATACTCTGTATCAGGATGCTGCTCAACAACAATGATGGGTTTGTATTTTAGAATGGTTTCAATACCACCTTTTAATACTTCTAATTCGTATCGTTCACAATCGATTTTAAGAAGGCCGAACTTGGGTAAATTTAAGTCATCTAAACGTTTAATATCAATAGAACCCTGGCCTGTTTCGCTAACATAACTACTACCAGTGTTTTCTGCATCGTAAATCATTTCTACTTTATTGGTTACGTTGCCCAATGCATATTTGTGTATTTCAATGTTTAGTCCTGCTACGTTACGATCCAAACAACTATATACTTGTTCTAATGGCTCAAATGCAACTACGTGATTGAACACTTTTGTTAAAGGTTTTGACCATAATCCAACATTGGCTCCTACATCAACTGCTATGTTAAAATCAGTTACATACTTATATGCTTCATCTCTAACGTCATCTTGATACTCGGGTGGCCCGCCATTTTTAATACGTTTAGCGATTAGTCTTTCAAAATGATTGTCGCTGTCTGGCATCCAATAATCATAAACTTTTTTCATACTACACCTATTAATGCATTTTTACTGCCTACATTTTCTAATTCTCGATACCCATAGTTTTTTAATATATCAAAAACAGAATTTTTTTCTTGATTATATCTCAGTGAATGACCTTTTCTTTCGTACAAAATAACAGGTTTATATTTTTTGATAGTATCAATAGCACCTTGTATAATAAATGTTTCGTATCCTTCAACATCTATTTTTATAAAATCTACATTTTTAAACTCAAAGGAGTCTAGTGTCTTTACTTTAATATTTCCATGCGATGTAGGATCAACATGTGTACTAAATGTTTTATTAGAATCAAAGTTAAGAGCAACAGTTTCTTCTTTATTTCCTAATCCACAATCATAGATACTGACATTATTTAATTTGAACTTTTTTGCATTTAACTTAAAACATTCATTAACTTCAGGTACAATTTCAAAACTCGAAACATGATCGAAATATTTTGACATATTATAGGTCATTAAACCGTAATTTGCTCCAATATCAATTGCATGACGAGTTTTTCCTTTTCCGCAATACTTAAATGCAGTTTCTAGATGATCTTTTTGGTATTCTAAAACATCTTTTAATCCGACTCTGTCAATGGCTCTTGATAAAGTGTTATCTCCTTTTAAAACACTCCATTCTTGAAAAATATCAATTTCCAATGTTGTTTCCTTTATTTTTTATTTCTTTCATTTCGAAGCATGTGTTTCTCTTGACGTATTTCTTTGCTTTCTTTTTCCCACCACCCGTCGTCGTAGTTGTGTTTATACTGGCGGAGTTTTGCATTCATTTTTTTTGCCATTAAAAATGCTTCTTCAAGTTTGTTTTCTATGTCTTGTTTAACTTGAGTATCTGGCAAATTATCGTATATTAAATCATAAAGTTCTCTATGCACTTCGCATATAGTTCTAAACTTTTGCGTTTTATCAGTTTTAAATCCTGCCATAATAACCCCTTATAAGGTAGCATCTTCCATGCCGGCTACTCTTAACTTTACTACATTAGTTATCTGCCACTGTTTTTGGTCTAACGCTTTTAAAACACCTAACCATTTGTTTCTAATAAGTGCAAATTCGTTAATAACTTTTTCGTAATCAACTACGTCTGCTTCGCCGTCGACATACTTTTCTACGTCTCGACTGCTTAATGCACGTTGATAGTTTTCAAGATATTTTTTAAAGAAACTACTACGAAGACGTCTTAGTTCAATATTAAGATATTCTAGTATTGCTTCAATTTCTTGTAGTTGATTAAATCTGTGTTCGACAATACCAGGCATTTCTGCGGCTGCTCGTTCTATATTGCCTTTTAGTTTAACTTCGAGACGAGCTGTTGCCAACTCGTCTTCGAAATATATGATAGCATTCGGTATCTCTCCGATGTCTCGAGATACTTTGCTGTACCAGCCCATTATTCATCCTCTTCGTCGTCGTCTGCGTCAAGATCTAAATAATAGTTTATAGCATAATCTAGATATTTGTCATTACCTAAAAGTTCTTTAAAAGTAATGTCATCAATACCATAATCAGCAAGCAAGTCTACAAACTTTTCTGCTGCTATATCTATTTGTTTTTTATCAAGATATTCTTTAAATAAACTCCAAATATCAGCAATTTGGGCTTCGTTCATAGTTAATTACTCCTCGTTATCAACAACTGCTTCTTTGTCAGCATCTTCGATATTTACCGAAATTGCTTTTTTATTAGGCATATCGTCCATAACGCGGTCTAGTAAATCACCTGACCAATTTTTGCGATATTCAAGAAACACTTCGCCGTCACTGGTAACATACTGATAACGGTTTCCAATTTTCTCCAGCAAACCTTTTGTTTCAAACATGTCAAACAATCCGCTGTAAGGGTCCATTCCTGTTTCGTATGGAATTTTAACCTGTACACTTTCAAACGGTTTAGCATATCTTGTTTTCATAATCTTACAGGCTGCTCTAATACCGTTGACTGTTGATGTTTTGTTGCCATCTTCGTCTTCTTTGAGTTTGAGTTTTTTCATTGCTACAACAATACTACTTGCATAGATAAAACCTGCACCGCCGGAAATCTTGTCATCCGGATCAAACATGTCTTGACTTGCATAAGTGTGATTGGTAACAACCATGCCTACGTTATAACTGCCAAACATGTTAACACAGTTTGTAACCAATGCTTTAAGTGCTTTGGCCTTACGACCCATGTCACCTTTCATGTCACCTGCTTCGAACTGGTTAAGTTCTGTAGGCGACATAAGCATACCCAAACTGTCGATTACAAACAATACTTTTGGACGATCTTTTTCGTCCATTGTTTTGTAATCTTTCATAAACAGCGAAATAGTTTTAGCAACATCGTCAATCATTGCCATGTTAAGTTTTAGCAATTTATCTTCGCTGGTATCTACACCTAGAGCGTGTAGCCATGTTTCGTCGAGTGCGTTTTCGCTGTCAATTAGAACAACAAAGATACCTTGCTCTTGTGCATTTTTTACAATGTTACCAGAACAGAAATAACTCTTGCCCGAGCCTGATTCACCTGCAAACACACTAACCTTTCCTAGTGGAATACCTTTTTTAAAGTCTCCACTGATCAAGTAGTTAAGTGCATAACTGCCTGTTGAAATCCAGTCTGTAGGATCGTGAAATCCTGCACTCATTCCGTCAATAGACTTTGTTAGACTATTGCGAAATTTTGTTGGGTCAAATGTTTTGGTTGCCATTAACTATCTCTCTTGATGGTTAACGTATCGCGAATTAAGTCAACAAGGTCGTCTTCGGTTGAACAAAGAATTTTTGCTGTAGACCACTCGTCTTCGCTGTCTCTACCTGTTGCTTCAATCATGAAGCCGTTGTCGTACATACTTATAATAAACGTTTCGCCTATTTTATTGAGTTTGTCACTGATTTTTGTAATTTTAGCCATAATTATCTCCTATGAAAAAGTAGTAGGGGATTTCTCCCCTACTGATTAACCTTGATTTTGACGTGCTCTAATCTTTGCAAGAATGTCTTGTGCGCCGCTAGCGGATGGCATTGCTGCTTCTGGCTTAGGTGCTTCCATTTTTACTGGAGCCGGAGCAGGCTCATCTTCAAAAGGGATATCGTCGTCACGTGATGCTTTGCTTGCACTGCTTGCACTGCTGTTCATAGGATCGCCAGTCTTTGCTGCAAGACCTGCTGGACGGAAATATTGGCTCCAACGATCTGGATCGTAAGGTTCTCCATCTACGCTAGCCTCAAACATTTCAGTAAGAACTTTTAGTTCTACTTCGGTTGGCTTCTTAGGAAGGAAATCAGAAAGATTAAATAGACCGTTGTTATTAATTGCTTTCATCTCTGCATCAGTTAGCGGACGAGTACGACGTGCCCAATTACTTGCACCGTAGTCTGCATAGCCACCTTTGCTTCCTTTGCTTAGACGGAAATCAACACCACCGGTATAGTCTGTTGGAAGATCTTCCAAATCAGGATCCATCAATGCTGCTTTGATTAGTTGGAAAATTTGTGGGCCGATAATAAAGCGACGAATCGGATTTTCCGCAACCGAATCTTCTTTTAGCGGATTGTCTGTAACAAAACCTTGGAAGATATAACTACGCTTTTTCCAGTACTTGCGTCCTAGTTCTTCAAGTGCCGTATCTTTGAACCAACCGCGAACGTCTGCCAGAATAGGGCAGTTTTCGCCATACATTTCCATGCAAGGAACCTGTACTTGTACCGGACGCGAATCCGTTTCTCCTTTAACTCCAGCAAATGGGAGTTTAATCATAAGGCGTTCTGCCCAGAAGAATGTGTTGTTGGTATTACCGTCTGGAAGGAAACGCAATGTTGCTGTTTGACCTTCTTGCATATTCCAAAACGGGTAAATTGCGTTATCGCCACCTGTATTAGAATTGCCTGCCGAACGTGTTTCTTGTTCTTTAAGTTTTGCGCGAATTTCTGCTAATGATGCCATAGTTTTTGCCTCCTATAAATGTTGCCTATGTGCTTAGTGCCTATAATGTGTAGCACATTGTTAATACTACACAGTTTTATTTATCTTGTCTACTGAAAAATGTCAAAAAAATGAATAAGTTAGCAGATTAATAACCTGCTAACTTTTTAATGATTTCCATTTGTGGATATGGTGAATTTTGAAGTTCTTCGGCCTGTTTAGCCATTACAGTGCTTTCAATTTTTTTCATGAATTGTGCGGCGGGTTTCACAAATTGGTCGCCGTAATCTTTTTGCACCGCGGTCAATACCGCTGTTTCGCCTTTGGGGAATTTACCTGATTCTCTATCAAAATAACTTAGAATAAATTCACTTAGTGGTATTTCGGGTTTTTTTGGAGTCATGCTCATTGGCGACATAGTTGAGTCTGTGGGTGGTGAGTATTCTGTTTCTGCTTCGTCTCTTATTGAGTCAAGATACTGCATCACCGGATACAATGTGTTTACAATTTGATTTGCAAATTGTGCGTTGCTACTTGAACCTGGCTCACGTTCCATGCCTTTGGCAACTTTACGCAATTCCATCATTGCCTTAATAGCGTCCTTTGCATTGTTGTCGATGTTTTGAAATCCTTTGGTCTTGGCTTCAATGAAGTTGTATACTTCCCATACATCATTAGCATATTCACCGGCTAAATTGCCTTCATAACTGCTTTGGCCTAATTCAATTGACTTACTGATTTTACGCAAGTTGCCTAAAACTGATATAGCATCTTTGTTTGTGTTGATGTATGCTTCACCAAAAGTTCTACGATATGAATTACTAGCCATCGAACCTTTTGAGCCTATAACTGCATTACCGTCGCCTGACAGCATAAGATCGTACATCAGTTTGATTACATCCATAGGAGTTCTTTTGCTTGCTATTGTTCTTTTAAACCATGCTACTTTTTCTGGTTTCATTGGTCTACGAGATTTAGTAGTGATAAGTTCTATTGCTCTACGCTTAACATCATCTACGTTATTCATCTTTTGTAGTTGTCTTAGATCGTCGGCTGTAAAGTTATCATCTTCTGCTTCGCTAACTTTTACGCAGTTGTCTACACGTTTGCCACCTTTCATTTTGGTGCCCATACGCTTGTAGCCTTTCCAGCATACTTTGCCGTCTACGCCTTTTTGCTTTTCTTCGCTGAGTGTACGCCAACTCGGATTGCCACAATCTTCGCACACGTGATCACTAAACTGACCCATTGTATCTTCAAACGCTTGCTCTAGTTCAAACTCTTCTCTAGTAGTGTGAGGTCTTGGCACCCTACCACTCATAGGACTGTATCCTTTGTCTTTCTTAGGAGATGGCTTAAATACGTCTGCTTCGGGTTCTTTGTTATCGGCAGAAGTTCTACGGTCAGACCTGCGATCCAACCTACGAGCAGCACTTAATGCCACAGCCGCACGGGCAGCACCTGATATTTCATCGAGATCATCTACTTCTTCTGCTACTAGATCTTCTGGGCCAAGTTCTTTGGCCTTTGTTGCTTCGCCTACTAATTTGTAAATGTACGGAAATACGTCTTTGAGTTCTTCGTTAAACTGCTTGATAGTAAGTTGATCTATCCAATTCTCAGAAACGTCATTGGGTACTTCTTCTACAACCTGTACTGTAAAGTTTGCGGCTGCTTCTCGATAATATGCTTCTTTTTGTAGGTGATGAATTTCTTTTTTAACAGCCTGGATGCGTTCATTAACTGTGTCCATATAACCTGCAAGTGTTTCAGCCATCACTGTGCTTCTACCCATGTATGTTTTGAACTTTTGTAATTTTACTGCTTCTTCACTGAGGCCTGCAACGTACTTGCCGAAATCGTCATAAGCATTACCGCCTTCACTAACGTGACGAGCCATTGCTCTAGCACCTGCTAGGTGACGGAATGGATATTTAAAACGTTCACCTTCTGGAGATTCAATATAAATTGCACCGATTTTTTGTGAACGGCTACCTACTGATTCAACGTTGATTGGTTGAGTATGCTTAATTGCTAGGCGTGCGTTTCCGATACGCTGATAACTTGTTTTGTTTGTGCCATACATTCTTGACTCGGCCATTGGTTCTTCTCCGGGGCGATTTGTTGCTAAAAATTGATAGTCTCTTCTGTTTAGATTTGACTTATTAATATCTCGTACATCAAATGGCATCATTCTTTTCTTAGCAAAGATTCTCAACTCTTTAAGAAAATTATACCAGTTGCCTTGTACTACTTCGTCCTTACCTTGTACTAGATCTTTTCCTACTACTACAACAACACCGTTTTTTTCATCTAAACTAACATTTACTTTACCAAGTTCATTGCCGGAATCGGTAAATGCAAAATCAAAGAAACGTGCATCAGATGGAACATTTGTAATATTTCCATCTCGGTCGCCGATAGTTACGCTAGGAAATCTTCCGCGAATCTTTTGAAATAGATCATTTGCTACACTACTAAGGTTCTTCATTATATGTTATTTATCAAAAACTACTGCTTATAAAGATCGGCATTGGCATTTCATAGTCGTCTTCGGTTTCGATTTGGACAAATGTATTATATATTGTTGGGTCCCAATCTTTGATAATTGTAATCATTCTTAAAGACAACATCATTGCACTTACAAGATCGTCTGTTTGTCCTTGCTTGGCTTGAAAACTACTGCCTGTGGCAATAAAGTTTTTAAGTTCGGAGATAAGAGGTTTACTTCTAACCAACAGTTGATCGTTTTCAATCATTGTTTTTAATCTAGCACATACAGTTACTTTTGAACTATGTGTTGTGTTAAAGCCTTTTCTAAACTTTCTAACATGACCTTTTCTTATTGGCTCGCTAATAAAAAGCCCAGGAATATTTTCTTCACCAAAGTCGTTGATAACAATTAGCGCGGCTTCTCCTAGTCCGTTGTTTTCTACACTCCAGTATATGTTAGAACCTCCGGATTTTGTTTCGTCAGCAATATATTGACAAATATCTTTTAGCACTCTAATTTGGCCAGGAATTGCAGTGGTGTTATGTTGCCATTCTGCAACTTGTTCGTAGGTCGGTAATTCGATAACCTGTATTGCTGCGTAGTTTCCGCCGGTACCCATAGCAGGGTCTAATGCTACAACATAACTGTATTTTGGATTAGGTTTTTTATACCAACGAGTTTGCCCCATGTTTATTATAGGACTAACGCCCTCCATTTCAGCAAGTTTAATACTGTTAACTAGTGTTTCGTCATAGATTAAGAATTCACAGCCATATTCACGACGAAACTTTTCTTCACCGATACGACCAAGTTCGGCTTTTTTCCATTCTTCGTCGCGGTCTGGATGTTCGTCCCAGTATGCTCTAAATGCATGAAATCCGTTTACACCTACTTCACTTTCGTTGCCATATTCGTCAAATTTTAGTTCTGCTTGTTTCCAAATTGTAGCAAATGTATCTTCGTCGCTGTTTGGTGTACTAGTGATAATTGCTCGGCCACCTGTTGCAAGTGTAGGCGAAATTGAGGTCCAAAACTCTTCTGCAATGTTGGGCTGCACGAACGCAAATTCGTCACAGTATAGCAATGAAATACTCATACCACGTCCTGTGTTACCAGTAGTTGTTTGGCTTACAATACGTGACCCGTTTTCAAATTCAATAAAGCCTTTGGCATAACCAGTTGCACCTGCACGAATGTGATCCGGACAAGTTTCGTAAACATAACGAACACGTTGCATGATTTCTTGTGCGCCGGTATATTTGTGTGCTGCAATAAGAATGGTTTGATCTGGGTGAAACATTGCATACCAGCAAAGATAAATTGCAGCACAAGTTGTTTTTCCTGTTTGTCGAGGCATCATGTTAATGTTAAAACGAAAACTATGATAACTGTGCAATAATCTTAACTGATATTCATAAGGTTCAAACAGCAACTTACCTTTAACAGGATGCTGAATGTAAGCAAAGTGTTTTGCAAAGTGCAAATAACCTTCTTCAGGATCCATACATTTGAGTAAATCCTCAATTTGATTTTCTGTATATGTTTCTTTTTGGTTGGCCTTCTTAACTAAGACCCCGTCTAAACTTTTTCCCATAAAATATTTAGCAATAAAAAAAGCGCCTCTTGGCGCTTTTTGTTACTTTTTAAATGGTGCTTTTTTCTTATCAGCAACAGCCTTTTTCATCGGCTCTTTTTTGTTGCCATCTTTGTCCATATCAAGGAAGTCTGGTTTTGCTGCTTCGTTGGCTTTGGAACGTGCTTCACTGTCTTTCTTCATATCGCGTATTTTTTTATCATAGGCTAGATCGAGACCGCTATCTCTCTTTTTTACAGTTTTTTTGTCTCCACTGTCTAGGGCTTTATCAAGGCTGGCATTTGCTGCCTTAGTATACGATTGTCTAGTTTTACTTGATACTTCTTTAACAGGTGCTTTCTTCTTGTCAGCAACTGCTTTTTTCATTGGCTCTTTTTTGTTGCCATCTTTGTCCATGTCTAAGAAATCTGGCTTTGCGTTCTTTTCGTTCAATGCACGATACAAACGATCTTTGATCGATTCAACAGACATTGGGTTATCACCTTTTGCTGCTGGTTTATACATATTCTTTTCACGATTAATACCGCCGCTCAAATCTTTGGTCATAAACTTATGGTCAGCATATTCTTCGTCTGGCTCGTTGATAAATTCTTCATCAGTTTCGTATTCTGCTTCCATTGCATCCGCAGCCATTGCCATTGGCATTGCTGCCATTGCAGGTCTTGCTTCACCGGATTCGATGTTTGCCAATGCACGAAGCATCTGTGCCATGTCGTGTGCTGTTGGTGCAGATAAGTTTACGCTAACTGGAGTAGACGGTGCAGACGACGGCATAGGACCACACTCAGTTACTTTAGATTTATTCTCGACAGCGTCAAGTTTTTTCAAAATGTCTAACATATTGCTCATTTTTTGTTTCCTAATACACTTTTGGAGTTTTGTGGATCATTGTTAGATTCTACTTTGAAGCCACTTTTTTCACTGCTTTCCTTACGAGCAGTTTCTAATTCTTTTAATAGATCCATTACACGAGTAGTACCTACACTGCCTTGTGCCGAAACACCGCCCATATCCTCTTTGGTTAAAAGAGTTTCATATTCGGTATTTTCTTCTACACTTTGATGTCTTTCTACCGGACTGTCTGGATTTCTAACTATAACATGACTACGTGGCACGCTGCAAGAATGACCGATGTATTCTTGTAGTATTGCTTCTGTCGTTGGATACACAAGATCTACATCAAAGTATGTAACTTCTGTATTTTCTAAGTTTGGAAAATCTAGCGGACGTTCTTGTATTGGTGTTTTTTTGCCTGCTGAAAATGTTTCTACACCGAACTTTTCTAACATTGTCTTTAAACGATCATTGATGCCTTCTGGAAGTTCTCCAGCAAGCCCTATTTTAAAACTATATGTTTTTTTAGATTCGACTAAAAAATCTTGAAATTTTTTCATTGTTAGGATCCTATTATAACTTATTTATCTTTGTTTATTCCTTTAAGGCGTTCTAGCAAACTGTTTCTGTCAGAAACAACATAGCCTTCACCTTCTGTAAAATTGCCATCATTGATTGAATCTTTGTCTTGCTTGTCTTTTTTAAGTTGTAATTCAACCATTTTAAGTTTTTTATCTAGTTTTGCAATCTTAGCATTTAAACTGGTTTGCAACATAGAGTTAGCAACTTCAAAAACTCTGCCGCTGTAACGTGCTTCCACATTCATACCTAGATCCATTAGGTCTTCATATGCTTGCATTGCTTTGTCAGACACCTCGTTTAGTTCAATATCGGCCATTTGTCCAAGGCCGTCAACTGCGGGAAGTGCAGCCGCAATCTTATCAAACTCAGCAATTTCCCTAAAGGCTTTGTCTTGTGCTCGTAGAGCGTCGGGGTCTGATTTCTTTTCTTTAACTTTTTCTTCTTTGATCAATTCTTTTGATTCAGGAAGGTTAAGTAAGTCTTCTAATTTTTTCATAATAGTATCCCATTAAGTACTACTATTATTTATCGTCTAGATCCGTTGTGGAATAGATCATTTTCATTTATAATTCTAAAGTTAATGCCATTTTGTCTGCACCAGGATCTTGCAGCATCCCATTTAATAGAATTGAGTATTGCGTGTGCTTGATTTGTTTTATTTTTTTTGGCTTCTGCTAAACTAGTTTGGTTCATCGGTTTGACTTCAATCAGTTCAGCCTGTTGTTTACCGTCAGCATCAGTATATGCAATAAAAAAGTCTGGAACATAAATTGTATTTTTTCCAGTAAAAGGATTTTTGTAAGGAATCTTAATTGCTTCACTTGCCCATTTGTTAATGCTTGGATTGTTATCACAGAATTGCATAAACGCAAATTCCCAACTACTGCGATATGTTGGATTTCTTTTACCAACATATTTGTCAGGATTCTTAACAGTGTATTTTCCTTGCGCCCACTTAGCCATTAGTATAGTATATTTCTTGCTTCTACTTTGTCGTAGTTAACTTCTGCTTTGTAACCAAGTTTGCTAAGTTTAGATCTGTTTGCATTTAAGATAGCAGTAACCAAAGTGCTTAGTTTAACTTTGTCAAACCCTTCTAGAGTATCTAATAAAGAATTAACATTAACTCCGTCAGCCTTTGCCTGTTGTAATAATATAGTAGATACACTAATTGCTGCTAATTCGTCGAATCCTCTTTTTCTAAAAAAGCCAATCACTGAATCAACTTGACTACTGGAATAAGCAATTTCGCTTGAGAAATATCTATTGAACAACAATCTTGTTGCTTTAGAACTATCGTTGTTTTCTTGTATATTTGTAATACTTGACATTGCTATCTCTTAAAATGATTTTCGTTTTGTTTCGGTAACTGCTGTTGACGCAGGTTTTTTAGGAAACAATAAATTACCTATTGAATTACTTAATACAGATTCAAGTATTCCGCTTGCTTCTTGCTTGACACCTGCTTTAGATAAATTTTGATAATTGTTGAGTGTGTTTGCACCGTTAATAATTCCAGCAAGTATGTTGCCTTGTGAAAAACTGTCTATGGTATTGTTTAATCCTGCAATAACACCGCCGCGACCAAATATACTTGTGGTGCCGCCGCCTATTGTAGATAGAGGACTAGGTGTTTTATCGTAGTGTTCTTGAGCAAAATTTTGTGGAACATTTCCTACTTCAACATAACCTCTTGAGTATTGTACCGATTCGTATGAAACACTCAATCTATTAATACTAAATTCGGAATTTTCCTGACTTACTGCATCATGCTCAAAGTTGTCAATATACGGATTAATCAGTGTAAAACAAGTATAGGATGCTCTTGCATTTCTTGGATGCAATTGATAAATTTGTATGCTATTAAAGAACGTATAACGTTTGTTTGGTTTGTCTAGGCCAAATCTATATCGCTGTGAATCTGTATTCCAATATATTGGATTTATACCATTAACACCCTTTAAGTATGCAGGAACAGTAGTTGACGGAGTTCCGTCGGTTTCTCTTCTAGTATAATTACTGTCATTGTAGTAATATCTAAAATAACTTTCCCAGAGTAAAGATGTTAATCCTGCGTTGTCGTCATGAAATTCTATAGTTACTGGTTGATATTGCACACCGGTTTGAATAATCTTTTTTCTGTTGTATTGGTTAACTGTTTGTGTTTGCATACGATATTTTGGCAAGTCTGAACTTCTTGCTAAAATGTTAATTTCACTTCGGTAAGGATATAACGTATCACTGATTGCATAAGGATTAATATTTAATACAACATGATAGAGATGTTTAAACTTTGGAGCAAGACGCATGTTGTTGTCAACATAAAGTCTTGCCGCATGTTGGTAGTCTCCTAAGTTGCCTTTAGGATTTTGTACAGAGTTAAAAAAGTTATCAAAAAAACCGTTGAATATCGACATACTGTATTTATCTATTCGATTAAGTGCATAGATAATAGAAAAGGAGGAATAATATCCTCCTTTTCATGGCAATCATTTTATTTGTTATTAGCGGCCAGCGCCAGTTGCGGCAGTGCTTACATTACGTCCGACTGTTGTGCCTAGGCCAGTGCCAGTTGGAGTTTGTACAGCGTTGTCGTATTGCATAGTTAATGCAATTGTTACTGGTTCGCTTGTTGCATAGTTTAGTGTATTATAGTTTGCTTCACTAATGTAGCAACCATAGCACTCCCAAGTTTCAAGAACAGTAGGTGTAAATGCACCGTTGCCGCCATCTAGAATTTCGATACGAGTTAAGAACTTGTAGTCAATACCTGATGCAGCACTTGCTTGTTCCATGAAATCAAATTGCTTTTGTAGTTGTTCACCAACAAGTTTTTGAACGTTGTTGTTAACATCTTCACGTAAGTTAAGTGTTAGTGGGTTCCAAGTATGCTTACCTGCTAGGTTTACTTTTGAGTTGTAAACATGAACTTCCATGTTTTCAAATGTTAAGTTTGGTCTTGTTACATCCATAACCTGCTTTGTAAGTTCAGTTGTTGGAGTACTGACACCAAAGTTTTCAAGCGTAACACGAAAGCGGTATTGAAGTTTTGGCATTAGCAAACCTTGACTGCTTGCGCTGTCGTTGGTTGCTAGTGGAACAGTTAGTTTTGTTAATGATGAGATTGCCATATATTATTAACTCCTTATTACAAGTATTTATCAATTGTAGGGGGTATCTTTCAACCCCCTATAATCTTAAAGACCTGCAATTTCTCCTGTGTTCTTAAGACGTAGCGGAATATAAATAAATTCAATTGCCTTAACTGGTTCAATTGCAATATCTACATACAGTTCGTTTCTATCAATTCTACTTGGTGTGTTGTTTGTTTCATCACACACAACTAGATAGTCGTAAAGTGCTCTTAAGCCTACAAGTTCAACCAATAGACTTTCTACCTGCTGTTTGATTTCATCGCGTGTAATTTTGTCGTTTGGTTCAAATATATAAGGCTTTGCAAGTGTTTTTAATTGGCTGCGTAGATAAATTACAAGACGTGCTACGTTAACTCTATCTAGAGCACTTGCATTTCTTGCACGAGTCTTTTGACCATAAACTACAAGACCTGCACCGTTAAGGAACGTGATTGGGTTAACGTTGTTTTGGTACAATGTGTCTCTTTGTCCAGTGTTAAGAGCAGTGCTTATAAATTCACCTTCACTGTTTAAGTAACCTGTTGCAGTTGCGTTAGTTACACCACCGCGACGTGTACCAGCAGGAGCAAACCATGGATATGCAACTTGGTCATTGAGTGCAATAACACGCAATACCATGTGACTTGGCGGTACAACAATGTTGTTGCCTGCATTATCGCTACTAAAGCCCCATGGATAGTAAACACCTAGATATTCGTCTCTGCTTACTAGTCCGGAGTCGTTATCCTCTACGGCGCTGTTAACGTTGGTTGCCCAGTTGCTAATTGCAGTTGTAGTCGGTTGCAATCTTGCAGGACTATCACCAACAACAAACGCTGTTAGGCCTCTGTCATTATTTAGACTAATCAATTCACCAATTAGTTCTGGATATCCAGGGCAAGCAATTAGGTTGAATATTCTTGATTCATCATCTCTAACATCCTGATTGCTGTTTACACTTGCTTGTAGAGAACGTACAACTACTTTGCGTTGTGCATTTAATCCAAACGATCCTGAACCGTCGTCATTGTTTTGTGATTCAGTAACCCAACGGTGTGGATAGTAACCACTCATTGATTCGTCACCGACTCTAGTATTTTCACCATCAATATCGATGTAGTTACGCTCAAAACGCTTCACGTTAAATCCGCTGCGACGTAGGTTCCATAGCAACATACCGCGTGGGTATAGTGACGGATCTGGTGCATCAGGATCGAGATAATCACTCTCAAGTAGTTCTGTGATTTCGCCAGCAACATCGCTGTTTGCGCCAGCAGTGTTATAACGTGCATCAGCAAATAATACACCGTTTTCAGTTGTTTGATCAGTTTTATCAATTAGTACCCATTTGCTGGTTACACTGCTATAACGATAAATTTGCGGATAGTTTTGTATGTCTGCGGTAGAGATCCATAGATCACCGTCAACTAAGTTGCTGAGATCTGAACGGTCGCCGTTTATAGGTTCTGATGCGCCAACAATAGGTCCGGCTGGGTCAGTTAGAGGATAAACTTCTCTATATCCCTTCCAAATAGTGCCGTTGTGTACCATGATGTCAACTTCGTCATTAACACTGCTATACCATAGAGCACCATCTGCAGGAATAGTAGTAGGTGCAGTATCTTGTGCGTCATAAACCAACGCCTTCCAAAGTGTTGCTACAAACTGCTTTGGCGAAGTACTAACATCAGTGCCTGGTACAAAGTATAGATTTGTAGTTGTTGTTGAGATTGTTGCATCAAATGGTGTAAAGATATTATCAAAACCGCCAGTAGTATCAACTATTCTAATTTCTCCGCCAGTTGCATGTGAAATTACAACTCTGTTTTGACTATCAACTGTTGCTGTAATATTTGTAAATCCTGCACTGTTAATAGCATTTGCTAATGTATCTGCGTCTGTTCCTACGTTTCCTGAAGTAAACGAGATAGTTTTAGTAGTTAGCGTACTAACCCCTGTTGTACTTTCTGACATATCAAATGTGAAAGTACCAATTGGGAAAGAACCTACTGCAACTCTGCTACTAGTAATAGTAGTTGCACCTGAACCATTTTTTCTAAAGATTTTAAAATCTGCTAGAGTATTAGTAGCCTCTGAAGAATTATACTGTATGTATAGAGATCCTTCGGCAATGTTTGCGCCGCCACCAGTGCTGTCTAATCCATAAATGGCTGAGTGATTAGTTGCGTAGATTGGAGAGTTAATTTTTGTCCACGAATCTGTATCGGAACTGTAACGCTTAACATCCCAATTTGCACCTAGATTTGGAGTTGTAATCTTAACCCAAATAGAACCTGTTGGACGTGGCGAAACGTCTGCTGTTTTAAACGCAGGAACTTGTGTGTGAGGTGATACTTGAATTGATGGTGGATAATATAATCTAGGCTGTGTAATGCCCAGTGCAGAAAATGTTGCATCATCACCAAATAGTTCAATTACATCGCCATTTGAACCGTTATAGAAAAGATTTAGTCTACCGTTTGTAACACTAGCAGTAATACCATCTGCTACTAGTGCGCTGTTTGCATTTATGTCTGCTGCTAGTTGTGCTACAGTTGTACCTGTTGTTATGATTTCATAAAGTGTTGCACCACTACTATCTGCTGTTAGACTGATTCCAAAAACTTTTCCAGTGGTTAGTGTTGGATTAGCAATAGACGCAGTTACAAATGGAAAACTTGCTTTCCACGCTGCGCTTCCAACTGCAACCCAAGTACCTGCAGAATTCTTATACCATAGTTTATTAGTATTTGTAACAGCAACAACAGCATAGTCACCAATTGCACCTACACTACCTTTTGGTGTATAATTTGCACCACTGAAGTTAACTACTTTGGTTGTGTCTGTGATAACCAACGGAACTTTATTTACAAATGTTTGTCCACCAGTAACGTTTGCAGCATTGCCGTTCCACTCAAATACACCGTATAGCGAGTCATTGGTGTCAAACCAGTATGCACCATTAGTTGGCTTGCCGGCAGTTTCTGTTGCACTAGCAGTAAGTGCAGAAAGGTCTAGATTTGCTCTTACAACATATGCTCTGTTTGAAACACCAAGGAATGAGTACGCTGCTTGAAGACCATATTCGTTTTGTTCGCCGCCGTGTATTGGATTGTTATTAGCATCTGTATAAAACAGTGCATCGCCAAATGTTTCAGAAAGTTCTCTCTGTGATGAAACCAAGTAAACTTTACCAGCGTTTGATGCTAGTGTACCGGGTGCAATACCAGTGCCTCCTGGATTCGGTTTATTTGTTTGAGTTGCGATAAAAATAAGAGGTACAGTACCCGGTTCGGCCGGAGTATAAAAACTCTCGTCGATAACGCTAACCTGTACGCCTGGTGATACCAATGCCATTGTCTATTCTCCTTGTGGATCTTTGCTTAATATTATTTAGCATATCCATCGAGAAAATACTCGTTACAACACCAAAAAAAGCGTAGTTTATAATATGTGATTAACCAACTGATCTATATTACGTTCTAATTCTGCTAAAGAACCGTTGTTATCAATTACATAATTTGCCATCCAAATTTCAAGACTCATAGAAGTTGGAGGTTCTGGAGGCAAATAATCTGACCTATCAACCCAAATTGCATAATCAAATACGCCTGTGTTACGCATTGCATGAAATTCTGCTTTGTTACGTAATCCGCAATAGATATCATGTTCTTCGAATATTTCTCTACCCAGTCGTGCTGCGTCAGGACGACAATAATCACGAATCATTTCATACCATTCTTGGCGATGATTATGACGATCTGCGTAGCATTCTTCTTCGTTATAATATCCATAAACGTTTTTTAGACGATCAAAGATAAATCGCTTACTACAAAAACGACTAGAAGATTCAAAGTTAAATTTGTATTTTTCTTTTAAAATTTCGCAGACTGTGTCTTTACCATGTCTGCCGTGTCCGATTACTAGTAATTTTTTTCTCATAATGTATATTAAAATAATTTTAGATATTTGTCAACCAAACGTTATTAGGTCCTACATCATATTTTTTTATAACTTCATTTACAGCACGATTAACACCAGGAAAGTCGATATCATGTCCGGTTAACAGGCCGCCGTTTTTGAGTTTAGGTGCGTATGCTGCTATGTCTTTTTTAACCCATTCGTAACTGTGGTCAGCATCTATAAAAACTAAATCTAAACTGTTATTGGACATACTGTTAGCACCCTCAACACTTAATGCTTCAACAGGTATTAATCTTCTACCGTACTTTTCTTTAATTTTGTTATTATAAAAACCTGCAATACTTTTGTCAACAGCATAGATTGTTAAATCAAGATTTTGGTCTAGCAGATGAAAGGTAGTGCGGCCGTCTCGAACACCCACTTCTGCCATTGTTTTAACATTGTGTTTTTTTATTAACCAATCAAGAAAATAACGTCTATTGCTTTTACCTGTCCAGGGTACAGTTATATCAACTGCTATACGAGGTCCTTTAGCCAATTAAAAATCCATATCCGTAGCCGCCAGCAAGGCCTAGTGCTACTTCGTTATCTAACTTTTCCATTTCTGCTTGTGCTTCTGCTTTAAGACTCGCACCATTAAGCGAAGTACCACCTTGCGGGCCAGCAATAGTAGCAAACTTTTCACGTGCTTCCCCTAGCATATACTTACAACTTGCAAGTGTGTAATCTTTGATCCACTGTTTTGATAGATAATCTACTAACAATTCACTGTCCGGTCTATGATTATAGCAGAACAATAGAATTTCTTCACCGGCTCTGGGACGTTGCAACAACGTCATTTTTCTAGTTGCTGGGTTCCAGGTAAATTCAATAAAACTTCCAAACATACGTCCTACCAATTCTTGTTGCTGTGCAAAAAGTTCGTAAGATAACAAGCCGCCCATTCCAGACCCTGCAAGCAAGTATGTATTTGTGTAAGCCAAGTTAAACGGTTCAAACAAACTACTGCCATCGCCGCCACCACTGCGTGATCCTACACTACGTCTAAAGCATTGACGAACTTCTACAATTTCATGTGGTAAAATGTATTCGTTTTGATCTTCAACTAGTTTGAGCGTTATATAACTTTCTTCTACTGAGTTTCCGCCACGCTGTCTATATCTAGTAAGTGCTTTTGTTAATGCAGTATTATAGTGTATTGGATCTAGTTCTACATCAACCATTCCGCCGCCAAGGAATGTATGAACATAATCAAATACTTCTTGCTTTAATGTTACTAAATTATTATCAGCCATTGTGATTCTCCTAAACTATTTATCGTTTATATTAGGCTAAATATTGTATGCCAAGACTATCTCTTTATAGACCCGAAAAAAGCAATGATTATGAATTCTTAGATAAAGTTATCTTGGAACAATTTTCTATTGGCGGTACTGACATTTACTTACACAAGTATTTAGGTCCAAAGAATCCTCAAACAGGCCAAGGTACTGCGGATCAACCAACCTACGATACACTGGATCCTCTTAATATACAAGACTTGTTATTTTTAGAAAATAGAGATAGAGAATATGACCAAGATATCTATAGAATAAGAGGCATTTATAATTTACAAGACAACGATTTTAATCTAAGTCAGTTTGGATTGTTTTTAAGTAACGATATTGTTTTTATGACTGTCCACATTAATTCAACTGTTAAGACACTGAGTAGAAAAATTATTTCAGGTGATGTTATTGAACTACCACACTTGGCTGACGAATATGCTCTCAACGGGTACGACCTTGCACTTAAACGATTTTATGTTGTTGAAGAAGTCACCCGTGCGTCTGAAGGTTTTAGTCAAACTTGGTACCCACACTTGTATAGATTAAAGTTAAAACAACTTGTTCCAAGTCAAGAATACCAAGACATACTGGATAAGCCCGCTGGAGAAAATACAGGTACAACCATTGGTGACTTACTAAGCACCTATAATAAAGAGATTGAAATCAACGATGCTGTTATTGCTCAAGCAGAAGCAGATGCAGGATTGAGTGGTTACAACACTAGTCATTTCTATACATTACAAGTTGATGAAAACGGAAAAGCAGAATTAGTCACAGCCGATTTAACCAATCTAGATGCTAGTGCTTCCAGTGAGTTTGCAGATAGAATAAATCAAACTCCGGTAAGAGAAGGATATTCGGGATACTTACTAGGAGACGGTTTTGCTCCCAATGGTGAAGCGTTTGGAAGCGGCATTACATTTCCTCAGGCGGCAATCAAAGGAGATTACTTCTTAAGAACAGATTTTATGCCTAATAGACTATTTAGATTTGACGGGAGCAGATGGGTGAAGGTTGAAGACAATGTAAGACATACACTTACAAATAGTGCAATAAGAAGAACTCAAAAAGGTACATTTATTAATAATACAAACACAGATACAATCTGCGGCGATACCATAGACGAAAGACAAAGCCTAAGTAAGGCATTGAGACCTAGGGCAGATAACTAATGAGTTTACATTTTTACGACGGCCAAATAAGAAGATATATAACACAAATTATTAGACTGTTAAGTAATTTCAGTTATCAACAAAGCGATGGCACACTAAAAAGAGTGCCAGTGTTGTATGGTGATATATCTAAACAAGTTGCTGCACTAATTCAAGAAAACAGTGAAAATAAAATGCCGTCAATTCCTCGTATGGCTGTATATGTTACCAATCTTGAAATGGACAGAAATAGAACCAGTGATTCAAGTTTTGTTTCTAAAGTACACATTAGAGAACGTGCATACGACGAAGCAGGAAACGAATATTTAAATACTCAAGGACGTAACTATACAGTTGAACGTTTAATGCCAACACCATATACGTTAACTGTACAAACAGATATTATTACAAGTAACTTTGACCAAAAACTACAGATTATGGAACAAATACTAATGCTGTTTAATCCTAGTCTTGAGATTCAAACAACAGATAACTTTGTTGACTGGACTAGTTTAACCACTGTTAATCTAGAAAATATAACATTTTCAAATAGAACTATTCCAGTTGGTACTGAATCTACCTATGATGTATTTTCTTTAACTTTTGCAACTCCTATATATATTTCGCCGCCTGCAAAGGTTAAACGTTTGGGTGTTATCACAAATATCATTACTAGTATTTTTACAGATTCAGATGGAAATATAGAACTAGGAATCAACGATGGGAATAATCTCGAAGTCGTTGAAACTAGAGAATTAACTGATGCTGACGGTAATACTGAGAGATTGGTTGACTATGGACAGTTTCCTAATGTTGGTACAGGCGAAATTGATATTAATGTTAAAAGAACTCTTAGACCCATCCAAGCAGGTGCATCATCAAGTAATACAACATACCTTAGTTTAGGATTGTATGTTATTAATAATAAAGCATATATTATCGACAAAGGGTCCATCGGTACATTTAATTGGACTGCACTAGCAGAAGCATATCCGGGTTGTTACAAGCCTGGTATTAGTCAAATTAGATTATTAAAATCCGATGGAACATATATTGTAGGTTATATAACTGTTAATCCGTTAAATCAAACAGAACTCTTTGTAGACTGGGACGAAGACACCCTTCCGAGCAACACTGTTCTTACAGGCCCAGCAAGAAACCCAAATAGTTATACAAGTATTGATTATATTATTGATCCACTGCGCTGGAACCCAGAAACACGACTTGTATCAGGACTAAGACTTCTTACACTCGGAAAAATAGGCAACGATGCAAACGACGACGGTGCAGATGGGTGGAAAGATCAAACCAGTCCGTTTGGTGATTTAGTTGCAGGTGAAAATGACATCATAGAGTACGACGGCGAAGAATGGCATATAATTTTTGATGCTAGTACAGCAACTGAAGAAATCTATATTATTAACTTAGCAACAAATTCTCAATACAGATGGACCGGTGAGTTTTGGACCAAGAGTTACGAGGGTGAGTGGTCACAAGGAGCATGGATGCTGTTCCCCGAAGGCTAATTATTTGTATGAAGAAAATAATTTGCTCCGGTGCTCTTTTCTATACGCTGACCACTAATCGTTTTTTATTGTTACACAGAACTCAAAGTAAACAAAACAACGTTTGGGGACTGGTTGGTGGCACCAACGAAACTACCGAAACTCCTTGGGAAGGATTAAAACGTGAAATCCAAGAAGAAATTGGTATTATACCCGAAATAAAAAAAGCAATACCCTTAGAAACTTTTGTTAGTAACGATGAGCAATTTTTATTTCATACGTATTTGTGTGTAGTTGACAGTGAATTTATTCCACAATTAAACAGCGAGCATGATGGCTATGCTTGGGTTAGTTTTGGTAAATGGCCAAAACCTTTACACACAGGCTTGGCCAATACTTTAAGATCAAAAACCAATCAGCAAAAATTAGAAACAGTTTTTAAACTAATAGGCATGTTTGATCAAACTGTTCTTTAAGCCAGTCAAAGTTGTTGATCATTTTGAGTGCTTCAAGATTGCCTGTATTTGCCAATCCGTAAAGTTTTCCTGCATTTGCACCTGCAATGCAGTATTCACCAAACGGTTTATCTTGACCTCTGGTACACCAAACGTTTAATCTAAAATCAGTTTCTTCGTCGAGTTGTCCGTTGATAGACTTACTAGCAAGTTTAACTGTTTCTCTAAAAGCACTGCGCCAAGTGCTAAACGGGTCTGTGTTAAATTTAGTAATGTTGCTAATTCTATTAATACTTTTAAAGTAAGGTGAAATACTTGTAGTCATGTCCGGCTTTGAGGTATCCATATTTAGAGTTAGTTCTCTTGGTAGTAGTTTTACAGCACCGTAACCGTAAACAAGACTGTTTATAGGATTTTGTGCTTTCCATACGTGTACAGTTTTGCGACTGTCTGGATCGTATGCAGGAACATAATAATCAAAATTAAACTTGGGAATAATTTCTGCGTCAGCGTCAACGATCCAAATCATATCAGTAGAGCATAATTTTGCTGCCGCAATATGTGCGTTGTGTACACCTTTGACTCCATGCACACGCTTTGCTCTCGAAAAACGTTCCAACAACTTTGCATAATTTTCGTCTGCATCTTCTTCGTCGTTGCTAATAAACACAATGTCGTAAGGTGCAGGTTCGCTGGCAATAACATCGTATTGTTTTTTATTAGCAAAGAAACGCATCTTAATTTCTTTTTCTGTAACAAATGTCTTTTTAGAAATCAATGATACACCGTCATAGGCAGTTCCATTCATGTACACATGATTGATTTCTCTTTCAAATTTTTCATAATGTGGAAAATATAAATCAAAAGCAAAGTCCGATTTTACATTTACTTCTGGAGGAATCATCCAAAACATGTTTGTTTTAGATTTTTCAACTGCATCGATATAATCTTGATATGTATCAACACTAAACTTTTCATATTGGCGAGGCGTAGATGCAACAATATCCCAGTCTTTTTTATTAATGTAAAACCTGTTTTCAATTTCTCTTTCAGTTACTGGCGAGTGTTTACTGAACAACACAATTCCGTCACGATGTTCGCCGTTAAGCATAACATGATTTATTTTTCTATCATATTCATTATCGTGAGTAAAATATAAATCAAAATCAAATGTTAGTTCAACATCATTGGGTATTCCCCAAAACATTTCTGTAGAGGATTCTTCAAATGCTTTAAAATAATCAACGTAGTTGTTGATTACAAAACAATTGTATTGTTTTTTAGTGCTAGCAACAATGTCCCATTCTTTTCTATTAACTATATGTCTATATTCAATTTCTCTTTCGGTAAGAGGAACATGTTTACTGCATAAGAACAGGCCATTGTAGTATTTTACATCATCGACTAGATGAACAAACACATGATTTTGTTTACGGTCATATTCGTTATCATGTGTAAAGTAGATGTTGGGTACAGTAGCAGAGATATTTCTACTGCTCATCCAAAACATTTCTGTAGTAGAATTTTCAAGAGCAAAAAGATAGTCGTTATAAGAATCTATTTCAAATACATCATACTTTACAAGACTACTGCCTACAATATTCCATTCTTTACGTTCGGCTGGGAATCTATGTTCTATTTCACGTTCTGTTAATATTTTTTTCTTGCTTAACAATAACAACCCATTATATAGGAGGTCAGCATCGACTTTATGTTCAAAAGCATGATTCTGGTTTCTATCAACAGTGTCGTGATGAGATATATAAAATGTTTTAATTAGTTCTTGATTAACAGATATGTTTTTGCTGCCTGCCCAAAACAGATCTGTAGAGGATTTTTCTAATGCTATAAGATAATCGCTGTAGGATTCGATGTTAAAGTAATCAAAAGATTTAGGAGTACTAGCAACTATATTCCATTCTTTTTTAGTTATATAAAATCTATAATCGATTTCTTTTTCAGTTAATTCAACGTGTTTACTAAACAACACAATGCCATCGTAGGTATCGTTATTTAAAAATACGTGTGTAATATTTCTATCATAAAAATTTTGATGTTCAAAATATAAATCAAAGTCGTAATTGATTTCTACGTCAGATGGAATTCCCCAAAACATTTCGGTTGAACTATTTTGTTTTGCATTTAGATAGTCTTGATAATTGTTAATTATAAACTGATTGTATTTCTTTTTTTTACTGCCTACAATGTCCCATTCTTTGCGTTCAGCAGGAAATCTATGTTCTATTTCACGTTCAGATAATAATTTATTTTTACTTAATAAAAATAAACCATTATACAATTTACTGTCAACAACATCATGAACAAACGCATGATTTTGATTTCTATCAACAGAATTGTGATGTGATATGTAAAACGCTTTGATTAATTTTTGATCAGTATCGATATTTTTACTGCTTGCCCAAAATAAATCTGTAGTAGATTTATTTACAGCATCTAAATATTCATCAAAAGAATCTATCTCAAAGTAGTCAAAAGATTTAGGAATACTAGCAATCATATCCCATTCTTTTTTATTTGCATAAAATCTATGACTGAATTCTTTTTCTGTAATTGGAGAATTTTTACTAAACAGTGCAATGCCATCGTAATCAGTTCCGTTTAACCAAACGTGATTTATATTTCTATCATACTGATTTTGATGACTAAAGTAAACGTCAAACTTAAAATCTTCACTTACAACCACGTCGTCTGGAATAAACCAGAATAGGTCTGTTTTTGAAGTTTGTATTGCATCAAGGTAATCTTGATACGTTTTTAAATAAAATTGATCATACGGTGCAGGGTTGCTGGCAATAATGTTAAGTTCTTTTTTGTTAGCATAATACCTATACTGCTTTTCTTTTTCTGTAGGCTGATAACTTTTTGGAAAGAGTGCAATACCATCTCTAGTTTCTTTGTTGCCATTGCCAAGTACATGAGTGAACTTATGACTCCAGTCGTCTGGAATATATGAAAATTTAAAAAAGTCAGAAACTATAACATCATCAGGAACAATCCAGAACATGTCAGTTGAACTGAGTTTTTGTGCATCGTCTAAGCAATCAACCGCAATAGTATTTGGAAATCTACTTTTTAATTTTTTCCATGCTTCGGTATCGGTGTTGCCGCCGAAGAATATATCAAAGTTATCTTTGCCTTGTAATACATCATAGATGCCACAGATAAAGTTTTTTGTAATTTTATATTCTGTTTTAATTTTTGTCGGTACAAGTTTTACTTTGTTCCAACTTTTTACTCGCTTGCTAGATTTATATACATATGGAAATAGATAGATTGCGTCTTCAGTTGGCTTAAACCACCAAGGAAATTCTCTTAGTGTGTTAATGGTTTGATCAACTATCCACACATAATCATGTTCATGTTTGTATTGCTCAACAACAGACAAGTCATTGGTATTATCGGTCAGATGTATAGGATATTTGTATAAAATATGATTTTTTAGTACATCTTGACTGTTATAAATTGTTTGGCCAAAACGTTGAAATTTATCTATTGCTCTCATTTGTTTCTTCTATCAAATAGGCTTTGGTTCCGTAGTGTGCAACTTCATTGCTTAAATCTGCATCTACGTAAATTTCAAATCCAGTATTGTTTGCTTGGCTACAAAAGTAGATATCTTCGCCACTCAAGTCTTTGGTATCTTCGTTCCATATATATTGAAACCACGGCTTTGGTAGATTTTCAAATACAACTCGAGAGACTAACATACATCCCATTCCAACAGCAAATACTTGATGTAAACCTGTTTTTGCAGCAAGACGTTTATCTAGATTGTTGTTGTCTAAAAATGCAACACTGCGTTGCGGCTTTATTCTTGTGCTGTACGTTGCTGCACATATTTCTTGATTGTGTTTTTTTAAACGTTCAAAAACAGTTGCAGGAAAATGCATATCGCTATCTAGCCACAGTATATAGTCTGCTTTTTTTTCTAATGCTGTTTCTGTTAATGTGTTTCGTTGTTGAGGAATTACCGAACCTAAATTAAAAATAAGTTCGTAATCTACATTATCTTTTGCTAAACGTGCAGTAAGATTTGCCAGACATTTAGCAAATCCTACCTGCACAGTATCTCTAGCAGGAACACATATTGCTAGTTTCATTAGATTAGTTCGTTAGCAACCATGTCCAAGTTTAATTCACGTTCTGCTTCGGCAGTAACGTCATTTAGTTTTCTTGCTGTGCCTGTGGCAATCTTTACTGCTTCTCTAAAATCATCAATTGGAAGTGCTGACATTTCAAGCATGTGTTCTGGTTGAACTTTGCCAAGAGTTAGCAAATCTACTGCGGCTTTTTTACCAATAGCAGTAATCCAATGCAATCTATCATCTGCTTCTGCTCTTGCCATAACAGCACTTTTTTCTTCGCCATCAAGGACTTCTGTTTCATATAGTTTTAGATCTTCGTCTGCTAGTTCAAGCGAATTAAGTTTAGTAAGTTTTCTAGCCTTGCTGTATTCGTTTGCTAGAACGACATTGAAAATTTGATATTTTGTGTACATTATGTGCTCCTTAAATTGTACCTTGACCGCCAAAGGTAGCACTCATTGCTATGGTAGTTCCGACACTGATTCCAAGGAATGTTCCTAGATTACTCATTGTAATAGGTGTAGTGGATCCTCCGAAATAGTTTCGGATTTCTAACATAGTAATTGTACTGCCTGTTGGAGGTAACGCCATTTAACTTCTCTGCTTATTTAATATTAGCACATTATTTACTTTTGTCAAGTAGAGTAGCCGGTAAAAACCGGCTACTCATTATTTATCGGCAAGTTTTTGAACCATTGCACGTAGTTCATCAATTTGCTTTTGTTGCTCTTTAAACACTTCAATGAACAAGCCGGCCATTGCACCGTAGTTAACAGTCTTAGTGCCGTCTTCTAGTGTAGTAACAACTTCTGGAACGTATTGTTCTATTTCTTGTGCAACTACACCCATGTAGACTCTGTCTTTGTCTTCAAGGTCTGTTCTAGTATAGTTTACACCGCGTATGTTCAATACTTTTGTTAACGGATCTGCAATAACAGTAATGTTGTCTTTTATTCTAGCATCAGAATATGCAGTAACTTCGTTTGTTGCAGTAAACGCACCGGCACCGGTTAGTGTTGCTGCAAGGGTAGTACCACCGTACCATTTGAAGCCAGCACTTCCTGTATCTACAGAATACCACATATTAGATGCTTCGATACCTATTGCAAAATCTACTGATGCAGCACCCACGTTTGGATACAATACTAACTTAGTACCTGCACTTCGAGTTGTAAATGCAGGTGCAGCAATGCCATTGACATTCCAATCAATTCTATTACCAGTTGCTCCGTTTAAGTATATTTGGCCGCCACCTGTTGCTGTGCTATTTGCAAGGGTTGAAATAAGTCGACCGGTTAATGTGCCGCCTGCTAAAGGTAACTTTGTGCTATCGGTGCCAACTACGCCAGTCAGCCCACTACCGTCACCTGTGTATGATGTAGCTGCAATAGTGCCACTGATGTTAATGCTACCTGTGCCGCTTAGTGTGCCGCTAAATGTATCATTTGCATCACTGCGTAAGAAACTACCCGAATCAATTCCATCGACTGTGTCAGCATCTAGTCCGGAACCCGATCCGTCGTTTGCAGCGTGCCATACAGTGCTGGTGTTAGTACCGTCAAAGAATTGAAGACCGGTTGTGCCAGTTGAGAAGTCAATACCGCTTGCACTTCCTTCGTTTCTTATACGGAAAGTTCCGCCGTTTACATATTGTATGTAACCTCTACGTGTAGTAGTTTGATACAAGCTAATAAACGGACTGCCAGTTGCACCGCTATCACCAAATCGCATTTGTTCGCCGCTTAGACTTGTAGTAATCAATCCAGTGACTGTATCGGTTGCGTCGCTTCTTACAAAACTTGCACTGTCGATACCGTCTAATGTTGCAGCATCTACGTTGGTTAATCCACTACCGTTACCAGTAAATATATCTGTACCAATATTAATACTACCAAATCCGCTGGTAATTTGACCTGCGTCTAGAGCACCAGTTCCTGTGATGCCAGTATAACTACCAGTCATTCTAGCACTGGGTACAGTACCACTGGACAAGTTACTAGCATCAAGAGTAGTTAATCCACTGCCGTTACCGTTTAGTGTACCACCGACGTGTAGGTTACCGCCAACACCGACACCACCAGTGATAACAACAGCACCACTAGTTGTATTAGTTGACACAGTGCTGTTTGTAAATGTTGATGGTCCATCAACATTTAAGTTACCATCAACATCAACATCGTCAGTAAATCTTACTACTGAAGTTGCAGCACCAATTACCACACTAGATGCACCGCCTGCAAAGTTTACAGTTGTTGCGTTAGCATTTACTAAGTTAAATGTTGTAGCAGTTGTGGTTATATCACCACCGTTAACTGCTAAATCAAGTGTAGTGGTTAAGTTATTTCTAACAGTTGTGGTACCGCTTGTTTGAC
>Ga0315903_10000257_pt1 | contig 79482 bp, 49 predicted proteins | sample LakEriMetagenome_7_FD_203524 | JGI IMG/M metagenome (GOLD analysis project Ga0315903, IMG submission 203524) | Freshwater fungal communities from buoy surface, Lake Erie, Ohio, United States - Buoy 2 MA119 | ecosystem: Environmental > Aquatic > Freshwater > Lake | place: USA: Lake Erie, Ohio... | reverse complement strand
GTGAATTCTAAGGGCAAGCCCATAAAATGGACAAATGAACACACATCGCGAGTCGCATGGAATAAGCCAGGAAAGCGGAAACTAAAGGGAAAAATACGAAGAATCCAGTTTCTTAACCCCGGCGAAGGCCCGATTGGACAGATGGACAAAGAGTCACATTTCTGGGTATCCTGGCGCAAGGATACACCCCAATTCTTGGGGGTTAGTCGAGAAAGGTGGGTGGCACCGATTGAATACAGTCGAGAAAGGTGGGTGGCACCGATTGAATACAGCACCGATTGAATACAGCACCGATTGAATACAGCACCGATTGAATACAGCACCGATTGAATACAGCACCGATTGAATACAGCACCGATTGAATACAGCACCGATTGAATACAGCACCGATTGAGAACAGAGGATATAGGGGTTTTGGTGCAAATAGAAAACAAAGAGGATTCTGGGAGGTGTTTAAGGATTACAGCAGTTATCGAGGCTAAAGACCGTAGAGCAAGCCTGGGGGAAATAAGTCACATAGGCAAATAAAACGGCACAGATTAGATAGGATGTATGGGCTATCTATAAGGCACGTTCCCTGGCTTCAACTCCATCGGTAAAAATCGAGGGCTTGATTGTTCGAATTTCGTTGGACCCCAAAGCCGCAGTCGGTCGCTTAGTGGCAGGAGCTTCAAAGCCCACCGACAAGGCAGCTGTTATCGAAGACTCCCAATTGGTCGGCGACAATTTCGAAACGCGTTCGCAGACCACACTTAGTCCGCAAGGCCACCACCACTCCTTCCATCTTCAGAGCAGGGGGGCCCGACCTGTCCGGTTCGTCACCATCGAGCCCAACCCCGCCACTTGCCGCATTTTCCCTGGCAGCACTCCACGATGAACGAACTCGGGAAACCACGCGGGCACAAGAAGAGGAACAAGATCGCGCCCCAACGACGCGCCGACCAACCACGGGTTGCAGAACCACCCAACTCCAAGGGAGCAGACAGTGCACGCAACCACAATCCGCTGCCATCACGCCACCGCTGCAACCAACCACCCGCGCCGTGCCTCAGCCTGAGAAAACCAGAGATAAACCCACACGAAAACAGAACATAATAAACATTATCGGACTCAAAAGCGGCGGGGCTTTGATCTATTTGCCCGGAGTCCTTCCGCTAGTTCTCGCAATCGCAAGCGAAGGGCTTAGTCTATCGAAGGCTCGTGAATCCTCCGAAGGATGGGGCCGTTCGCTCATGCGTGCTCTGCCAGCGGGCACTCATGACCTTGGGGGAAGCTGCAGGCCCCAACAAGCTCTGCAGTGCAGGCATGTCTTTCAGGGCCATCCAAGACCCTCTAGTTGCTGGGAGGGCTTGCACGGTTTTTACCCGACGAAGCCCCGGGTAGCGATCTAGCCGATCGCCGTGATTTCACCTGAGAAGATAACTTTTCTTCTCGTCATGGCCCCCTGCTCCACTTTCCGCCGTCCCGAGTCCTATGAGATCCGATCACTGCTCAATCTCCCCAAAGATTTGACGGCTGGAACTATGAAGATGGGCTTTCGTCAGCCTAACGTCCGACTCCTTCATCCCACGGAGCGGATCTCAGTGGAACTGTCCTGCCTTTCTTGGAACTGGAATTTCTGGGCTCATGAGTTAGCGTAACTCAGAAGAGCCATTTTATGAAAGAATTGAACGAGCGAAGACGGCGGCACTTTTCCGACGACCAGAAGGCTGCAATCGTCCGGCGGCACTTGGGCGATCAAGTGCCTGTCAGCGACTTGGCTGACGAGTCCCAAATTTCACCCCAGTCAGATCTATCTCTGGGTCATACAGGTTCTCGACCAGACAGATCGGGCATTCCGCCCAGCCATCAGTCAGCGAGGACGGCCCGCCCGCGATCCCAAAGACAAAAAGATTGCTGTCCTTGAGGCCAGGGTCGCCCAAAAACAGGCGAAACTCGTCCAAAAGAACGAGGTGATCGCTGAGCTGATGGAGGAAAACGTCCGTTCTAAAAAATCCGCTGGGGAACTCCTAAAGGATGTTGGGTTCCCCACGACACCCGCGATCAAGTCGTCGACTTCGTACAGCACTGGACCGAACGCACTGACCTACCTGCCAAAAGGCTGCTCCATTGGCTGGGGCTTTCCACCAGCAAGTTCCACCAGTGGAAAGATCGCTATGGGAAGTCCAACGAACACAATGGTAAGGTCCCTCGCGACTGGTGGCTGGAGGATTGGGAAAAGCGGGCGATTCTCGATTACCATGACCGCCATCCACTGGAAGGTTACCGAAGCCTGGCCTTCATGATGCTCGATGAGGACATCGTGGCGGCAAGTCCATCGAGTGTTTACCGGGTGCTCAAGTCAGCCGGACGGCTCGATCGAAAATAGAAAAACCCTTGAAAAAGGGACCGGCTTCGACCAACCGCTTCCGTCACATGAGCATTGGCACATCGATGTGGCTCACATCAACATTGGGGGAACGTTTTACTTTCTGTGCTCGGTTCCGGATGGCTTCAAGTCGCTACCTTGTGCACAGGGTGTTGAGAGAAACGATGAAAGCATGGGAGGTGGAAACGATCGTGCAGCGCGGGCTGGAGAAGACTCCTGGCGTGACACCTCGGATCATCAGCGACAATTTCTCCCAATTCATCGTGACGGACTTCCAATCTTTCGTGCGGATTCAAGGGCTGACTCACGTCCGCAACAGTCCCTATTATCCGCAAAGCAATGGGAAGCTGGAACGATGGCACGCCAGCTTGAAGCAGGAGTGCATTCGGCCTAAATGCCCTTCGACCATCGAGGAGGCGGTCAGGCAGGTTGAGAGCTATGTCTATCATGACAACCACGTGCGTCTGCTTTCGGCGATCGAGTACCTCACGCCGGCTGACAAGCTGAACGGAAGGGGAGCGACGATCCTTGAACAGCGTGATCAGAAATTGGAAGAGGCACGCTTACGACGGCAGAGGAATCGTGCTGCAGCGAAGGTGGTTGCCTAGATCCAGCAGGTGAATTACAACCGACGAGTCCTGAGCGGAGGATGGGGCAACGCTGAGGAGCGACCCGAGCGACGAACTCAGGTGCCAAGACCGACGACGCAGCAGTTCAGCTCATCCCAGACTTTCGCTCTTTCTTCTTCGGGTTTCGCCCAATCGCGATAAACCTTCGCGGCACGATGCCGTGATCCGAATGGCAGAATGCTCTCACTCATTCGCTAACACGCCAGACTCAGTATTTCAGTTCCCGGTGAGCCAAGACACATGCCACTGCGACTTATCAGTAGCTATCTCGTTTTGATGTTCTTCGGTATCTGCTCCGCAGACGAAACAGATCCGGAAATCGTGAGCACACGGACAACCGTCGCTCGCAGCGATCTGGTCTATGACAGACCAGCGGCCACAGCTGATGAAGGACAACCGATTGGCAATGGGCGGATGGGAACGATGGTCTGGACATCGCCTAACGCGATTCACCTGCAGATCCATCGTGTGGATGTCTTCGCGGTCAATGCCAACCATCAAGGACGACCCGGCCAGATCGGAAGCACCACGGATTACTGCGGCGGGATTGCTAGCGTGGTGATCCAAGTAGGGAGCGAACCATTCGATGCTGGCAAAGGTAACTTCCAACAACAGCTCTCGCTGGAGAATGCGGAGTGCGCGATTGAAACCGCAGACATCGTCGCGCGAATGTTTGTTTCAGCGGAAACCGATGTGCTCGTCTTGGAAATAGACGATCGACGCGATTCACCGCAGCCTTTGCAAATCGCCGTTTCGATGCTGCGCGAGCCCGAAGTCCAAGCCGGCGAGAATTTTGCCACAACACGTTTCCTGGGTAATCCGAAGCAAGTTGTGCTTAACCAGCAGTTTCGTGAGCGTGACTTCCACAACACATCGGCTGTCGTGGTTGGATTACCCAAGAACGATGGTGCAGCAAACGACGCGGCACAAGTTGTTCCAACATCTGCAACGACCCGGACGCTCATACTGCCTCCTTTACAAGGTAAACGCGTGGTTCTGATCTCCAGTGCCGCGTCCTGGCAAGTCGGAGACGATGTTTCCGCAAAAGCAGTTTCTCTTTTCGAGGAAGCCGCATCGAGATCCGTGACGGAATTGCGAGAGCGGCATAGGAAGTGGTGGCGGGAGTTCTGGTCGCGAACATTCGTGGAGATGTCGAGCGACGACGGCCAGGCGCAGCGGGCTCAGCGGTGGCGAGACCTGCATCTTTATCACATGGCCAGCTCCTCGCGCGGCGAACTGCCGCCCAAATGGAATGGCTCGCTCTTCGTCACGTCCGGGGACCAGCGACGATGGGGTTCGCAGTACTGGGTCTGGACAACCGAGATGCTCTACTTCCCACTCCTGGCCGCCGATGCGATCGACCTGACGCAGCCGTTCTTCAACATGTATGTGAAGCAGCTACCCAATTGCGAGAAAGCGGCCGCGCAGCGGTGGGGAATCTCCGGTGCGTACTTTCCGGAAACGACAGCGTTTGATGGGCCGGCAGTACTTCCGGACGATGTGGCCGCCGAGTTTCAAGATGTACTTCTCGGAAGAAAACCTCACACGGAAATGTCGTCGCGAGCGAAGGATTTATGCCAATTCGACAGCCAACTCAATGTCGTGACGCAGCCGCCTGACAAAGGCCGATTCAGTTGGATCAGTCATGTGGCGTCATCCGGAAGCGAAGTGGCGATCCATGCTTGGTGGCGCTATCGCTATACCGGCGATCGCGAATGGCTTCGGACTCACGCCTATCCGCTGCTGCGCGGAACGGTTGAGTTCTATCGTCACTTGGTCAGAAAGGAAGCAGATGATCGTTACCATGTGATCGGGACGAATGCGCACGAGGACTTTTGGGGAGTCAAGGACAGCATCACGGACCTGGCGGCAATCCGAGGCACCGTGCCGCTGGCGATTCAAGCGGCGGAAATTTTGGGTGTCGATTCCGATTTGCGAGACCAGTGGAAAGAACTGTTAGAGAACCTAGCGCCTTATCCCATGGGAAGCGATCCGCAAGCGAAAGCACTCACCGGCGGCGTTCTAGCGGACGATGTTTGGGCGGCTGGATACCTCGGGGAAATGGACGGACAGCACAATCCGGAAGACGTCTGGCTCACCCCGGTCTTCCCATTCGAAGACTGGACTCTTGAAACCCGCAACGCGGCAACCGATCCCATCGTACGGAAATTGCTCGACCTCGCACCGAGACACAAGTCGGTGCTTGGCGGGGCCGGGACCAACACGGCGATCCGCTCGCCGATTGCGGCTGTTCGCGCGGGACGCGGCAACGAGCTTCCTGCGATGCTTGAACGTTATGCAGCCGCATTTTCCCCGTTGCCCAATGGGATGAGTTTGTTTGAGGGACCAACAGCAGCTTCCGTCGAGCATCTCGGACTGCTCACGATGACGCTTCAGGATGCGTTGCTGCAGAGCGTGTCAGCTCGACCGGGCGAGCCCGAAGTGATCCATCTCTTCCCCGCCTGGCCAAAGCATTGGAACGCATCGTTTCGCTTGCTGGCGCGAGGCGGGTTCTTAGTATCGAGCCAGTTCGACATGGGCGCCGTCGTTCAGATCGAAATCGATTCGCGACGGGGTGAAGAGTGTCGCGTGCGGAACCCGTGGGACAGAGCCTGCATCATTCAGGAAGTCGACGGCCCATCGCGCGTCATGGAAGGCCCGATCATTCGTTTCCCGACGACGAGCGGCAGAGTGTATGCGCTTTACCCCGATCCCTGATGCGGCGAAGCCACGCCGAGGTACTAAGAGCCTATCCGATAACTCAGAATCCAAATGAGCTTGCCGCACCGGTGAGTCCTGTTGCAGTTGAGAGTTGGTAACAAAAACAACTCAAATACAAAGGACTCACCATGGATGGTGCGAGCAGCTTTGATAGCTACCGAATGCCAGACGAACTTTGGGAACTGTTGCAGCCGTTTTTACCAAAATATCCCGCCAGCACCAAGGGCGGACTTCCACGTGCTGACTTGCGAAGGGTTGCCGACGCCATCTTCTACCGTTTGCGAACAGGCTGTCAGTGGAATGCCATTCCCAGGGAGCTGGCTGCTGGCAGCACGGCTCATCAGTACTTTCAGGAGTGGTTGGAGGCAGGTGTCTTTGGCTTGCTTTGGCAAGAAGCATTGGCCGACTACGACAATTTGGTTGGATTCGATCTACGTTGGCAGTGCGTGGACGGTGCGATGACCAAAGCGCCTCTGGGCGGCCAAGAAACCGGGAAAGATCCTACGGATCGTGCCAAGCGAGGAACGAAACGTTCCCTGATGACTGATGCCAATGGGATCCCGGCAGGATTGGCTGTAGCTGGAGCCAATGTGCACGATATCCGGTTGCTGGAGCAGACCATCGAGGATGCGTGGAAGCGATCACCACGCTGCGAGTTTTGCTTCAAGGAGCCTATCGCCCTGGACAAAGGATATGATTCGCAGGCAGTCCGAAAGTTACTAGAAACCGTGTATGGCTACATCGCTCCTATCAAGTCTCGGGGTGACGGATCCAAAGACGCCAAACGGAGTCGTCGAAAAAAGGCGAGGCGCTGGGTCGTCGAGCGTACCCATGGCTAGCTCAATCGCTTCCGAGGCATCCTCATTCGCTTGGAAAAGAAATTACAAAATCATATCGCTTGCCTGCATCTTGCATGTGCCTATCTTACCTACGCTAGATCAGGGGTTTTCGGATAGTTCTAAGTCCTTTGAAGCCAACCGGCAGTGCCATTCGTGCCTGACACCTTTTCTGCACCTACCACGGCTCTTTGCCGCTGATTTGCTGGAGAAAGTCATGGACTCGACCATAGATCTCATCCATCTCATCATGCAAGCCGAACCACTTGAACACCTCTTCAACCTTTCTTGTTCCGAACAGTTCCCCTTCCGCGACCGATAGCAGCAGAGGAAGAAATAATAGAAAGATCAGCAACAGCAAGACAACCAGCAGCCAGATCCACGGTGCCTGCTGGCCGGGACGCGCATCGGAGGGTTCGCAGAACTCTGAGAAATTCCCATCGCCAGTTGCAGGAGTCGAAGAAGGCATCTGCTGAGCCTCTGAGTCGCCCGAATCCGTCCTCTCTGCCACAACTGGAATGGTATTGGGCGCATCGGATCCGATCTTCTTCACGCCATGTGTCGCATCCCCATTGTTTCCTGCGTTCATGCTCTCTTTCTCAAAACAACCCATCCCTTTTTTGGGGGCACATTTTTCTGTTCACCGACCAGAGAATTGGTTCCTAGGCGACAGGTCCACTTTCACGTATTAGGAGATCGATTCAATGACTGTCTATCGACCACAAGGAGATCCGTTCCTTGCGTTGTCAGCTGAGCAATCGATCAAGAACTCTTCCATGGACGTCGGTGAGCCGATGGTCGCGACCCCCGTGTCGAAAGGTGAGCTTCTGGTGATCGATTCCTAGTTGATGCAGGATCGTGGCGTGGATGTCGTGAATGTCGACTGGATCCTCTGTCACCGAATTTCCGAATTCATCGGTCTCTCCGTAGGTCATTCCACCACAAAATCCCCCACCTGCCAAGAAGATCGAATAGCCATCGACGTGGTGATCGCGCCCGCAGTCTGCGGACACGGCCGGCGTGTGCGGCGTGCGTCCCATCTCCCCTGCCCACACCACCAGCGTCTCATCGAGCATCCCTCGCTGCTCCAGATCAAAAATCAGCGCCGCCACCGACTGATCGGTGATTCTCGCATTCTTCTCATGGTTCGCCTTCAGTTGACCATGCTGATCCCAGGGAGAATTGTTGCCATCAAAACTGGGGCATGTGATCTCGATGAAACGCACTCCGGCTTCCGCCAGTCGGCGGGCTCGCAGCGCCTGCCTGGCATAAAGCTGCTGGTGCTTATCCGAGGAGTCGCAACCGTAGAGACGGTGTGTGGCGGAAGTCTCTTGGTCGATATCAAGCAGTTCTGGGATTTCTGTCTGCATGCGGAACGCTGTCTCATAGTTGGCGATTGCCCCTTCGATCAGGCTTGGATCCGAAGTCTCCTTTGCAAAGGCCCGATCCTGTCGCTGGATCATCTTCAGCATCTGCTGTTGGCGGACGGCGGGAGAGGCAGGGACGATGTGATCGACTGCAGTTCCTTCTGCGCGAATCATGGTGGCCTGATGCGATGCGGGGAGATAGGAGCTGCCGAAATTTTCCAGTCCGCCGTTGGGGACCCAGTCGTTATTCAGCACGACATAGCCAGGAAGATTTTGGTTCTCACTTCCCAGTCCGTAATTCACCCAGGCACCTAGGCTTGGGGCCTGCCCCAGGATTCTGCCCGTATGGAGCAGAAGATTCTGTTGACCGTGGAGCGGTAGTTGGCCAACCAGCGACCGAACGACGCAAAGGCGGTCGGACATGGTCGCCAAGTGCGGCAGAAGATCGCTGACCCAAAGACCACTGTGACCATGCTGCCGAAACCTCCAGGGGCTTCCCAGCCAGACGCGATTGGCATCCGACTGAGAGCGGATCGATACTGCCTGTTCGCCTATTTTCTCCCCTTGATGCTTGGCGAGCATCGGTTTGGGATCGAAGGTATCGACGTGGCTGGGCCCACCATCCATGAAGCAGAAGATCACCCGTTTTACTTTGGCATGATGATGCGGCCTGCTATCGGCCAGCGCCATCGCAGAAAATGCAAGCCATCCGAAGCCAGACGAGGCCGACTGCAGCCAGCGACGCCGGGAAGCCGAAGTGTTATCTGGACAAAAGTTCGACTTCATGATGACTACCGGTAGTAAAGAAACTCTTTGGTGTTCAGCAGCGCGTGGACCAGCTGGCCCCACGCCTTGTGGTCTGCCTCAGGATCGACCGAAGTATCTACGAAGTCTTGCAAGGCCTGCTGCCAATCGATGAGTTCTTCTTCGCTGGCAGGCCTGCCCAAGGCAGTGAGGAACATCTGATCGATGCGTTGGCGAACCGACAGGGAATCTTCGAGAGCCAACCGCTCACCCCAGTTCTTTGCCATATCGATGACGAAGGGATGATTTAAGAGGATCAAGGATTGCGATGGAACATTCGTCTGGTCTCTGCGCCCCGAGGGAATCTTGAGGTCAGGCAGATTGAATCCAACCAAAAATTCCGGGGGCTGCATGATCGACATCTCCAGATAAATCGACCGGCGTCCCTTCCCATCCAAGGGACCTGAGAAGAGTCGCTTCTGTCCATCTTCGGCGGTCCGATGGGGGCGAATGGGGCGACCATGGAGTTGGGTATCAAGCCTCCCGGCGACCTTCAGCAAGCTATCTCGAACCGCCTCTGCCTCCAGTCGTCTGGTCGGATAGTGGTGGAGCCATCGGTTTCTGGGGTCGAGCTGACTTCCCTCAGAGGACACCGCTCCAGACTGACGAAATGTCTGGCTGAGCACGAGGCGTCGCAGCATCGCCTTGGTCGACCATCCTTCCTCCATGAAGCGGATCGCCAGCCAATCGAGCAACTCGGGATGCGAGGGGCGTCCACCCAGTTTCCCCAGGTCGCTTGGGGTATCGACCAGCCCTGTGCCGAAGACCCATTGCCAGAGTCGATTGACGTAGACGCGAGCGGTCTGGGGATTCTGGTCGCTGGCCAAGTACTCGGCCAGTTCCAGCCTACCGCTGCCTGGACTTTGATCGATTGGGTGCTGCGCCTGGAAGACCTCGAGAAAACCATGTGGAACCGGATCCCCCTCGTCATGCACATTGCCGCGCACATTCAGTCGGTAGGCGATCGGCCTCAAATGCCGCTCGTCCATGCTGTTGACACTCCGCGGAAACTCGATCGTCCCTTCCACCGCCCGATATTGGTCGACCAGAGCGACAAGATCGCTCGGCAACTCCGCAAAATCGTTGGCGAGAACTCTCTGTTGCAGCAACCAATTCAGGATGCGCGCGTCGCCAGAAAGTGCCTTGCGATCCGCCCAACGGACGATCGCGTCGCGAAGCCAACGCTGGAGATAGCCTTTGAGTGACTCGAGGTTGGCTGGTGGTGGACGATCGTAGAGCGCCCCGAAGTGAGCCAGTTCATTGGCCGGCTCGCCTGCCTGCTGGCTGGCGTAGATTCCTGTGAGACTGAACCAGCCTGATTTATTTTCTCCCATGTCCTCATTGGGCAGCACTCGACTGCCCATGCGAGCGACACCGGTTCGAGGAGGAAAATTCGCATTGAGATCGGGGGTGGAGATCTCGTGCAGGATGCGGGTGACTCCATTCTTCGGAGGTGTGGTGGAAAAGAGAGTCCATGAAGCGATCTTTGTGGGATCGAAGAACACCGGTCCCTCATTGAGAAAGGCGTTCTGTGGAATGCTTCGGTAACCGGCCCACTCTCCACCGGCAAGCTGCAGTCCCAAGAAGGGCGCAGGCCATTGCATCGCATCTGGCATTCGAATCGCGCCAGGAAGTTTCGATGAGAGTGCGTGCGTATGGTAGCCTTGCGCGAGAAATTGCGCGATGACCGATGCCCCTTCCAGCGAGATCCGTGGCGTCCCCTCCCCTGCCCATCCGTGCTGGAGTCCAGATCCCTCCATCGCCCATCCTTCGGGAAGGCCGGGCTGCTCGAATTGGATCCGCATCGCGAAGGCTCGATTCCGCTCCACGCGCCGCTCTCGCTCCTCTTTCCAATGCCGCTGCATCTGCATCCACCGATCTCGGAGCTCGAAATCACTCGGATCGCTTGGCAACATGTTCGATCCAGCGAGGATCTGAAAGCGACCCAATGCATGCTGGCTTCCAAGAAGGAAACGCAGGGTGACGGTCCAAGTGCCGCCGTGTCGAGAGACCAAGGGTTGGTCGAAAGCGAAGGTGGCAGTGCGGTCGAGATTTCCGCCAAGCCCGACGCCCCATCCGATGGCGTCCGGCTGTAGGGCTGCAGCGACCGGATAGTTGGGTTGCTGATAGTCGGCCGTGGCCGATGCGATCGGGATCTCTATTGCGCCCCCCTGCCCTGCCTCGTCAAAATGCACCTCGATATGCGAAAGGACGAAATTGCCATGCGACGTTCGGCCCGGGCCAGTCATTCCCAGCGATGGATGTGTCAGGGCACGCAGTTGCAAATGACTGAAGGTCCCCGCATCGGTCGAGAAGGTGACGACGTAGCTATCGGTCTGGGGGATGTCTTCCCCTTCTGCGCGGACAGTGATGCCATCCTCTTCGATGATCAATCGGGTTGCCGGTTGCTCTGCAGTTGCCACCATCTGCTTGGGCGCGATCCAGGTTACCGATGGCTTGAAGAGCAGCAGGGGATGCCCGATATCGTCGACGGACGAATCGTCGGAAACCTCTTGAACCAAGCGATTCCAATCGAGCGGTCGGGAGTCGAGTTGCTGGAGCCAGATTTGCGACAGTCGGTTGCGAATCTCTTGCTGGAGTCGCTTTAGCGATTCGATCTGCGGAAGGTATTTTTCCGGCGTGTCGATGCTGCGACTGGTCCAGCGCGGTGTCATGAAGACACTGGCCAGGGCGTAGTAGTCGCGCTGAGAGACAGCGTCCAGTTTATGGTCGTGGCAGCGGGCGCAGGCGACGGTCATTCCCAGAAAAGCCTTAGAAAATGCATCGATCTGGCTGTCGATCATTTCCTGATGGATGCCGTTGAAATCGAGGCTGCTGCCATGGCGCCGTTCGCCGAAGTGAAAGAACATCGGCCCGATCAAGCTCTCCTGGAGTCCCAAGATCGAATCGACGCGCGGACTGGCGAGCAGGTCGCCAGCGATCTGTTCACGGATCAGTTGATCGAAACCGACATCCTGATTGAACGCACGAATCAGGTAGTCGCGATACTCCCAAGATCCCTTGGCGGGAATGTCCCATTCGTAACCGTAGGTGTCGGTGTATCGAATCACATCCATCCAGTGCCTTGCCATTCGTTCGCCAAAGGCTGGAGAAGCGAGCAGTCGGTCGACCAGTCGCTCCGTCGCCTGACTTGAGTCCACCAGCCACTGTTGCTGGAATTCGATCACCTCCTGTGGAGTGGGAGGCAGCCCGGTCAAGACGAACGATAGTCTTCGCAATAGGACTTCAGGAGTTGCAGGTTTGGAGGGAGCAAGTCCGGCGGATTCCAGTTGTGCAAGAACGAACCGGTCGATCGGATCCTGACTCCACGCATCCCGCAGCAAATCGGGCACGGCACCAGGTCTTGGCGCTAGAAGGCTCCACCAGCTACTTCTCTCCGCCAGCTTGGCTTTCCAGGCTTGGTTTGCGGCGTCGACTTCGGAGGGGGGTTGATCTCGTGGATCCCATGCACCACTCTCGATCCATGCCTGGAAGTCGGCGATGATTTGATCCGAGAGTTTTCCCGAAGGAGGCATTTGCAGCGACTGGTAATGGAGCGCTTTTAGAAGCAGGCTCTCGGTGGCGTTCCCGGGGACGATGGCGGCCCCAGAGTCCCCGCCCTGAAGAATTCCGTCGCGATGATCCAAAGCGAGATTGCCTTCCACGGTTTGCGCCGCTGCGGAGTGGCATTCATAGCAGTGCTCAACCAGGACTGGACGGATGCGCGTTTCGAATAGCTCCTGGTGTGGCGATCCGTTTTGTGCCCTCGCCTGGGGAGCAATCACCAGGGGGATGCATAGACAGAGCCAGGAGAAAGCGATCGGCAGCCAAGGTGGGGAAATGCGTTCGTGCATCGCGGGGCGAGACCCTGTGGTGCGAAGCGTCGGGTGGAGGGAGTTTCTGATGCATTGGATTGTCGCGCTGCAGTCGACCGCTGGCTACGACGAAGCAATCGAAAAGTGAAAAATTCCGATCCCCTGAAGTTCGCGGCTGGGTGCTGACGAAGAGGCTAAGTCATTGAACAGAAAGGAACTTTTTACCGAGGACATCCTGACGGAACGGAAAGATTTCAGCTCTTTGGACGATGCTCTGCCAAGGATTGCGGGTTGCTGAAGGGACCAAGCTGGGATGGTAGCGCCCCCTCGGAACTTGGAAAATTCGGCCACTGGCTGCGACTCATCGGTTGTCCGACGATTTGAGCCAGCGGTAGCATGGCGGAAGTGCCATCGTGCGATTGCACGACTCCTTTTCTTCTCTCCAATGTCGTGGTGGACCACAGATCGATGAGGCGGATGATGCATCGAATTGGGAAGCGACCTGCTCCAGTTTGGCAGACCTTCGGATGGTTTTTGCTCCTGATGTCTTTCGCATGGGGACAGCAAGTGGCGACTACCAGGATGGGATGGTCACTGCCTCCATCCAGCGATGCCTGCTGGGAGACGATGCCACCATCGGTTGATGGGGAGAAGCCACCCCTGCCCTCCTGGATCCGCATGGTGGCTCGGGAGATGCCCAAAACGGCAGCCGCCTTCCTGGAGCTGGACTATGCCCATCGGGTGCTGGGGCCGGTCGATGGGAAACTGCGAGCTGCGATGCGGTGGACGACGGCCAAGGCGAATGGGAGCCAGTACGCGATGGAGATTGCATCGCTGGATGCGGAGCGGGCTGGTGTGGAGCCTTCCCGATGGAAAGCATTCACGCAGGGGGATCGATCCGTCTGGAATGAGGGGGAGCAGACGGCCATCGAGTTCGCTCGCGGGATGACGCTGGATTCAGACGCCGTGACCGACGAGAAGTTTTCGGAGCTGGTCCGTTGGTTCGATGATCGGACGGCGGCCGCGATGGTTCTGCATCAAGCCTACGCGAATTTTCAGGATCGTCTTTTGATCTGCCTGGGTATTGACACGCAAGAAGGGGAACCGATGGCACCGGTGGCGGTACGGTTTTCTCCCGAGTCGCTGGTGCGGGCAGCGCAGGCACCTTCGAACCAGGCACCGGCTCAGGTGGGCCGCCCGGAAGCGCAGCCTAAGGACATCATCGAAGACGAGGAGCAGCATACGTGGCTGCCCTATGAGCGATTGCAGGAGCGATTGCAGACGCAGAGGGCGAGGAAGACGCGGCTGAGGGTGCCCGACTGGCAGGAGTTTGCGGCCAAGCTGCCCGAGGGGCTGATGCCATCGGCCAGCGACATCGTCTGGTACAAGGTTTCGTTCGGATACGCGCACGAGTTGGCCGTTCCCTTTGAAATCTACCTTCGCGCGGCTGGATCGGAGATTTCTCAGAACTGGGATCGCCCGTTCGGCAATTGTCTTTTTTGGATGGTGACCGATGCCGTCAAGTGTCCGTATTGCATGGGACATTGCGAGATGAACTGGGAGGTGACGGGATTGAGCAAAGAGAAGATTGCCGAGCTGAGTCGTCAGTTGGCTGGCAACGACTGGTCTGCATTCAGCCAAGCCGAACAGAAGGCACTCGATCTGGCCCGTCAGCTGACTCGGTCCCCTCGATCGCTTACCAGGGAGCAGGTGGATGCGCTGCGCAGTGGATTCGGAGATCCACGTGCCTTTTTCATGCTGGTCAATATCAGTCGATACAACTACATGACGAGGATCAGCAATGGTTTTCAGTTGACGCTGGAGACGGGTAATCCCTTTTATCAGTACTACAACATGAAGCCCAAGGGGCAGGAAGACTTGGCCGGCAAGCCGCGGCCGACACCGGTCGATCGGGAGACGACCAAGCGGTTGCTGGAGGAGATGAAGGAGCGACGAGGGCGAGTGGAACTGCCGCCGGTTACGGAGGAAGAGCGGGCGCAGAGTGATGCGCGAGCTCTCAGTTATGAATCGCGACTGACCCGGCTGTTCCTACCCGGCGGTTCGGGGGCCCGAGGGTACCTGAACTTTGGTGGGATGCCACCCCAACCGAGGCAGCCGAGCGACAATCGACCGGTTCAGGAACCCGATCCTGCACTAACGCTGGATTACGGATTCAAAACAAGGCTCTTCTGGATCGCTTCGCGCGTCAACAATTGCCAGTACTGCCTGGGGCATCAGGAGTCGAAGTTGCTGGCTGTCGGGATGAACGACGATCAGATCGCTGCGCTGGACCTCGACTGGTCGCAGTTTCCCCCATCGGAGCAGGCGGCCTTTGGTCTAGCCAAGCGATTGACTCGCGAGCCGCATCGATTGGTTGACGGAGACATCGAGGCATGTCGAAAGGATTTCACCGATCTACAGATCCTGGAGATGATCTTGTCGGTGGCGGGCAACAACGCCATCAATCGTTGGAAGGAAGGAGTTGGCGTGCCGCAGTCGAAGACGGGTGGGAACTTCGGTGCTTCGAACACGGAAGAACACAGCTATCTGACCGCCACCAACCCGATTTTGGCCAAAAAGAAATCGGTCTTGTTGGCGGATGATCTCTTGGATGCTTCCTCCGAGCTGGTGGCGACGCGAGGAAGGCAGGATGCCGAAGTGTCAGCGATTTCAGTGGAGGAGGGATTGCGACTGGGCAGGGACCGCAAGGCGCGGTTTCCGTTGCCGACAGTCGAGCAGACGCGAGCGGTATTTGGGGATCTGGAGTTACCGGAGAAGGTCCCCAACTGGATTCGGCTACTTGCGAATTTCCCAGTCGCTGGCAAACGGCAGGTGGCAGCGTTGCTTGCAGCAGAGCGGCAGATGGATCTGAGCGATTTGACTCGGGCGCGTCTTGCCTGGGTGATCGCGCGTCAGAACGGCGCCTGGTATGCGCTAGCTGAAGCGCAAACTCGCTTGGAATCGCTGGGACAGGACGATGAGCAGATCGCCGAATTGGAGCGATTTGAGTCGGTCGATTCGGAGAAGAATTTGACCGCCCGGGACCGAGCGTTGCTGACGGTAGCCAAGCAGTTGGCCGCCTCCCCGGTGCAGCTGACCGACGCTCAGGCGCAGCGCGCCATCGAGCTAGCGGGGCCTCGCGAGTTCGTCCAGGCGGTTCATTACACTGCGATGCGATCGCTTTTGGATCGCTTCACGGAAGCCAGCGGCTTGCCGATTGACTGAGGCTGCCTGCAACAATCCGTTAGAAAGATTTGGGGGGTCAGTCCCTGGGAGGGATGGGGCTGGCCCACTGGCCTTGTTTCGGATGAAGTTCCGCAACCGGTTTGTCGTTTTCCATGAAACGCACCAGGTCGAAGGAGCCCTTGGGGATGCGCAGCTGTAGCCAGTGTTTTTCCTGGGAGCTGGCAGAGTCTTTTGGCGGTTGGAACGTGTAGGACAGTTCCAGTGCGTTATTGCGTTGCACCAAGGACCTCACCTGCATGATCGTGCTTCGATCGCCGCCGGCAGAGATGACGCGGCCCACCACGACGATGTCTTCCTTCTGGAAGAGATCGCGGGGAGGAGCGAACGGTTTTCTGTTGCCCTGAAAGGCTGCGGCACCAAACAGATTCTCGTACTGCTCTGGAGACTCGACCAATGCCACGAGGACTGGATTTTTTGCGTCGTCCCAGTTCTTGAGGAAGTTCTGGTAAGTCTCCATTTCGATTCGCCGAAAAGGGATTTGGGTTTCCTCTGTCGGCGACTGGGCAGCGGCCGGAAGGTGAGCTAGGAGAGCCACTAGCAGCCCCAGGAGAGCGAATCGAGTTGGTTGGGATCGTGTTGGGTAGTGCATGAGTTGGTCTGCTAGAGCCAATGGAGACGAGAGCGGTCGGAGGATGGAGCGCCGTGCGGGGGAGGATCGGGGACGCTGGCAGCGGGGATTTAGATTTCTGAAATGATGGGGGAACCAGCGGGGGTCACTTGGCCATCTTCAAGCCGTTCGAGGTAAGCGCCCAGGTCGCGGAATTTCTCGTAGCGTCTTTCGACTAGTTGATCGATGGGAGTGCGCCGAAGCTGATCGAGGGAGCGGGAGAGGTAGGTTTTCAGACGTGAGGCCATCTGGTGGTGATCGCGATGGGCACCTCCAAGCGGTTCTTCCAGGACATCGTCGACCACTTTCAGTTGCGCCAGGTGCTTGGAAGTGAACCGGAGAGCGTCGGCGGCTTTGGGTGCATGCTGATGGCTTTTCCAGAGGATCCCGGCGCAGCCTTCCGGGGAGATGACGGAGTAGTAGGCATACTGAAGGATCGCGACTCGGTCGCCGACTCCGATGCCAAGGGCCCCGCCCGATCCCCCTTCGCCGATGACGACACAGATGATCGGCGTCTTCAGGCGGCTCATCAGAAACATACTTTCCGCAATCACCTGTGCCTGGCCCCGTTCCTCAGCGCCGACCCCTGGGTAGGCGCCTGGCGTATCGATGAAGCAGACGATAGGCATGCCATATTTTTCCGCCAGCTTCATCTTGATCATTGCCTTGCGGTAGCCTTCGGGATGAGCGCAACCGAAGTGGCATGCGGCTCGTTCTTTGTAGGTTCGTCCTTTCTGGTGTCCTACCACCATGACCTTGTGCCGGCCTAATTTGGCGAATCCGGTGAGGATCGCGCGATCGTCGCCGAAGAACTTGTCGCCGTGCAGTTCGATGAAATCATCGAAGGCCAGATCGAGGTAGTCCCGGGTGTAGGGCCGATCGCGATGGCGGCTGACCTGCACGATCTGCCAGGGGGAAAGATTCCCGTAGATCTGCGAGGTGGTTTCATTCCACTGCTTTTGGAGTTGGCGGATCGCATCCTGGACTTCGGGTGTGGGCGCCGACTGTTCCAGCAGCTCGATCTGCTTTTCGATTTGGAGCATCGGGAGTTCGAATTCGAATCCCGGAGGGGCTTGCACTTCCATCCTGAAAACGCCTTAGTTGTCGAAGAATCGGACCAAAGACAGGTCGGGTTTTACCAAAAGTGAGTTCCGGGTGCGATGGAAGAACCGATCAGGACTGGGTGGGAGGTTGCTGGGAGGCCGCCTTTTGAGCTTCGGCCTGTTGCTGAGCGGTCTGAGGGGCTTCGACCCGGCCTCCGGTTGGGAATTCGTCGAAGATGGAACGGTCGGGAATGCGAGGAGGTTTCTTGAAGACCTTGGTGGCACGAACTAGTTTCAGCACATCCCACATCGACTGGGGACGCTGATCCGGCCTTTTGGCCATCATGGAACGGACCATGTTGGCGTACTCTGGGGTGACGTTTTCGTTGCCGACGATTGGGTTGGGGATGGAAGCCGACAGGTGTTTGTTCAGCAGGTCGTTGGGGCTTTCTCCGGTGAACGGCGGTTTGCCGACCACCAGTTCGTAGAGGACGCAACCCAAGCTGTAGATGTCGGCGCGGGCGTCAAGCGATTCACCGCGGATCTGTTCGGGGGACATGTAGCTGCGGGTTCCTTGGATGGCTTTGGAGCGACGTCGAAATAGCTTGCCTAGTCCACTGGTGATTTTTTGCGAGATTGTGAAGTCGATCAATTTGACTTCACCTTCCCGGCTGACCAGGAAGTTATCGGGTTTGACGTCGCAGTGGACGTAGCCCTTACTGTGGAGGTAGTAAAGCGACTCGACGCATTGTTCGAGAATTTTGTCGAGCATGAAAGCGAGCGAATCGGGGCCGCGGCGGAGGGCCTGCTTCATGTTCAATTCGCTGAACAGTTCGAGCACCAGGAAGGGGGTTTCGGCATCGGTGACAAATTGGTGGATCTTGATCAGGTTCTTGTGTGCCAGCGAGTTTGCGACTTCAAATTCGTGCTTCAGCGCTGCGATTTCATCCTTGTCGGTCCGCTGGTCCATGCGGAGCACTTTGAGCGCGTAGCGTTTACCGCTGGTCGATTCGATCGCTTCCCACACCTGGCAGGTACTTCCCATCCGGATCAGACGGGCCAGGCGGTAGGGGCCGAGGAAATTCGGGACCTTCGTCATTCGGCATGAACTCCAGGAAGTTGGAAGTGGCTTCGGCCTGTCCGTTCCGGCTTCCACCTACGGGTCATCATAGGCCAAGAAAGAGTCCCATAAAAGGAAGGGGATCTCTGGTTGGGGATTGTCGGTCACTTCCCGAGGGATGTGGAGGCTGTGGGATTGGCGAGTCGATCGAGCCATCGCTGGTAGAGACTCCGGATCTGGGCCGTCATCTGCCGGTGGTCGAATTGCCGGGCGCAACGGATTTTCCCCTCGCTGCCCCATAACTGCCGCAAGTCAGGTCGTTCGGCCAGTTCCACGATCGCTTCCGCTAGGCTCGGGACGTCTTCGGGGGCGATCAATCTGCCGGTAACACGATCGAAGACGACTTCGCGTGCCCCATCGATATCGAAGCTGATGGCTGGGATCCCGCACAGGAGCGCCTGGGGGAGAGCGCGAGCCAAGCCCTCGCGAAGACTGCAGTGAGCGAGGAGATCGCAGGCGCTCAGGTAGTGGGGCATCTCTTCGGGAGGGACCAGACCAGCAAAATAAAAATGATCTTTCAGTCCCGCAGCATCGATCTGCGACTCCAGTTCCGACTTGAGAATCCCGTCCCCCATCAGCAGGAACTTCAGTTGTGGCTGACTTTGGACGGCGATGCGTGCCGCTTCGATCAGCAGGGAGTGCCCTTTGAGGTGAAAAAGTCGAGCGACTTTACCGACGACGACATCCTGCGGATGGAATCCCAGCCGCTGTCTCATCGATTCTCGATGCATCCTCGACTCCAGAAAAGGCTCGATCTCCATCCCGCTGTAGATGGTCGTGAACGAGGAAGCAGGCGCGACGTTGGCTTGGACCAGCGTATCGGTCATGGCTTGAGCGACGCAGATCATATGGTGGCAACGCTTGGCCGCCCAGCGTTCGCATGCGATGAAAAAATTCCTCGATGCTGCAGACTGATAGGGATGAAAAGGAGCACCGTGGACCGTGTGGATCACCAGGGGTGGACGCTGATGGCGAAGCGGTTGACGCGAATGGTTGGAGCGGGGGCTGCTGAGATCTGGCAAAGACCAAGCCGCTGCGCGGCCCAGAAGGCCTGCTTTGGCGCTATGCGTATGAACGACCTCAGGCTGGAACTCTTTGAGCACGTGCAGCAGATGCCGATAGGCGCGAGCATCCCGGATCGGATGGATCGATCGACGCAGGGAGGGAATTTCGATCACCTGCAGGCCTCGCCCCCTTCCCTGCTCCAGCAACCGACCTTCTGGCCCTTGCGCGGGACCGGTGATCAGGACCACTTGGTCGTCGAATTGCTCCTGTAGGTCCAGGCAGTTGTAAAGGGTGTTTTCCTGAGCGCCTCCAACAATCATGCGCGTGATCAGATGAGCGATGCGCATCGATGGGTCCTTTGTGTTCCGATTGGTGAGGGGAGCTGGCTGTAGGGAATCAGGAGCGATCCATCCACAGCGATCATGATCCTCGCCCTCGCGACTCTTGGCCAGTTGGAGTCGCTGCGTCCAAGGAACAAAGCCCCCCAGTCGTGGCGTTTTTGTCAGCTTCTGGTGCAAAGAAACAGAGACCGGATTCGACTTCCGGGTGGGTGCACACTACTATTTGGTAGGGGGAGTTACCTTTTGAGCGAAACTCAGGCTTTCGAGTTGTCGGGCCTCGCTCCAAAACTTTCGGATGGAATGGAGATTCGGGGGTCCCTTGCTACGAAGTCAACGGGTGGCTTTGGTAGCAGCCGTCAGAAGACTTCGCTGCCGTTTGGATCTTGGTCAGAAGCCGTATGGCATTGGCTTTGCCAGGAAGTCACTCCCTTAGATTAGCTGGTAAGGTATTTTGTCGCTGGGGAATTCCGGCGACCGAAAATGCAATCGATGAATGCTCGCAAGGAGCTGACTGCTCCTTTCATCACCGAGACCTGTAGAGCAGGAGCCACTTCACGATGAACGCACGAATGGATAGCCGCTGGTTTCTGTGGCCCGATAAGCATCTGGCACGTTGGCTTGCAGAGGCATTTACGAGTCTTCGGATGGTTGGTGCCCGTCGGCAAAGATCGCGGAAGCGCTGGTCGCCGGTTCAGCGTCAAGCCGCGTGCGAAGGCTTGGAACCGCGGATGGTTTTCGATGCTTCCTATCATTTGCTAAGCGGTGGTGCTTTTCTTCAGGATTGGTCAAACAGTTCATTGATTACTGTCAATGATCAATGGGCATCGGTTCCATCGATCATTGGCCATCGGGGGGACGGCATGGCTAGCACGGGAGCCGATCCTGCGAAGGTGCTTGGAAACGATGCTGCGCCGGTTGTCCATGTGCTCGCCAACCAGATCAATCCGAACACCTTGGTCACCGGCGGCGTGGCGGAGTTCGAGATTGCCGATCCCGTGGTGGCTTTGCGAGGTACCACGATCGCGGACGCGCCTTATCTACTGGTTCGACTGAATACGACAGGCGCTGGGAACGTCGTCGTTTCATATCGAGTCCGTGATATCGATTCCAGTTCGCGGAATGCACCGCAGGCGGTAGCACTGCAGTACCGCATCGGTGAATCCGGGGCGTTCACCAATGTCCCCGCAGCCTATGTAGCAGACGCGACGGCTGGTCCTGGAGCCACGATGGAGACGCTGGTTTCGGCTGTGTTGCCGGTTGCGGTCAACCATCAAGCGAAATTGCAGCTCCGGATCCTGACGGTCGATACGGCAGTGGAGGATGAATGGGTCGGTATCGATTCGATCTCGGTCACGGCAGGATCGCTTCCTTCGCTTACGGTTTCCAGTGGAGTTGTCTCTGGCAACGTGCTCTCGGCATTCAGCAATTCAGGGACCTGGTCGGATGCCGACGGGGATGACGTGACGCTGACTGCATCCTTAGGTTCGGTGATCAAGAATTCCAATGGGACTTGGACTTGGTCGATGACTCCCTCTCAGGCGTACTACTCCGAGCCGGTGGTGATTACAGCCACCGATATCCACGGTGGGGTATCGACGATTTCGTTTGTGATGGATGCGACACCCACCGTCTTGACCCCTGTCGTCTACTACGCGCAATCCGGGTTTGAAACGGCGCCCGGGGGCAGCTACGTCAACGCGATGGATCCAAGTCGCCAGGTGGTGGAGAGCGGAGCTGCGCCGATCAAGCTGACTCATGCCAGTGTGGTCCCCTACGTGCATGGGATCACGGGGCTTGTTTTGGACATTCCAGGCTTGGCCTCCAATGAGCTGACGGCGACGGAGTTCAGCTTTCGTGTCGGCACGACCGACAACCCCAGCACCTGGGCCAACGCTCCCAATCCATCTTCGATCACCGTGATACCGGGCGATGCGACGACGGCAGCACGAGTCCGACTGCAGTGGCCCAATGGTTCGATCAAAAATACTTGGTTGCAGGTGATCGTTCAGAACAATGCAGTCACGGGCTTGTTGGACCGCCAGGTTTTCTATATCGGCAGTGCGGTTGCCGACGTCACCCACCCGAACGCTGCTTCGGACTTCCTGCGCGTCACTTCGATCGACATGGCGGAAGTAAAAAATGCCGTCTCTCCTTCACTGACTTCCGTGACCAACGTCAGAGATCTGAATAAGGATCGGCGAGTCACCGCGCTCGATATGGCGATCGCTCAGAACCTAGTCAGTTCGGCCATCGTGCTCCGGCTGATCACCATCCCTGCCGAAGGAGATGCGGCGGAGGGAGAGGGATCTGGAGCGGGTGGATTGGGATGGAGTGTTTCGGGGGTGGGGAGTGCACCAAGTGGGATCCCCAGTGGCACACCGACGCTCCAGAGTCGACTTACCGATCGCGTCTACACCGTGCTGCGTTCTTCCGCTATCACGGCGGATTCCTCGGGAAGTTCTCCGATTTCCGATCGCCTAGTGGAGACCGGTCCGCTAGCGGCCCTCCCCAAGGACGATCCGTCGGCTTCCACTGAGTCGTTGGATGAGTACTTTCGACGACTGGCCCTGCGTGCCATCCGACTGTAGGATCACGTAGGGAGCGGTTGGTCGGTATCGGGCCCGGGTGGATACCCTTTCCCAATGCCTCCCTAGCGGTTGCCCGCCCCTTGCAATGCGGAGCCACGACTTGGGGATTGGTGCTGGATTGGATAGATCGGCTATGGCGACAGACATCGATCGGGACCTGATTTCACGGAGCGAGTGGGCTCGTTTTTTCTACCACCATGGAATACGACTGCTCCTGCTCTCGATCGCCCTGGTGCTCCCTCATCCTACGTCGGCTCAATCGACTGGCTTCGAAGAGGATCCGCTGTTGACCGAAGCGCAAAGGGAGGTGCTTCGAAGGTCGCAGGAACTTGCCGACCAGTGGATGGCCTTGAGGAGCACGGTGGGGCCAAATCATCCAGCGATTCGCAATCTTCAAAGCCGCCTTGAGATCTCCGCCGATTCCTCCAATGCTGCATTGGGCGATGCGGAGCTGCGGGAGGCGGCCGAAGAGCTATCGATTCGCAGGAAGTACTACGGTCCCAGGCATCCCTATGTACGCCAAGCTCAGTCCCGATGGGACCATCTGAGTTCTCGAATCGCCGGGAAGCGAGATCCTGCGGAGGCGAGGTGGCAGCAGAAGCAGCGGGAGCTGGCCTTATGGAGCCAGTGGTTTGGAGTCGAGCATCCAAGGGTGCGTCAGTTGCGGATGGAGATCGAAGCCGGGCTGGGGCGCGATGCCCTAGGCTGGGTAGCTCCCGAACAGCTCGATCTGGAACGAGTCGAATGGCGGGACGAGATTGTTTCGCTGCGAGCTTCTGCGTCGATGTTGGGAGAGAAGATGGGGAGTGCCCATCCGACGGTGGAAATACTACGCCGAAAACTGGAGCAGCGTCAGCAGCGATATCTAGAGAAATACGGCACTGCCGACTGGGAGCCGGCCCGCGACATCGAACGCAGGGAGCCAGCCCCTCGATTTGTCGAACCTCAAGGCATGGGGGACAAGGAGCGGCTGGTGGAAATCTCCCAGCAGTCTCGGCTACGGCTGGAGGAAGCGCAGGAGATTGCCGACCAGTGGCTGTTGACCCCGGAGGCTCAGTTGCAGCAGCGTCAGCGGCTTTTGGAGCGGCTACGTTCCGCAGTGGAGCAGATGGTCTTCCTGCAGCAGCAGGCCAGCTGGTGGATCATCGATGACAAGAGAGAGCAGTTGGATCAAATGGAACGGCAGCAAAGTTCCAACGGCCCAGCGGGACTAGAGGCGGAGCAACGGGACAAGAGCATCCGGACGCTGCGAGCGGAGATTCAGCGTCTGGAGTCGGAGGCGATGGAGCGGCAGTGGCAGGAACCGCAGTTGGTGCAGCGTTGGATCCGCCAACTGCTCAAAAGCGACATCCAGTAGCGGCGAGTGGCGGCGCTTGCCGGTCGCCGATCTAGCTTGGGCTGACTTTTCTACGGCCTGGCCGCTGACCTACTTATTCGATCGATTCGCGCGGCGATAGTCCCACGGCGACTGCGGCATGGGGGCGTCCCACAGGCCAAGCTTGGCCTTCTTAGCGGCTTCCTGGGCCTTGGAGAACGACTCTTCTTTGTTGTACTGGGCGTAATGCCATGCAGCACCCTTCTCAATCATCCACAGATTGATGTTGCGATCTTCATGGAAGATCCAGCCCAGCTTCCGCTTGTAGTTGTCTTCCTTTTCCCACTGGATCGAGACATCCTTCTTGAGCAGTTTCTCGGAGAGAAGTTCCTTGGCTTCCTTCCCGAAGGGCTGCTGTAATTCCGGCGCGTCGATCCCCTCCAGTTGCACTTCGATCGACTGTTCCTTGTCGTCCTGGATCACGATGGAATCGCCGTCGGTGACCTTGATGACTTTGCCTTGGATCGTTTTGGCATCGCTTCCCATGCGGGGGTCTTCCGAAGCGGATTGCCAAGCAAAGATCGAATCGGAGGGCAGCATCACCAAGAGGCTGACCAATGCCATGTGAGACAATCGGATCATGCAATAGACTCCTCAGGACATCCGGAGAGCAGCTATGGGACTGCTTGGCATCCTACCCGGATTGGGCTCGGCGAGAAAGTCCTGGAGTGCCCCATGCCCCAGGGGGGCTCATGGTGCTGGAGTCGGGGGACTGGCGAGAAAGACATCCGGAGGGTAATCGACGCGAAGCAGGCAAAGTCCATGCGCGGGAGCGGTGGTGGCCGGAGCGCCGCGATCGCGGCGATAGAGTGCTTGCTCCATCCATTCCGGAGGGAAGCGACCGGTGCCGACGGCCACCAGAGCACCCACGATGTTGCGGACCATGTTGTAGAGGAATCCGTTTGCCTCGATGTCGATCTCCAGCCGCTTGCCATCCGGTGCGGGTAGCACCTGAAGCGTCAGATCGTGCACGATGCGCACCGTCGATCGACGGGGTGATCCCAGCTTTTGGAAGCTTGCGAAGTCTTTCTCACCGATCAGAAACCTGCAAGCTTCCTGCATCCGCTGGGGCTGCATCGGGATGGGAAGGTGCCATTGGAGATGGCGTCGCAGGGGATCCGACACGGGGCTGGCCAGGATCGTGTAGCGGTAACGTTTTCGCACCGCATCCCGCAGGGCGTGGAAACCGGGGATCGTGTCTTTGCAGGAGCGAACGATGATGTCTTCGGGAAGCCTTCGATTGATGGCGGGGACAAGGCGATCGGCCGGTGCGCGCCATTGCTCCAACGAGAAACTAGCGACCTGCCCCATGGCATGCACACCGGCGTCTGTCCTGCCGCTAGCGACTGTCTTGACGCGGACTCCTTCGATCGCCGTCAGCGCATCTTCCAGCTTCTGCTGGATGCTGATGGAATTGGGTTGGTTCTGCCAACCTCCATAGCGCGAGCCATCGTAGGCCATCATGCAGAAGAAGGTGCGCGGCATCTCAGGAGCTACCGAGGGATGGGGAAATGGGCTGGAGAGGGAGGTAGAGGCCCGTCTCGTCTTTCTTGCCCTGAATCGTCGACGGAGGATCGACGATGAACCACTCCTCTGGCTCCACCTCCAATGGTTCGATCTGGTAATACTCCAAGGTGGAGAGTAGTTGGAGCGAATCGCTTTCGGTGGTGGCGGAGGTACGTCGGTAGTACTCGATTCGGATCGGCTGCAGCCAGGACGACTCCTCTCGCGACAAGGTCAGCCGGACATCGGTGGGAAGGAAAGCGACGGTGGAGGCCAGTTGGCCGTCGACGGCTGAAATCGGTGGGGGGCCCGACTGAGCGGGGTGCAGGGATCCCAGGAGTTGCCAGACTTTCACCGGAGCATCTTTGGAGTCGGAAGCGTCCAGCCTCGATACCAGCTGGCCGCTCCAGACCTGACGCCATGCATACTGCATGTAGAGAGAACGCAGTACCTCGGGTACGCCACCGATGGCGATCGCCAGCGAAGATTCCGGCCGATGGCGATCCCGCACCACCTCACGTCCCAGGCCGGCGCGAACTTGATCGAGCATCACACCACGAAGCGCTTGACCTCGCCCCAGGCTGGTCCAGAGCAGCCTTCCATCGCTTACCTGCTGGATTTCCTGGACGGCCGAGCCGATCGTTTGGCGGCAATGAGAGCGGAACTTTCCACTCCCCAGCCCCGCGTGGTAGTAGGTCCCTTGAGTGACGATCGATTCGCCGAACTGGTCGGTTTGTTGGCGAACCTTGCAGAAGAAACCGGAGCCCCAAACACTCTGGCGCACCGCCAGCAGGAGAAGCTGCGGCGCTGAAACCCCAGCCGCTTCAGGCGCCCCCTCGGCTGGCACCCCCTGCTCCGACACCCCATTCTGCGATTGGGAGGAGGCCCACAGCGGCTTGGGAGGAGGACTGGTTGGAAAAAATGGTGGTAGCAGGAAAAAGCCCAGAAGCAGGCAGGGGACTGCGAAGACGACGCGATTGCGTCGACTTTGCAGCCTTTCTGGGTCGGTTTTAGGTGGTCGGGTGGGAAGAATCGTCAACGTCATGCGAGGGTTGTAGCGATTTTGTCAAAGAATGGATCGGTGCCGGACCGAACATACACCAGGAGACGAAGCCTTCCGTCCCTGCGAGGGGAGGGTTGAATCGACTGGAATCATCGGAAAGTGATGGGAGGAAGGGTCCCCTCAAGGACCTTGCCAACGACGCTTTCGGGCGATTCTAGGGATCTGCCAGTGGTGGAGTCCAGAGCGAAAGGTGCGGTCCGGGGAACCGAGTCGGACCCGAAAGATTGGACCGAAGGAGTTCACGGAACCGCGAAGGCAAGATGGCTTGCGAGCGAGTCGGATGGCCAGGCGGCATACCCAACAAGGATTCATGGGGGAATCAAGGATGAGACTGCGAAAGTTCATGTGGGTGTCGGCGGCCGCCAGCGGACTTCTGGCCACAGCCGACACCGTGGATGCCGGTGACCCGGGGATGGGGATTCGGCACAATCTCCCCCCTGCCCAGCGGCTGATGGAGCCTGGTCCGATGGTGGGTGGACCCGGTCCAGGCGTGCTGATGCCTGAAACGCTTCCTGCGGGGGGCGGAGCTGGCGGGCTGGGGATGCTAGGCGGGCCTCCCGTTCAGGTCCTTTTCGACCGCCCTCAGTCGATGCAGCTGCAATATGACAGCATCGGCGACAATACTTTTCAGAGCGATCCGCTGGTGGCTCCAGCTCGACTGGAATTTGGCCCAGGCGGCATCTATCGCTTGAAACTGACCAACATCCAGGGGCGCGAAGGAGTCGAGCTCTATCCGACTCTTGAGATCGCCCCGGGCACGGCACGAACCGGCGCTTACTTGGCGCACAATGCCATTCCAATCCAGTTCACCGAAGAAGACTTCGAGCAGGCGATCAGCGGGAACTTCGTCACCAAGGTGATCTACCTTCCCGACCCAGCTTTCCAGGGAGATGCCTTGGCGGGGATCGACACGCTGGTCAGCACGCGGCTGGAGCCGGGTTTGGATCCCATCGTCGAAGCGGATCGACGCGGATCGATTCTGGCGATCATTCGGCTTGGCAACAAAGATGTTGAGATGTCGGGCCCATCGGTAGCCGGCGCTGGCTTTTACGGTCCTGGTGGTTATGGCCCAGCCGGGTACGGGCCTGGCGGGATGCAAGGGATTGGACCTGATGGCATGCCATGCGGCCCTGGGGCCGGGATGGGTGGCGCTGGAGCCTGCGGACCGGGTGGTTCGTGCATGGGAGGCGGTGGCCTGTTGCCTTATGGAACACCGGCCAATCCTTACGGAAATCCCCCCAACATGGTCGCTGGCGTCACCGCCCCTCAGTATGGATTGACTCACAGCGGGACACCGATTGGATTGCCCGGACCGCCTCATATTCCATTGGGAGTTCCTGCTGGTTTGCAGCAGCATGTGATGAAGAACCACACGCACATGCACATTCCCGATCCGGTGGAAAAGATGAAGATGCATGTTCGGTCGATTCCTGGACAGAGCTATCCAGAGCCACCTAGCCGGATGCATCTGCGGGAGCAGAACATTCATCCTGGCTACCCCACCGGTCGTCCGCTTCATCTGCATCACAGCCAAGCGGTTGGTTCCGGCGAACAGTACGGTGGAGCTCCAGCCACCTACGGTGCCAATGCGAGCGGTGGCGAAGCCTACTGCCCACCGACGGAGATTCGTTGATCGGACGGACCCCACCGATTCCATGGATGGGAGGGTGGTGGACGGTCTGACGATTGTGGCAACCTCCTGCGTGACTGCGACGCAGGAGGTTGGTTCTGGACTTGGCAGCGCGCGTGAAGCAGGAAGACCAAGGATGGCCTCCATGAATAGCGGCAACTCATGCTGCCCGAGCGCGACCGCGACATGCCGCAGAGCCGATGGCTCTGGCCCGGGCTGGAGGTTGCTCCAGGGTCCCAGGGGATGGCTTGCCCAACTGACGCTCGGGGTCACCTGCCTTCTGACTGCCAGCACTTTGGCCGTCGCTCAGGGCACCTCCGCTCCATCCGTTCCTCGGTATGGGTTGCGGCACGACGGAATGGCTCCTGGAGTGATTGGCGGACACCAGGTGCAGCAGAAGCCGCAGCTACGCGGTTATTTTCAGCCGGTCGAAGTGATGGCTCCACCACGGTCTAGGATTTCTGTCGCCTGCGACGGGCAATTTCCCGATGGATGCCAGGGACCATGGCGAGGGGCGTTGCTGGTGGGGGCGGTCTATCGCCTGATGGTCACCGGTTTTGGGGACGATCCTTCGGTGGCGCTCTATCCCACGATCGAGGTGATCGATCGACTTTACCCACTTCCCGAGCGGGAGCACCGATTTCCGATTCCGATCGCGATTGATCCGGAGGATTTGGAGCGGGCTTTGGAGGGGGAGTTGGTGACCCGCGTCGTTTACCTGGAGGACTCGGAGTACGCCGAACCGGTGCAGGATGGCCCGAAGACACAGCGGGTGCATGACATTGGTTTAGGGGAGGACGCGTTATCGGTGGCCGATCAAATGGGCCGACCGGTGGCGATCTTGAGGATTGGATCGCGGGTTCCCACCAACGATTTGGCCTTGGAGCCGGAGTTTCTCTTCGGTTCGCCCCCATGGCTTGCCATCAAGTCGATTCCCAACAAAGCGGAGATGGTGGAGCAAGGACGCTGGCCGCGGATGGAAATCGTTCCAACTCCCTCGCCAGCAGTTTCCCCCAGCGATCTTCCGACAGCGGAGGGACCTATCGGGGGTACGGGCACTCAGGGGAGCGATGTTCCCCGTGCGATTCCGATTCCCCAGGGCGCTGCCTCGCAACGCATAGAAGGCTGAAGGAAGGCTGATGGGCAACCAAGCAAGCAGAACGATGCGGGACGGGACTCGGAGGGAGCGATCGGCCATGATGGCTTGGATGGCGATGGCCACAGGTCTCTGTTCGATTGGCTTGACGGGTTGCCAGAGTGGGGCACAGAACCGCGGAATGACTTGGTCAGGAATGTCGCCTGCAGGGATGGCATCGCAGGTCCAGAACCCTGACGCATCGTCAGCCACCGCATCTTCCACCGCCTATGTGGGCAAGGTATCCCATGATGCAGTGGCCAATCATGCAGTCGCAGATCGTACCACCCTCACCACCCCGATCGCTCGGGTAGCCTATGAAAACGCGATGACCGTTCCGATGGCAGGGGCAGTCGAGCCAGTCTACTCGGTTACTGCTCCGCAACCGGTGGCTTCCGAAGCATGTGGATGCTGTGGGCCTCGGCATGACGGTGTCTATCGTCCGATCCTGGGTCGCCTGTGCGCTTCGCATGGGACTGGCTCCTTGGGACCGGCCTGTGGACCGACCGGAGCGCCGGGGGATGTCTGTCAGCCCTTGGCGGCACCGGTCTTGATGCGGGATCCGCAGGAGTACATTTTCGACGGCGGTGATCGCTGGCCGAAGGTGGTCATCCAGGAAGGGGAGCGTGTGGCGGGACTGCAACCGGAAGACACCGTCGCCTACTACCAGGCCGATGGTGGCTGCATCCTGGTGGAGCCTGCATGTCGCGCGGCAATTTATGCGCCGAGATTTGCGGCCGTGCGCCGGATCGATGGCCCGCAGCAGCGAGATCACCGCGTCGCGGCGCAGGCGGCGTTGCTGCCGGAGAACGCTTCCTCGCTGCGTGAGCGGCTACCGGCTCCCGCCATGCGACAGCCGCTTCGAGCGGTGGCGGAAGACGGAGTGCTGCCGGTGGAGGCCTATCGAGATCGCAATCGGGGCGTTCCGGTCGACCGGGTTTTGCCGGTGGTGCTGATCGTCGACGCGCTGCTGCCCTTTGAAGACCTACAGCTCATTCGCACCGGAAAGCAGATCGAGACCGATGGTCCGCGATTGCAACGCGGCGCCCTGGCGGCGCAGGCCTGGGCGTCTGACGAACCGCTTCTGGTGATGATCGATCAGCAGCAGGCGATCGAATTGGACCACTTGACCCAGACAGCGACGACCACCTTCGCTGTCGAAGGGGAACCTTGGATTCGGATCTGCAAGGTTGCCTCCGAGCCGATGGCGGCTCCGGGTGATGAAGTGCATTTCACCATTCGCATCGACAACGTCGGCACCAAAGCCGCTCGTCAGGTCGTCGTTCTCGATTCGCTCCCTCCGCGACTGGAGTGGATCGAAGGGAGCCAGCAGGCAAGCATTCCAGTGGAGTTTGATACCTTGGAGAACGAAGCCGGTTCCCACACCCTTCGCTGGCGACTGAAGGAAGACCTTCCCGCCGGTGATGGAGGCATCCTTCGATTCCGTTGCCGGGTCCGATAGGGAAGATTTTTCCGATTCGATCGAAGGCTTCGGTCGCCAAGCGGCGGGGTCGTCCGACTTCTTAGCTCTCCTGGCGACCTTCAACGCGATTCGGAAGGGAATTTTTCAAGCCGCATCCAGGCGCAATCCGCTAAGTGAGAAGAGAAAGAACCGAAGAGTATCTCCTGGAGGGGCTCTTTGGCGTGGGGTGGGAGGGGTTGATTTCCCCCAGGGGGTTTTGGCGCCAGCCGCCCTCCGCCGATGCCCCGCGTGGTCCAACCCCACTCATCTTCGAAGGTCTGCAAGTCGCATGGAGTTGGAAGGACACCATCCTACGGATCGCCCTGCAGATCCAAGTCGTTCGTTCCCTTTTTCGACGCAAGCCGGCGATTCGAGGACTTCGTGGCGCATCGACTCGGGGCATGAATTCCATCAGAGATGGGACCGCGTCGTCACCAGTCGGCAGCGGGCCGGCGCGATCCAAGGAGCGTTGCTGGGATCGGTCTGTGGTGAGTGGTTCGGCTTGCCACGCAATGGGCTTTCGCGCCGACTGGCTCTCTCCCTCTTCGGAAGGAGCACCGAGGGGTCGTGGCAGATTCCAGCTTCTTCGCTGCAATGCCTGCAACCGGCTTTGTCTAGCGCGCTTTACGACGCGGTATTGGAATCGCAAGCCGATGGGAAGCGGTTCGAACATCGGTATGCCCAAAACTTCGGTTGGCTCCGCCTAGCAGCTCCTTCAGTCGCTGGCCAGCGCGTCCGAAACTCGATCGGCACCGGCCCTACAGCGCCATCAGCAATCCAGCGCCAGCCCCTGGGCGTTCTCCCCCAATCTGTTCTGCTGGCCAGCGTAGCTCAGGGTAGCGGTATCGATGGCACCCAGTGGGCTCATGCCATGGCGGCAACCGCTGGCGGCGACCGCCGGACGATCCTGGCCGCTGTGCTGTTGGCGGAGGTCAGCCTTCTGGCGATGCAGCAAGACATCAAGCCGTCGCTGGTGACATCCGTCTGCCAGCTTGCGGAAAAAATGCTTCGACGCACTTCCTCCGAAAGCTGGCTGCCCGCATGGTCCCTTGGCATCCAGCGAGGGGACAGCCCGGGCCATATCGCGAGATCGCTCGGCTGGCATGAGGAAATACCGTTCGATGGGATCGCCATCGGCTTGATGGCGATCGCCGCTTGGATGAAGCACCGGGGCGATCTACCACGCACCGTCCACTCGGCGATCCATCTTGGTGGGCCCAGTGCGATCCTCGGTTCGCTCAGCGGGGCGCTGGCAGGGCTTGATGGGATCCCTGCCCCTCTTCCTAGACCGTGGATCCCGGCGGTTCGCAAATCGCGACTGAGCGGAAGGATGGCCCGTCGCCTGGTCGACTGGCCCCATGGGGTGAACGATCTCCAGCTCCGCTGGTCGATGCCGATTGTGCCATGGCCGCAATTTCTGCGAAGTGGCCTATCGGCAATTCCCCGAACCCTCCAGACCTCCGCATGGACCATCGCTCGGCTGACGCGAGGGGCTAGACATCGGCCGCAAGCTGGCTGAAAACCACTCCCTCGGGGTTTCCCTTGGGTAGCGATCGTTAGCTACAAACTTCTTGAAGATCGCCCAGGGAAGGTTAGGAGAGAGGGCTCCCGCGGTGCCGAGAGGATGTGGGCTGGATTCCCGCAGAGCACCGTCTTGGGGCACCAAGTTTTAGCGGTGGGTAGTCGATCTAGCGACCGGCAGATGGACAGATGGAGCCGAGAGAAAGGGCTTTCGTCAGCGTCCTACCCTTACCGTTCCTCTCGCGGAGTGAATCTCACAAGGTCACCTAGGCAGATCGATGCATGCGAAGCCCATCGGTCCATTCACTCACCGTGGCTCAATGCCTCTTCGAGAAGCAGCGAGGCGCGATCCGAGGTTTTTCGCTCCTTCTCCACCCGCGGACCGACGGAATATCCAGATGGACTTAAAAACCAAAGATTTTGTCGAGAGGGGCCTCTTTGGGGGGCCATGCGAGCCTTTTTAGATCGACCGCCTCCTAGCCGGTCAGAGGCTCCCCATTCGGCAAGGGCGGGAGGTCTCCGATGGCAGCTACCGATCTAGCTTGCGACCAGGGGCAATAGTTGACAATTCTGCAGAAGCCCATTAACTTTGCAGGATTCCCGAACGCTGGCCAAGCGGCTGGAACTCCCTCCTGGGCGGGGGGAGCTCGGAAGTCCTCGTCGGAAACGTTTTCATAGTCTGGACGCATGAATCCACAAGAATTGCTACGGATCGTCGATTCGCTGCACCGCGAGAAGAACATCGACACGGAACTGGTGCTCCAGGCGATCGAAGCTGCGCTGGTGATGGCAGCCAAGAAGCAATTCGGCGAAGAAGCGGACATCGACGTGCAGATCGCAAGGGATGGCGGGGCGATCCGCGCCACCTGCGATGGCCGGGAATTGAACCAAGAAGAGATCGGTCGCATCGGTGCTCAGACCGCCAAGCAAGTGATCATTCAAAAGATTCGCGAAGCGGAGCGAGATGCGCGAATGGACGAGTTCCAGGACCAGGTTGGACAACTGGTCACGGGGATCGTGCAGAGAACCGAGCGAGGTTTGACCATCGTTCAGCTTGGGGCAGTCGAGGCCATCCTGCCGCGTGGCGAGCAGATCCCGGGTGAGACATACCATAATGGGGAGCGGGTTCGAGCGGTCATTTACGAGGTGAAGGCTTCGGGCAACCGCGTGAAGATCATCCTCTCACGCACCAAGCCCCAGTTGGTGCAAAGACTGTTTGAGCAGGAGATACCAGAGATCGCCGAAGGGGTGATCGAGATTCGAGCGATCAGTCGCGAACCTGGATATCGATCGAAAGTCGCGGTCTCCAGCAGCGACCAGCGGGTCGATTGCGTCGGGGCCTGCGTTGGCCTGCGAGGCAACCGGATCAAGAACGTCACCAGCGAATTGGCGGGTGAGCGGATCGACATCGTTCGCTGGAGCGATGATCCGATGGTTTTGATCCCCAACGCGCTGCAGCCTGCGGAGGTCGAGCAGGTGTTGCTGTGCGATATGATCGGCAGAGCCATTGCCCTGGTGAGCGAGGAACATCTGTCGCAGGCGATCGGTCGCTATGGGCAGAATGTGAGGCTGGCGAGCAAGCTGTGCGGTTGGGATATCGAGATCATGACGGCCGACGAGCTGGAGCAGCAGATCGACCGAGCGATGAAGGGCTTCCTGGAAATCGAAGGGATGACTGAGGAATTGGCCCAGCGGTTGGTGGAACAGGGATACCTGTCCTACGACGACCTGTCGGTGATTGAACCCGATGTGCTGATGGAGATGGGTGGGCTGAGCTCCGATCAGGTGGATGCGATTGTCGAGCAGGCAGACGACCTGGCAGCTCAGCAGGAAGAAGAAGAAAAAGAACGCAAGCGAATCGAAAGAGAAGAGAAAGAGCGACGAGCGACCGAAGCGGAATTGCTTCGCGAGCGACAGGCTGGTGCGGGTAGCGCATCATCCACCGCTGCTAGCAGTACCGAATCGAGCGACATAGCATCGAGTCCTCAGGGGTTGTCGCCTGAGGAGAAGGCCACAGGGGAGGAGTCAGCGGCAGAGCATTCCAATGAATGATTCCTCAAGGAATCGAGCGGATGCTCTTCAAGGATTCTTGGGGAGCATCGCACTGGCGCGTCGAGTGGTAGCTTAGGCGCGCCGACCCAAAGTCGGGGGAGGAGCCAAGCATCTCGCCCGCCAGGTCACCGACCCCATGCCAGACATCCGTCCCATCCGCTTCGCCACAAGCCCGCGGCCTTCCAACACTTCAGGAACAACGCCCAGTGCCAGTTAGAATCTACACGCTCGCCAAAGACCTCAAGCTCGACAGCAAGGAATTGGTCGATCTTTGCAACAAGATTGGAATCACCGGCAAGGGGAGCGCCCTTGCCAGCCTCGAAGATGACGAAGTGCTTCGGATCAAGAAGCACCTGGAGAGTGCCTCGGCGACCAAGACCGAAGAACGCCCAGCTCCCCCCCAAGCTCCCACCGCTCCTGCAGCACCCGTTCGCGGCTCTGGGTTTGTCGGGAGACCGCAGATCATTCCTCCGCGGCGCAAGACCACTGCGGTCAGTATGGAAGAATCGGCTCCTACCGATGTGGTGGAAGCCGCTGAATCGGCCGCAGGTGAAGTCCAGGAACTGACCCCCGAAACGATCCATGTCGAGCTTCCTGTTGAGGCGGAGTCGGTGCCGAGCGAACCGGAAGTGACGGTTTCTGCGGTCGATTCCGTCGCGGAAGAGAAGGAGACACCCGAGAGCTTCCGTCGAGACGATTACATCTCTCCTTCGGGTAGCTCCGGGGGACGAATTCGAGTGCTTGGCAATCGTTCCAAGCCATCTTCTGAGAAGCCGACCGAAGAGAAGCGACGTCCCAAGACGCGGGAACCGGTGATCAATCTTGCGAAGATCCCCAAGACAGGCCAGCAGCCGATGCCGCGGCGCACCGACGAACCGACTCCACAGCGTCCCGACATCAAGCTGACCAAGGACCTGATCGTTGGGTCCAAGCAGGGGATGAAAGCACCGCTGGACAAGTTTGTCCAGCAAGAGACCCAGAAGAGCAAGACGCCTCCACCCCCTGGAACTGGCGGACTTTCCGATTTCCGCGCCGGTGCCGACAAGGCAGGAGCCAAAGCCAAAGGGAAGCGGCCTGCCGAAGAAGAAGAAGAAGGAAAGGGAAAGAAGGGGCTGGCGGGACTTGCCGCCGGTCGGTCCGATCGCACCAAGAGGCGCGTGAAGATTCGAGGCACCGAGGATCTGGCCTTCGAGGAAGAAAGGGAGGCGCGGCGAGCTGGGCGAGGGTTTGGACGCCGCCAGACCACCGGTTCGACCGCACCCCGAAAGCAGCGTGTGGCGCTAGCACTTCCCTGCAACGTGCGAAGTTTTTCGGAAGCGGCCGGTGTTCCTGCTGCTCGAATTCTTCGATCGCTGATGACCCTGGGCATCCCAGTGCTCAACATCAACGCAATGCTCGATGCAGAGCAAGCCGTGTTGGTGGCCACCGACCTGGGGATCGATCTGGAATTCAAGGAGGCAGAGACGCTGGAGAGCAGTCTGCTGGAGACAGCCGACCGGATCGATGACCCTCGCGATCTGGTGCCACGTGCCCCGATCGTGACGTTCTTGGGTCACGTCGACCACGGCAAGACCTCGCTTTTGGATTATCTGATCGGCACCAAAATTGTCGCCGGAGAGGCTGGAGGCATCACGCAGCACATCCGGGCCTATCGGGTCGAAAAAGATGGTCGCTATGTCTCGTTTGTCGATACTCCCGGCCACGAAGCGTTTACCGAGATGCGAGCCCGTGGGGCCAACGTCACCGATATTGCTGTTCTGGTGATCGCGGCGGACGACGGCATCATGCCACAGACGATCGAAGCGATTTCTCACGCAAAGGCGGCCGAGGTGCCGATCGTCGTGGCGCTCAACAAGAGCGACCTTCCGGGGGCCGATCCCAATCGGGTGATGTCGCAGATGACCGAGCATGGACTGACCCCCAGCGCCTGGGGTGGCGATGTCGAAGTGGTTCAAACCAGCGCCATCACCGGAATGGGCATGGACGAATTGCTGGAGACACTGCTGACGGTAGCCGATCTGCATGAACTGCGGGCCAACCCCAAGCGTGCCGCTCAAGGGGTCTGCCTGGAGAGCGAGCAGCATCCGATGCGAGGGGTGATCGCCAAAATGGTGGTGCTCAACGGAACGCTCCGAGTTGGCGACATCGTCGTCTGCGGCGCGGCTCATGGTCGCGTCAAAGCGCTCTACGATACCCTGCGCCCCAACCGACAATTGACCGAGGCGGGCCCTTCGGTGCCAGTCAATATCACCGGATTGGACGTTCCACCCGATGCAGGCGAACGTTTCCACGTGCTCGATGATATCTCGCAAGCCCGCGAAATCGCTGCCACACGCGATTCGGTCAATCGAAGCCAATCGCTATCAGGAACTTCTCCCAAGGTCTCCTTCGAAGCCTTCCAGGAACTAGTTCAGTCCGGAAAGCTTGGCAAGGAAGAGCAGAAGGTGGTGCTGACACTGATCCTGCGGGCCGACACCCGGGGATCCTTGGAGGCGATCGAAAAGGAGCTGACCAAGCTGGATCATCCCGAAGTCGAAGTACGGATGATTCAAAAATCGGTCGGGGGCGTCACTGTCGCCGACGTGACGCTTGCCAGCGCCTCGGGTGCGGTCATCGTCGGATTCAACGTGATTCCCGACGAAGCCGCTCGACAGATGGCCGAGGCGCGTGGGGTCGAAATTCGACGCTACGACATCATCTACAATCTCGCCAATGACCTGAGGGCCATCATCGAGGGACGGTTGAAGCCCGAACAGCGGGTGGTGGAGTTAGGTCGTGCCTTGATCAAGCAGGTGTTCACCATTTCGCGCGTCGGTACGATCGCCGGTTGCTATGTCCTTCAGGGATCGATCGAACGCGGATGCCGAATCCGCGTCAATCGCGATGGCAGGACGATTGGCGACTATCCGCTGGAGACGCTTCGACGCCACAAGGACGATGTCAAGGAAGTGCCACGAGGCATGGAATGCGGGATTCGATTGTCAGGCTTCAATGACGTCAAACAGGATGACATGCTGGAAGCCTACCGTATCGAAGAGGTCGCCCGAACGCTCGATACAACTCGTTCCTGATCGTCTCTGGAAGGTGAGGAAGACCAGTTGACTAGTCGACGACTGCTGAAAGCCGCCGAGGCCATCCGAGAGGTTGTCTCCATGGCGATCCTGACAGAACTGCGCGATCCTCGTGTCCAGGGTGTGACGGTCACCAGCGTGGAAGTGGCCCCCGACATGCGCGAAGCGAAGGTGTACGTCAGCATCATGGGGGAGCCGAACAAGCAGTCGCTGGCGCTCAAGGGACTCGCCCGGTCCGCTGGCTTCCTTCAGGCTCGCATCGCCGATCGCATCGATACCCGCTACACTCCTCGACTCCAATTCATCCTGGACACTGGAGTCAAAAAGTCGCTGGAAGTCGCCAAGATTCTCGCGGAGTTGGAGCGTGAAAGGCAGGCGAAAGAGTCGACTGAAACGAGCGATCCGTCGCCAGCGGTCGACAGCCAGACCATCGGGGCGATGGAACCCCAAGAACCGCCGGGGGATCCCGCCTGACCTTCCGCGCTGGATCGTCCAACGTCCCCCGACTATCCCCGGCCAACCCGTCAACCAAAGCACCGCAACGGAGTTGCATAAAAGACCATGAGCGCCACGCAACGGGCCGAACGGATCGAGAAACTGTTCAAGGTCCTTCGGAAACACTACAAGCCGCCCACTCCCCCTACCCACCATTCTCTTCTGGAACAGCTTCTTTATGCCAGCTGCCTCGAGGATTCCAAGTTCGATAGCGCCGACGAGGCCTACGCGAAGTTGGAACAGACGAAGGTCGATTGGAATGAGACGCGGGTGACTACGGTGGCGGAGTTGGCGGAGTTGCTTCGCGCTGTGCGACGGCCCCCAGAAGCGGCCCGGCGGGTCCGTGGGGCGCTGCAGGCAATCTTCGAATCGCGGTATGCGTTTGAACTGGAAGATCTGAAGAAATCAGGACTCAACAAGGTCTCTGACGAGTTCCGAAAGTGGGGGCTCTCCCGCTTCGTCATCGACTACGTCGTCCTCTACGGGCTCTCGGGGCACGCCATCCCACTCGATTCCAGCGCCCTGGACCTTCTTTGCCAGATGGAACTGTTTACCCCGCAGGAGATCGAGAAGAAATCGCCGGGGCTGGAGCGGATCATTCCCAAGGCCAAGGGGTCCGAGTCGTTTGCGCTGCTCCATCAGTTCGCGGTCGATTTCTCCAGCCACCCAAGATCGGCAGTCGTCCAAGCTGTCTTCAAGGAACTTGGGGTATCCCCCAAGCCAAAGCAGGAGAAACCGAAGGCTCAGCCCGAAAAACCAGCCTCCGCATCCACCGCCACCAAGGGCCCTCAAACGTCCGCAATGCCTGCCATTTCATCTGGGGCCAAGACGGCCGGCAAACCCTCTGCAGCCAAGCAGCCTGCAGCCAAGCAGCCTGCAGCCAAGAAGGCTGCACCCCAGCCCCCCAAGAAAGTCGCACCTGCCAGTCCTGCGGCAGCGGCACCCCAGCCCCCCAAGAAAGCTCCCAAGATCGCCACCCCAAGCAAAGCTGAACCGGCCAAACCCGCGGCTAGCGATAAGGCTCCGAAGAAAAAAGGGACGTCGGCTCCTTCGGGAACCAGCAAGTCCGGCAACAAGAAGCCAGTCACTCCTCCCCCTGCCCCACCCCGCAGTAAAATGGTCTCCAAGAAGCCTTCGGACGGAAAAGCTTCCGGGAAAAGCAGCGCTCCCAAATCCGATTCCAAGAAGATCACCAAAAAGAAACCGAAGTAATCCCATCGCTGATCTGCTAGCGGTTTGGATCGACGTGCACCATCCCGCTGGTCTCAGGTCCACCCAGGTACGCTCAAGAGGTTTTCACGAACATGGCTGGCCATTCCCAGTGGGCGAATATCAAGCATCGCAAAGCTCACGTCGACAGCAAGAGAAGTAAGCTGTGGAGCAAGCTGTCGAAAGCGATCATCGTGGCCGCAAAATTGGGAGGTGGCGATCCTTCTGCCAATATCCGTCTGCGGACAGCCATCCTCGATGCCCGCGCAGCCAGCGTGCCCCGAGATAACATCGATCGCGCCATCAAGAAGGGAACTGGGGAGCTGGATGGCGGGGATGTTGAAGAGATCCTCTACGAAGGGTACGGTCCAGGTGGCGTCGCCGTTCTGTGCGATATCATGACCGACAATCGCAATCGAACCGCCTCAGAAGTTCGAAAGATCTTCGATACCTACAATGGCAAACTGGGTTCGACCAACTGCGTCGCCTACCTGTTCGAACGCAAAGGTTGGATCACCGTCAAGAAGTCGGCCGTCGATATGGATCGACTGATGGAAGTGGCTCTGGAAGCAGGGGCCGAAGATCTCACTGAAAACGAAGAACAGTACGAGATCACCTGCCCGACCGATGCCTACACGGCGGTCCATGAGGCGCTGGAAGCGGCTGGGATCCCCGTCGACATCAAAGAGCTCACCCGCATGCCCAGCAGCACCGTGGAAGTCGATGACGACACCGCCAAGTCGATCTTGAAGTTGCTGGAGCAACTCGAAGATCATGACGATGTCCAGTCGGTTGCCTCCAACGTGCAGCTCTCCCCCGCTCAATTGGAAGCCGCTTCCCAGTGAGCCGTCGCCAATTGGATCGCCTGCCTCCCAGCGATCAGCCTTGAGGATTCGACAAATGGCGCAGGCCAATCAGCCTTCGCGTCTTGGTAGGTTAGCAGCCAACCGATGGCGTTTCAGGACTCCATCCCAGCAGGCCCCTCTCCTTCCACCGGATCTGCCTCCCTCTCTGGCGGTCGCTGCCTCCTAACAGCCACTCCTTCCCGACGCTCTCGCCTCACCCAGCAGCCCCTCGGCAAGAAAACTGCCTCAGGATCGCCAGCCGAAAGAGCGAAACCTGGGAGAGATCGAATTACAATCAAGTTTCTGTCATCGCACGCCTTGGACGACACATTTTTGCATGGGAGTTGATCGATGCGCTGGATTCATACCTCGCTGCTCTTGTCTCTCAGCCTGCTGGCTTCGGGGGTTCCCGCGATTGAATCCGCTTTGATGGCACAAGCTACCCAGTCGGAGCAGCCATCGACTGGTGAAACGAGGCCTCAGGGTGGCGGGGAGTCGTCGGGGGGAGAACGCCTTGGTCCTCCAGAAGGGGCGGTGCGTGGTCCCAGACGTGGTGGTCAGGGGCGCGGCGGTGCGGGGCGCGGCAATGGAGCGAGGGCAGGTGGCGCCGGCCAGAACACCCAGGCTGTTTCTCTGCCTGAAAAATGGATCGAATCGCTCCAGTGGCGTTCGATCGGTCCGGCCAATATGAGCGGCCGGATTACGGCGCTGGCGGTGTATGAAAAAGATCCAACGCAGTGGTGGGCCGCTTCCGCCTCTGGCGGTCTGCTCAAGACAATCAACAACGGCGTCTCCTTCACCTTCCAGTTCCAGCAGGAAGGTTCGATCTCGATCGGCGACGTGCAGGTGTTTCAGGGCGACCCGAACATCCTGTGGGTGGGAACTGGGGAAGGCAATCCCCGCAACAGCTCCTCCTGGGGTGACGGAGTCTATCGCTCCACCGACGGAGGCGCCACATGGAAGAATGTGGGGCTCTCCAAGACATTCCAGATCGGTCGCATGGCACTGCACCCAACCGATCCGAATGTCGCCTATGTAGGAGCCTTGGGGAGGTTGTGGGGAGACAATCCCGAACGGGGATTGTTCAAGACGACCGATGCCGGTGCCACCTGGACGCAGGTCCTCGCGATCGACGATCAAACTGGTGTGATCGACGTGCAAATGCATCCTACTGACCCTCAGACGTTGCTGGTGGCCACCTATCAGCGGCGCCGGGACGGATTCGATGGAAATGCCCCGGCCCAGAAGTATGGTCCCGGCTCCGGTATCTACCGGACCACCGATGGCGGTGCAAACTGGGAGAAGCTGATCGACGGGCTGCCCAGCAATCCGATGGGAAGGATTGGACTGCAGTACTCGCGCAAAAATCCCTCCACCGTCTACGCCATCATCGAAACCAGTCGCATCGGCCAATGGCCCATCGATGCCTCCTATGCCGGACTGCGAGGCACCGATGCAGACACGGGGGCGAAGATCACCGAGGTCACCAAAGACGGCCCAGCGCAGCGCGGAGGGCTGGAGGTTGGGGATACGGTCGTCCGAGTCGCCGGGGAACCGGTCCTGAGCTACTCGCAGTTTCTCGAGGCGATGCGCAAAATCCCCGCTCAGCAGCAGGTCGCCCTGGAGGTGGCTCGCGCTGGAAAGCTGGTGCCGCTTTCGCTGACGATGGAACTTCGCCCGGAGCTAGCGGAGATCGCCGCTGCCAAGACGAAACCTGCCGAGGGCTATGTCGACCCAGATGAATCGGTCGATCGCCGCGGCAGCCCCTTCGCTCAAAGCCTCGGTGGCCAGAACCCGAACATGCAGGATCAGCAGGGGGCTCAGTCGCACGAGTATGGTGGGGTCTATCGGAGCGATGATGGCGGCACCCACTGGCGTCGCGTCAACTCGCTCAATCCCCGCCCGATGTACTACAGCCAAATTCGCGTCGATCCATCCAACTCCGACCAACTCTGGGTCCTCGGCACCTCGCTCTACAAAAGCTCGGACGGTGGCAAGACCTTCACCGATGATGGGCATGGAGACGACGTGCACGTCGATCATCACGCCCTTTGGATCGACCCTCGCGACGGCCGGCACGTCCTGCTGGGTAACGATGGCGGCATCTATGCCACCTACGATCAGGGGAAGAACTGGGATCACCACAACCACATCGCGATCGGGCAGTTCTATCATGTCGCCGTCAGCAGCGATCCCAACTACAAGGTGTACGGGGGCCTTCAGGACAACGGTAGCTGGGGCGGACCCAACCGCGTTGCCAACAATCCCGGTCCGGTCAACTCGGACTGGATGAGCATCGGCGGCGGGGATGGATTTGTTTGTGCCGTCGATCCCGAGGATCCCGACCAGATCTACTACGAGAGCCAAAATGGCGGCTCGGGAAGGATCAACCTTCGCACTGGCGAACGGGGATTCATGAGGCCGAGACCGCCCGAGGGGACTCAGTACCGTTTCAATTGGAAAACTCCATTCCTGCTAAGCTTCCACAACCCTGAGATCTACTACTCAGCAGGTAATCACGTCTTCCGGTCGGTGAAGAAGGGAGATGGGATCAAGCAGATTTCGCCTGAGCTGACTCGCGATCCGCAGGGCACCGGCAGCGCCCTGGCCGAATCACCCCAGGACGAACGGGTCCTTTATGCAGGGACCACCGATGGCATGCTGTGGGTCACCAAGGACGGTGGAACGACCTGGATCGATCTTTGGAAGGAACCCGAGAAGCTGGCACCGCCTGCCAAAGCCGATCCGGAGGAGAAGAAAGAGTCCCCAGAGAAAGCAGCGACGGGTGAAGGGACCAGCGAGAAACCTGTCAATGCGCAGGACAAACCACCGGCCACCGAAGAACCCGCTCCGGAGGAGAAGGCGGACGCCGCATCCGATCGCGCAGTGGCCGACCGGATCGTCGGCTATTGGGAAGGACAGTTCACCGGTGGCCCCATGCCTCCCGATCGCAACAAGTTCACCCTCATCTTCCGGCTCAATAAGGAAAACAAGCTGACTGGGTCGTTCCGGTCCAGCCAGTCGGATGGCACGATGGAACGAGTCCAACTGGACCCCCAAAGCGGCCAACTGTCGGCCGAGGTGCAGACCAGTGCAGCGACGATCGCCATCGAAGGCAAAATCGATGGGGAATCGATGGAAGGTCAGCTGGATATCGGGCAGGGAAGGTTTCAGGTTCCTTTCACTGCCAAGCGGACCAGCAAAAGTGGTGACGCACCGCAGGCTGCGGATGTGGCCGACGGCAAGTCGCTGAAAGACCTCCTCCCCAAGCCGATGTGGGTCAGCTCTCTGGAAGCCAGTCGCGTTGTCGATGGTCGCTGCTATGTGACGATCGACGGCCACCGCGCCGATGACACCAAACCCTACATCCTGGTGACCGAGAACTTTGGGCGGACCTGGAAGTCGATCAGCGACAAAATTCCTCCCACCGCCGGATCGGCCTGGGTGGTGCGGGAGGATCGGACCAACCCCGATATTCTTTATGCGGGTCTGGAAATGGGGATCTGGGTGTCGATCGATCGTGGAGAGTCCTGGACGCGGATGCACAGCAATCTGCCGCATGTGGCGATCCACGAGATCGCGCAGCATCCGACGTCGGGCGAGATCATCGTCGCCACACACGGCCGTAGCATCTGGGTGCTGGATGTGACGCCGATTCGACAGATGACTCCCCAGCGAGTCAAGGAAGCCGCCTACCTATACAAGCCCAACCAGGTGATTCGCTGGCAGCGGAAGCCCGAAGCGGGCAGTTCTGGGACACGGCGATTCATCGGACAGAATCCAATCAGTGACGCGCAGATTTTCTACGCGTTGGCCGGGGACGTTGGCGACTGCAAGATCGAAATCCACGACGTCGCTGGTCGACGAATCGCCAGCCTGGATGGTCCTGCCGCCGCCGGGCTCCATCGGCTCTCCTGGAACATGCGCCGTCAGACGGGAGGCGGCGGTAGTGGGGCTCGCACAGGCAATCGCCCAACGGGCGGCGGCAATCGAGTCGGACCGGCGCTGGCCAATGGCGATTACCGAGTCACCTTGGTGATCGACGGGGAGCTGCGCGCTACCCAGACGCTGACCATCGCCGCAGATCCGGAGCAGCCCAAGAGCGATCAGGTCTTCAATGAATCGCTTTTGATCGAAGCCCTTTCCGAAGGGGCGATGGAAGAAGAGCAGCAGGAGGGGTCGGACGAGCGACCGTAGAGCGAGATGGGTCGATCTTCTGTTTCCAACGCACGACTCGAATCGGTTCTGGAACGCCCGCGCACGGCTCAATGCTTACCGCTGCATTGGGCCGCAACCCAAATGGGCCCGGCTGTGTGGCAGCAGGTAGCATTCGACCTACTGCAATACGACATGGTCGGTTCGACCTTTTTACTCGGCACCAAGCTCGCCGGTTGGACGGTAGCCTTTATACCATTCGGTATGAACAAGTTGCTGATTTGCGGGTGCTATCGCTTCGCAAGTCTTTGCAAGATTTCCGTAACTCGATTTCACCACCCCAAGTACTACAATCATGTCTGGGCACTGAAGCATGAGATAATAATAAAATCCACCAAACTGCCCAGCTAGCCTTAGTGCGTAGTTGACTGGCAATGGCCCGCCCTGCATCTCCCTGTTCTGCTTTGCAGTCGCATTCTTTTTAACCGCCCCCTTTTTCCCGACACTCTTCTTCACTGCTACCTTCTTCACAGCAGTTTTCTTTACTGCCACCTTCTTAACAGCAGCTTTCTTGACGGGAGTCGACGCAGCTTTTTTCTTTGCCATGATTCAACCTCAACGAACCCAAAAAAAGAATAAGAAAATGCGATGCGGTGACGGCACCGCATCGGGAAGGAACCTGCAAAAAAATCGATCGAAAAATCACGTCAGATCGAGGATGAAGTTGTAGTCGGTCGGTAGCACACCACGGATGACGCTGACTGGATCGATATTGGAAAGCAAGTTGCCATCTGTTTTAACCAAGGGGCAGACTTGATTGGGCAGTCGTTTCTTGGAAACCATGATGCTCTTTTGTTGTGTGTCGCAGTTGGTGATCTGGTAGTAATAGACGTTGCTCTTCACGAACAGCAGTTCCACAGCGTACTGGGTGGTGGTTGGTTTGCGCGCCGCCGCGCTGCGCCATGCGAGTTTCTTTGGCTTGGCGTTCTTGCCTCGCACCACCCTCTTCGTGGTTGATGCCACCTTGGCCCGCTGCTTCTTGGCGCTGGCCGACCGCTTGGCAGGCGCCTTCTTCACGGCAACTTTCTTGACAGCCTTCTTGGTGGCGGTGGTTTTAGAGGAGGCGGAAGCAGCAACTTTCTTGGCCATGATGGAAGAGACTCCTGGGAAATAAGAAAGTGAAATCGACGGGCAGAACGGATCTATCGTGAGCTTACCGTCTTTAGCCAACGGCGTGTGCCTACCGTGGGGCTATTTCTAGCGACAGGCGAAAACCAAGTTTTGGGTCTGACTTAATAGAATTTTCAAACGCGAACTCCATCGTCGGAGGCTCTGACTGGGAAGCTTCGGTCCCGGGCTGCCACCAGGTATTTCCGACAATCGCGCGAAGCTGCTGGCTGGTGCTGGAGATCAGCTCGGGAGGCACGATACCGACCAAATCCTTTGGCAATTCCGGGCGTTCGTCGATCCACTCGGCAGGCAGGCCGTAAAGCCCTTCGATGCCGCTATCGGTTTGGTCCCATGGCCCTTCGGGCCGAGCTCGTCGATAGGCTTCGTATTGGGTCGCGGGGGAGTCTTTCGACCACGGGCTCGGTCGGATCGAATTCCCCTGGATGGCCAGGATGAACTGATCTGCTGTGACCAACTGCTTACCCACCGTCTCCGCGAAAACCAATACTTCATCCAGGCTGATGTCGACGACCGGTTGGTCCATTTGTTCCGCAGATATTCCCTTCAGTCCATCCCATTCGGGGAGGACCTGTTGGAATTGCCGGTAGGTGACTTCGCGACCATCGATCAGGAACGGGGCAACCACTCGCTCCTTTTCCCCCGCAACTCTTCCGGGCAACAGTTTCGGATCCCAGCTTCCACCCGGATGCTCGATCATCGTTACATCGGCCAGAGGTCTTGGTGGCAAGAGCGGCGGCAGTGTGATGAGTCCCTGAGCCGACTCCTGCCACGACCGGTGCGATGTTTGCAACCCATGGGCCTGGAGGATCGAGATCTGCTTGGGGGAGGGAATCTGCCGGTAGATCGACCGAATGAATCGACCATCCAGGTAGTCCATGCGATAGATGCCCGGATCCAGAAGCAATTCTTCGCCGGTGCGGCTTTCGATGGGCATCGTTTCGCGCACCGAAAATCCCTTGGCCGCCGCCACTGCGTCGGGTTCGATCAGGGTCCATTTCAGATCGCGCTGGCCGTAGAGCGAGGGGAGGAGAACGCGGCGGCGACGGTCGGGTTTCCAGGCCAGCATCGTTCCAAGGCCGGTGGCCAGCACCGTTCCAGCGACGGCTGTGCTGCGAAGAAAGTTTCTCCGAAACATCCCCTTGGCCACGCGCCGGTCGATCGATGGATCGGCCAGCAATCGCTCGTCCCGCTGATAGCGCCGCAGATCTTCCTGAAACTCGCGGACGCTGGCGTACCGGTCCTTCGGATCCTTGGCGAGCGCTTTGAGGCAGATGGCATTGAGCCGCTGGTCGATCTCGGGGCGATGTTCCCTTGGCGCAATAAACTTGTGCTCGATGATCTTCTTAAAGATCTCCGGAGTCTTCCCGGAGAAAGGAATCTGACGCGTCAGCATCCAGTAGAGCAGCACTCCCAGCGAGTACTGATCGCTGGCTTCTCCCACCTTTGAGATATCCCCTTGGGCCTGTTCGGGAGACATGAAGGCAGGAGTTCCAACGCGACTGGTCCCAGAGGATCCCGTCTGCAATGCCCCCATCGAAGTACTCAGTCCAAAGTCGATCATGTGGGGTAGGTTGTTGGAATCGACCAGGATGTTGTTCGGCTTGATGTCGCGATGCAACACCCCGTTTCGATGAGCTGCCGTCACCGGCTCGCAGACGCGAATGCACATCTCCACCGTCTGCTCAATGGTCGGCTCGACCGAAAAAACCCAGGCGGCCAAATGCGGGCCGTCGATCCAATCGGTGATGATGCAAAGCCGCCCATCCTCCTCGAAGATGTCGTGAACAGCAACGATCTGGGGATGTCGCATCTTGGCGGCGACGCGAGCCTCCTGAAGGAATCGGCGATTGGCTTGAGAATCGAGCTGAATTGTCTCTCCCTCTTCCGTCCGAGGGATTTTCATGGCGACCGTCTTTTCCAGCTGTCGGTCGTAGACTCGGTAGACCGTTCCAAAGGATCCTTCCCCAAGAACGTCGACCTTCTCAAACCGTCGCCCTTCAGCGAACCACTGCTGATCGTCGACCCAGTAAGCGGCCGTTGCAGCCGACTCGGTTCCCGCATGATGATGCCCACAGGCTGGGCAATCCCAAGAGCCAGAAAAACTGGCAGGAATCTGCGTTGCATCCGCCGCGCAATTGGCGCATTTCATGATCGGCTCCGCGACGCCATTTTTCAAAACCCCACTTTCATCCTAGGACTCGGCTCGGATGCCTTCAAGAATGATTCACAATTTTTGATCACGCGATTCCAAAACAAGAAACGCCGAGCGGTCCCACGAATGGCCTGCTGGAATGGGATAGTCGGCTGGACGTCGACGCGTTTCTTCCAGCGGGTAGGCGGACAAACCCAAGTCATCCATGCCGGATGACCCGAGCTTTCCGGTAGCTCCGTTTGAGCCCAATATCAGGCCATTTCGATCGATCCAGCGAGGGCTTGGCCGCCGACTGCCCTCGCATTCGGGTGGATTGGAAACGGTTCGTCTCTGCCCTTCGTTTGGATCGTCGTCTATACTACACCGGTCGATCCTCAGCGGTGCCGGCTGGCTCAGATTGTGAGCTGGCAGGGCTGCCATCGCCAAAAGGTTGAGATTTTGCGAGGGTGATCGATCGAGTCGGCGGGATGTGAGGACAGACCGAATCGACTTGCCCACCTAGCCGCGTCGATCAAACGATCGACAAGAGTGCTTCACACTTACGAATCCCTTTCGTTTTGTCCTCCCAACCCTTCGGTCAACAGCCCCATGGTCTCCCTCTTAGCCGGTCGGTGGAATTCGCTTCCTGCTCGGTTCCATTTCCGCAGAATGCATCGACTTTTGCTTGGATTGGCGGTAGTGCTTTCGGGCTGTCAGGAATCGCTCCAAGTTCGCGTTTACGAGATCCCCAAGGAGGCGAAGACGGCCTTGCCACAGCGTGAAGGGCCCTCTGCCAGTCAGCCCCGAAGGATTGTCGGCGCGGTGATCCCGCAGGGGGATCAGGTCCTGTTTCTCAAGGGGACCGATACCCCACAGCGGCTGGAGGGGACGTTACCCGCGGTGGAAGCATTGTGCCGTGGGCTGGTCTGGGATGGAGCGGGAACGCCTCAGTGGAAATTGCCTGAAGGGTGGGTGGAACTACCTGGTAGCGGCATGGCGATGGCCATCTTGGAAGGGCCACCTGCAGAGGGTAGCGGCGCACCCGTTCGCTGGACGGTGACCATGTTGGGGCGATCGGGTGAGTGGGAAAACTACCTGCAGGAAAATCTGAATCGATGGCGAGGTCAATTGAACCTCTCGCCGATCGATCTGGAGTCGTGGCGCAGCGGCTGGACGGAGGTGACCAGAGAGGGAAGCGACCAACCGGCGGTGATCGTCGATCTGACGGGGACGGGTAGTGGAGGGATGTCCGGGAGCGGTCCGCGAGGACCGATGGGGTCGGGTGCATCCAGCAGCCAGCCCTCCCCTGCTCCATCCACCGCCGTTTCCAGTTCCAAACAAGTTTCACCTACAGCCAAACAGACAGAAGGGCCCAAGGGGCCGGAGATCCGATACCAGACTCCCGAGGGATGGGAATCGCTTGGAGAGGGCCCCTTTCGGCTAGCGGCCTTCCGCCTTCCTGATGGCGACGCGACGCAAGGGGGCGCCTGCGAGCTGACGGTGTCGCTCGCGAGGAACGATCCTCGGCAGAACGCTCAAATGTGGGTCGGTCAGGTCTCCCCAAACGCTTCAGAGGAGCAGCAGACGAAGCAATTGGACCAGACGCTGGCGGAGGCGAAAACATTCCAGCGAGGTCCCCATCGGGGAACGATCTACTGGATGTCTGCGGGCCAAGAACCAGGGGACGCTTCAATCTGGGTTGCCTCGATTCCCTACGCCGAAGGGACGATCGATCTGTTCGTCAAGGTGAGGGGAAGCCGACAGGCAATTGAGTTGCGTCAGGAAGAGGTACTTCGTTGGATCGAAAGTCTTTCGTGGGATCCACCGAAAACCGAATGATTGGCGGGTGATGGCAGGTACGGAAATGACGGTCCCAACGGCAGAATCCTCGACGACCATGGGACCAGGATGCCGGAATCGACAGGAATCGGCGGAACGAATCATTCAGCCGAATTCGAATTTGTTCACTGAAATAAGCAGGTAACAGCGATGGCGACAGGAACCTGGGGCGATACGCGGACGGCAGCGAGTGCAAATGTCGACAACCCAGCGATCGGGCAACTGCTCTGGCGGGTGCTGAAGGCCATGGGATCGCTGAAGATCACCGTCGCCATGTTCTCGCTTGGAATCATCATCCTTTTCGTCGGCACCCTGGCTCAGGACGAAGAGCAACTGAAGGATGTTAAGGCGAAGTATTTTAATAGCTGGATCGCACCGGTGGATCTGGATGTGTTTTTGCCGATCACGATCTGGCCCGATCACGCAAGACTTCCCTTGACGATCCCAATCCCTGGCGGGGCGACGGTTGGCCTGGTGCTGCTGATCAATCTGATCGCCGCCAAGGTGACTCGGTTTTCCATGCAGGCCACGGGAGGCCGTTTTGCGGCTGGGCTTTTTTTCACCGCCCTGGGGTCCGCGCTACTGGGTCTGGTGGTCTGGACCGCTCACCAAGCCGACGGGTTGCAGGGGGAACCACCTTTTTCCTACGACTCGCTCTGGAAACTCTGCCTGGGTTTGCTTTGGGTGCTTGCCGCAGCATCGCTGGTCGGTGTGCTGAAATGGCCATCCAGCACACGTCTAGGGCGGCAGGTGCAGTGGCTGACGCTGATTGTTCTGGCGGGAGCCGGAGTCTTTTACGCGGTTACGGGGGACCAGTACCGCATCAACGATCCAGGCCTTCGGATCGTTTGGCAGTTGATGAAAAGTCTCGTCGTCGGCCTAGTCTTCCTGGCCGGTTTTCTTCTGCTCTTTGGAAAGCGCGGCGGCAATGTCTTGATCCATCTGGGGGTGGCGCTGCTGATGCTGGGACAGTTCATCTTTGGCGATCCGCAGATCGAAGAACGAATCAGTCTCTATGAAGGTCAGGCGGCCAGTGTGGCCTATCGAATTGACGAGTGCGAGCTGGCGATCATCGATTCCAGTGGCCAGAAGGATCGCGTGGTCTCGATCGAATCGCGTTTTCTGGAGCGGGCGGCCGGGACGGAAAAACCAATCGAGCATCCGGATCTGCCGGTCAAGCTGCTGGTCGATCGGTATTACGTCAACTCGGCGCTGGTCGATCTGAAGGATCTGACCGAGCAGTTGGCAACTGCCGGCAACGGGCTTTCGATCGGTGCCATGGAGAAGCCCAAGAGCGGCGGTGCCAACAGCGACGTGAACATCGCATCGGCGTACGTCACGGTGACGCCGAAAGCAGGGGGAGATTCTCTGGGCACCTTCCTGGTCAGTCAGTTCCTGCACGATGACGAACTGACTCCGCGGGTGACATCGGAAACACTTCTTGTCGACGGCAAGCCGCTACAGATGCAATTGCGATTCGCCAAGTCGGTCAAGCCCTACAGCCTACGCTTGGATGATGTGCAGCGGATCGACTACAGCGGCACCATGACGCCGCGCGATTACTCTTCGTTCGTCACCATCACCGACCAGCAGGGAGAGGGTCGTCAGCAGGGGCGCATCTGGATGAACAACCCGATGCGATACCAGGGCGAAACGTTTTACCAGAGCGAATATGCGTCGGCGGAGCAAACGAAGATAGCCGAGAAGACGACGCTGCAAGTGGTGACCAACGCGGGCTGGCTGATCCCCTACGTTGCTTGCGTGCTGAGCGGACTGGGGATGCTAGTCCATTTTTCCGGGACCTTCGCCCGCTTTGCGCTCCGGTACGATCGCGTTGCCGGGGATGTCGCCGAGAGTTCGGCCAGCACCGTCGATCCTGCAAAGATGGTGGCTCGCTGGCGCAGTGCCGCTCGCCAAGCCTCCCGAGGCCCTGTGCGGTGGGCGATCCCTTTGTTGGCGTTGCTATTGGCCGGTTTGTGGATTGGTTCGAAAGCAAGAAAGCCATCGGTGGAGCCGCGGCAATTCGACTGGTATTCGGTCGGTCAGATTCCGATGCAACACGAAGGGCGGGTCAAGCCGCTCGATAGCGTCGCCAGGAATCTGCTGCAAGCGGTCTCCAACAAAGCGGAAGTGAGAAGCTCTTCAGGGGAGAAAATCCCTGCCAGCCGCTGGCTGATGGGTCTGATGTCCGAAGACGCCGCAATGCTTCGCGTTCCCTGCATTCGGATCGATGCCAAAGAGGTGCTCGATGCGCTGGGCTTGGAGAATCGCGAAGGGCATCGCTATAGCTACGAAGAGGTGGCGCCGGGCATCGGAGCCATTCGGGAGGAACTGCGATCGCTAGATCCAGAGAATCACGCGAAATGGACTTTCGCGCAGAAAAAGAAAGCGGAACTAAGCAGCCGCTTTGGAGTGATGGAACTGGTGCGGTTCGCCTATCGCCCCGATCTGCCTCAGGTCCCCGCTGGAGCCCAAGGGGAGGAGGCGCAGGAGCAGTTCCAAAGGGACTTCCGACAGGTCTTCGCAAGGGTGCAGATGATCGAACAGGCCAACCCACCCGGAATCATTCCACCGGCAGCTCCCAAAGAGGAAGCGAAGGGGAAGGTGGTCAGCCCCGAGCGATGGCAGGCGTTTGGGCCAGCGATCTTTACTGCATTCGCGTCCCGATTGATGCAGATGGAGGCGGATCAGACCGGAGTCTTGGCGTTCGCCGACATGGTGGATGCCTTGCGAGCCGACGATGCCAGGAAATTCAATGACCAAGTCGATAAGTTCAAGCGATGGATGGCCGAGTCCAATCCGGAAGGGGTGCGGATGAAGAAAGCGGGGTTCGAAGCGTGGTACAACCACTTAAGCCCCGTCAATTTTTCGGCGACACTTTATGTCGTGATCGCACTGGTTTGCCTTGCCAGCTTTTTGATCGCTAGGCACCCGCTGAGGCGTTATGCGTTCTGGTTTTGCGTTGCCGCGTTTGCGCTGCATTCCTTTGCGATCGGAGCGCGCATTTACATTTCCGAACGGCCGCCGGTGGTCAACCTCTATTCCTCCGCGGTCTTCATCGGTTGGTCGGTGGTGCTAGCCGGTTTGATCATCGAAGCTCTCTACCCGATCGGGGTTTCGCTGCTGGTCGGTGCGGTCACTGGATTTCTGACACTGATGGTGGCTTATGGACTGGATACCAGCGACACCATGCCGGTGCTTCAGGCCGTGCTCGACACTCAGTTCTGGTTGGCCACGCATGTGGTCAGTGTGACGCTGGGGTATGGCGCGACCTTCTTTGCCGGGGCGCTGGGGATCGCGTGGATCGCGGTGGGACTGTGGGGCCTGGTGGGACGCAAAGATGCGATGCGCGAAGCGACGCTCCAGGCGACTCAAAAGCTGCTCGACCGCATCACCTACGGCGTCGTCTGCTTTGCCATCTTCTTTAGCTTCATCGGGACCGTTCTGGGTGGGCTATGGGGGGATGACAGTTGGGGCCGTTTCTGGGGTTGGGATCCGAAGGAAAACGGTGCCTTGATGATCGTGCTTTGGAATGCCATCCTGCTCCACGCACGCTGGGACAAACTGGTGACGACTCGAGGCTTTGCACTGCTGGCGGTGGCGGGGAATATCATCACCGCATGGTCTTGGTTCGGTACCAATCAGCTAGGCATCGGGCTGCACAGCTACGGATTCACCAATGGAATCCTGATGCTGCTGGGGGGATTCGTGTTGAGCCAACTGGGGATCATTCTGGTGGGTGCCACGCTGCTGGGCAAACCGCGGGTAGAATCTGCTTGATGGCATCCCAGTCCCGAAGCTTTCAGCCGGAGGCCCTTGCCACTCCATCTGGGAGAAGGGCAACGGGATTGTGATACGTTTGCGGGAAGTCCTGAAGCGGAGAGGAACTTGCGGTTGATCCATGGCGATCATTGAAATCGAGAATCTGGAAAAGACCTATCAGGTTTATCAGAAGCCGGAAGGGCTGGGTGCATCCCTGAAGGGGCTTTGGAAGCGCGAGTACCGAACCGTTCAGGCGGTGCGGGGTGTCAGCCTGAAGGTGGAGGCTGGGGAACTGGTCGCTTTTCTCGGTCCCAATGGTGCCGGTAAGACCACCACCTTGAAACTTCTATCCGGGGTCATCTACCCCACCTCCGGCACCGCACGGGTGATGGGCTACATCCCCTGGGAGCGAGACGACAGGTATCGCCGACGATTTGCGCTGGTGATGGGCCAGAAGAACCAGCTCTGGTGGGACCTCCCGGCTCAGGAATCGTTTCGGCTTCATCAGCAGATTTATGGGATCGACCCGGAAGCGTTTCGCAAGACGCTGGGGGAGCTGACAGAGCTGCTGACGTGTGGCGAGTTGCTGGGGCGTCCGGTTCGCGAGCTGTCGCTAGGGGAGCGGATGAAGATGGAGCTGATTGCGGCGCTGCTGCATTCACCGGAGGTGCTGTTTTTGGACGAACCGACGATTGGCCTGGATGTGGTGGCGCAGCACAACATCCAGCAGTTCCTGAAGCAGTATCAGGCCGATCGCAAAATCACCGTCCTTCTGACCAGTCACTACATGAAAGACGTCGCAGCTCTTTGCAAGCGGGTCATCGTGATCGCGAAAGGAACGGTTCAGTACGACGGATCGTTGACGGGGATTATCGATCGATTTTCTGCTTCCAAGCGCATCACGGTGCAGCTGGCCGAGGGGCAGAGCAGCCAGGGTTTGGAGCGGTATGGGACGGTCGTCAAAGAGGAATTGCCTCGCGTCCAGATTCAGATCCCCAGAGGGCAAGTCTCCCGCGTGCTGGCCGATCTGCTCGAACGATACACTGTCGAGGATGTGGCGGTGGAGGATCCACCGCTGGAGGAAGCGATCGCGGGGTTCTTTGCCGAAATGGGGGAAGGCCAGGGATCGGTGGGTGCATCGGCCGAAGGCCGGAATCGTTGACAGGCAGGGGCGAGTGACTTAGGCAACCAGGTTTGGCAGGACAGCGTCCAGCGGGCAACGGGGGAAGGCGTGATGAGCGAAGGAGTGGCCACCCGATGGAGAGGGCGTGTGAGCGCCTGGTGGACCATTCTGCGGATTGCTCTAGAGGAACGGCTGGTCTATCGCGGCGATTTCGCTTTAGGGACCCTGATGCGTTTCCTGCCGATCATCACTCAGATATTTCTCTGGTGGGCGGTGTTTGAAACGGTTCCTGTGGGGGCCGATGGCAAGTCGCGGCTGGTGGGCTATGGCTTTAGCGACATGGTCGCCTACTATCTGCTGACGATGTTGGGTCGAGCGTTTTCCAGCATGCCTGGACTTGCGACCGGCATTGCTCGGCAGATTCGGGACGGGGAAGTGAAGAAGTACTTAGTGCAGCCGATCGATATGCTCGGCTTTCTCTTCTGGGCTCGGGTGGCTCACAAATTGGCCTACTATTCGGTGGCGGCGATCCCCTTTGGCATCGTCTTTTTCCTATGCCGTGGATACTTCGAGCGGGGTTGGCCGGCGGCTCCTTACCTGGCTGCCTTCATCGCGTCGCTGCTGATGGCTTTTGTGCTTGGCTTTCTGGTCGAGGCATGTTTGGGGCTGGTTGGCTTCTGGATGCTGGAGATCTCCTCGCTGCTGTTCCTCTACATGCTCTTCAGTTTCTTTCTCTCCGGCCACATGTTTCCGCTCGACATGCTGCCGCAACCGATTGCAACGATCGTCAATTTCCTGCCTCTGAAGTACCTAGCGTACTTTCCAGCGACGGTGTTTCTGGAGAAGGTGCCAATCGATCGATTGGGATGGGAACTGATGGTGCAGGCTCTTTGGACCATGCTGTTTCTCTGGTTGGCTCGCACCATGTACCTGCGCGGGGTGCGGCGCTACAGTGGTTTTGGTGGTTGACAGGGAACTCAAATCTTCGCGGGCGGGAAGTGAGGGATGGATGTCGGAGTCGAAGGAGGGAAAGACTTCCTATTGGGGAGTTTTTAAGACATTCGTCCGCAACAGCTTGGTGCGCGACATGACGTTTCGGGCGAATTTCCTCCTGGAGTGTATCTCCAGCGCATCATGGACCCTGATGAACGTTGGCTTTTACTTGATCCTGTTCCAGCATGCGCCGTCGATCGGCGCCGCGACCGGTTGGGGGCGATCGGAGTTTTTCATTTTTTTGGCGACCACCTGGATGATCAACGCGATCGTCCAGACCTTTTTTATGCCGAATGCCCAGGAGTTCAGCGAGCTGATACGGACTGGAGGACTTGACTTCGCGCTGCTCAAACCGATCGACACGCAGTTCTTGATCTCCTTTCGAAGGATGGACTGGTCGGCGCTGTCGAATTTGGTGGTGGCGGTTTTGCTGCTGGGGGTCGGGATGTACCAGTTGTCGCAGCGCAGCGATCCATTGTGGCAGCCCACCCCCTGGGTTGTGATCCTTTATCCGTTCTATCTCTTTTGTGGTGTGGCGATTCTTTACAGCATCATGACGGTGCTGGCTGCGACTAGCATTTGGCTAGGGCGCAACCAGAGCCTCTATGACTTTTGGTTTTACATCACCAATTTTTCACGCTACCCGGCGGAAATCTATCAGCGCGGGTGGGGCTACGCGCTATGGGGAATCTTCACCTTTGCGATTCCCGTGCTGGTGGTGGTCAACGTCCCGGCTCGACTGCTGGCTCAGCCTCTGCAGCCACGAGCCTCCTGGGAACTTCCGATGGCGGCCTTCGCGGTGGTTGCTGCGTTAGGCTGCCTGTTTGTCAGTCGACGGATTTTCCAGCGAGCGTTGGCCAGTTACCGAAGCGCCAGCAGTTGAGCGGTCGGATTGGGAACCGTAGGCGCGATTGGCATCCAGCACGACGCGGGCTTGGCATACCAGATCGTGGAATGTCGTCCGCTCGGGGGAAATAAAGAAGCAGGAGAAGTCGAAGATCACGAACGTCAGCAGCGCGGCATCGATCAGATGATCGACCCCGGTCCAGAAGAGTCCTAGTAGGGTGGCCAGCGGCAGCAGCCACGCCAGGGCACATCGCATTAGCTCGCGAAAAAAACGCCGCTCGGGACGAAGCGGCAGGCCATGAGGATCGATGGTGCGCAGCTGGAAGAGGTAGCCTCCCAGAGATCGCCAGCCGTTGCGAATTGCGGAGAGATAGAAGACAGGGATGATCAGCGCGAGTACGGCCAGTAGCGGAATCCCCCAGGAGAAACGCCCCGATTCATCCAGCACTCTCAGGGCGATGATTCCGATGACGAATGGCGCGAAGAAGGTCAACAGCATCGCTTGATCGAAGAGGTAGGCCATGGCGCGCGGCGCGAATCCGGCGGTGGTCATCTTCACTGGAACGATTCCATGCAGATCGTCTAGCAGGGCTGCATAGTCTGCATACCGCGAGGATGGCTGCTTGGCCATCAGTCGCGTCAGGATGCCTCGCGTCGCCTCCGGGATTCCTGTGGGCCAACTGGACGGGAAGTCGATCGGCGCTTCCTGGATCTTTTGCAGCCACTGCCGGATCGACCCACCTTCCAGTTTGTAGGGCAGGCGTCCAAAGAGCATTTCAAAGAGGGTGACACCCAAGGCATACATGTCGCTTTGAATGGTGGGCGTGTCCCCGACGGTCAGCTCGGGGGCCATATGCGAAAGCGTGCCGGAGATTTTTTCGGTTTCCATTGGCAGATGTGCCATGCGCGCTAGACCGAAGTCGGAAAGTTTGACCTGCTGGGGGCCATGCAGCATCAGGTTGCTGGGTTTGATATCGGCGTGGACGATGCCGAAATGCTCTGCATGCTGCAATGCCTCGACCACCTGAATAGCCATTCGAATCGCTTCGCCGAACTCCAGTGGACCGGTCGCCAGTCGATCGGACAAATTGGGACCTGACAGAAGCTCCATCGCGAGGAATGGAAATGTCTGATGGTGCCCCACATAGTAGATGGTGATGATGTTGGGATGGTTCAGCCGCGCTTGCGCCACTGCCTCACGCAGCATCGCTTCGGTTGCCGGGCGTACCGAATCTGGGTCGTCAATTGGACGCATCAGCTTCACCGCGACGTAACGCTGTAGCGACGTGTCGAGCGCTCGGTAAACTGTACCCATGCCACCTCGCCCCAAAAGGGACTCCAGCTGGAAGTGGCCCAAGGACATCCCGATCCAGGGATCCTCCTGCTCTTCCTCGTGGATCACGGTGGCATGACGCAGATCCCCGTGGGTGACTGTCTGTAGAAGTGCGTGCCGAAGCGCCTCGGCGCGAACCGGACGGTTGCATGTCGGGCAGACGCCACCGTCTTCCAAGTCGACTTGGTAGCTGGTGCCACACGCGCAACGATAAACCATCCGCTCCAGGAACAGATCCTCTGGAGCGGGATCGATGGGGCGATCCAGTTCAGGCGTGGAGTCGTGAGAGGTCATACGTTAGGATTGTATCGCACCGGAGGAAGCCGACGGGCCGATCCATTCCCTCCGGTCTATGGAAAACTTCTGGAGCTGATGGTGGCGACCATCGGCCATGCCTACCTGCGAGTTGGCCATGATCCCGATCGAACAGCTTGCCTTGAATTTTCCCACCCCCACCCTGGTTGTCGATCAGAAGGCGGTTCTGGAGAACATCGAACGGATGGCGGAGTATGCAAGCCGGCACCAGCTGCGCCTCCGTCCCCATACGAAAACTCACAAATCAAGACAAATGGGGCAGTGGCAGTGCCAGTCGGGAGCGGTCGGTTTGACGGTCGCCAAGGCGGGAGAGGCGGAGGTGATGCGGGATGCTACCGACGACCTTCTGGTGGCTTATCCAGCTGCCGGAGCGGCCAGATTGGAGAAGTTGGCCCAGTTGGCGGGGCGAGCGACATTGCGGGTGGCAGCCGATTCGAAGCCATGCCTGGAGGGGCTTCAGCTAGCCGCGGCGGCGGCTGGATCAACCATCGGAGTCCTCCTAGATTTGGATGTCGGGTTCCATCGGACCGGAGTCGAAACGGTGGGTGAGGTGCTGGAGCTGGCGAGATTTGCTGCCACCTGCCCACAACTGCGGGTCGATGGCATTTTCTGCTACCCAGGACATTTGATGCCCGACTCACCAGACGAAGAGTGGGAGAGAATTGAACGGCTGGTGGGAGAAGCGGTTGCCGCCTTCGATCGCGATGGGTTCGACCGCCGCATCGTCTCGGGCGGCTCCACCCCAACCGCCATGCTGACCCATCGCAATCGATGGATCACCGAGTTTCGGCCTGGGACTTACATCTACAACGACATGAACGAAGTTCGGCTGGGAGTGGCCACCCTGTCCCAGTGTGCAGCAACGGTGGTCGCGACCGTGGTCAGCCACAGTGGACGGAACCACTTCGTCGTCGATGCAGGGAGCAAAACACTATCCAGCGACCGCTGTGGACCGGCCCCTGACAGCGGTTTTGGACTCTGGCCCGATCAGCCCGAAGCGAAAATCGTGCGGCTGACGGAGGAACATGGGGAGGTGGTGGTCCCAGACGGCACGCCGTTGCCTCCAATCGGTTCGCGCATCCAGATCATCCCAAACCACATCTGCGTCTGCGTCAATCTGCAGGACAACTTCTGGCTCTGGGATGGCTCAACGGCTCATTCCATCCCTGTCGACGCACGCGGCAAGTTGCTCTAGCCAGACCAATCCCCCACCAACCGAGGTTTTTGCAAGCATTTCCCCAATCGGTGCCACCCACCAATTGCGCTTTTTGCAAGCATTTTCCCAATCGGTGCCAGGCACCGTTTGAGGATTTTCTGCGGTTGGAAGCGGGGCACAGAGCCTGACTTCTTTCGCTTTGCATGGCCGGGACGGCCATCCCACAGGCCAAGATTCGCAAGCATTTCCCTAATCGGTGCCAGGCACCGTTTGAGCATTTTTCCAATCGGTGCCAGGCACCGTTTGAGGATTTTCTGCGGTTGGGAGAGGTTTGCTGGGCTAGCTTTTCGAAGGTTTGCATGGCGGGGACGGCCATGCCACGGTTTTTTAACAGAATCCAAGATGGCTGGGACCAAAGGTGTCCTAGGGCTAGACGATCATGAACTGGAGTCGTGGTCGCTCGTTCGATTGCTACATGTGATCGATGGCGATCCACTTTGGATCCGATGCACCCCAAGAAGCCGCCTGGAGATTTTGGCCATGGAAGCAACCGTCGCACCTTCGAAATCCGAGGCGTTGGTAGCTCGAGCCATGCGGATGTCAGACGACCTAGTGATCGTCTTCGAGTATCTGGATGGTCGCGGCCATCGGACTCGCCGAGTCGTTAGTCCGATCCGTTTCTGCGATCGATCGGGGGACTTCCTGGGGCTGTGCCTGAGTCGTCAGGAGCCGCGCCGATTCTCTTTGGCGCGCTGCGAAAAAATTCAGATCGCTGCCGCGGCTGATTTTGTCATGCCGGTCCACCTGGAGGTGATTGCACCTCTTACGCCAGCTACCGTCGTCTCCCAACCCCCATCCCAACACAGCACCACTTCTGGTTCACCCTCTGCGATGCCCGCCCGTGCATCGCGGATGCCCTCTAGTGCACCAGCCTTTCCTCCGATCTCTGCCTCCTTCCCCCCGCAGGCACCTTCGGTCAACATGGAGTCGTGGCACACCACCCTGTCGTAATGCTCTGGATGCGACCCCGGCCAATCGACCTTCGTCGGAAATTGCGAATCCTTCCGCTTTTGTTCCCAAGATCCTGCTTCTGCGCCGAATACATTGGTGAATTCTTCGGTCGATGGTGGCCTGAGCTTCGAGTCATGCGACGCGAAGAATCGCTTCTTCGATGCCTGCCCTTGAAAAAGAAGTTGCGGATGCCGGACCCATTCGCTGCGGACCTCAGGGGCAGGCTCCTTTTTTTAAGCTCCAGCCCACCTCCCAAGCCACCCTAGGTGTCGATGATCCGATCGGAAAAGGGATCGATCTGAGCGAATCTCCACCTTAAAGTACTGAAATCCAGCGCGGGCCCAATCCTTCGGAACTTGATGACCAGGATGGTGTTGCTTTCCCTATCGGTTCAGCTGGGTACCTTCGGTTTCTTGGATGGTCCAATTGGCTGAGCTAAATTCGATGTGGTGATCAGCAGAGATGAGGTTGGTAATGTCTTGGATTCGTGAACGTGCACCCGCGGCGACTCACACAAGGTGTCTGCAGCAGATCTTGCTGGGGCTGACCTTGGGGGTTGGACTCTGCCTGCCGGTGAGGGGTCAAAGCGACCCACAGCCGGCAGGCCAACTGGAAGCTGTCTCCTGGGATGGTCTGCCTTCCCTGACCGACACCAAAGGCGAGTCCTGGAATCTCGAAGCGTTCGCCGACCGCAAAATCTTGGTGGTCTGCTTCCTTGGGGTCGAATGCCCGCTGGCCAAGGAGTACGCCTCAGTGCTTGGGCAGTTGGCCGAGCGATACAAAGACCAGGGTGTCGGATTCCTTGGAGTCGATTCGAACGATCAAGACACCTTGCAGGAGCTCGCTGCCTTTGAGCGACGACATGCCGTCGGCTTTCCGACGGTCAAGGATCTCAAACAGCAATGGGCCGATCGACTGGGAGCGACACGGACTCCCGAAGTCTGCGTGCTGGACGCGCAGCGCCGCCTAGTCTACCGCGGACGGATCGATGACCGACTGGGTGTGGGGTATCGCAAGCCACAGGCGGACCATCAGGACCTTCAGGATGCGATCGACCAATTGCTCCAATCAGGCCAGACTTCGGTCGCTTGGAACGAACCGGCCGGCTGCACGATCGGCCGCCGGCGTGCCGGGCAACCCGACCTGGAAGTCAACTATTACCAGCACATCCAGCCAATCCTCCAGGAACAGTGTGTCGATTGCCATCGACAAGGTCAGATCGGACCGATGGCCTTGGAATCCTACGACGATGCAGCCAGCTGGTCGGAGATGATTTGGGAAGTGGTACGAGACCAACGCATGCCGCCCTGGCACGCCAGCCCTGATCATGGCTCCTTCGCCAACGCCAGGGTTCTAAGCCCTTCACAACTGGAACTGCTCGAACGATGGGTCAAGGGAGGGCTACTGGAAGGAGACCGGTCGCTCGATCGACCTTTGCCTTCCAAAGTCGCTGGCTGGCAGATGGATCGCCAGCCCGATCTGGAACTGACGATACAACCGAAACCCTTCTCCGTACCAGCAACCGGCGATGTGCGGTACCAGTACTTTGTCGTCGATCCAAAGATCGACCAGGAGAAGTGGGTCGAGGCAGCGGAGATTCTTCCCGGCAATCTTTCGGTGGTCCATCATGTCCTTGTCTTCGCCAAACCCAAAGGAAGTCGTCTGGATGCGGGAGGCGCCCGAGGCTTCCTTTTCGCCTACGTTCCAGGTAGTCGCGTGATCCCGCTCCCCAAGGGAATGGCCAAGCGATTGCCAGCCGAAAGTGAACTGGTCTTTCAGGTCCATTACACCCCGGTCGGGACGGCACAGACCGACCAAAGCCGCCTGGGGATCTGGTTTGCCGAGGAATCCTCGGTGACCCATGAGGTGCTGACGACCAGCGCCGTGCAGATGCAACTGAATATCCCGCCTGGTGATAACCAATACCAGGTAGAAGCGACACTCCCAGAGTCGCTGCCGAAGTGTGAGCTGATTTCGATGAGCCCCCATATGCACCTGCGAGGTAAGTCCTACCGCTACTGGGCGAACTATCCCGACGGGACGCGCGAAATCCTTCTGGATATCCCCCACTACGATTTCAACTGGCAGACCGAGTATCGCCTCAGCGACCTGAAGGAACTGCCCGAGGGGACGAAGATCCATTGCGAAGCGACCTTCGATAACTCAGCCGGAAACCTGAACAACCCGGACCCCAGCCAATGGGTCCATTGGGGTGATCAAACGTACGAGGAAATGATGATCGGCTACTTCCACGTCGCTGTCCCCCGAGAGGAAGCATCCAACGCAAAACGCCAGATGAACCGGCGCGCCGGCGGTGCAGCGCGCGGCGGACCTGCAGTCGCCAAAATGATTTTCCAGCAACTGGACCAAGATCGGGATGGGCGAGTGGCAATCGATCAGGTCCCCCCGCGGCTGCAAGAGGCAGCCAAAAGGCTCGATAAGAACGGCGATGGCATTCTGGAGCGATCGGAGCTTCCGTGAGCTGGTTTCGCGGGACTGGAATCGAACTCACTCCCTCTGTTGGGCCTAAAAGACAGGATCGGTTAAACTGAGAAGCGGGTGTTGTCACCAAGCCGCCCGCAGGGCGTTTGCGAGCAGCATTTGGCATCACCAAGTCCTTGGCATCGAACGAGCCTCCTATCACCGAGCGGTCGGAAGGGGCCAACCGGTCGCTTGCCTTACCAATGCCCGATCGCCAGCCGAGTCGATTGGGTCCGATCGGATGCTGGCTGGTCGCCCCTGCTGGACGACGCCGGCCATCCTGATTGAACCCACCGATTTGGCCCCACGCCTCTTTCCCGCCAACCGAGACAGCTCCATGACCAAGCCATCACAGACTATCCAGTTCGTCGTCGCTGGTCTGCTCGCGATCCTTCTTTCGGGCCCTGCGGCAACCCTCTATGGACAGACTTCCGACGACCAACCCACCGCAACCGATCGGCTGTACCACGAGGAGATTCGTCCGATCCTGGTGCAGCACTGCCTCGCCTGCCACGACACCAAGGAATCGTCCGCCGGTGTGATTCTGGAACGCTATGCCACGCTCCTGGTGTCCGGGCCTAAGGGTCGGCTGGTCCAACCCGGCGATCCGGATGCCAGTCGACTGATCCAGGCGATTCGAGGTGAAAATGGGCTGGAGAAAATGCCCCCAGAAGACCAGCCGCCGATGGCACAGGAGCAGATCGATCGAATCGTCCAGTGGGTGCGAGATGGTGCACCAGGAAGCGACACCGATCTCCCCTTGGCCAAACGTCTGTCGTTGAAAGCACCAGCAGCGCAGCATGGACGCGCTACCGCGATCACCAGTCTCGTCTTTGGCGATCGCGCAGCGTCCCCCTGGGCGGGCCGAACAGGAGCGATCGGTAGGTGGGATGCAAAGGACGGGAAACTGGTGCAGCCCCAACCCTGGGTCGGCAAGATCAACCAGATGCGGCGCAGCTTCGATGGCTCTCGCATCGCAATCGCTTCGGGACTGGCAGGAGTCGGTGGGCAAGCCAGTGTGCTGGATGCGAAGACCGGCGAGCTGATCTGCCAAGTGGAACACCCCAAGGAGATGATCTCGACAGCAGTGATCAGCCCCGATGGCAAGTGGCTGGCATCTGGAAGCTACGATGCCAGCATCGATCTCTGGGAGATCCCCTCCGGCAAACACGTCCGCTCCTTTGCAGGACACCATGGCCCCATCGGCGATCTCGATTTCGATCCCTCTTCGTCCCTCCTGGCCAGCGCCAGTCGCGATGAGACGATCAAGCTGTGGCGAGTCGATTCCGCAGAACGACTCGACACCCTGGGTCAGGCCGAAGACGCTCAAAGATCGGTTCGCTTTGATCCCTCCGGAAATTTCATCCTGGGAGCCAGCGACGATCGAAGAATCCGACTGTGGAAACTTCAGTCGCGGGAACGACCTGCAATCAACCCGTGGCTGAAAACAGTCTTCGCCCATGAAGCCGCCGTCCATCAGCTTTGGATCGATCCTGCCGGAAGGGTGCTGATTTCCTTGGGTGAGGACCGCAAGATGCGCGGATGGAAAATGCCGCAACTGGAATCGCTAGGGGAACCGCTGGAACTGGCCGACCTGCCGATGGCGATCGACTGGTCGGATACCGACCGCCAGTGGATCGTGCCGCTGATCGATGGCACCGTCGCTCAGGTGCCCATGCCCCAAGGGTGGCGGGAACGGCTGGAACAATCCGACGCATCAACAACCGTCAGCGAAGTGGTGGCACAGGCAGACGATGCGATGGAAGGGATCGCTGGCGACCTGGTGCAGCGGGAGGAACAGGAACCCAATGGAGACTTCGCCAGCGCGATGCCGATCGCGGCGCTTACGGTCGTCCGCGGCTCGATCGACCCCACCGTCAAAGAAGGCAAGCCCGATGAAGACTGGTTCCGCATCGACGCCAAGAAGGGGCAGCGATGGGTGATCGAAGTCGACGCCGCTCGCAGCGGATCGCCGCTCGATAGCCGAATCGAAATCCGCTCGGCCGATGGTCGACCTCTGCTACGACAGCGATTGCAGGCAGTAAGAGAAAGCTACTTCACCTTCCGAGGCAAGTCATCGGAAGTCACCGACGATTTCCGGCTGCATCAATGGCAGGAAATGGAACTCAACGAGTACCTCTATGCCGGTGGCGAAGTCGTCAAACTGTGGCTCTATCCCCGAGGACCCGATTCGGGTTTCAAGGTCTACCCTGGGTATGGAAAGCGGCGAGCCTATTTCGATACCACCCCGGTGGCCCATGCTTTGGGCGAACCGTCCTGGATCGTCCGCCCGCTGGCAGCAGGGGAACAGCCGCAGGACAACGGGCTGCCGATCTTTTCGATCCACTACGAAAACGACGACGCGTCCAACCAGCGTCTTGGGAAAGATTCCAAGCTGACATGGACCGTACCACAAGATGGCAGCTACCTGATTCGCCTTCGCGATGCGCGAGGCAACGTCGAACAGCCTGCCCCCTACCAACTATCGATTCGCCCGCCAGCCCCCAGCTTTCAGTTGCTTGGGGATGGAATGGAGTTGACGATGAGCGGCGGGACGGGGAGGGAATTCGAAGTGGCCATCCAGCGCGAAGACGACTTCGAACAGGAGATCGAACTGGTGCTGGAAGGGTTGCACGAAGCACTTCGGGTGACGCAACCTGCCACGATTCAGGAGGGACAGGACAAGGCGATCCTCAACATCACACTTCCCAGCACACCTGTCGAGGGATTGCCCGAGTCGGGCGAATGCCAACTGGTAGCGCGAGCCAAGGTGGGGGGACAAATGATCGAACGACGTTGGGGGAAGCCAATCCAGTGGAAGCGGATCGAAGCGCCGCGAGTCCAACTAGAGGTGGTGAGGCGGGTGGTGTCGCAGGAATCGATCGACCCCTGGCCGACAACCGCCGAAGGGATTCCGATCATCGAGATTCTTCCCGGACAGACTGTCTCTGGAGCGATCCGCGCCCAGCGTGGGGCTCACGCGGGAGACGTCGCCTTCGGCAATGAAGACAGTGGCCGGAATCTGCCTCATGGCGTCATCGTCGATAACATTGGGCTCAATGGACTGATGATCCCCGCTGGTCGCGATTCCCAGGAATTCTTCCTCACCGCCTCGCCGTGGCTGAAGCCTCAGGAGCGACTGTTTCATTTCCGCGCGACCACCGAAGGCCAGCCGACCACTCAGCCCATCCTGCTGCGCGTGGTGGCCCGTCCTCAGGTAGCTCAGCAGCCAACGCCCCAGCCAGACAATCGCCCATAGCGATTCGGTCCTCTCACAGGTCGCCCACGGTCTGCCCCCCTCCCCTTCCAGAACCTACCCTTCCTTTCATCCCTGGTGTGCCACCGCATGGTGGCCGCCCAATGAGTCGACCGATGCAGCGATTTGATTTTCAAATGCGGACACGTTTTGTGGTGGGTGAAGGGGTTCTGGAGCAACTGGGGGCGATCGCACAGGAATTGGGCGGAACGCGGGTGCTAGTGGTCAGCGATCCAGGCATCGTCCAGGCGGGGCTCTTCGAACGCTCAGTCCACTCGCTGCGGGCCAGTGGAATGCAGATCGCTTCCTTCCATGAGTTTCAGGAAAACCCCGACAGCGATCAGGTCGACCTGGGGGCCAAGGTCGCCAGGGAATTCCAACCCGATCTTTTGGTGGGCCTGGGCGGGGGCAGTTCGATGGACTGCGCCAAGGGGATCAACTTCATCCACTCCTGCGGTGGAAGAATCCATGATTACTGGGGTGTCGGGAAGGCATCCAAGCCAATGTTGCCGCTGATCGCTGTGCCGACGACAGCGGGGACCGGAAGTGAATCGCAAAGCTTTGCGCTGATCAGCGATTCGATGACGCATGCCAAAATGGCCTGCGGCGACCCCAAAGCCGCAGCTCGCGTCGCCCTCCTGGATCCCCTGCTGACGCTCAGCCAACCGCCGCGCGTCACGGCGCTCACTGGAATCGATGCACTGACCCATGCGATCGAATCGTTCGTATGCCAGAAGCGCAGCCCCATCTCGCAGCTTTTTGCCAAAGAAGCATGGCGGCATCTGCGCTATGGGCTCCCTCAGGTGCTCGCCGATCCCCAAAGTATCGACGGTCGATTCTGCATGCAGTGGGGTGCTGCGCTAGCCGGAATGGCGATCGAAGCCTCGATGCTGGGTGCCGCCCACGCGCTAGCCAACCCCCTGACTGCGCATCATGCAGTCGCCCACGGGCAGGCAGTCGGTGTGATGATGCCGCATGTCATCGCCTGGAACGCGCGCCAGGTGGCTTCTTGGTATCAGGAACTCTGGAATACTGTCGAGCCACCTTTGCAGATGACACGACCCAACAAGCCCGAATCCGACGCACTTGTCGCCGCAGGGAAAATGGCCGATTGGTTCGGGGAGATGCTGAAGGCGGGAGGCTTGCACCAGCGACTGACCACTCTGGCCATCCCAGAAAAAGATCTGGAACTTCTCGCCAGCCAAGCGGCACAGCAATGGACCGCAAAATACAATCCGGTCGAGGTGCATGCCGACGACCTCATTCAGATTTATCGCCGAGCGCTGTGACAAGAGACTGCGGCGCGTCGTGGGGACCAGGAAAGAGGATGCCGATGAACAGACGATGGCAAAGGATCTGGATCGCAGCGATCATCGCCGGGATGATCCACCAAGGTGGGGCTCTACTGCAACTTCGCGCCGACTGGCCGCTGCCAAGAGGCGATGCCGCCTCCCGTGGTGCAGCCGATGGCACGATGCCCCAATCCCCGGAACTGCTCTGGAAGTACGAAGTGCCCAAGGGGGCCTTTGAGTCGACTCCGATCGTGGTCGAGGGGAAGGTCTACATCGGCGACATGGACGGCAATTTTTTCGCTTTGGATCTGCAGGATGGCAAGGAACTGTGGAAGCGGAAGAGCGAAGGAGGATTTCTAGCTGGCGCGGCCTTCGATCAAGGTCTGCTGGTGGTTGGCGACTACGACGGAAAGGTGCAGGCGCTCGATCCCAAGACGGGGGACCTGCGCTGGGAGTTCACCACCGGCGCACAAATCGATGCGGGTGCTAATTTCTTTCAGTCGCTGGTCCTGGTGACCAGTGAGGATGGCGTCCTCTACGCGCTCGATCGCCAAAACGGGCAACTGGTTTGGAAGTACGAGACGGGCGACCAACTGCGATGCGGCCCCACACTGGTCGGATCGCAAACCCTGCTGGGTGGCTGCGATGGCCAGCTGCATGTGGTCGATTTGACAACCGGCAAGGCAGCTGAAGGAAAGTGGCCCCTGGGCGGCCCCACCGGAAGCACCCCCGCAGCGATCGACGGGATGGTGGTGGTACCAACACACTCCGGTCCCATCCTGGCCTTCCGGCCTCCTGAGGCGGAGCCGAAGTGGAACTTCAACGACCCCGAACGGAGTCCCGAGGTGCGCAGCTCCCCGGCAGTCCATGGCGGCAGCGCCTACATCACGACGCGCAACCGACGCCTGCTGGCACTCTCGCTGGCCGATGGCCAACTGCAATGGGAAAGCGTCTTGCGAAAAAGATCCGATAGCTCCCCGGTCTACTGCGATGGCCGAGTCTGGCTGGGCGCTACCGACGGATCGCTCTACGCGATCGATGCGAAAAATGGAGAAGTCACCTGGCAGAAAGAACTGCCTGGATCGTTCCTCGGTTCCCCCGCCATCGACTCGGGCAAGTTGGTGATCGCCAACGATCAGGGAGTCGTGTTTTGCTTTGGGGCTCCTTCGCGGTAGACTGTAGGCATCTTTCGCGGAAGGAAGGCTCTATGGCGACCGAGACCATCAAGACGGAAGTTGGCAGCTACTTCATCTCCAACTACCCCCCCTACTCTCAATGGAACAAGGAATCGCTGCCAGAGATTCAGGCAGCGATGGCCCATCCGCCACGCAGCGGAACCCCCTTAGGGCTTTATCTGCATATTCCCTTCTGCAGAAAGCGATGCAAGTTCTGCTATTTCAAGGTCTTCACTTCGGTAAACGCCGAAGAGATCGAACGCTACGTGGCAGCCCTCAGCCGCGAGATCGAACTGGTCAGCCAACAACCCATCATGGGTGGCCGGCCGTTTCGCTTCGTCTACTTCGGCGGCGGAACCCCCAGCTTCCTATCGGCCAAACAGCTCACCTCCCTGGTCGATCGACTCCGCGCCAACATCTCCTGGGAACAGGCGGAGGAAGTGACGTTCGAATGCGAGCCGGGAACGCTCAGCGAATCAAAAGTCCATACCCTGAAAGATCTGGGGGTGACGCGGCTAAGCCTGGGGGTGGAGAATTTTTCTGATGCACTCCTCGAAGAAAATGGCCGCGCCCATCTGTCGAAGGAGGTCTATCGCGCCTGGGAGTGGATCCAGGCGGCAGGATTTCCGAATGTGAATATCGATTTGATCTCGGGCATGGTGGGTGAGACCTGGGACAACTGGAAGGACAATGTCCGCCGGGCCCTGGAACTGTCGCCAGAGAGCTTGACGATCTACCAGATGGAACTCCCTTTCAACACCGTCTTCTCGAAAGATGTCCTCACAGGGACTCAGAAAGAAGCCCCTGTGGCCGACTGGCCAACGAAGAGGGCCTGGGTATCGTACGCGTTCGATGAATTTCTGTCGGCCGGCTACTCGGTCAGCAGCGCCTACACGCTGGTCAAGGATCCTAAGAAGGTCAACTTCTCCTACCGCGACAACCTTTGGGATGGCGCCGATCTACTGGCCACCGGGATCGCCAGCTTTGGGCATGCTTCAGGGGTCCATTACCAAAACCTGCCGGAATGGAATGACTACCTAGCAGCCATTCTGGACGAGGGAAGGTTGCCGCTGGGACGAGCCTATCGCCCGACGGATCATCAGATGCTGGTGCGCGAACTGATTCTCAAACTGAAGACTGGGAAACTGGATCGCCAAGCATTCCTCGATCGCCATGGAGTCGACATCGTCGCTCGGTGGGAAGAGGTCTGGAACGAATACCAGGAGCGGCAGTGGGTGGAGATCGACGACCACCAAGTGCGACTGACCCGGGAAGGGATGCTTCGCGCCGATGGCCTGCTCCCTGGCTTTTTTGAACCGCAGTTCCAGGGAGTGCGGTACACATGAGCCAGTCGCTGGTCTTCTGGATGGGCCAGTTCGAAGCCGAATTGCCGACCGATCGACTCTATTCGAAAAACCATTTCTGGGCGATCGACCAAGGAGCCGGACGCTTTCGCTTCGGCTTTAGCGCCTACGCGGTGAGACTGCTGCAGGATATCTATTTCCTGGAGTTCAGCGTCGAACCAGGGATGGCGATCGAGTCGCGGCAGGAGATCGGCTCGATCGAAAGCAAGAAGGCCGAAAGTGGTCTGTATGCTCCCAGCGGCGGAGTTCTGGAAGCGATCAACCCCGAGGTGCTGCGCGACCCGGGAGCGATCAACGTCGATAAGTACGGGGATGGCTGGCTGATCGAAGTCAGCTCCGTCGATCCCCAACCACTGCTGAATCCGCAGCGATACTGCGAGCACCTGGCGGAAGCATGGGAAGTGGCGCAGCGAACCATCAAGGGACAAGCCAATGCCTAGCGATCCAAGCACCAATCGCCGCCTGACCGTCGTGATCTCTCAAGGTCAAAGCCGCAATCCACAGAAGCGAGAGGTGGAGGAGACGATTGCTGCGCGAGCCATCCTCGATCGACGGATCGATGCGGTCGTCATCCCGCACCTATACGATCTCGCTGCCGGCAGCGAGAGCTTCCAGCGACTCCGAAAAATCGATGGACCCATGGTGGTCCTGGGATGGCTGTTCCCGCGAGCCATCCACTGGGTTCTGGATCGGCAGGGGATCCGGGGGCAGTTCGGGGATGTCGAACTGAAGGATCCATCCGAAGAGGAAGAGGATCTGGAAGAAGAAACAGATGAGGCCGTCGCCGAAGAGGCTCCAGAGCAGGTCGCAGAGCAGTTCCCAAGACCCGACCGAAACATCTACTGCCTGGATCTCAAGATTCGCCCCTCAGCCGATGCCTTTCTCGAGGAAATCGAACGGATCACAAGACTGGAACTGGGAGCCGATATCGCAGCCGATGCCAACCATCGGTTCCAGCAACCCACCAACCAGACCGCTCTTGCCATCGATGGGTCTGGCCGACTTTCTCTGGATGCTGCCGCCAGCCAGGTGACAAGCGAAGCCCCATTGGCGCACCAGGATGCAATTCTGGTGATCGACGAGCATCCGCAGAGGCGTTGGTATCCGGTGATCGACTTCAGTCGCTGCACCAATTGCATGGAGTGTATCGATTTTTGCCTGTTCGGCGTCTATGGGGTTGATGCGGCGCAGACGATCCTGGTCGAGCAACCCGATAACTGCCGCAAGGGCTGCCCCGCCTGCTCGCGCGTCTGCCCCGCCAACGCGATCATCTTCCCCCAGCATAAGACACCCGCCATCGCAGGCGCCCAGGTCGACAGCGGTGGATTCAAGATCGATCTCTCGAAGCTGTTTGGTGCACCCGAACGGGACGAAGATCCCCTTGCCGCCGCAGCACGGGAGAGGGATGAGCAGTTGATTCTGGCAGGACGATCGGCGGTGGGCCTGACTGCCGAACCAGAAGAAGCCCCCCAAGTCTCCTCGGCACCCGCCGCCACTGCGCCCTCCGCACCTCCCGCCTCCAAGGACGCGCTCGATTCCCTCCTCGACCAACTCGATCAAATGGATCTCTAAGAGGCCTCTGCCCTCCTTGCCTTGGTGACTCCGTGAGTGCCAGTGGTTCACCCGTGGACCGAAGCATCTCACAAAGGCACAGAGGCACTGAGATCCCCTCATCGAAAACGGGTTCTGAAGAACTCAGTTTCTCCCACCGTGCCCCCCGTGCCTCCGTGAGAGCCCCCGGACCGACCACGCGCAAATGCCAGCATTCTTGGAATCAAGGAATGCCCTTGGTGCCGCGTTGGTTTTTGTCTATAGCTCCCCTTTGGCGCCGCCTTGGCAGGTCGTCCGCAGGCAACTGAGGTGAAGGGGAATTGCGATGCGAAGGAAAAGTCTTCGAAGCACCTGGGCTTGGCTATTGGTGGTCGCACTGGTCGCTTGGCCCGTTTGGCTCGGCAACACAAATCTCTGCGCGCAAAACCCCGCTTTGCCACCCGTACTCCCTTCGGCTCCCGCGGCTCTCCCCCCTGCCTTTCCAGCGACGGCAGCACCACCCGCCACGGGAACCCCTTCCCTGGCTCTCCCTCCACCGGGCACCATCACCGAGATGGCCGATGCTTTGGGCAAAGGGGTCTCGGGTGCCGGCCAGGCGATCGATCGAGCGATCCAGTCACCCACGGGCAATCAGTTGATGCAGGCCGCGCAGGCCTACGCACAAGGGAACACCCAGCAGGCGATGTCGGCTGCATCCAGCGCCCTCCAGTCCGGGATCAGCTCGGGGCTTTTGCCCTCAACCGCCGCCTCAGCCACGACGGCTGGCGCTGTTCCAGCAGGTTCCGCCAGCACCGCAGCGGCAGGAGGCGTTGTCCCCGCTTCAGCCAACAGCTCGACCAGTCTGGTCCGAAGCAATGTCGATGTCGCGTTGCCCAAAGATTCGGGTCAGTATTGGGTGGAATACGATCTGCGGCCCTACACGAAAAACATCCGCCATCTGGACCATCCTCAGCAGGGACTGGTCGATTGGATCCTACGCGAGACGGGAACCGACATCTGGTTCTCGCAACCTTTTGGCATTCTGAACGCCGATCGAGACACATTGCGGGTCTACCATACGGCGGCCATGCATCAGGTGGTAGCCGATATCCACGAACGCTTTGTCAATGGATCGATGGAGACCCAGGTCTTTGGTCTGCGACTGATTGTGATCAGCAATCCTAATTGGCGGAACCGAGCGACCACGTTCCTGCGGAGTGTGCAGGTACAGACTCCAGGGGTCAACGCGTGGCTACTGAGCAAAGAAGACATGGCGCTCATGATGGGAAACCTGCGCGGCCGCACCGATTACAAGGAGGCTCAGGCCGTCGATATCGTCGTCCACAACGGGCAGACACAGACGCTGGAACAGCTGCGAGGCAAAAGCTATGTTCGGGAATACCAGCGCACCGAACAGGGTGCACCGCCCTTCTTTCTTCCGGTATCGGCCGAGGTGAAGGAAGGATACCGGGTGCAGTTCAGCCCCATTCTTAGCGTCGATATGCGGACCGTCGATCTGGCGCTCAAGTGCTCGGTCGACCAGATCGAACGGCTTCATCCTGTGACGATGGAGCTTCCCTACCCCAATGGACAGACCCAGTCGGTGCAGATCCAGGTGCCTCAAATGGCCTCCTGGCAGATGCATGAACGGTTCCGCTGGCCAGCCGACCACAGCCTGCTACTTTCCTGCGGGATCCTAGCCGCGCCGAACCCTCAGGCCTCGCCTTCGCTACTGACCGGCGGCGTTCAGTCGTTGGGGCTAGGCGGCCTGATCCCTCCATCGGCCGCTGGCGCCAGAGCTGATGCCCTGCTGCTGATCGAATACAAAGGCCGTTCGTCAACCCAGGTCGGCATTCAGGCTGGAGCCCCGAACGCGCAGCAGGCAACCCTCTCCCGAGGAAGGTATTGAACTAGCCGCCGGTTGTTCTAGGCGTCGCACCGGGTACCAACAACCGGCAAAAGAACCCGGCCGCTAGCGCGGTCCGGCTAAGACTGCGCCGCACGCAAAACGATGGCGACAGAAAATTCCTAGCGGCGAGGCGCTAGCCGCCGGTTCTTGCCAGCGCGATTCCTGGTACCAACAACCCACAAAAGAACCCGGCCGCTAGCGCGGTCCGGCTAAAACTGCGCCGCACGCAAAACGAAGGCAGCCGAAAATCTTAGCGGCGAGGCGCTAGCCGCCGGTTCTTTCTATCGTGAAAGCTAGTACCAGCAACAGACAAAAGAACCCGGCCGCTAGCGCGGTCCGGCTAAGACTGCGCCGCACGCAAAACGAAGGTAGCCGAAATTCCTAGCGGCGAGGCGCTAGCCGCCGGTTCTTGCCATCGTGAATCTTGGTACCAATAACCCACAAAAGAACCCGGCCGCTAGCGCGGTCCGGCTAAGACTGCGCCGCACGCAAAACGAAGGCAGCCGAAAATCTTAGCGGCGAGGCGCTAGCCGCCGGTTCTTGCCAGCGCGATCCCTGGTACCAGCAACAGACAAAAGAACCCGGCCGCTAGCGCGGTCCGGCTAAGACTGCGCCGCACGCAAAACGAAGGTAGCCGAAATTCCTAGCGGCGAGGCGCTAGCCGCCGGTTCTTGCCAGCGCGATTCCTGGTACCAACAACCCACAAAAGAACTCGGCAGCAAGCACGGTCCGGACTAAATCCAACGCGCAACAGCGTGTAGATGAAAAAATCACTGCCGATCGTCGTGTGGCAAACCGCTGCGCCGGTGCTTCGGTCGAATGATCAAATCTTTGCCCCGGTCCCTTTGGTCAGCGTCATGAAGGCCGATTCAAGATTGATCTCCTCTTCGCCGAAATGTTTGATCCCGATCTTCCGCTCGATCAAACAGGACGCGAGAGTCGAATAATCCTCCACCTGCGGATGCAATGTCACCCGCAATCGCCCCTTCACCTCCTCCACCCGCTCCACCAAAGAATTCTGCTCGATCGTCTTCCCAGCTTCCGATAGCTTGGCCGGATCCGCTGGCTCAATCCACAGGACGATCTGAGAACGCACTTTGCGCATCACCTCGGCCACCTCGGCGTTGACCCCCAACTGCCCCCGGTCGATGATCCCAACCTTGTTGCAGATGTCGGCAAGCTCCGGCAAAATGTGGCTGCTGACGATGATCGTTTTGCCCATCTGCCCCAGCCGCCTCAACAGATTCCGCATCTCGATCCGCGCCCTCGGATCCAGACCGCTCAGCGGTTCATCCAACAGCAGCACGGCAGGGTCGTGCAGGAGCACGCGGGCGAGTCCCAGCCGCTGCGTCTGGCCGCGCGAAAGGGTGTTGGCGTACGCATCCCGCTTGAAATCGAGGTCGACCACCTCCAGCATCTCATTGCAGCGCTTCCGCCGCTCAGGATTCTGAATCTTGTAAGCCGCCGCAAAAAACTCAAGATATTCGATCACCGTCATGTCGTCATAGACGCCAAAGAAGTCGGGCATGAACCCCACCAGCCGCCGAATCTCCTTCGGGTGGGTGTAGATCGAATGCCCGCAGACGTACGCCTCTCCGTAGGTGGGTGCCAGCAGCGTGGCGATGATGCGCATCGTCGTCGTCTTGCCTGCACCGTTGGGGCCTATGAAGCCGAACAGATCCCCCTGCTGCAGATCGAGGTCGATCCCTCGGATCGCATACATGTCGTCATATTTCTTGGTCAGATTGATCGTCTTGATCATGGCAATGTGGCTCCAGGACGCTGCAGGCTCGATTCTCCCTGCAATGCAGACTCCAGGGGAGTGGCAGGAATCGGGGAGGCGAGCGGATGGATGGAAAGGCTTCGACCCGGTGACTTGCTCTGAGTCTGGACCGGCACCAGAATTCTCGCCCAGGTCTGCTGCTGCCCCTCCTCTAACTTGATTTCCTTTTGAGAGTCTTGCAGACGAAGCTGCCAAATCGGTTTTTCCAGCCGACCGACGACGATGGCCTGATCCATTTTCAAATGGTCGGAAAGATCCAGTGAACCAAGGAAGCGATGATCAAGCGACGTGAAGCCGCGACCGCCGGCAGCCCGGTGGAACATCAGCATCATCGCCAGCGGCGCGAGGTCGTCTCGCAACAGCGGATCCCACGGCCTCCCCTGCTCGTTCCCCTCCACCACCCGCCGTCGCTGCAAGGTTCGCGACAGATCCTTCGGGACGGTCCGCAGATTGAAGACCTGACGCTGCCCCGCCTGGACCCGCGTCGGCAAAGGATAAATCCAGTTGCGAAACAGCACCACGCCATCCAGCAGGTCGACCGGCAGTGGATTGGTCCAATCGCCCTGCAGAAGGTCTGAACCGGGTACCAGTTGGAAGGAGGATTCTATAGACGGCTGCCATGCCACTTGCCAGGAGGTTTGAAACGATTTGGTCCCCGCCGCAGGGATACCCACGCCGACGATCTGGCCTGACGAGGAACTCGATGTCACCTCACCGTCAGTCGATGGTTCGATAGTGTACTGCGGCATGCCACGATCGGCGACGATGGAAGAATCCAGCCCACCCAGGCCGGTCCCTGGGGTCCCCAGCCAGTCCAGCGGCGCATCGATCGCATCCTGAATGCCGGGCATCGTCACTTGCGACGAAAGCTGATACTGCTGACGCCCCCCCGAATAGACATGCGCCCACGCATGCCCCAACGCCGCTCGATGCATCGGATCGAAATCGATCACCGCCAGATGATTCCACCGCAGCTCCTCAGGCTTCCACGAACGCGACAAACGCGAGATCCCCCAGGAGACTGCCAGCGACGTCAGCAACAACGTCCACCAAGCGTACTGTGGTTTCTTTAGCCACCGGACAAAGACAAAGTAGTCGAACGGTCCGACGATCAGAAGAAATCCGATCAGCAATGCAGCCAGCAGTGAAAGGCTGGCGGTTCGGACGCCGGGAAAATAATCGAGCGCCGCACGCAACTGGCCCGACAAATCGCTATACCCGACTTGTGACCTCGCCTGCGCCAATCCGTCTCGAACCCCCGATCGCTCGGCCTTCTGCCACGACTCCAGCGCCAGCTTCTCCCACCACTTTCCGGCATCAGGCCACTCCAGAAAGGAACTGGCATCCATGTCGGTGGCGACGAAGGTCACCTGCCCATTTCCATAAGGTCTTCGAACCACCAGCGGCAGTGTTTCCCGCCGCGGTGTCAATACACTCAGCAGCACCACCCCCGATGCCTCCTTTAGCGAGGCACATCGCAGCGGTGCCAACTGCGTCTCCGATCCCACCCACGATTCCACCGGGCCAGGAGCCACCCCTTCGACCATCGCCCCCAGCGTCCCTGGTAGCAGACCAGCCAGCCACGGCAGCTTGGCGATCTCTTCCGACTGCTGACCAGCAGAGATCAATATCTTTCCGCCACCAGCAACCCAATCGACTAGCGCCTTGGAGGCAACCGGATCGATCGACTGAAGGAAGGCTGCATCGGAAGTCGCCAGCAGCACCAAGTCGACCCCCTCATAGGCTGCTGCACTACGCGGCAATTCCGAGGGTGCATCCAGCGCGGAAACCTGGAAGGAAGGAAGTTGCTGGCCCATGGTGGAACGAAGGGCCCAGCGAGCTACCTGCATGTCGGGCCCTAGCGCCACCACCCACGGTTGCTCGGGCGGCAACGCCAGCCCCCGCTGGGAATCCTCCAACCGCACCCAACCACCCGACACCCCACTTCCTGAATCGATGCGCCATGCGATCGGCAAGCTACTGCGTCCATGTCGGACAACCATCTCCCGTGACCCCTGCCCCTTTGCGATGGCTTGACGATAGACCACAGGCACGCCATCCCCGTCGACCGTCTGCACTTCCAGCGCCGCACCATCGGCCGATGCCGTCTCTGTCGGAAGACGAAAGCGAGTCGGATAGCCCAGCTTCCAGGCGCCATCCAGTCCATGGACGATGGCCTCCTGATTTCCGCTACCAGGACCACTTGCAGATGGCGATTGTCCGTACAGACGATCCGCCAAAAGACCAACCGCAAGCATCGCCACCATCAGTGACAGCCACGTTTCGATCCAGCAGGAAGGCAGACGCAGTCGCATAGGAGGACTCTGGCAAGAACCAATCGCAGGAAGAGGATGGGGATCGCAGCGCCCCTGCCCAGGCAGGAAAATGGCCCGCAGAAACCGAACCCCAGAGACTCTCCAGGATACCTTGGCCCAAGCAGCGAGGAAACGCCCCGAACCGGTCCCTCCAACGAATGGCTCGCGATCGGCGGCTGATCAGGTAGACTGATCTTCGATCGCAGGGGCTATCGGTGAAACACGATCGCTGCGTGACAGTCAGCCAAGACCACGGCGTTTTTGAGGAGAAAGTGTGATGGAAACCGATCATCGCTACTGGATTGGATTCGATCTGGGCGGCACAAAAATGCAGGTGGTCATCTGCGATTGGCAAATGCGGATTCTTCATCGCAAGCGAAAGAAAACCAAGGGGATCGATGGCCCCAAGGCTGGACTGGACCGCATCGCTGAGATGATCGAAAAAATTGTCGAGGAGGTAGGTGGAACGCCCGACCAGATCGCTGGCATCGGCATCGGTTGCCCCGGCCCGATCGAATGGTCGAAAGGGATCGTCCGCATGGCGGTCAACCTCTCTTGGAAAAACACCCCAGTCGGTGATTTCCTACAGGAGAAATTCGGGCGGCCCGTCAGCGTCCTGAACGACGTCGATGCCGGGGTCTATGGCGAGTACAAGTGCGGAGCCGCCAAAGACTCCCGTTGCGTCCTAGGCATTTTCCCCGGCACAGGAATCGGCGGTGGCTGCGTCTATGAAGGGAACATCCTCCGCGGCCGCAATCTGACGGCGATGGAAATCGGACACATCCGCATCGGCAGCGGCACTCGCACCACCGGCATCCGGATGCAAGGAACTCTCGAATCAGAAGCCAGCCGTCTTTCGATCGCGGCCGAGTGCGCGAAACTCGCCTACCGTGGCGAAGCCCCCTACCTCATGAAGGCAGCAGGCACCGATCTATCCAAGCTGCGCAGTAAACTGATCGCCGAGGCGATCGAACATGGCGATGTCGCAGTCGAACGGGTGGTGGAACGCGCCTGCGAACAGATCGGGATCGCCGTAGTCAATGTCATCCATCTGCTTTGCCCCGACACAATCGTCCTAGGTGGCGGTGTGGTGGAGGCGATGCGCGAACGGATGGTGAACGAGGTCAACAAGACGGTCAAAAAGTACCTGCTCGACTGCTACCAGGATGAGTACCGCATCGTCGCCGCCAAACTGGGCGACGATGCAGGCTCCCTGGGCGCCGCAGCCTACGTCGCAGCGCAAAACCCTCAAGTCGTCGTGCGCGAAATCCCCAAAGCTCCCCTCTCGATTCCAATCACCGAAGGGACGGGCGACCTCACAGATAACGATTGATCAGGTTCTCCAGCATCTCCTGGCGACCACTCTCATTCTTCGACACATCGCCCCGCTCCTGGATGTACTGATCCAGCGTCCGGAAGTTGGCCTTGCCCGATTCAATCTGCGCACCAACGCCACTGTCCCACGATCGGTAGCGGTTGCGGACGAATCCATCCAGCTCCCCCTCTTTGCGAATCGCGGCGGCGATCTTCAACCCCTTGGCAAACGCATCCATGCCGCCCACATGCGCATGGAACAGGTCGATCGGCTCGAAACTCTCCCGCCTCACCTTGGCATCGAAGTTCACGCCACCGGTGCTAAACCCACCATGCTTCAAGATCATCAGCATGCACTGAGCCGTCAGGTAGTAGTCGGTGGGGAATTGATCGGTATCCCAACCCAGCAACAAGTCGCCCGTGTTGGCATCGATCGATCCGAGCGCCCCTTGGTGCCCCGCATAATCCAGCTCGTGCATCATCGTATGCCCGGCCAGCGTCGCGTGGTTGGTCTCCAGGTTCAGCTTGAAGTAGGGCAACAAATCATAAGCCCTTAGAAAATTCAGGCACGCTGCCGCATCCGAATCGTACTGGTGCTTGGTCGGCTCCTTCGGCTTGGGCTCAATCAAAAACTGACCGGTGAAGCCGATCTCCTTGGCGTAGTCGACCGCCATGTGGAAGAACTTCGCCAGATGGTCCAGCTCCCGCTTCATGTCGGTGTTGTAAAGATTCTGATACCCCTCGCGACCACCCCAGAAGACATAGTTGACGCCCCCCAGCTCCTTGGTCACCTCCAGACACTTCTTCACCTGCGACGCGCAGTAGGCAAACACATCGGCGTTGCAGCTGGTCGCCGCACCATGCAGGTAACGCGGATGGCTGAACATGTTGGCGGTGCCCCACAGCAGCCGCACGCCAGTCTTCTGCTGGTGCTCCTTCAGCGACTTGGCGACGCGATCGAAAAGCTCGTGCGTCTGCCGAATGTTGCTCCCCTCAGGAGCCACATCGCGATCATGGAAGGCATAAAAAGGTGTCTGCAGCTTGGTGAAGATCTCGAAGGCGACTTCGACGCGCCGCAGCGCGTTATCGATCGAATCGGAACCGTCATCCCAGGGACGGTCCATGGTGCCCGGCCCGAAGGGATCGGCGCCCGTCCCGCGTAGGGTGTGCCAATAGACGGTCGAAAAACGCAAGTGATCTTTCATCGACTTGCCTTCGACCAACTCCTCTGGGTTGTACCAGCGAAACGCCAGGGGGTTACGGCTCGCAGGGCCTTCGTACTGGATCACCGGGACATCAGGAAAGTAACTCATCGGCCAATCGCCTTCCATCGGAGAGGTGCAGAGCGGTAAGGCGG